>VOFB01001007.1_pt1 | contig 78000 bp, 98 predicted proteins | sample 5384141 | NCBI WGS metagenome assembly VOFB01 (sample SAMN12384721, study PRJNA508395) | human gut metagenome | isolation source: healthy gut A | host: Homo sapiens | reverse complement strand
AAAGGGAACAACGAGAAGAAATACTTCCATCGGCGCAGATGCTTCTACTGCATTTCATTTATGGAGGCGCACAGGAATTATCAACAAGTCAGGCTGCGAAAGACTTGGAGCTGACACCTACTTCTATATCAAGGGCATCAAGACAGCTTGAAGAAATGGGATTGCTGCATATCAGAAACTGTCGGTGTGCAGCGGATTTTGCAATCTGAGGATTCTCCGAAAACACTGTTCCAAAAAGCAGGAGATAAGTTGCTGAATCCAATAAAACGAACGGTTTATATTCCGAAAGAATTGGTGGGAACAGAGCTGTTGGAAAGTGGATATTCGGCGTTGGCAGAGTATTCCATGCTGAACACACCGAATGTCAGATGTTATGCGGCAGAAAGAATCTCTCAATGGAAAGATGTTATGACCAATAGCTTGCAGGACTCGCAGGTGCAAGTGGCCGTAGAGATGTGGAGATACAATCCACGAAAATTGTCCACGCGAAACATTGTAGATGAGCTTTCGTTGGCATTGGCATTGCGAGAAGATGCAGATGAACGAGTTGAAGAAGCGATAGAAGAAATGTTGAACGAACTGTGGAGGAAGATAGATGGTTACAGGAATTGATAGCTTTAAGGAATGGTTCAAGCCAGCAGTGAATTCTGATGACGGAAGAATATTTCCGAGAAGGATATTGACCTTGTTCTGATTATAGAAGCAGTTGACGCGAATTTCGGAAAGAAATTCTGGGAATATGTAAAACAGGCGGGATATGAACATTGCAATAAAAGTTCGGGTGTGCCGCAGTTTTATCGTTTTAGTCATCCGGTCTCGAACCAGTATCCCGTCCGTCTTTTGCGATATAAACAGCCGTTAAACCCTTCAATTTTTTCACGATCTGTCCTTCCATGCGGACGGAACCGGTAGTGGGCGATGGCGTCCAGAAAGACCATACGCGTGACCGCCTCCAGGGACGCTGCTGCCATTCCTTTGCGATGGGGAGAATTTTATCCGTGATCGGAAAATGCTGATGGTGGTATCTGATACCCTCTATGCCGTAGATGTCCCGCACCTGGATGTGGTAGTGGATGCCGTCGATATCCCCTGTAGTCCTGCCTTTGGCATGCCATGGATAGAATCTTTTCCTCAATGTCCTGGCTTACACTGGTCTGATTTTTCTTGAGTATCTGGGCTCGAATTCACCCTTGCGGTCACGCGGAACCGTCTACCTCCCATCGCCGTAGCTGGTCATTCAAGCGTTTTGTCTGCTGTGTCCCCGTTGCGGCTGTTGTCGGTATCTTTGTTTCGATAGTCATACCGTCCGTAGCCCAACTCGTCATCCAGCTCTGCCTCAAGACCGTTCTCCATGAACTCCGCGATAGTCTCCTTAAACAGATCCTGGATGTCATCCATGCTGCTGATGTTGCTGCTTAGCAGCAGCTCTCGTATTTTTGCTCTGCGCGCGTTTTCTTCCGGGCTTCGGTTCTTTCTTGTCATCTGCTTTTCCTCCTGTTTGATGTCTCTATTTTACACCTTGCTTTGGAGGTTTACACAAAATTTGGGACGGTCTCGTTTGCAAAGAGCGTAAGTTTGAAATCCCGACGATGAAGCCGCTGAACGCTTCCGCCGCGCCGTCTGCCAAGGATGAGGCCAAGACCGAGGCCAAGGAAGAGAACGCGGCGAAGGAAGCCGAAAAGCCCGCGATTGATTTCGGCAAGGTGCAGATCGAGCCGCTGTTCGCGGATTACGTGGATTTTGACACCTTCTCCAAGAGCGATTTCCGCGTGGTGAAGGTCAAGGCCTGCGAAGCCGTGAAGAAGAGCAAGAAGCTCCTGAAATTCGTGCTCGACGACGGAACCGGCACGGATCGCGTGATTCTGAGCGGTATTCACGACTACTATGCGCCGGAAGAGCTGGTCGGCAAGACCTGCATCGCCATCACCAACCTGCCGCCGCGCCCGATGATGGGCATTGATTCCTGCGGCATGCTGATTTCCGCCGTCCACCACGAGGACGGTCAGGAAAAGCTGAACCTGCTGATGGTGGACGACCGCATCCCGGCGGGCGCGAAGCTCTATTGATTTTAACATCAATCATATGAAAGTCCGATTTTTCCCGATGATGACGGGGAAGGTCGGGCTTTCTTATTTTGAAAAGAATACGCAGTTTTAGCTTAAAAACATTTGTTTAAGCAGCCGCGAAGCGGAAGATGGGGGTTTGGGAATGAAGTCCCCAAGTGGGTTTTAGGGCGACAGCCCTAACGTTTCTGCGTTAAAGAAGCGTAGGGAAATTCTGACACGATGAAAAACGACAGAAAGGAGGGATGCACAGGGGAAGCCCGGCATGGTCACCTATAACGATGTCGATTACTTCTATGTCTACAATTTGCAGGGCGATGTGGTTGCGCTGATTGACGCGAATGGTACGCAGGTGGTAGAATATGGTTATGATGCGTGGGGTTATCCGATCAGCAAAACCGGCAGTTTGGCAGCGACGATTGGTACGCTGAATCCGTTCCGTTATCGTGGGTATACTTATTTGTTTTATTAATAAGTTGTGAAATGTTATGTATGCTTAATGCAAAAATAAAGGACGTGATTTTGGTGGGGTTAAAAAGTGAAACAAATCGAATATGGTCAGAACAGGAATTGAATGAGAAATCAGCATGGGCATTTCAACATCCACATAATGAAAAAGAGAGAAGAAAAATTCGAATAGATATTGCGGATGAAATTGAAGAGATTCTTGCAAATGAAGGTTTTGTTCGATGTAGGACAACATTTTTTTCGTGCGAATGGTGACAATTTATTGCAGTATATTAGTGTTCGATGTTATGGAATGTATGGACAGCCGGAAATTGATGTGGAATTGGAACCTTTGTATAATGTGTTTGATTTTGTAAGACGTACTATGAATGAAATGGTCACAGATGAAGGGGTTGAAGGAGAAAGTATTGAAACTCTTCAAAATATACATATACATCCTATCTACAATTCGTATTTGGCACATAAAGATGATTATATGTCTGAAATGAAGAGAGAGAAGGAAATCTTAAGTAAAGTAATTAGAAATTTAAATGAAATAGATAATTTAAAAAAGTATGATGCGTGGTTTGGAAAAATTGTTGAGATAATAGATGACGTACATCTCGCGAGATTACCATATTTGCTGATTTATAGGGAGTATGAAAAAGCTTGCAAGATTATGACTCGATATAGGATTGGAGAAGAACACGCCTATGAGAAAATTCAAATAAAATATAAATGCGAATTTGATAAAATCAAAGAAATGCTCCCCATAAGATTTAAAACCTATAAGAATTTGGAGAATTGATTAGTGCAATAAACGAAAAAAATGATGATAAAATAATGGGGATTCTTAATCAATGGAAAACTGAGTCTTATAATGCCATAGAAAAAAGATCTAAGATGTTTATAAGAAAATATCCGATGGTATTATTCCACTATTAATATTTTCTATTTAGAATGGAGCGTAGAAAAAAGTCTGCGCTCTTTCTTTTTATCAAAGACGGAAAAGAAAGCCGGACTGGCGGTACCGTCAAGTATTATGCGCAAATTCATTTGCAAGTCTGGCAGAACTCGGTCTGCACAGGGGCAGGGAAACCTGCCCTTAATTACCTAGTAGCAGAGGACAGAGAGGATAAGGTACAATAAATTGCGCAAAAAGAAAAAGACATAGTTTACAAACTCTGGTAGAATGAAAGTTGCTACACACCATTCAAAAAGGAGAGTAAACTATGTCCGAGAAGATTGTACAACTGAACGAGGAAGTAATCAAGGGGCAGCTGAAAGAACTTGTGCGGGGAAGCGTCGAAGAAACGCTAAATGGCCTGCTGGAGGCAGAAGCGGAGAAGCTGACACAAGCTGGACGTTATGAACGCAGCGAACAACGGCAAGGGTATCGGAGCGGTCATTACAATCGCAATCTCATGACAACCGCCGGAGAGGTTAAGCTCCATGTGCCGCGGCTCAAGGGAGTTACCTTTGAAACAGCGATTATTGAGCGTTATCGTCGGCGGGAATCCAGCGTGGAAGAAGCACTCATGGAGATGTATCTGGCAGGTGTGTCGGTGCGCCGCGTAGAAGATATCACGGAAGCGCTATGGGGCTGCAAGGTTTCTTCTTCAACGATCAGCGAACTGAACAAGAAGGCATACGAACACATCGAACAGTGGAGAAACCGACCACTTGAGGGTGGAAAGTATCCCTATGTGTATGTGGATGGCATTTATCTGAAACGGAACTGGGGCGGCGAATATGAGAATGTAGCCATTCTTGTGGCCATAGCAGTCAATGAAGACGGATACCGTGAGGTTCTGGGGGCAGCCGAAGGGATGAAGGAAGATAAGGAAAGCTGGAAGGAGTTTTTCAATGGCTGCGCAACCGCGGATTGAAGGGCATCAAGCTCATTGTTGGCGACAAGTGCCTCGGCATGCTCGAAGCAGCCGGTGAAGTCTTCCCGGAATCCAGGTATCAGCGCTGTGTCGTTCACTTTTATCGCAATGTGTTTTCTACGGTACCGAGGGCAAAGATTAAGCAGGTTGCGCTGATGCTCAAAGCAATTCATGCGCAGGAGAATAAAGGAGCAGCCCGGAAAAAGGCAGAAGCGGTTGCAGAAGAACTCCGAAACATGAAACTGAAGGAGGCTTCAAAAAAGATCTGCGACAGTATAGAAGAAACGCTGACATATATGGATTTTCCGCCCGAGCACTGGCAGAAAATCCGTACCAACAACATCATTGAGCGTCTGAATCGCGAGATCCGGCGCAGGACGCGCGTAGTAGGCACTTTTCCTGATGGCCATTCGGCTTTGATGTTGGTATGCGCCAGACTGCGTCATGTCGCCGGAACCCAATGGGGCGGGAAAAAGTACATGAGCATGAAGCACATTGAGATGCAGGAAGACGAAGCTGGTTGATAGCAGAAAACAGAGTTCACGTCAAGGGGCTTTCGCAAGCGGCTTCGCCGCCCTTGACGCGCTCTCTGCCCTCTGCTACTAGGTAATTAAGGGCAGGTTTCCCTGCCCTGTGCAGACTGAGTTCTGCCAGACTTGTAAATGAATTTGCGCATAATACTTGACGGTACCTCCGCTGATGGACTAACGCAAGAACATTCTCAATCAACACAAAAGGCAGCTATACGAGCGTGAACCGCACCCCGTCAAGAGGACAGTGAAAAAATATAAAGTTTTTCCCGGTCAGCAGCCAAGCGCTGCTGGCCGCTTTTTATGCGGCGAGGCAAAGCGTGTGCTTTTCCATCGGCGTCAGGACGCCCAGATTGCGCTGGACACGTCTCGTGTTGTAATAGCGAATATACTGCTGGATCATCTGAACAAGCTCGTGCTTGCTGATGAACCGTCTGCCGTAATAGCGTTCCCGTTTCAGGATGCCCCAGAAGCCCTCCATCGGGCCGTTATCAATGCAATGCGCCACGCGGGACATACTCTGCGTCATCCCAGCCTGCACAAAGCTTGTGGTGGAAGGTACGGTTGGTGTACTGGAACCCTCTGTCACTATGGAACAGAGGATGCGCGTCGGATTGGCTTTCACAGCCTTATCAAAAGGTCTTGAAAACCAACGGATTGTCATTGCGTTCGCTGAGCACATAGGACACGATGCGCCGATCGCAAAGGTCGAGGATGGCGCTCAGATAGAGCTTTTGTACCTTCACACCCTCAAACCACTTGAATTCGGTTACATCGGTAAAGCCACTTTTCATTGGGCTTTGCGGCATAAAACTGCCTGTCCAAAGGTTTTCGGCAAGATACTGCGGGTTCTTCGCTCGCCGTGTGCAGCCATGGTTGTTGTACTTGATCGTGGAACGAATATCTCTGGCCCGGCAGATGCGGAGCACCTGCTTGTCATTGACGTGGATACCGTGGTCATGACGCAGGTCGTCATTGAGTCTCCGGTGGCCCTTATCGGACTTTCCTCATGGATCTTCTCAATCGTATCCGCAAGACGCTCATTTTTCTGCAGCCCGCTGGCTCAGCTTTCCAGAGGCCCATTTGGTGGTAGGCCGAGGCGCGCCACATGGAGCAGTTCACAGGCCAACTCAATGGGATACCCTTTTTTTCTCGTGAGCTTCCCGGATCGCGGCATAGATATGGCGCTGTCTCACTTCGAAAGGCATCTCTCCTCGATCTCGTCCAATTTTTTTAGCAGGTCACGCCCATTTCCATAAAATACAGCATGCTTGAGCTGTTCGATCTCGATCTGCGCCTTCTCTGTCAGTTCTGGGTACTTGGTCCTTCTTCCGTTTCCCTGCGCCGATCCTCCAGACCGGCCTCGCCCATCTCCTCGAACCGCAGCGTCCATGTGCGTACCTGCTGGTAGCTCACCTTGTACTTCAAGGCCATCTCGCCGTAGTTTTTCCACTGAGACAGTCCTTGTTCTTCCCTGTGTGGTGTCCGTCCCTGCTTCATGTAGCTTCCTCCTCCGGAAAACTTGACTGAGTTGAAATCTCCATGAGCATGATACACCTTTATCCAGTTGCTGAGTTGACGTTCGTTCCGCAGCTTATATTTTGCTGATTTCTCTGAGACTGCCAGACCCGACAGGTATTCCTGTACCGCCTTTTAACTTTAGTTCTGATGGATAGACGCGGTTCTTCTGATATGATAAAAAGCCGCCTGCCTTCTGCTTCATAGCGTGTGCTCCATCTATAGATCGTCGCTGTCTCGACACTTGCCTCTCGAGCTGCTTGAGCCAAAAAGCTTATTTCCCCTTGTTGGTACTTCCTGATAATCTCCACTTTTTCCTCTGCGTTCAATTTGCTTTTTTGCGGCATAACAATGCTCCCTTCATGATGACAGTTTGTTTTTTTCACTGTCTCTCATAAAGGAGCATATCAGCGTGTAGTTGCCTTTTTCATCGGGTTAATTGAACTGAATATCCGAGCCTATATTGTTTTGACTTGTTTATTAATAGACAGCGATTAGAAGGGAAAAGCATGAATCAGGCTCAAGATCGCCTTCGAATGCAAGGTATCTACCAAACATGTGAATCCCTGCCATTGTCCAATTAAATGTGCCAAAGTAATGGAAAGCATAGGGATCATCCTGATCAGGGAATATTGTGACCTGCCATTCTGGTGTTCCTGAATCATCGGTTACATTGGGATCGCGATTGCAGAGGGTGATTTCATTGGGAATATGCGTATCATTTGACTCATAATCAAAAGAGTCGGAAAAATGGAGATCAATTATTAAAATGGAATGATTTAGGACAATCGCTGAACCTGATTTGACCATTAGATCATCGTCTACCCAATTGTCAATGTCGGAGCGATACCATTTTTTGAGGTCTATCTCGACATATTCCTCATATTGACTCGATTCGTAGGGATGATTCAAGACACATGGAAAGAAGGGCGTAGATTCCGCGGAAGCAATTGTGGAAAGTGTAAGCAGCAAAAAAGTGTGATCAAGAAGCGATGTTTAGCATGCATGGCAAAATCCTCCTCATCAATTCCTATCGGTATTATACCATGCTGTATGGTTATGGGAAATATCAATTTATCATTTTACATATTAATATTTTTCGGCAAAGGGAAATTGAAGGATTGCAGGAAAGATGTTTTCAGGATATTTTCCGCATTTATCCGTATTCCAATGGCAGGGGCGCGCCCGCGTTTTTGTGCAGCATTTGCTTTTTCCGACTTATCCGGTTACAAATCTTTCGAAAATTAGCCAGATTATCACACCGTTATGTTGGAAATATCGAACAAATGTGCTACGATAGAATGGATCAAACAAACGAAGAAAGGGCGGGCAGCGTATGGCCTCTGAGCGGCTGAACGTGACGGACGTGTGCGACGCGGTGGAGTTTCACGAGTCGGCGGACGGCGTGGCGCTGTATGGGCAGGAGGGGCGATGGACGCTGTCTGCACAAAGAGGGGGAAAACGAAATGGATTATGTCACGCACTTGAAGCCGGACGGAACATATCAACCGCTGAGGGAGCACGAGGAGAATGTCGCGGCGCTGGCGGGAGAATTTGCGGCGGCATTTGGCGCGCAGGAGCACGGCCATCGGACGGGGCTGCTGCACGACATCGGCAAATACAGCGCCAACGGGCAGAAGCGGCAGCGCGACCCGGCGCATACGGCTAAGGTGGATCACGCTTCGGCGGGCGCGCAGATAGCGGCGCGGCTGGGCGATTACTATGCTGCGTGTGCCGTGGCGGGTCATCACAGCGGTTTGCCGGACTGGGGAGACGACTCAAACGACGGCGGCGGAACGCTGTGTGCTCGGCTGAACAAATGCCTGACGGGCGGAAACGATCCTTCCGCGTGGAAAACGGAAATCGAAATTCCGGCAAAAGTCCGGTTTCCTGCGTGGCTGGCGGCTGAGAAGGACGCGCGGCGCTTGGCGATGTACACCCGCATGCTGTTTTCGTGCCTGGTGGACGCGGATTATCTGGATACGGAGACGGCGATTCAGGGCGGACAGCCGCGCGGCGAGGGGGAAACGCCGGAACGCCTGCTGGAAAAGCTGAGCGCCCATGTCGCGCCGTGGCTGGAAGCACCTGCCAACGAGCTTTGCGCCAAGCGGAGCGCGATTCTGGCGCGCTGCCTGCGCGGCGGGGAGGACGAGCGGGGGCTGTATACGCTGACCGTGCCGACGGGCGGCGGCAAAACGCTCTCTTCGCTGGCGTTCGCGCTGTCGCACGCGGCAAAGCATGGCCTGAAGCGCGTGATTTATGTGGTACCGTATACCCGCATCATCCTTCAAAACACTGACGTTTTTGCCGAGGTGCTGGGCGCGGAAAACGTGCTGGAGCATCACAGTCAGGTCGAATTTGCGGATGACGGCGAGGAAACGCCCGAGGCTTACCGCAAGCGGCTGGCCTGCGAAAATTGGGATGCGCCTGTGGTCGTGACGACGGCGGTACAGTTTTTTGAATCGCTGTACGCGGCGAAAACCTCGAAATGCAGAAAACTGCACCACATCGCAAACAGCGTCGTCATTTTCGATGAGGCGCAGACGATTCCGGTGCCGTTCCTGATGCCGTGCGTCTCGGCCATCGGGGAGCTGGTGCAGCATTACGGCGTGACCGCGGTGCTTTGTACGGCGACGCAGCCCGCGCTGGGCAGGGTATTTAAGCAGCTTGCGCCGACGCTCGTTCAGCGTGAAATCGCGCCCGATCCGGATGGGTTGTTCGATGATTTTCGCCGGGTTTCGTTTCAGCGAGAAGGCGTTTTCACGCCCGAGGAGCTGGCGGGGCGGCTGGCGGAGGCGGAGCAGGTGCTCTGCATCGTCAACACGAGGAAACGCGCGCGGCAGGTATACGAAAGCCTGCCCGAGGAAGGGCGCTTCCATCTCTCCACGCTGATGATTCCGACAGATCGCGAAGAGACGCTGAACGTCATTCGTGCGCGGCTGCGAAACGGGCAGGTCTGCCGCGTCGTTTCGACCAGTCTGGTGGAGGCAGGCGTGGACGTCGATTTTCCGTCGGTCTGGCGCGAACTGGCCGGTTTGGACAGCATCTTGCAGGCGGCGGGGCGCTGCAACCGCGAGGGAAAGCGGAGCGCGGCGGAAAGCGTCGTGCATGTCTTTGACGCGGAAGGAGATCCTCCGCGCTCCATGATGCAGCAGCGCGAGGCCGCGACGAAGGTGATGGGGGAATTTGAAGAGATCAACACCCGTCCCGCGATTCGGGCGTATTTCAATCGGCTGCTTTGGGTGAATGGCGACGATGCGCTGGATGCAGAGCGGATTCTAAACAGCGAACGAGCCTGCACATTCCGAAAGACGGCGGAAGCATTTCGCCTGATTGACGCCGACACCTGCACGGTGTATGTGCCGAATGAAGGGAACGCGGAGGACATCGCGCAGCTTCGCGCGGGGCTGTACAGCAGGGCGCTGATTCGCCGGTTGGGGCGAAGCTCCGTGAACGTGTATCAGAACGAATATAAGAACCTTGTTTTTGCGGGCATTGTGGAAGATCATCAGGAGGACGGATTCGGCATTTTGATTCAGCCGGATGCGTACAAGCCGAAATGCGGCCTTTCGACAGAAGCTGGCGATGGGTTTCTTTCAAAATAAAAATAGAGGATGCACGGACATGCATCCTCGACCGGCTGACTATTGGACAATTCAACATTTCAATCCACGTCTCAATCCACGGATTGATCCGACAAAAGGCATTGTATCATCATTTTATTACAGGGTCAAGAAACTTGTTGATGGAGAATCATGGATGTTCAAGCTGTTTATTTATTAGACAAATCAACGAAAAAAATAAATTGACAAAGAAATGGCGAAGCGATATAATACAGCCATACCGAACGACAACTGATATGGAGGTGAGAAACATGTCTGTAAAAATGGAAGTCTGGGGCGACTATGCGTGCTGGTCCCGTCCGGAACTCAAAACCGAGCGTTATTCGTACGATGTGCCGACGCCGAGCGGCGCGCGCGGCATGCTTGAAAGCATCTTCTGGCACCCCGGCCTTCGATATGTCATCGACCGGATTTATGTGATGAACCCGATTCGGTTCACCAATCTGCGGCGCAACGAGGTCAAATCCAAAGTTCTGGCGAGCGCAATGCTGTCGGAGGCCAACGGAAAGGCGGCTTCGTATATCGACCGAAACGAGGATATCCAGCAGCGGGCGACGACGATGCTCCGCGATGTTCACTATGTCATCGAGGCGCATTTTGAGATGACCGATCAGGCCAACGCGTCGGATAACCCGGGCAAATTTCAGGATATCATCACGCGCAGACTGCGCAGGGGCCAAAAGCCTATTCTCAGCCGTATTTGGGTACGCGCGAGTGCACGGCGCATTTCGGTCTGTGGGAAGGCGGTAGGATTCCGACGATTTCGGAAACGCGAGATTTGGGCCTGATGCTGTATGACATGGATTTTTCAGACCCGAACGACATTCAGCCGATGTTCTTCCGCGCCAAACTGGAAAACGGCGTGATCGACCTGACGAATTGCGAGGTGGTCAAATGATCCTGCAAGCGTTGGTTCGCTGCTATGAGGCGCTGGCCGAGCGGGGCGAGTTGGAAAAGCCGGGCTGGTCGCCGGTGAAGGTCAGTTGGGGCTTGGAGCTGGACGCGGACGGACAGGTGAAAAGCCTGCTGCTGATGGGCGGCACGGATGCAAAGGGCAAGCAGATTCCGCGGATCATGAAGCTGCCTGATCCTGTTAAAAGAGCCAGCGGTATAGCAACCAATTTTTGTGTGACAATTCCTCGTATATATTAGGCATTGACGCAAAGGGCAAGCCGGAACGGACGCGCGAATGCTTTGCGGCGTGCGCGCACGCGAAAACATCAGGATGTTTTGAAGGATGTTCGGCATCCGACGGCCAAGCGATTTTGAATTTCTTTGAGCGCTGGAAACCCGAAAACGCGGCTTGTCATCCGGCGATTCAGCCCAATCTGGAAACGCTGCTCAAGGGCGGCAACATCGTCTTTGTGACGCATGATGCGGAGGGAGAGCTGCAACTTGCGCAGGATGTGCCGGAAATCCGCCGCGTGGGATGAAGCCTACGCCAAGTCGGATGACGCGGTGATGGGACGTTGTCTGGTCACGGGCGAGGAAGGGCCGATTGCCATTCTGCATCCGAGCATCAAGGGCGTGATGGGGGCGCAGTCCTCCGGCGCGTCGCTGGTTTCCTTCAACGCGCCCGCGTTTGAATCCTACGGCAAGGAAAGCGCGCGCGACAATCAGGGGACAGGGACGCAACGCGCCGGTCGGTAAATATGCCGCTTTTGCTTACGGCGCGGCGCTCAATTACATGGTCGGGCATGCGGATTTCCACGGACGGCTGGGAGATACGACGCTCGTTTACTGGGCGGAGGGCGCAGAACCCGCCTACGGCAGCGCGTTCATGGCGATGATGGGCATGGGCGGCGAAGACAAGAATGAAATCACCCAAAAGGAATTGAGCGGCGTGTTGACCGCGCTCTGTCAGGGGCACACCGTAAAATGGGAGAACGTGCCGCTGAATCCTAAAAACCGATTCTATATTCTGGGAATTGCGCCGAACGCATCCCGCTTGTCGGTGCGCTTCTTTTTGCAGGATTCCTTTGATGCATTTGTGAAGCATTATCAGAAGCATCAGGAGCGGCTGAACATTGTCCGCCCCGCGTTTGATGAGCGGGAGACGCTTTCCATGTGGGCGTTGCTGCGGGAGACCGTCAACCCGAACAGCCGGGATAAATCGGCACAGCCTCAGCTCGTCGGCGAAATGCTGCGCGCGGTGCTGACAGGCTCGCTCTATCCGTCGGCGCTGTATACGCAGACGGAAATCCGTTTGCGCGCGGAGAAGGAGATCAACCGCGGAAAGGCCGCGATCATCAAAAGCCTATTTGCTGCGCAATGTCGTTGAACAGCAGAAAGACCAAACGCATATTTATAAGGAGGTTTTGGACGTGGAGCTGAACGAACAATCGACTTATCTGCCTTATCGGCTGGGCAGGCTTTTCGCGGTGCTGGAGGCCGTGCAGCAAAAAGCCAATCCGAACATCAACACGACCATCAAAGATCGCTATTTCAATTCCGCCTGCGCAACACCGGCGCTCGTATTCCCGACGCTGCTGCGTCTGGCGCAGAGCCACCTTAGCAAAATCGGCGGCGGCGCGGAGGTCTATTACGACAAGATGATCACCGAATTGCTCGGTGACGTGACGCAGAGCTATCCGCTGCGCCTGAGCCTGCAGGATCAGGGCATTTTCCAAATCGGCTACTACCATCAGAAACAAAAGCTGTTCACCAAGAAGGAGGAAAAGGACAATGGCTGATGTGATTCGCAATCGGTATGACTTCGTGATTCTTTTCGATGTGGAAAACGGCAACCCGAACGGCGACCCCGATGCGGGCAACATGCCGCGCGTCGATCCCGAGACGGGCTGCGGATTGGTGACGGACGTCTGCCTGAAACGCAAAATCCGCAACTATGTGGAGACAGTTAAAGAGGATGATCCGCGCTTCGGCATCTACATCAAGGACGGTGTGCCGCTCAACACCAGCGACAAGGCCGCGCTCGAATCGGCGGGGCACAAGGAAACGGATTTGAAGGCGCTGAAAAAATCCGATCCGGATATCGACAAAAAGCTGATGCAGTATATGTGCGGCCGTTACTTCGATATCCGCACGTTCGGCGCGGTGATGACGACGTTCGTCAAGGCCTCGCTCAACTGCGGGCAGGTGCGCGGCCCGTTCAGCTCGGCTTCGCCAGAAGCGTTGACCCCATCATGCCGCAGGAAGTGACGATTACCCGCGTGGCCATCACCACGGAAGAAAGACGCAGCCAAGAAGGGCACGGAGATGGGCCGCAAATTCATCGTGCCCTATGGCCTCTACCGCGCGGATGGCTTCGTTTCCGCCAATCTGGCGCGCAAGACGACCGGATTCGACGAGGATGATTTGGCGCTCCTCTGGAAAGCGATTCTGAATATGTTTGAAAACGACCGCTCCGCCGCGCGCGGCATGATGGCCGTCCGCAAGCTGGTTATCTTCAAGCATGACAGCGAACTGGGCAACGCCCCGCGTGGAAGCTGTTTAAGCTCGTGGATGTTCAGCGCAAGCCCGAAATCGCCGCGCCGCGCAGCTTTGAGGATTATCAGTTCTGCGTCGATACCGACCATCTGCCGCAGGGCGTAACCTGCCAAATCATGGAGTGATACCGCGCCCATCGGAAGGCCGCGCGAAGGTGAAGCTGTCATGGCTTTCCCGTGGGCTTCGCACCCCGAATATCGGGCTTTGCGCCGCAAAAAAGGGGCTTGTAAAGCCCCGAAAAGCGGTGTATCATGGTTTTGTTGTGTAAGCTGACGTAAATCCGGATGGATTTTTGGAGGCTTATGCTGTCTCCCCTCGTGTGAGGGGAGTGGATTGAAATGACGTTCACGTTCGGCTGGGGCAGGTCTTTGACGTCTCCCCTCGTATGAGGGGGAGTGGATTGAAATGCAACGTGAACGCAGCGCTTGCCCGTGTCCATGTGCGTCTCCCCTCGTATGAGGGGGAGTGGATTGAAACTCCGTTGATGATGCCTTTTGCCGCGCCGCTGCGGTCGTCTCCCCTTGTATGAGGGGGAGTGGATTGAAATTACCAGTAAAATGTCCATATAACACAGTCAGCGCGTCTCCCTCGTATGAGGGGAGTGGATTGAAATTATTCCTCCTTCCACATATTACCGAATATTTCGTCTCCCCTCGTATGAGGGGAGTGGATTGAAATGACCAGCCGCGATACGGCAGCGCATGGTGTACGCCGTCCCCCTCGTATGAGGGGAGGGATTGAAATATACACTTTCTGTTGTTGTTCTGTGACTCTTCTCGTCTCCCCTCGTATGAGGGAGTGGATTGAAATGTCGGCTGGGAGCTGACGCTGGAACCCAACAGCGTCTCCCCTCGTGAGGGGAGCGGATTGAAATCGCATCAGGCAAGCGTACACGTATCGGTCGATGGTCTCCCTCGTGAGAGGGGAGCGGATTGAAATTACGATTCGAGGTGCGCCCATCCATTGGCGGCGGTCTCCCCCTCGCATGAGGGGAGTGGATTGAAAATAATCTGTGAACAAAGTGTTCACGATGTCAAAGCCGTCTCCCCCTCGTATGAGGGGAGGGATTGAAATACGTCCCAGCCGTACAGGTGATCCGCCTGTCGAGTCTCCCTCGTATGAGGAGAGTGGATTGAAATGTCCGTCTCAGCATGAGGATGTAACGCCGCCCTGGTCTCCCCCCTCGTATGAGGGGAGTGGATTGAAATTGCGTCCATTGTCGCAGTTTTCGGGCGTTGTCGCGTCTCCCCCTCGCATGAGGGGAGTGGATTGAAATGCAATCGGTGGAACGGCTGCCATCCGGGCAACGAGTCTCCCCTCGTGTGAGGGGGGAGGGATATCATACATGTACATCTGCGGAAAACAACGGAGAGAGGACGGAGAAAGAGCATGAGCTTAAAAGAACAAATCGAAAGCGGAAAGGTTTTCACGGAGTACGGGCATACCGCGCAGGAGGATCAGGAATACGAAAGATCATCGAAGCGCAGCGCCGCAAAGCAAGCAGTTGTGTTTTCGGTATAACCAGACCGATCCGATGGACGAGGAAGGGCGCGAAAAAAGCTGGTTCGCGAGCTGCTGGGCGGAACAGGGAAAACGCTGTGGCTGGAAGCGCCCATCCACTTTGCCTACGGCTGTCACACGACGGTCGGCGACCATTTCTATTCGAATTTTAACCTGACGGTTGTGGACGACGGGCGCGTGAGCATCGGAAACAGCGTGATGTTCGGGCCGAACGTGACCATCAGCACGACCGGTCACCCCGTCCACCCGTATTATCGGATGCGGGGCGCGCACTTTTCCTGCCGGTCGTCATCGAGGACGGCGTGTGGATCGGTGCGAACGTCGTCGTGATGCCGGGCGTGACCATCGGCAAAAACAGCGTCATCGGCGCGGGAAGCGTTGTGACGCGCGACATTCCGGAGAACGTCGTCGCCTTCGGCACGCCGTGCCGCGTGATTCGCCCGATTACGGATGCGGATCTGGAAACCATCCGACCGGGCATGACGATCAACGCGGACTGGAACGCATAAAATCGGCTGCAAAACCCGGTTGCAAATCGCGGCGCAAAGGGTGTATCATAGAGCCCAGATCACTTGCGCGGAGGACATATGGCAGACAATCGACTGACGAAAAAAAGACTGAAAAACCATTTTGCGTATAACTGGTGGAAGTATGCCCTGTCGGCGGCCGTCAGCGCGATGCTGGTGAGCATCGTGTTCGCGGTGACGGCATATCGCCCGCCGGCGGAAAAGAAGGTCGAGCTGTATGTGCTCAACGGCTACATCGACACGGAGACCTTTCAGCGGGATTTCTGGCCGGAATTGCAGGCGCGAAAGCCCGAACAGGAGGAGCTGACCGTCCTCAACATCAACCTGACGGACAGCAGCAACATCTACGCGCCCATGCAGTTTTCGACCTATGTGGCGGCGCAGCAGGGCGATCTGTTCCTGATTTCGCGGGACGAGATGCGCAGAATCACGGCGGACGGCGCGCAGGAAGCGCTGGTGGAGCTGACGGGATATCTGGATAGCGGCGTGATCGACGCGGACGGGATGGATTTGAAGAACGGGACGCTCGACCGGGGCGACGGCACGACGGCGGTTTACGCCATCCCCGCCGATACGCTGACGGGGCTCTCGCGATACGGCAACGACCCGAAAAACAGCCTGCTCTGCATCCCGATGTACACGAAGAACGCGGACAGCGCGGCGGCGCTGATCGGACTGATGCTGGAGAAGCTGGCAGTAGGAAGAAAATGAAATAAAATTTTTCGGCCGAAAAGGGCGGTGCGTGTGGCGCCGCCTTGTTTTTTGCGACTTCGTGCTTTAACGCACGAAATTGACACGGAACACAAGATGCTGTATCATAGCAGAGCTTGCGTTACAAAATATGGTATCAATTTGATATAAACAGGGGAGAGAATGAATATGCCGGAGTACATCAAAAAACGCGACGGGCGGCTCGTGCCCTACGACGAGGCCAAAATTGCCTCCGCCATCGACCGCGCGTTTGTGGCCGCGGAGAGCGGAAAGGGAGAGGACGAGGCCGACCGCCTGGCGAAGATTGTCACCCGCGAGATGAATGCGAAGGAGAACAACGAAACGCCCTCCGTCGAGGATATTCAGGATCAGGTGGAGCGCGTACTGATTGCCGAGGGCTACGCCAAGACGGCGAAGGCCTACATCGCGCGGAGCGCAGCCGCACCCGCGAGGCGAAAACCCGCCTGATGCACATTCTGGAGGATATCACGTTCAAGGACGCCTCCGAATCCGATGTGAAGCGCGAGAACGCGAACATCGACGGCGATACCGCGATGGGCACGATGCTCAAATACGGCTCGGAGAGCGCCAAGCAGTTTTACGACATGTACGTGCTCAACCCGAAGCACGCGCGCGCGCACCGCGAGGGCGACATCCACATCCACGACCTCGACTTCCTGACACTGACGACGACCTGCACCCAGATCGACCTGACGCAGCTGTTCAAGGGCGGTTTTCGACCGGCCACGGCGTGCTGCGCGAGCCGCAGGACATCGGCAGCTATTCTGCACTTGCCTGCATTGCTATCCAGTCAACCAGAACGATCAGCACGGCGGTCAGGCCATCGCCAGCTTTGATTACGACATGGCGCCCGGCGTGGCCAAGACCTACATCAAGGAATACCGCCGCGCGCTCGGCGCCGCGCTGGATCTGCTGCTGAACCACGACGCGGCCGACGACGAGGCGAAGGCCATCATCCGCCAGATTCGCGCCGAGACGGGCGCGACCCCGACGCTCAAGCCGAACAAGGAATTTGACGACGCGCTGCGCGAGCGCCTGACGGCGATGACGGACGAGGCGACCGTCGAGCGCATGCTGCACTACGCAACCGAGCGCGGCTACCGCGAGACGGAGCGCCGCACCTATCAGGCGATGGAGGCGTTCATCCACAACCTGAACACGATGCACTCCCGCGCGGGCGCGCAGACGCCGTTCTCCTCCATCAACTACGGCATGGATACCTCGCCGGAGGCGCGCATGGTGATGCGCAACCTGCTGCTGGCGACGGAGAGCGGCTTGGGCAACGGCGAAACGCCGATTTTCCCGATTCAGATTTTCCGCGTCAAGGAGGGCGTGAGCTACAACCCCGGCGACCCGAACTACGACCTGTTCCGGCTGGCGATTCCGCGTGAGCGCCAAGCGCCTCTTCCCGAATTTTTCGTTTGTGGATGCGCCGTTCAACCTCCAGTATTACAAGCCCGGCCACCACGAGACGGAAATCGCTTACATGGGCTGCCGCACCCGCGTGATCGGCAACGTATACGACCCGACGCGCGAGGTCTGCAACCGCCGCGGCAACCTGTCCTTCACGTCGATCAACCTGCCGCGCATCGCCATCGAGAGCAAGGGCGACATCGAGCTGTTCTTCAAGACGCTGGACGAACGGATGGATCTGGTGTTTGAGCAGCTCGACGAGCGCTTTGAGATTCAGGCGCGCAAGAAGGTGCGCAATTATCCGTTCCTGATGGGCGAGGGCGTTTGGATGGACAGCGAGAAGCTGGGCTGGGACGACGAGGTGCGCGAAGTGCTCAAGCACGGCACGCTGTCCGTCGGCTTCATCGGTCTGGCGGAGACGCTGGTGGCGCTCATCGGCGAGCACCACGGCCAGAGCGAGCGCGCGCAGAAGCTGGGATTGAAGATCATCGGCCACATGCGCGAGCGATGCGACGCGCGGAGCGCGGAAAAGAAGCTGAATTACACGCTGCTGGCGACCCCGGCGGAGGGGCTTTCCGGCCGGTTTGTGAAGCTCGACCAGAAGCGCTACGGCAAAATCGCGGGCGTGACCGATCGCGAGTATTACACCAACAGCTTCCACATCCCGGTGTATTGCCCGATCAGCGCCTTTGACAAGATCCGGCTGGAAGCGCCGTATCACGAGCTGACCAACGCGGGTCACATCTCCTACATCGAGATGGACGGCGATCCGACCAAGAATCTGGATGCGTTTGAAGCGGTTGTGCGCGCGATGCACGACGCGGGCATCGGCTACGGCTCGATCAACCACCCGGTTGACCGCGACCCGGTTTGCGGCTACAACGGCATTATCGGGGATAGCTGCCCGAAGTGCGGCCGACAGGAGGAAGAGGTGCACTTTGAGCGCATCCGCCGCATCACGGGCTATCTGGTCGGCACGCTTGACCGCTTCAACAACGGCAAGCGCGCGGAGGAGCACGACCGCGTGAAGCACGGAATGTGAGGGGGAGAACTCCTTCCGTCTGCCTACGGCAGACACCTCCCTCGAAGAGGGAGGTCTGATTTGCGCGCTGTCGCATCTTGTACAAAAAGACGTCTATCGTCTGCCCCGTCATGCCAACCTTCGGCGTTTTTCGTCGTCAGATTCCCGCCACAGGCGGTGACGACATCAAACGTCCCTCGAAGGGGAGGTCTGATTTGCGCGCTGTCGCACCTTGTGCAAAAGGACGTCTTTCGTCTGCCCCGTCATGCCAACCTTCGGCGTTTTTTCGTCGTCAGATTCCCACCACAGGCGGTGACGACATCAAACGTCCCTTAAAGAGGGGAGGTCTGATTTGCGCGCTGTCGCATCTTGCGCAAAAAAGACGTCTATGGTCTGCCCCGTCATGCCAACCTTCGGCGTTTTTCGTCGTCAGATTCCCGCCACAGGTGGTGACGACATCAAACGTCCCTTAAAGAGGGAGGTCTGATTTGCGCGCTGTCGCATCCAGCGCCCCAAAGAGCTCCCTCCTTGAGGGAGCTGGCACGCCGGAAGGCGTGACTGAAGGAGTAAAAACCATGGAAATTCGCTTAGCAGGACTTGAGCCCCGAATCCATCGTCGATGGGCCGGGCTACCGGTTTACGGTGTTCGTGCAGGGCTGTCCGCACAACTGCCCCGGCTGCCACAACCCGCAGACGCACGATTTTCCGGCGCCATCTCGCCGACACGGACGACGTTATCGCGCATTTGGGAAAAAATCCGCTGGTGCGCGGGCTGACGCTCTCCGGCGGCGAGCCGATGATGCAGCCCGAGCCGCTGTATCTGATCGCCAAGGCGGCGAAGGAAAAGGGCATGAACGTCTGGTGCTACACGGGCTTTACGCTGGAAGAACTGCTGCGGGAAAACCGCGCGGATCGCATGAGGCTGCTCTCTGCCGTCGATGTGCTGGTGGACGGGCCGTTCCGCTCGCATGAGCGTTCGCTCGACCTGCTGTACCGCGGCAGCAAAAACCAGCGGCTGATCGACATGCCCGCGACGCTGAAAGGCGGGACGATCCGGCTCTACGCGCCGCCGGAATGGTGAGGCTTGCGAAAAGAAGGATTTACGCGATTAACCCTATTCCTCTGCGGGATTAGGGTTAATTTTTGTATAAATGCGATGAAATGACTTGTTCAAACTGAATAAAAATGATAAAATAGTCTCAAAGGCGCAGGTCAAGCGCCGATTAAAAGCGAGAGAAAACAGGAGGAACACGAAAATGAGTGAAAAATACGTCTCGTCGTGAGTTTTTGAAACTGGCCGGCAAGGGCGTGCTGGGCGCGGCTGCGCTGAGCACCGTTCCGGCGATGCTGCCGGCGCTGGCCGAGGGCGTGGAAGCGCCGGCCTGGCCGTGGGCGTACAAGAAGTTGGACAAGGACGCGGTTATGAAGCACGGCTATGAGTGCTTCTACTCGCACGGCGGCTGCTGCGCGGGCGCTGTGGCGGCGGTTGTCGAGCTGCTGGCCGAGGAATACGGCTATCCGTACAACCAGTTGAACGCGCGCATGTTCGCGGACGGCGCGGGCGGATACGGCGCGGGCACGCTGTGCGGCTCTCTGGGCGGCGCGTGCGCGATTTTCGGCCTGTTCTGCGAGGCGAACGAGGCGCGCGAGCTGCGCGACCAGCTCTACGCCTGGTACAAGGATCATGCGTTCCCGAGCTACCAGCCGGAGATGGAATCCATCACGACGGTTTCCGGCGCGATCGAGTGCGCGGTGTCCGTCGGCAACTACATGAAGGCGACCGGCTACGAGATGGGCGATCCGGGCCGCAAGGCGCGCTGCGCGGCTGTCACGGGCGAGACCGCGGCGAAGGCCGTCGAGCTGCTGAACATTCACTTCGGCTTCGAAGAGGCCCCGGCGGAGGAGCCGAAGGCCGAGGCCGCGCTGGCTGAGAACGAGTACGTCGGCACGGGTGTGAGCGAAATCGGCGGCGAGGTGAAGGTCAAGGTCACGATGGACGGCGACAAGATCGCGAAGATCGACGTGCTGAGCCACAGCGAGACCAGCGGCATCTCCGACCCGGCGTTCGAGCAGATCCCGGCGGCGATCATCGAGAAGCAGAGCGCGGATGTGGACGTGGTTGCAGGGGCGCGACCAAGACCTCCGAAGCGCTGATTGCGGCGGTGAAGGACGCGCTGGCGCAGGTGAAGTAAACCAACTAAAAAAGGCACCGAATTCAGGTGCCTTTTTTTGTGTGCAATTTTGGCGGAAATCGGCTAAAAAAGTGCGTGTCAAGGTTTGAAAAAAACGGCCGAATTTGGTATACTATAATAGAAATAAAATGTGCGAAAAGAACACGCGCGGGAGGCTGTATGATCCTTCATCTGGGCGACGACGTGAGCGTGCACAGCGCCGATATCGTGGCCATCATTGATTTGACGCAGAGCCAAACCCCGTGACCGGGGCGATGCTGGCGGAGATCCGCCGCCAGAACCGTATCCTGCCCGACAGGGCGTCGTCGCCAAGAGCGCGGTGATCTGCGCGGGCGCGAGGCGGGCGGCGGCATGACGGAAAACGCGCGCGTGTACCTGTCGCCCATTTCCACGGTGACCCTTGCGCAGCGCGCGCATGAGCGAGCCTATCCCGCCGCCGATTCGCTGTTTGAAGCGGCGCAGGAAAGCGAGCAGCCCGAGCTTTGAGGGCCGAGAAACGAGGAGAGTAAATGGAAAACCAAGACATTCAGCAGCTTGACCAGATTGAACGGCCGGACGGCGCTTACGACGAAAACCAAATTCAGGTTCTCGAAGGGCTTGAGGCCGTGCGCAGAGGCCGGGCATGTATATCGGCTCGACGGACGAGCGCGGCCTGCACCATCTGGTGTATGAAATCGTGGACAACGCGGTGGACGAGGCGCTGGCGGGCTTCTGCAACGAGATCATCATCACGCTGCACAAGGACGGCTCCTGCTCCGTGCAGGACAACGGACGCGGCTTCCCGGTCGGCATTCACGAAGATCGGCCGCCCCGCGGTGGAGGTCTGCCTGACGGTGCTGCACGCGGGCGGCAAGTTCGGCGGCGAGGGCTACAAGGTGTCCGGCGGTCTGCACGGCGTTGGCGCGTCGGTGGTCAACGCGCTCTCCAAGCACATGCAGGTCAACGTCTATCAGGACGGAAAAGATCTACCAGCAGGAGTAATGCGCGCGGCAAGGTGCTCTACGACCTCAAGGTGATCGGCGAGACCGAGCGCACCGGCACGACCATCCGCTTCTGGCCGGACGTCAAGGCTGAGGACGACCCGAACGGCATTTTCGAGACGGGCGATTTCCAGTACGACGTGCTCAAGACCCGCTTCCGCGAGATGGCGTTCCTCAACCGCGGCATTCGCATCGTCTTCCGCGACGAGCGTCCGGAAGAGCCGAAGGAGAACGTCTTCCACTACGAAGGCGGCATCAGCGAGTTTGTCAAGTTCATCAACAAGAACAAAGAGGTTCTTTTTGCGGAGCCGATTTACATCAGCGGCCTCGTCGGCACGACGAGCGTCGAGGTGGCGATGCAGTATAACGACACCTACTCCGAGAACATCTTCGCGTTCGTCAACAACATCCACACGCCGGACGGCGGCACGCATCTGGCGGGCTTCAACATGGCGCTGACCCGCGTGATCAACGACTACGGCCGCAAGCACAACATCCTCAAGGCCAACGACACAAACCTCTCCGGCGAGGATACGCGCGAAGGTCTGGCGGCGATTGTCTCCGTCAAGCTGGAAGACCCGCAGTTCGAGAGCCAGACCAAATCCAAGCTGGGCAACAGCGAGGTGCGCACCATCGTCAATTCGCTCGTGGGCAAGCAGCTCGCCGACTATCTGGAGGAGAACCCGCAGGTCGCCAAGCTGATTCTGGATCGCTGTCTGGCCGCGTCCCGCGCGCGTGAGGCCGCCCGAAAGGCGCGCGACCTGACCCGCCGCAAGACGGTGCTGGAGAGCGCGAGCCTGCCGGGCAAGCTGGCGGACTGCTCCGAGCGCGACCCGGGCAAGTGCGAAATCTTCCTCGTCGAGGGCGATTCCGCAGGCGGCAGCGCCAAGATGGGGCGCGACCGCCACTTCCAGGCGATTCTGCCGCTGCGCGGCAAGATTCTGAACGTTGAAAAGACGCGGCTGGATCGCGTGCTCGCCAACGAGGAGATCAAGGCGATGATTACGGCGTTCGGCTGCGGCGTGGGCGACGAGTTCGACATCACGAAGCTGCGCTACGACCGCATCGTCTGCATGACGGACGCCGACGTGGACGGCGCGCACATCCGCATTCTGATGCTGACCTTCTTCTACCGCTACATGCGCCCGCTGATCGAGCAGGGGCACGTTTACGCTGCTCAGCCGCCGCTCTACAAGGTGACCTACCAGAAGACGGAGCGCTACTGCTATTCCGACGCGGAGCTTGACAAGGTGATGACCGAAATCGGCCGCGAAAAGAAGCCGGACGTGCAGCGCTACAAGGGCCTTGGCGAGATGAGCGCCGAGCAGCTCTGGACGACGACGATGAACCCCGAAACGCGCACCATGCTGCGCGTGTCCGTCGAGGACGCGATTGCCGCCGACGAAATTATGAGCCTGCTGATGGGCGAAAAGGTGGAGCCGCGCCGCGAATTTATCGAGCAGAACAGCAAACTGGTGCTGGATTTGGATATATAACTCCTTCAGTCACGCTTCGCGCGACAGCTCCCTCAAGGAGGGAGCCTTATAACGGCAAAAATGGTTCTTTCTAATTATCGCAAAGCGATCAATAAAGGCGGAAATGGGACTGTCAAGCTAATAACACTGATATTTCAAGAGCAAAAACTAAGTATTTGCGCCCGAAGGTTTCCAAAGGGCGATCGGAAAAAGCCCTTTGGTGGGGCGATGGGGTAAAAGCCCCATATCCTAAAAACAACAGATATTTGTTTGATATGTGTGCTTGAAATGTTCGGCTTAAGCGATAGCCCTCAGGGCTTGGGGCAAGACCCCGACGTTCCCCAAACATTCCTGAGAAAGGGAAAATAAGTTGGATTTTAAGGATAATCTCCCCGGCAATACGACCGATCTGGAGCGCATCCGCCCGATTGACCTTGAGCACGAGATGAAGAAATCGTTCATTTCGTATGCGATGGCGGTCATCATCACCCGCGCGCTGCCGGATGTGCGCGACGGCCTCAAGCCGGTGCACCGCCGCATCCCTCTACGCAATGCACGAGCTCGGCGTGACGCCGGATAAGCCGTACCGCAAGTGCGCGCGTATCGTCGGCGACGTTCTGGGTAAATATCACCCGCACGGCGATTCCTCCGTGTACGGCGCGCTGGTGCGCCTGGGGCAGGATTTTGCGACCCGCTATCCGCTCGTCGATGGGCAGGGCAATTTCGGCTCTGTGGACGGCGACGGCGCGGCCGCCATGCGTTACACCGAGGCGCGCATGAGCAAGATCAATCTGGAGATGCTGGCGGACATCGACAAGGAGACGGTTGACTTCTACCCGAACTTTGACGAAACGCTGATGCAGCCGAACGTGCTGCCCAGCCGCTTCCCGAACCTGCTGGTCAACGGCTCCACCGGCATTGCGGTCGGCATGGCGACGAACATCCCGCCGCACAATATGGGCGAGGTCATCGACGGCGTGGTGAAGATGATCGAAAATCCCGGATGTGACCACGCAGGAGCTGATGGAGTGCATCAAGGGGCCGGATTTCCCGACCGGCGGCATCATCCTCGGCCGAAAGGGCATTTACGACACCTACGCCACCGGCCGCGGCCGCATCATCACCCGCGCGAAGACGGAGGTTGAGCCGATGCCGAACGGCCGTCAGCGCATCGTCGTGACGGAAATCCCGTACATGGTCAACAAGGCCATGCTGGTGGCGAAGATCGCCGAGCTGGTGCACGACAAGCGGCTGGAGGGCATCAGCGACATTCGCGACGAGAGCGACCGCGAGGGCATGCGCATCGTCATCGAGCTCAAGCGCGACGTCAATTCCGCCGTCGTGCTCAACTACCTGTACAAGCACACGCAGATGCAGGAATCCTTCGGCGCGATCATGCTGGCGCTGGTGGACGGCGAGCCGAAGGTGCTCTCCCTGCACCAGATGCTCTACCATTACCTCGAACACCAGAAGGACGTCATCGTGCGCCGCACGCGCTACGATCTGGACAAGGCCGAGGCGCGCGCCCACATTCTGGAAGGCTTGCTGATTGCGCTGGACAACATCGACGAGATTGTCCGCATCATCCGCAACAGCCCGAACACGGCGGAGGCGAAGACGCAGCTCATGGAGCGCTTTGCCCTCAGCGACAAGCAGGCGCAGGCGATTTTGGATATGCGTCTGGCGCGCCTGACGGGTTTGGAGCGCGAGCGCCTGCAAGAGGAATACGCCGAGCTGGAAAAGACCATCGCGTATCTGCGCGCCGTGCTGGCGGACGAAAAAGATGGTGCTGGGGATCATCCGCGAGGAGATTCTGGCCATCAAGGCGAAATACGCCGACGAGCGCCGCACGCAGATCAGCCTGATGGACGGCGAAATCGACCCGGAAGACCTCATTCAGGAGGACAGCGTGGTCGTGACGCTGACGCACTTCGGCTATGTCAAGCGCATCCCGCGCGCGACCTACCGCAGCCAGAACCGCGGCGGCAAGGGCATCATGGGCATGACCACGCGCGAGGAGGATTACGCCGAGCAGATGCTCGTCACCTCCACGCACGACGAGATCATGTTCTTCACCAACCGCGGCCGCGTGTACAGCCTCAAGGGCTATGAAATCCCGGAGGCGGGGCGCACCGCGCGGGGCACGGCGATTGTCAACCTGCTCCAGCTCACCGGCGGCGAGAAGGTCACGGCGATGATTCCGCTGCCCAGAGAGAGCGAGGGCAAATACCTGACGATGGCGACGCGCTTCGGCCTGATTAAAAAGACCGCGCTCGACGAATTCGCCAACCTGCGCAAAGGCGGGCCTGATCGCCATCGTGCTGCGCGAGGACGACGAGCTGATCGGCGTGGAGCTGACGGACGACGACGATGAATTGATGCTGGCGACGCGGCAGGGTCAGGCGATTCGCTTTAAGGAGACGGACATCCGCTCGATGGGCCGCAACTCCATGGGCGTGAAGAGCTTCGACCTTGCGGAGAACGACGAGGTGATTTCCGTCGCGCGCATCGAAGCGGGCAAACAGGTGCTCGCCATCACGCAAAACGGCTACGGCAAGCGCACCGACGTTTCCGAATTCCGCGTGCAGAGCCGCGGCGGCAAGGGCATCATGGCCATGCGCCTGACGGATAAGACCGGCCTGATGGCCGCGCAGCTTCTCGTCAGCGAGGACGAGGACATCATGCTCATCACCGACGACGGCACGATCATCCGCATGCCGGTCAGCGATATCTCCGTGATCGGCCGCGTGTCTCAGGGCGTGCGCGTCATGCGCGTGGAGGAAGGCAGCCGGATCGTCTGCGTCACCGCGACGGAGCGCGACGAGGACGAGCAAGACGAAAGCGAAGACGGCCAGACGGAAGCGGATTTGCTGGATATGGACGTCGGCGGGGAAAATTCCGAAACGCAGCCGGAAGAAACGGACGAATAAACAGAGCGCCAACGGGCGATTCAAGGGAGGCTGTCACGCGAAAGGGCTGGGCAGTCTCTCTTTTTCTTGAGAAAACGCCCGATTTTGTTATTCCGGTCATTGACAGTAAACGAGCAAATCCGAAATTTTGCACAAATTCAATAACGGCGCGCGATGCGCGCCCCTACAATGTTGTGGAAAAAGGAACTGCGCATTACGCCGCCGTGCCCGTAGGGGCGCGCATTGCGCGCCCGCGCTTTGTGCAACATTCGCTTTTTGCTCAATGATTGTCACTGAGAAAAAAGCAAAGGCGTTAAACGAAAGGGAGACCCCATGAACAATCAAAAGAAAGCGCTCCTCGTGGCGCTCGCCGTGGCGGGCGTTAGCATCTCCGGCCCGATGGTCAAGTGGTCGCTGTCCTGCGGCGCGTCGCCGGTGATGGTCGCCTTTGGCCGCATGGCGATCAGCTTCCTGCTGCTGCTGGTTCCCGCGCTCAGGAGCGGCGAATTGCAGGCCATCCTCCGCGCGCCGAAAAAAGCAGGTCGCGCTGGCCTGCGCGGCGGGGCTGCTGCTCGCGCTGCATTATACCTGCTGGATGACCTCGCTCAGCTTTGCCTCCACGTTCGTCTCTACGGCACTGGTGTGCACACAGCCGCTCTTTGTCGCGGCGCTTTCCGGCGTGCTGCTGCACGAGCCGATTAAGCGCGAGGCCGTGCCGGGCGCGGTGGTCGCGGTCGTCGGTGCGGCGGCCATCGGCCTGCTCTCCATGGGCGGCGAAAGCGGCAGCCTGCTGGGCGACGCGCTGGCGCTGATCGGCGCGGCGTTCATCGCGGGGCATTGGCTGACCAGCCGCGGCGCGGCGCAACCTGCCCGCACTGGGCTTTATGACGTTCGTTTACGGCGTGACGGCGGTGTTTCTGCTGCTGATTTCGCCGTTTGCGGGCGGTCTGGCGGTGACGGGGGAATCGCTCTACGGCATCATCGTGCTGGCGGTGGCCTGCACGCTCGGCGGTCACGCGCTGATGACCTATCTGCTCGGCTTTGTGAGCGCGGACGTGGTCTCCTTCGCGCTGCTGGCCGAACCGATCGGCGCGGCGGTCTGGGCGCTGCTGCTGTTCCACGAAAAGGTGACGCTGCCGCTGATGATCGGCGGCCTGACGGTCATCGTCGGGCTGATGCTCTACACCTATGGCGAAATGAAGGCGGGCAAGCGATAACCCTTGCCTTTTCCGGGCGTTTTTGCTATCATATAGCGGTATGGACAGAAAGAAACGCGGGCGTTTTGCCTGCGGAAAAGAGGGAAACATATGGCGAATCAGAATGTGCTCGACCTGCGGGATGTGGCCGCGAAGAGCCGCGAGCTCGAAGGTCAGGTTGTGACGGTGGAAGGCTGGGTGCGCAACCACCGCAAGCAGAAGAGCATCGGCTTCATCGAGTTCTACGACGGAACGGTGCTCGCGCCGATGCAGATCGTTTATGACGATCAGGTGAAGGACTTTGCCGCGGTGCAGGCCATCCGCAACGGCGCGGCCGTGCGCGCGACGGGCAAGCTCGTCCCCGGCCGCAACGGCGCGCTGGAGATGCAGGCGGCGGAGATCATCCTCGAGGGCGACTGCACGGAGGATTATCCGCTCCAGCCCAAGCGCCACACGCTCGAGTTCCTGCGCGACATCGCGTATCTGCGCCCGCGCACGCGCCTGTTCCAGGCGGTGTTCCGCGTCCGCTCCATCGCGGCGCAGGCGGTGCACAACTACTTCCAGAGCCGCGGCTACGTGTATGTGCACACCCCGCTGATCACCGCGAACGACGCGGAGGGCGCGGGCAACACCTTTACCGTGACCAATCAGGAGATGGGCAAGCCCTACAAGGCGGAGAACGATTTCTTCGGCCGGGCGACCGCGCTGGCCGTGACGGGTCAGCTTGAGGCGGAGACGTATGCGCTGGCCTACAAGCGCGTGTACACCTTCGGCCCGACCTTCCGCGCGGAGAACTCCAACACGAAGACCCACGCGGCCGAGTTTTGGATGATCGAGCCGGAAATCTGCTTCTGCGATCTGAACGGCCTGATGGACATCGAGGAGGATTTCCTCAAGTCCGTCGTGCAGGAGGTGCTGGACAAGGCCATGCCGGAGCTGGAGTTCCTGCAGGGCTACGCGAAGAGCAACCTGATTGAGAAATTGCAGACGCTCACGCAGTCGCATCGTCGCGCGCGTGACGCACGCGGAGGCCATCGACATCCTGCAGCACGCGACGCATCCGTTCGAGCATCCGGCGGTGCAGGGTGAGGATCTGTTCAAGGAGCACGAGAAGTATCTGACGGAGGAGCACTTCAAATCCCCCGTGTTTGTCTACGACTGGCCGAAGGAGATCAAGGCGTTCTACATGTATCAGAACGACGACGGCAAGACCGTGCGCGGCGTCGATCTGCTGGTGCCGGGCTCCGGCGAGCTGATGGGCGGAAGCGAGCGCGAGACGCGCCTTGATCTGCTGACCGGGCGCATGGACGAGCTGCACATCTCCAAGGAGCAGATGGATTGGTACGTCAACCTGCGGCGCTTCGGCGGCTGCACCCATTCCGGCTTCGGCATGGGCTTTGAGCGCCTGATTATGTATTTGACGGATATCGAGAATATCCGCGACGTGATTCCGTATCCCCGCACGCCGGGCAACTGCGAGTTCTAAGAGACGGCGCAAACGTCCGGAAAGCCCGTTATCGGAATTTGTGCAAAATTCGGATGGGCTCATTTGCTGTAGGAAAGATTGTTTCATCATGGACGAGAGATTTTGTAAGGACAGCGCTCATCTTCGGCGAGGACGGCATGCGGCGGCTCAGCGATGCGCGCGTCGCGGTATTCCGGCGTCGGCGGCGTCGGCGGGCACCTGGTGCAGGCGCTGGCGCGCGCGGGCGTGGGGCATATCACCGTGATCGACGACGACGTGGTGAGCGTGTCCAACATCAACCGTCAGGCCGTCGCGATGGATTCCACCGTCGGCCGCCCGAAGGTCGAGGTGATCGCCGAGCAGGTGCGGGACATCAACCCGGCCTGCGAGGTGACGCCGCTGCGCCTGTTTTACACGCCGGAGAACGCCGAGACGCTCGAACTGGCGCGGTTTGACGCGATTGCGGATTGCATCGACACGGTGAAGGCGAAGGTCACGCTGATCTGCCGCGCCAAAGAGGCGGGCGTGTACGCCATCAGCGCGATGGGCGCGGGCAACAAGCTCGACCCGACGCGGTTCGAGGTGGCGGATATCGCCAAAACCAGCGTCTGCCCGCTCTGCCGCGTGATGCGCACCCAGCTCAAAAAGCGCGGCGTGGCGCACCACACGGTCGTCTATTCCACCGAGGAGCCGCTGAAGATCGTCGCGGACGAGCAAAACGGCCGCCATGCGCCCGGAAGCGTCAGCTTTGTGCCGCCGGTCGTCGGGCTGATTATGGCGGGCGAAATCATCAAAACCATCGCAAGGGGGAACGCTTGATGCAGGGAGCGGTAGCGCGCGAGGAGATTGAGCTGTCGTTTAAGCGGTATATCCTCGAAAAGACGGAGGCGTTTGCCCACGAGCCGATGGAGGACGTATACCGCGTGAATCTGCTCGGGCAGATGCTCGACCGATACGACGAACTGCGACAAAAGGGGCTGAGCGGCGACGCGGCCTTGCAGCGGACGACGGCGGATTACGCCGACATCCCCGCGCGGATGCGCCGCGAGGGCTTTGAAGAGGCGGGCGCGCACCGAACGGAGGCGCGCTGGCCGCAGATGACCGAGGAGGAAGCCGCCGATTACGTGAAGCAGAGCGACGCCTACGCGCGCAAAATCGCGATGGGCACGGCGCTTTGCAGCGCCTGCGTCGCGCCGATGATGCTGCTGGTCGCGCTGATGTCGGCGTTCGGCAGGCCGGACGTGGGCGGCATGCTCGGCTGTGTGAACATGTTCGTTATGATCGGCATGGGTGTTTACTGCCTGGTGACGGCGAAAAAGCCGGAGAACCGCAGCCGGATTCGAAGCGGAAAATTCTCCCTGAGCGCGTCCCTGCGCAAAAAGCTGATGGCGCGCAAGGCGCGCGCCGACGAGAAGGCGCGGCACAAAAAAGGCCTCGGCAGCGCGCTGCTGGCGACGTGCGTTTTGCCGATCTTCGCCGGCGCGGCGCTGGACAGCGTATGGGGCTTGTACAGCAACCCGTTTGCGATTCTCGGCGTGGGCGCAATGTTTCTGATGATCGGCGCGGGGGTTTATGAGCTGACCGCCGCCAACGGAGAAAAGAAGCCGATCAAGGATTTGCTGAAGGAATGATTCCCGGCGCGTGCGCGTGTACGGCGCATGGCGCAGAAAGGAAAGAAAAATGGCATCACCCGTAACGTTTGACCTTGTCAAAAAAGGACGCGAAAACCCATGCGCGGCCCGGCGTTGTGCATACCCCGCACGGCGACATCCAGACCCCGATCTTCATGCCGGTGGGCACGCAGGCGACCGTCAAGGGGACGACCCCGCGCGAACTGAACGAGGTCGGCGCGCAGATCATCCTCTCCAACACCTATCACCTGCACATCCGCCCCGGCGAGGAGCTGGTCAAGGAGGCGGGCGGGCTGCACAAATTTATGAGCTGGGATAAGCCGATCCTGACCGATTCGGGCGGATTCCAGGTCTTCTCGCTCGCCAGCCTGCGCAAGATCAAGGAGGAGGGCGTGCATTTCCGCAGTCACCTCGACGGCAGCAAGATGTTCATCGGCCCGGAGACCAGCATGGCCATTCAGGAGGCGCTGGGCAGCGACATCGCCATGGCGTTTGACGTGTGCTCGCCGTATCCCTGCGACCACAAGACCGCGCAGGAGGCCATGCTCCGCACGCACCGCTGGGCGAAGCGCTGCAAGGAATATCACACGCGCGAGGATCAGGCCGTGTTCGGCATTGTGCAGGGCGCGTTTTACGAGGATCTGCGCATCGAGAGTGCGAAGGCGCTCAGCGATATGGATTTCCCCCGGCTACGGCATTGGCGGCCTTTCCGTCGGCGAGCCGAAGCCCATCATGTATGGCCTGCTCGACGCGATGATGCCCTATATGCCGGTGAACAAGCCGCGCTATCTGATGGGCGGGCAGCCCGGATTGCCTTGTGGAGGGCGTGTATCGCGGCATTGATATGTTGACTGCGTGCTCGCCACCCGCATTGCGCGCAACGGCACCTGCTTTTACCGATCAGGGTCGTCTGGTCATCCGCAACGCGCAGTACGCCCACGACTTCGGCCCGATTGAAGAGGGCTGCGACTGCTACGCCTGCCAGAATTTCTCCCGCGCGTACATCCGCCACCTCATCAAGGCGGGCGAGATTACCGGCGGACGGCTGGCGACGATCCACAACCTGCGCTATCTGCTCAGGCTGATGGAGCGCATCCGCAAGGCCATCGAGGAGGATCGCTACGAGGAATTCCGCCGCGATTTCTTCAACCATTACGACATGAGCCGGAATTTCTGATGCAATCCCGCTGCGGTCAGTCGATGAATTTGCCCGCAACAGTTGCAGAACAAGGAAAAACAGGCTATAATAATGAAGTTACCCAATGAATGAAAGGATGTGTCTTTCCCCATGAAGTATGCCCTTATGAACCTGCTGGCTGACGCCGCCGCCACCACCGCGACGACCGATGCGGCCGCCGCGACTGAGACCATGGGCACCGGCGCGACCATCATCTACTATGCCGTGCAGTTTGTGCCGATGATCCTGATCTTCGTCGTGTTCTACTTCCTGCTGATCCGTCCGCAGCGCAAGAAGGACAAGGAAGCCAAGACGATGCTCGACAACCTCAAGGTTGGCGACCGCATCTGCACCATCGGCGGCATTTACGCGACCATCGTCCGCATCAAGGACGACGTGCTGACCGTCGAGGTCGGCGACCAGAAGACCCAGATGATGATCGCCCGCTGGGCCGTGCGCAACGTGGAGCAGCTCTTCGTGACCAACGATTCCGAGCAGCTCATCTGATTTCCCGCATAAGATAAACCGCCCCGTCATAGTTTTGGCTGTGACAGGGCGGTTTTTTGTGGGAAAGAGAGGGGAAGAGCGTGGAAAATCAAACCTTTGCTTCGTCAAGGGGCGTCGGCTCGTTCAAGCGGACGACGCGAAGAAGCGCGCGCAGAACGGAAAAAAACGCGATGTTTGCCGTGCTGCGCGGGGTGCTCGTCGCGGCGGCGATCACCGTCATCGGCGTGGCGGTCTTCGCGCTGATTCTGAATTGGTGGAACGCCAGCGACCGCGCCATCACGGCCGTCAATCAGGTGGTGAAGTTCGTGTCCATCCTCGCGGGCGTGACGACCGCCATGCGTGCGGGGGAGAGTGGCGGCGCCATGCGCGGCGCGTGTGTCGGGCTGCTGTATATGGCACTGGGGATCGTCTGCTATGCGCTGATGATGGGGCAAAGCCCAAGGCTGACAGCCTATCTCGCCGATCTGGGCATGGGGCTGGCCGCGGGCGGCCTGTTCGGATGATTCTGACGGCGCGGAAGACGGGCTGAGAGATATAAAAAGGAGCTGTCAGTTCGCTTGACAGCTCCTTAGAATTACTTCCTCATGGCCTTGCGGAAATTATACCGCGTTTTCCAGTAGCGCGATTCGCGGCGGATGGTGTTGATGATGTCTCCGCCGAGAAACAGGAAGACGTTGAGCAGACAGAGCACGATCGTCACCCGCGTGGACGCGCCGCCGACGATGAAATAATACAGATACAGCGCCGCGTCGGCCAGCGCGAGATACTTCATCTTGATCGGCAGGAACATGAACAGCAGCACCTGCTCGTCGGGATACAGCGCGGCGTAGGCGAAGAACAGCGACAGATTGAGGAACATGTTACGGCCATAGCCGGTAATCAGCGCGGCGATGATCGAGCCGAGCATGCCGACCCCATAATACAGGTTGAACCTGACCTTGCCCCACTGGTTTTCCAGCCCGAGGCCGATCATGTAGTAGAAATACAGCGCGAACAGAATGAAAATCGGCGAGCTGGACGGCGGCGTGAACACGAACGTCACCAGCCGCCAGATTTGCCCGCGCATGAGCCCCGCGCGGGTCAGCGAGATGAGAGAATAAAGCCGGTAGCCCAGCGTCGGCCAGATATACATCAGCGCGAAGACGATGCCCTGACCGATGACGATGTATTTCATCAGATTGCCGATGGCATAGCGGCGCAGTTTGCGCTCCAAGTCATAATTGATGCGGTTGTCCTTCAAGCGGCAGACCTCCTTTGATGTAGTATACCATATTTGCGCGCGGGGGAAAACAGTGAAAACCGCTTTTTCGGGCTGACCGACAGAATTTTCAAAAACAGGTGAAAAAAGAATAAAAAATGTATTGACAAGAAGCGCGGATTCTGATATAATCTATTCTCGTCAGGCGGATGCGTGATCTTGCGAGACTAAACGCCAATGTGGCTCAGTTGGTAGAGCGGCGCACTCGTAATGCGCAGGTCTGGGGTCCGAGTCCCCACATTGGCTCCAGTTTCGGGGCGTAGCGCAGCTTGGTAGCGCGTTTGGTTCGGGACCAAAAGGTCGCATGTTCAAATCATGTCGCCTCGACCATAGCAAGTACCAGTTTTGATACAAAGGCTGGTTCTTTTCTTTTGACCCCATGGTGGCTCAAAAGCCCTTATGGAAACGGGTTTTTTGAAAAGATATCCCGAGACCATCATCATTCCGATCATGCAAACAGGCGCGGAAGGCAGAATCGCTTTCCGCGCCTGTATTTTTTTACCCCCATCTCGGTTAAAATGGCGGATTTTTGAATTTTGTTAAATGGTGTGTCTAGAGCTTCTTTTACCGCTTGATCTTCTCGGATATTTTCTCTGCATGAGCGTGAGCACATATCGAGAACAGCGTCCATTTGCAAATAAGCAGCTATTATAATAATGCATACCCCAGAAATGAAAGCCTAACTATTAAAAAGTCAAGCCCAAAATGAGTGGAAAGGCGCGAAAAATGTAGACGGTCAAAAAGAGTATCGCGGGCGCGATTGGGCAGGCAGTAGCGACCAAGGCTTCCATTGCCGGCGCGGCGGGCGGCTGCCAATATGAAATCGGTACGGCGAGCGCGATGGCGGCAGCGGCACTGTGCTATTTGGGCGGCGGCGATGCGGAGGCGATCTGCCACGCGGCAGCGCTGGCGATCAAGAGCCTGCTGGGGCTGGTGTGCGACCCGATTGCCGGGCTGGTGGAAGTGCCGTGCATCAAGCGCAATGCCTCCGGTGCAATGGTCGCCATGTGCTGCGCCGATATGGCGCTGGCCGGAATCCGCTCGGCTGTGCCGCCGGACGAGGTCATTATGGCCATGAAGGACGTCGGGGACAAGATGGATGTTTCTCTGCGCGAAACGGGCTTGGGCGGCATCGCCGGAACGCCGAGCGGCGTGAAAATTGCCGACGAATTGAGATTGGCATACCGCCATCTGAATGGATAAAAAGAAAACTGTGCGCTTTGAGCGGTTGAGGACAGGGAGCGCGTGGAACAGGAAAATCAGTTAAAGGCCGCATAAGAAAAATTCCGTCAGAATCAGGTATAAGACTCTGGCGGAATTTTTTCGTTATGGCGGATGATCTTGTTCGGCGCTTCATTTCGTCGGCATAAAAGCAACTAACGGCAACGAATGTTGCGAGCACCGGATACGGGCTTAATCATCACGGTAATTGGCGGCATAAACGATTCTCCCTTGGCATGTGAAATGGTACGGCTCTATTATGGCATATCCCTCAAGAACGATAAAACGAAAAAGCAGCCGAAGAAGAATGATACAGTTTATGATACGTGAAATTGTGCATATAAACGGGTGCGTGTTCAGAAAACGGACAAATAAGCAGAAAAAACGGTTGAAAATCATGAAAAACGCATATATAATAAAACTAGCAAACGCCGAACGGAATCATCGGCGGAAAAACAGGAGGTAAACTGATATGAAGAGGATCTTTGCTGTGCTGTTGTGCGCGCTGCTCGTGTGCGGTATGGTTGCCGCGGTGGCTGAAGAACCTGCGGCGACCGGCAAGCTGGTTCTGTACAGCCCGCTGACCACGTCCATGATCGAAAACATGCTGGCGATGTTTGAGGCGGATACCGGCATCAAGACCGAGTGCCTGGCGATGGCACGGGCGACGCGCTCAAGCGCATCGCGGCTGAAAGCGAGAAGCCGCAGTGCGACATTCTCTGGTCCGGCACGATCGGCACTGTCAAGAACAGCAGCCAGTATTTCCAGGATTATACCTGCGTGAACGAGGATGCGTTCTACGACGAATACAAGAACGTGGAAGGCAACCTGACCCGCTTTGACTGCGTGCCTTCCGTCATCATGATCAACACCGATCTGATCGGCGACATCGAGATCAACGGCTATGCGGATCTGCTCAATCCGGCGCTGAAGGGCAAGATTGTTTTCGCTGATCCGCAGGCGTCTTCCTCGTCCTTCGAGCATCTGGTCAATATGCTCTACGCGATGGGCACCGACGGACAGCCGAACGGCTGGGATTATGTGAAGGAATTCTGCAAGCAGCTGCCCAACGGCTGCGTGAACAGCTCTTCCGCCGTGTACAAGGGCGTTGCGGACGGCGAATACACCGTCGGCCTGACCTTCGAGCAGGGTGCCGCGACGTATGTGTCTCAGGGCAACATCAAGGTCGTTTACATGAATGAAGGCGTTATCATCCGCGGCGACGGCGTGTACATCGTCAAGGATTGCCCGAACGTTGTCAGCGCCCGCGCGTTCCTGGATTGGCTGACTGGATACGACGCGCAGGTTTACATGAATGAAACGCAGTTCCGCCGCACCATCCGCAAGGACGTGCCGGAAACCAACGCGATGCAGAGCATGTCTTCCATCAACGTCATCAAGGATGATGAGACGGTTGCCTCCGAGCACAAGCGGGAATGGATCGAAATGTTCCAGGAAGCGCTCGTGGACGCCGCTGAGTAATCCGCCGAACGGATTGAATACGGCATAAACTTTGGAGAAGCTGTCGTGCGGCAGCCCGATCGGGCAAGCTGTCCGGCAGCTTCCTTTTTAGAAAAATGAAGGGCAGGCTTTCAGAAAGAACGATATAAACCCTGCCCGAACCATGAAATGAGGGGTGCGAACGATGAGCGTTGCAATAAAGGTCGACCATGTGTGCAAAAAATATGGCGATAATATCATCATTCCGGATTTGACGGCCAATATCAAGAACGGCGAGTTTTTTACGCTGCTCGGCCCGAGTGGCTGCGGCAAGACGACGCTGCTGCGCATGATCGCAGGCTTTAACAGCATTGAGGCGGGCACGATTTCCTTTGGCGATCAGGTCATCAACGAGCTTCCGACCCACCAGCGCAATATCGGCATGGTGTTTCAGAGCTATGCGATTTTCCCGCATCTGACCGTGCGCCAGAACGTTGAATACGGCCTGAAGATTCGAAAGCTGCCCAGGGATGAGATGAAAAAGCGCGTGGATGAGATGTTGAAGCTCGTTCGCATCGACGAGTATCAGGATCGCCTGCCGGAGCGCCTTTCCGGCGGCCAGCAGCAGCGCGTCGCGCTTGCGCGCGCCATCGTGATCCATCCGCAGGTTTTGCTGATGGATGAGCCGCTTTCCAACCTGGACGCCAAGCTACGCATCGAAATGCGCACCGTCATTCGCGATATTCAGCGGCAGGTCGGCATTACGACCGTATATGTCACTCATGACCAGGAAGAGGCGCTGGCGATTTCCGATCGCATCGCCGTTATCAACCATGGCGTGATTCAGCAGATCGGAACGCCGCACCACATTTACAGCCGCCCGGCCAATGTGTTTGTCGCCACGTTTATCGGGCATTCCAATTTGTTCTACGCGACGCTCAGCAAGAAAAACGGAAAGACGGAGATTGTCTTCCGCGACGGCTGCCGGCTGGAGATGAACAACCTGATCGACGACTGCAAGGACGGGCAGGAAGTGATCGTCGGCGTTCGCCCGGAGGAATTCTATGTCAGCGACAAGGGCTTGTCTTGTAAGGTGGAAAACACGACGTTCCTTGGCCGATACAGCAACTACTTCCTCAAGTTTGCGGATGGAATCTGCGTGCCGGATCAGCCGAGCCTGGAATTTTCGCAGGACCTGGGACACACGCAGGAGCTGTATCGTATGGGCGATACGCTCAAGCTGATGCCGGACGCCCAAAAGATCAACGTTTTTACCGCCGATATGGAGCATAGCCTGATCAAGGATGTGATTTGCTATGAAGAAGCGTAAACTGCAATTTGATTTCTGGACGGTGGTCACGATCGGTATCATCGCGGTGTTTGCGCTGTTTCTGATCTATCCGCTGATTTCGCTGTTCATCGACGGCTTTCTCAAGGAGGGAACGGGCGAATTTACGATGGCTAATTTCCAGAAATTCTTTGGAAAGAAGTTTTATTATCGCTCGCTGCTCAATTCCCTGAAGCTGACGGTTTGCGTCACGATTTGCTCGCTGGTGATCGGCGTGCCGCTGGCGTATTTTATGTCCTTCTATAAGATTCGGGGAAAGGGTATCGTCGAAATCCTGATTATCATCTCGATGATGAGCCCGAACTTCATCGGCGCGTATTCGTGGATTCTTTTGCTGGGACGCAGCGGCGTCATCACCACGTTCCTTTCCAATGTGTTTGGAATCAAGATGCCGTCGATTTACGGCTTCGGCGGCATGCTGCTGGTGTTCACCCTCAAACTCTATCCGTTTATTTACATGTATGTCAGCGGCGCGCTCAAGAAGATCGACGTGGCGGTTTGCGAGGCGGCCGAGAGCCTTGGCTGCTACGGCATTCGCAAGGTGTTTACGGTTGTGATGCCGCTGGTGATGCCGACGGCCATCGCATCCGCGCTGCTGGTGTTCATGAATTGTATGGCGGATTTTGGCACGCCCGCATTAATCGGTGAAGGATTTGACGTTTTGCCGACGAAAATCTATATTGAGTTTGTCGGCGAATCCGGCGGCTCGGCCTACTTTGCCTCGGCGATGGCGTCCATCATGGTGGTCATCACAGCGGTGCTGTTCCTGATGCAGAAATGGTATGTGAACAAAAAGAGCTTTACAATGAGCGCCATGCGGCCTATTCAGCCCGAACGGGCGCGCGGCGTCAAGAATGTGCTGATGCACGTGTTCACATACATCCTCGTCGTGTTCTCCGTGCTGCCGCATCTGGTGATTGTCTGGACGTCGTTCCGAAAGACGGAGATCCAGTATTTCGTGGACGGCTATTCGCTTGAAAGCTACACCAAGGTTTTTCGGCACGGCGTGGTCGGCCATTCGCAACACCTACTTGTACTGCATCATTGCGCTGGCGATTATTGTGGTGCTGGGCATGTTCATCGCGTATCTCTCCGTGAGAAGGAAGAGCCCGCTGACCAGCTTGATCGATACCATAGCGATGTTCCCGTACATCGTTCCGGGTTCCGTTCTGGGTATTACGCTGCTGCTGGCGTTCAACGGCAAGGGCGACCCGATGATTCTATCCGAACGGCGACGATCATGATCATTTCGCTGGTCATTCGCCGCCCGCCTACACGCTGCGCTCCAGCTCTGCGATTCTCTACCAGATCAGTCCGAGCGTGGAAGAGGCCGCGATTTCGCTGGGCGATTCGCCGATGAAGGCGTTCTTCAAGGTGACGGCTAAAATGATGCTGCCGGGCGTTGTTTCCGGCGCGATTCTGAGCTGGATTACGCTGATTAACGAACTGAGTTCGTCCGTCATGCTCTATACCAGCAGAACCAGAACGATGTCCGTCGCGATTTATAACGAGGTCATCCGCGCGAGCTACGGCACGGCGGCGGCGCTGGCGACCATTCTGACCTGTACGACGGTCATTTCGCTGCTCGTCTTCTTCAAGATCAGCGGCAGCAGAGACGTTACGATGTAATGCGAATAAAGGGGCAGGGACATGAACGTGCAGAAGAAGCAAACGCGCTTTCGCGATGATTTGAGGCGGCTTCTGCTGATTTATGCCCTGCTCCCGCTTTTTGCGCGCTGCTGGTGGTGTTCGCCGTGATGGGCGGGCTATTCATCAGCAACATCATCCATCGTACGGATGAAGATCGAATACAGGCGGCCGAGGCTTTTTCCTCGGAGCTGGAGACGATCGAGGATGTTCTCTTGAACATGCAGGACGCGCTGAGCCCCGAAGCCTATGAGCAGAGCGTCAGCGAGCGCGCGGAGATCAACAGGCGCTTGTATCGCCGGATCAACGGCATGGCGTCAAGGCCGCAGGCGTTGATTTATGACGAGAGCGAGCAGGCGGTCTTTACATCCGGCGGCGACGCGTCTTTGACGGATACCGTCCGCTGGCAGTTCCTGCACAACATTCCGGATCGACGCGGCGAAACCGCCTCTCAGGTGCTGCGCGGCGGCGAGCCCTGCCTGCTGATGGGCGCGCGGCTGTTTGACGAGGCAGGAGAGCCGAATGGCTATCTGTGCATGGCGATGACGGAGAACGGTTTCCGCAAAACCGTTGCCAGCAACGCGGACGATGTGCTGATTACCGATCGGTTTGACACGGTTTTTGTCGGCGGTACGCATGTTTTTACGGGCAAATTCAACAAACTGGAGGCGGACGTTCGGCAGGCGAACGGCATCAAGGATACGCCGTGGGGCTGTATTACATCAGTTCGGAAGCCTGTGGAACATACAGGGTGTACGCGGCGCTTCCCTGCGGGGACGTTTTGCGCACGGCACGGTTTTTGCTGCTCATGGTGCTGCTGTTCTTTGCGGCGATGATTGCCGCGATTCAGATCAGCACCAAACGGGTTGCGCAGGAAAAAACGCGGGTGATCGACGAAATTGCGACGGCGTGCGATCTCGTCAGCCACGGCAACCTGAATACGGAATTGACCATCAGCAGCCACGACGAATTTCAGGTCATCGCGCAGGCCTACAACACCATGCTTGAAAACGTCCGGAAATCCATGGAAAAGAGCGTTAAACTGGGGCGGATACGGCAGTGGCGCAGATTCGGCAGATGGAAAGCCAGTTCAACCCGCATTTCCTGTTTAACACACTGGAAAACATCCGGTTTATGGTTCGGCTCGATCCGGGTGCGGCGGATGCGGCGATGGTTCAGCTTGCGCAGCTTATGCGCTATTCGATCAAGCAGGAGGGCATGACCGTCTCTTTGAAGGAAGATCTCCGATACATTGAGAGCTACATGAGCATCCTCAAAATGCGCTTTGGCAGTCGGCTTTCGTATGAAACGCGGATTCCGGATGAATTGATGCGGCGGCGCATCCCGAAGCTGATCGTTCAGCCAATTTTGGAAAACGCTGTCAAATACGGCATGGAGAAAAAGCGCGAACTGAAAATCGAAATTGAGGCGCGATGCATCGGCGAACGGCTGGAGATTTCCATTCGGGATAATGGGCCGGGCATCGAGCCGGAAGTGATGGAAACGCTGACGCGGTATATAGAAAACCCGGATATGGAACGCAAAACGAGCTTCGGTCTGATGAATGTACACGATCGGCTTCGATTGATGTACGGTGAGCGCTACGGCATATGCATCCAAACGCAACAAGGCCGGACGACGGAAGTGGTTTTGAGTCTTCCGGGAGGAGAGGGTGAGACGGAATGATTCTGCGGGTGATGATCGTCGAGGATGAGGATATGATCCGTAACGGGCTGGTCAAGACGCTGCCGTGGGCCGATATGGGCTGCACGGTCATCGGCAGCGCGGGCGATGGAAAAAGCGGACTGGAACAGATCATCGAAAGACGCCCGGACGTCGTCATCACGGATATACGCATGCCGGAGATGGACGGATTTGAAATGCTGGAACGCGCACTGGCCGTCTATCGTTTTCACATCATCATCTTTACAAGCTATGCTGAATTTGATTATGCGCAGAAGGCGATTTCCATGCATGCGTATGACTATCTGCTCAAGCCGCTGGATGAAAAGCGGCTGGCGGAGCTGCTGGCGCGCATTCGGGAAACGGAGGAGCCCCAGGAACAGCTCGAAACGCCCGGCTCGTTTTCGGCGGAAGAATTGCTCAAGCGACTTGCGTATGCGGATGAATACGTCGAAACGGCGCTGCGCAGGATTGTGGCTGCCAGCGATACGAAGCTCTCCATCGAGGAATTGGCTGACGAGATGATGATTTCCGCCAGTTACCTGAGCCGCCGGTTTAAGCAAAGTACGGGGCAAACCTTTTTGGATACGCTCAATACGCAGCGCGTCAAACGCGCGGCCGCTCTGCTCAAAAACGGTGGAAGAACGTCGGAAGTCGCGGAAAAGACCGGATTCAGCGATTATAAGCATTTTTGCGCCGTATTCAAGCGCTATACGGGCATGACGCCGCGGGATTTTGGAAAGCGGAAGTGACGGAAAAGGGAAACAGATGGAAGAGGATGACGAGTCGATGACTCGGACATCCTTTTTTCAACGTATCTGCATAAGAAGCGTAGAAAAACAGAATTTGATTATGAAAAAATCCGAACCCATTTCCAATTTGGAAAATCGAACAGATTCGCTCTCTGGAAGCGTCCGTAGACGTTTTCGATACCCGCCTGACGCTGGTGCGGAAAGGATATGAGCAAGATCAAGCTCCTGCTGGATGCGGTACAGGATGTACGTGCATTGGCGGATAGCCTTCAGGCCGTTGCGGATTTCATTCAGTTAGGCACGGTATCGCCGGAGGAAACGCCTGCACAGCCGGTTGACAGTACGCCGCCCAAGCACACCGCGCCTCAGATCACCATCGATCAGGTGCGCACGCTGCTGGCTGAAAAGAGCGGCGAGGGCAAGACGCAGGCCGTCAAGGCGCTTTTGTACAAGTACGACGCAGGTAAGCTCTCCGGGGTGAAGCCGGAGGATTACGCCGCGCTCATGGAGGAGGCAAGAAAACTGTAATGCACATGGAGGGAGGGGCTTTAGCCCCGAGTAGGCTTGAGCACGCCGCATCTGCGGCGGCGCGCAGAGCCGTAGCCACGCGCAAGCAAAAGCGCAGGGCGTGGCCGACAAAACACATGCAAGATTTTCTCCCTCGGCGGCCAACCGCCGCATCCATTGCCCGCCTTCCCTGCTGCTGGAAGAGCAGTTTGAAGAGGGCGAGAGCGTATACGCCGCCGAGGGCACAGCGGGCCATGCGCTGGCCGAGCACCTGATTCGCAAGCACTTAAAGCAGCGCACCACCCGGCCCACGTCCGAATACTACAGGACGAGCTGCTAGAAGCGGTGGATGAGTATGTGTCCTTCGTCATTGGCGAAATCGAGGACGCTCGCCGGGAATGTCACAACCCCGTACTGCTGGTGGAACAGCGCATCGACGCTTCCGAGTATGTGGACGGCTGCTTCGGCGCAGCAGACATGGTCATCATCACCGATAAAGTAGCCCACGTCATTGACCTGAAGCCGGGCAGGGCGTGGAGGTTCACGCGGAGGAAAACCCTCAGCTTATGTTAAGCATTAACAGTTCTTGGCGATAAAGCAGATCAAGATAGCTTAGATTAATAGGAGCGGCTATGAGTTCATGTCATAGCCGCTCCTATACACTCATGGAGTTAAATAAAAACACTCCGTGGTTTCCCCTTGTGCATTTGTCTTGCTACCATAAAAATAGAGACCGTATTGCCCCTGCTGCTGATTCCAAGTCCCGGCATAATGGAAAGCATAGGGATCGTCTTTATCCGGGTACATCCAGACGCGCCACTCTGGCGGGTTGGTATCATCGACAATGTTCAAATCAAAATTGGCGAGCAAGATTATGTCAGGCAGGTTTCCTCCGTAATCCTGCGAGTAATCATATTCTTTTGAAAAGCGGAGGTTAACAAGCATAAATTCATCATCAAGGATCAGAAACGAACCGGATTCCACCAACATGGGTTCGTCGCCCCAATAGTCGGTTTCTATGCGGTAGTTGTTTTCGAGGTCAATTTTTGAATGTGACATCGTGTTCGCTTCTGGACAGGAAAGGGGACAGTTCGGAATCACATGGAAAACTGAGTGGGGGATTCCGCAACAGCTGCCAGGGTCAGTAACGATAACATACAGAACAGAATCAAACACCGTTTCAAGAACATATTCCAGTCATCTCCTTTGATTGCTTTATAAAATTATTATACCCCTAAACCTCATTCACAGCAATAGTTTTTCAAGTTTACTTGTTTTCCGGATTCCAGTTTTTGAGTGCTATACACTTCATATTATATAACGAGTTAACCCGCGAGTAAATTCCATTACGTTGCGTAAATGCAATTATTCAGAAGGAGCGATTTGGATAGCGCTGACATATAAGCAGGGCAAGCAGATTCAGGCGCTGCGGGGCAGGAATCTGGGCTATCGGGCGATTGCGGCACAGCTGGGAATCAGTCGCGATACGGTTCGAAATTACTGTGTCGCGCACCAGCTGTCCGTGGTACGCGCTGGGACGGATTCCAAATCTCCGAAAGCCTGCCTGTGCTGCGGCACGGAGCTGGTACAGCCCAGCCGTGGACGCAAGCGAAAATTCTGCTCGGACGCGTGCTGCCGGAAATGGTGGTCGGAAAACCCGCAGGCGATTCGGCAAAGCCCGGAGGCGCTCTACGAAAGCACCTGCCTGAATTGCGGGAAGGTGTTCACGGCCTACGGAAACAGTCACCGGCGCTACTGCTGCCACCCATGCTATATCGAGCACCGATTTGGAAGCTGTGCCTCGGAATGATAAATATGCTTGCATCCGCTTGACTTTTTGCGCCTTCAGAGTGATGAATGGCATACCGAATGAAAAGGAGGCGTGAACATGAAATTCATCACGACCGCACCCGACCGGCGCACGCTGGTCAAGGCCATTGCAGCGCACACCGGCATGGAGCCGAGCTACATTGGCCCGCCCACATTCAACTACACGGTGGGCACGATTACCATTGACCGCGAAGGCTATGTTGACGTGCCGGACGAACAGGCCGCCGATTTGAAAGCCTTCCTGATCGCCAAGGGCTGGATGGAGCCGGAACCCGAACCGGAACAGCCGCGCATTCAGATTGGCGTACCGGCGAAAGATCTGACGGTAGCGAACGTCACAAACCTGATTTACATGCGCTACCTACAATATTGGCAAACGACCAGCCGGTTACAGTTTTTTCGACAGAGCTATGGAACGCGACGATTGACAGGATGACGGTCAATCTGGACGGCAGCGTGAAGATGGCATTCCGAAATGGGATGGAGATTACGGTTTGAGAATGGATGTCGGATTGCGTTTGCTGTAAGATGTTCGGAGGTTCCATAACTCATTCCACTTGGAATTCCTTATGAAAATAATTCCTTGAGTGCCGTTTTTTCTGCACTCTGTTTTCGATTGCCCAAAATGTTGCGGAAAAAGGTGCTGCCTCTCATGGCCTGCTTTAGCCATTTTGAGACAGCACCTTTTTGTCTACAGTTTGAAAACCCAGCAAACGTTCCCCTTACAGGGTCTCCGGATCGATAATGCCTACAATGGTGATATCACTGGGCGGTGGATCATCCCGATCCAGCATGAGCGCGGCCTCCTTGCGCCCGATCATGTAAACGACATCGCCGATTCCTGCCTGACGGGTTCCGTCGCAGGCGACCAACAGCCCTTTTTCCTGCCCGTTGACGATCTGCCGAACGACGAGCAGCTTGATTCCGCTCAAAGAAGGCGTCTTGACCGTACACACCACGGAGCCGACAACTTTGCCGATATTCACGCCTACACCTCCTAATGACAGTGGACGGTTTGCCCCTGCCAGCTATAGGAATCAATCACGCCGCAGATGGTGACGCTGGCGATAAGCGTCTTGTCGCCGGTAATCATCTGAGCCGCGCCGCCGTCGTTGTTGACCAACACGATGTCGCCAATACCAGCATCGGCGGCATCCAGCGCAATCAGTTCTTCCCCCGTGGGCTGCCCGTCAAGCGTCAAATGGCGAACCCGCAGCAGCTTCATCCCCACATATTTCTCGTATTTGATGGTGGATACCACCGTTCCCGTGACCCGTGCAATCTTCATCGCTCATCGCCTTTTCTGTATTTGCGTTCGCCGAGGATATCCACAAAATCCACAATGCCGATGATGGAGCTGTCTACCGGTTTATTGGTGGTCAAATCCGTCTGTCGGGATGAGCTTCCGCCCGCCCACATGACGATTTCGCCTTCTCCCGCGCCTACGGTATCGACCGTGATGAAGGGTGCGCCCTTCTCTTCAAACGTATCCATATCAATCGGCACAGCTACCAGCAACTTCAGCCCCTGAAGGCGTTCGCATTTGCGGGTACTGACCATGCTTCCGATTACTTTTGCCAACTGCATGCTACGATCTCCTTTTGCCTTGTCGTAGGTGCGCGCCGCCGCGCATATCGATGGAATCCACAATGCCATAGATGCTGAAATCGGACGCAACCTTTTTTGGTGGTGTCGGATTGGCGCGCTGAGCTTCCGTATGCGCAGAACACCAGATCGCCTTCGCCCGCGCCGACGTCGTCTACACAGATCACGTAATCGTCCTTCATTTGCAGCGTTTCAAGATCGACCGGCTGCACGATGAGCAGCTTGGCCCCCCGTAGCGAATCGCACTTGTTCGTGCTGACGACATTGCCTGTCACACGGCCTACCAGCATGTTGATTCCTCCGCTCAGTCGTCCACCGCGCGGGTGCTGTTGCGAACGATCAGCTTGCCGCCGATGTGCATGTGCATGCCCGGCCAATCCAGATTTTTGATGCGTTTGCGGATCAGATCCACCGCCAGTGTGCCCATCTGGGATCGGGAAATGCGCATTGTGGTCAGCGCGGGCATGGTCACCGCGCTGAAGGGAATATCGTCAAAGCCGACGATGGAAATATCCTCGGGAATGGAATACCCGGCCTCCCGAATGGCCTTGATCGCGCCGATGGCAACGGTATCGTTGTCGGCGATGGCCGCGCCGTGCGGCACATATTCTCCGCTTTTAATCAGCCGCTTCATATCCTCAAACGCGCCGTCCACGGTGGGCTTGAGCATGATGGGTTCAGACGACTCCAGCCCCAGACGGTGAAGCTCCTGCAAATAACCCTCGTAGCGCTCGTCGCAGTTGTTGACCGGCTGGGTGAACTTGTAATACTGGATTTCGCGGTGCCCCAAACTGTACAGATACCGCACGAGCTGCGCGGTCAACTCCCGGTTCGCCATCACCACGCTGTCCACGTTCTCCAAGAGGATGTTGTTATCCAGCACCACGAACGGCACGGTGAACAGCTTAAAAGAGCTCGTAATCCGTCTCGCGCAGTTCTGTGCCGATAAGGATCACGCCGTCGGGCGGGTTTTCCATCAGGCTCCGGATGGTCGTCGCGGCCGTGGCCGGTTCGCAGTTGCACATGACGAGGTCGAAGGCGAACCGTCTGCATTCGCTCTCGATCCGGTCGATGATGGACGCGGTAAAGCCCTGATTTTCCTCCAAGGCGATGCCGTGCGCACGGAATTTGAGGATCATCAGGCGGAAGCGGTCGGCCTTGCGCCGAACGGGTGCAGGCACGTAGCCGCATTCCTCCATGATGCTCTGAATATGGCGGCGCGTCTCCGCGCTAACCCCTTTTTGTTATTGATAACCAGAGACACCGCCGCCGGCGATACGCCCGCGATGGCCGCAATCTCTCGAATGGTCATGGCAATCACTCGCTGTCTGCTTTAAAATCGGCGTATCCCCTCATCAGCAGAGCGGCAACAGCTGCGCCGGGATCCAGCAGTTCACGCGACTGCTCACCGCGAATAGCCATTCGACCATGTTTGGCGAGCATTCCTTTTTTGTGTTTTCAAAGGCAGTCCATGCCGCCTGCGCCGCAAGGCGCGCAGCCTCTGCCTCCTCTATACCGCTGTTGATGGCGTTGTCCAGTGCTTCGATGGCGGGATACAATCCGTCCAGGAAGGTTTTGTCGCCCAATTCGGCCTTGCCGCGGCTCTTAACCCCGTCAAAGTATGCCCGGAAAAACTCGACCTCCTGTTTGGCATTACACTGTTCGACGCCCTTGAACGTTTTTCCTGCATTCATTAGACCACTTGCCATCAAAGTTCCCATCGTGGAAGGAACCGCACTCGCCATCGCCTTTCCGGCAAGATACGCCGTCTTTCCGACATCGACGGCGGGTGCCTTGTTGACCGCATCTGCGGCAGCGCGGAAGCCATCGCTCATGGTCAGCCCCAAGTCGCTGTCGCCCACCACGCTGTCCAACTGGATGAGCCAATCGCGGTGATCGGCCATCACAACGGCCCAGCGCTCCATCAACGCGCGGAAATCGGCTGCATTCATGTCAACCCCTCCCTTCTCATAGTTGGAACTGCTTGAAGAACGGGGTATCGGCCGACGCGGAGAGATAGGTCTTCAGCTCGTCGTCCAGCCGGAGCAGCGAGATGGACGCACCCGCCATTTCCATGGAGGTTGCATATTCGCCCACATAGGTGTGGAACACTCTGATGCCCTTCTCGTCGAGAATCTGCTTTACGCGGCGGAACATGACATACTGCTCCTCCAGCGGCGTCGCGCCGGGCCGTTGACAAGCACCGCCACCTCGGCGCCCGCGGCGTAAGGGATATCAGCCAGAATGGGGTTCATCATCTCGTCTACGATTTCGTCGGCAGGGCGCAGTTTGCCGCGGCGGATGCCTGGCTCGCCGTGAATACCCATGCCGATTTCCATTTCGTCCTCACCGATGTCAAAGCTGGGATGACCCACGCGCGGCACGGTGCAGGAGGTCAGCGCCACACCCATCGTGCGGACGTTGGCACAAGCCTTGAGCGCAACGCGCTTGACCTCGTCGAGCGTCAGTCCTGCCGCGGCAGCAGCGCCCGCGCATTTATACACGAAGAAGATGCCCGCCACGCCGCGGCGGTGATTCGGCTCGCCCTCGGCGGAAGGCGCGGCGGAGGCGACGTCCTCACCTGCGACGACGCTTTCCACGCGGATATCCTCTTCCATATCCGCCATTTCGGCTGCCATATCGAAGTTGAAAATATCGCCGTTATAGTTTCCGTAGATGTAGAGCACGCCCGTGCCTTGGTCGATCTCCTTGGTCACGGCAAGCATCTGCTCGGCGCTGGGCGACTGGAACACGTCGCCGATGGAACAACCGTCGAGCATGCCTTCGCCCACGTAGCCAAGGAACAGCGGGAGATGTCCGGAGCCGCCTCCGGTTGCAATGCCCACCTTGCCCGCGTGTTTGTGCTTGGAGACAAGGCAGTGAAGATCACCCTCAACGCACATTAATTCGTCAGGGTGAGCGGCATAAATGCCTTCCAGCATTTCGGGAATGAATGTTTCCGGTGCGTTGATGATTTTTCATCGCCTTGTCTCTCCTTCTATACGATAATGCTCTGATTTTTAGGGAAATAGGGGAATATCCGCTTTGCGATACGCCGCCGCATGCAAGGTCTGACTTCGCTTCGCGGCGGTTTAAGGAAGTGTTTTAAGGGAAATCCGTATCAGATGATGCAGCCCTTTTTTATGATGATACAAGCGTAAAGTGCATTTTCACCCGTTGCCACGGTTGCATAGGCATTCTTAGCGCGGTCATAGAAAGCAAAGCGATCAATCGCTTCGCTCTTCGTGCCGGGCTGATGCTTTTCAACGATTTCGGCAAACTCCGCCCAAATCGGCGGGTTTCCATCCATCGCGCCGGGCGCGGGCGCCATCACCGTGACGGGCGCCTCCACGAACTGATCCAGCGGGAACAGGGCAAGAATCGCGTCAAGCAGCTCCGTGCCGCGGTGCCCGTCGCAACGCACACAGCGCCTGCCCATGGATTGCGCAGGAAAATTGCAGTCGCCGATAACCAGCTCATCGCCATGCCCCATTTCGGCAAGGATTTTGAGCAGTTCCGGTGTGAGAATTGAGAAATACCTTTCAGCATGGCGTTTTTCCCTCCCGTCGCTTACAGCTTTGGCAAAATGGCTTCCACGTCCTCATGCGGGCGCGGAATGACGTGCACGCTGACCAATTCGCCCACGCGCTTGGCCGCCGCGCCGCCCGCTTCCACAGCGGCCTTCACTGCGCCGACGTCGCCGCGAACCATCACCGTCACCAGACCGCCGCCCACGTGAACCTTGCCGATCAAATGCACGTTCGCCGCCTTGACCATCGCGTCGGCCGCCTCGATCGAACCGACCAAACCCTTGGTTTCAACCATACCCAGCGCTTGCTTTTCCATTGTGATAACTCCTTTTCGTTCTATGGCGGTAACGCCCTTTTTACTCGGTGACGGCGACCTTGGGGAGAATCTCCTCCACATCGCCATGGGGACGGGGATGACGTGCACGCTGACCAATTCGCCCACGCGCTTGGCCGCCGCGCCGCCCGCTTCCACAGCGGCCTTGACCGCGCCGACGTCGCCGCGCACCATGACCGTCACGAGACCGCCGCCGACATGTTCCTTGCCAATCAGATGCACGTTCGCCGCTTTAACCATCGCATCGGCTGCCTCAATCGAACCGACCAAACCCTTGGTTTCAATCATACCCAGCGCTTCCATCATGGTGAATATCTCCTTTTTCTTTGCTTTTTGATCTTATTTTCTGGATTTTGCTTTCTTGTTTTTTGACGCGCTTCTCCGCGCCGCCGTCATAGCAGCGCGCGAATGATGTCCATGTGCGGCGAGGGATCACGACGCTGGAACTGATGAGCCCCTGCGTCTGCTCGCTTCCTTCCGCCGCCTGAACGGCAGCTTCTACCGCGGCGACCTCGCCGGTTACGATGACAAACGATTTGCCGCCCATGCCGCGACCCAGGCGAACTTCAATCAGCTCCACGTCCGCCGCTTTCACGGCGGTATCTGCCGCGCTGATTGAGCTGGCCAGCGAGAAGGTTTCCATCACGCCCACGGCCTGCACCTGCTCGGTGGGACACGCGCCCGCCATAGCCGCCACGACGCGCTCGTCCACGTTGGCGATGACAAGACTGTCCACCAGTGCGCTTGCCGCGCTTTCTACGCCTGCCGCAACAGCAGAGCGTACCGCCGCAACCTCGCCGCTGACGACGACGATGTACTTGCCCGCACAAACCGTCTGCGCCGTCACAAGCTCCACCTGTGCCGTTTTGACCATCTGATCACCCGCTAGCACACCCAGCGGGATGCTGACCGTCTCCACCACGCCAATGGCGGTCATGCGCTTTCACCTCCTGCGACCTGTCGCTTTGCATCGACACGGTGACGATGCCGTCAATCGGCGCGTGAATCCTTGCGCCCAGTGACTTTTCTGGAATCTCGGCGACCACGTCGCCCGCATGCACACGGTCGCCCGTGCGCACGACCGGCACGGCAGGCTTCCCCACATGCTGACGGAGCAGCAGCGTCACCCGAGGTCGGGCTGATAGCCCGTTTCGGTATAGGGAGCAGGCACGTCATAAGCACTCAAACCCATTCGGGCAATGAGGCGGCTGACCGGCACCCGCTTGTATGTGATAAAGGGGTCGGGGGTGATATCCATTTCCGGCTCGGGACGAATACCGTTTTTGCTCAGCTCGCTTTTGTACAATGCCATCACCTCGGAGGGGACAAGCCCCATGTGACAGGCATAATTCGTACAAACGCCGCAGCTGGAACATGCCAAAATGGTCTTGGGATCTCCCAGCAGCGCACCGTTTCCGGTGATGAGTGCCCGCATGGCCTTATGCGGCTGCACATTCAGGCCGAGCGCGTTGCGCGGGCACATCTGCGCATTGGCTGCACTGGCAGCACACGGCGCGAGCCACCTTCAGCATCCTCTCCGGGCTTTGGGTGCGGCGGACGATCAACGGATGTATCCGCCTGAGCAGCAGACCGCCCGTGGTCTTGGTGATGGGCGCATCCCAGTCTTCCTCCAGTCTGCCCATGCAGGGACCGCCGACGATCAGAGCGAAGTTCTCGCAGCTTCCGCTGAAACCGGAAAGCGCGATGACCTCGCGAATCGGAGAACCGATGGGCACCGTAACCGTGATGGGATGAGGAACCTCGCCGCCCACAGTCACATCCTTGCGGATGACGGGCGTTCCTCTACGGCAGCGCTGATGTTGACCAGTGTTGCCACATTGCTGACCACACAACCCACGTCGAGCGGCAGCTTTCCGCTGGGAACCACGCGCCCCGTCACTTCAAAGATGATGGATTTTTCGTCCCCGGAGGGATAATAGCTGTCCATCAGGTGCAGCGTGATATCGCTTCTGCCGCCAAGCGCCTCTTCCAGCGCATGTACAGCGTCGTGATAATGCGCCTTGGTGGCGATGACACCGCGTGCTGCGCCTGTGGCTTCCATGGCCAGCGCCACACCGCGCACGACGCGCTTTGCCTCGCGCTGCATCAGCAGCTGATCCACGACGCAGCAGCGGCTCACATTCAGCGCCATTGGCGATTACATACTCAGCCTACCGTTGAGCTTGACGTGAGCGGGAAAACCCGCGCCGCCCGCACCGACGACACCGGCAGCACGGATGGATTCAACAATGTTCAAACCAACGCATCCTCTCGTGATCAGCAGATGCGGAAGTCTCCGTACAGCACGCAGCGGCGCAGGCGCGTGAAGGAACGCGCACTGGTCACGCCTTCGCCGGTCGGGGTGGCGATGGTCATCGTCGTATAGCCCTCTCCGTCGAAGCCCAAGCCGGAAAAGCTGGAGGAGTTCTTCACAAAAATCGTGGTATTGAGCTTACGCGCCGCCTTGCTCATGTTGTGCACGTTGCTCGAATGAATCATCGCGGAGTGCTTGCAGCCCCGCTCGGCGCGGAAGGCTTCTTCTATCGCTTCGTCGATATCGCGTACGCGCACGATTGCCAGCACCGGCATAAGCATTTCGGTGGTCACAAACGGGTGATTGCGATCGACCTCGGCGATGACCAGCCTCGGGTCGCCGGTGAAGCGAACGCCCGCGTCGCGCAGGATCACCGCCGCGTCGCGCCCGACGTATTTGCGGTTGATGACGTAGTGTCCGTCCTTGTTGATGAGCGTGGTGCGCATCACCTTGTCGATGTCCTCGCCGGAAATGCGGAAGGCGCCAACCCGCTCCATTTCGCTCATCAGCCTGTCGGTGATGTTCGAGAAGGCGAAAACTTCCTTCTCCGCAATGCACAGAACGTTGTTATCAAAGGATGCGCCGTCCACGATGCGCTTAGCTGCGTCGGGAAGATCGGCGGTGTCATCCACGATGACGGGGGGATTGCCGGGGCCTGCCGCGATGACCTTTTTGCTGGTCTTCATCGCAACCGCCACGACCGCCTCGCCGCCGGTAATGCTCAGCAGCGGAATGTCCTTATGGTTCATGATGACGTTGCGCTTTCCAGCGTCGGCTCTTTCACCGTGGTGATGAGCGTCGCCGGACCGCCGGCGGATATAATCGCCTCTACCATCAGGCGCATCGCTTTCCTGCGAGGCGCGTTTCGCCGCGGGATGGGGATTGAAGACCACCGCGTTGCCCGCCGCAATCATACTGATGGAGTTATTGATGACGGTAGATGTGGGGTTTGTCGAGGGGGTGATGGAGCCGATGACGCCGAAGGGCGCCTGCTCGATGAGCATCATGCCCTTGTCGCCCGTTTCGCATCGGGTTACCAGATCCTCTATGCCGGGGGTGCGGCGGCTGACGAGCAGATTCTTCTGCACCTTGTCGGCCACGCGTCCGTATCCGGTTTCTTCATGGGCGAGCCGCGCGAGGTATTCGGCGTTGTCGATGCCCGCCTTGCGCATGGCGGCAATTAGCTCGCCGCGCTTTTCCAGTGTCATTTCGGAGAGCTGCGCTTGCGCGGCCTTGGCGTTGGCCACCGCTTCCTCCGCAGTGTCGCACAGCCAGCGGCCGGTGCAGCCGTCCGTTTGCGGCGGCGCGGCAGGCGCTTCCTCCTTCATGGATTTCGTAAGGCTTCGCACGATTTCATCCGTGATCTGCCTAATTTGCTGTTCTGTCAATGCCATGGCTGTTTTCCTTTCCTGAAAGCGGGTCTTCCCGCGCGCGGGATCAGTGAACCGCCGAAGCCAGCTCGATGCGCTTTTCTGCGGCGATATCCCGCGCCAGCGGCGTGAGAATCGCATCCGGCGCATAGCGGATGATCCGGTAGCCGCGCGCCGCGCGGCGCACATCGTCCTCGGTAATCAGCCTGCGCGCCTCGCCCGATAGGTCGAGCATCGCGTCCCTGCCAATCGGCTCACTCTGAGCAGGGCGGGGTATGGGAGACTGTGCAGCAGCTTGGATTGGTGTGCCGCCCAGCAGCATACCGCCCAGCGCAGCCGCCAATCCGGTGTTGCCGGGTGCGCAGACATCTGCGCCTTCGCGCCGAATCACGCGGCAAAGCTGACCGTCCCGCAGGGCGCAGGCATTCGCCTCGTCCGTATCAATATGCGCCTCCAGTCGATGCGCCGCGCCGCTTCGCACGATGAAGCCATCCAGTGTCGCCGGGCGCGGTCCCTCCACGCGAAGGCTGACCACGTCGCCATCCCGAAGGTCAAAGGCTTGCGCCTCCTCCGGAGACATATGCAGGTGGCGTGCCGCCACGATGACGCCGCTTGAAAGGGTGATTCGGGCATTGCCGCTGGACAGCACACACCCCGGGCTCCCCTCCAGCTCGCCGCTCATGCGGATGGGCGGCCGCAGCCCCAGCTTGATGGCGTCGGTCAGCGCCAGCTCCACCTGCGTCCGGTCGCGGGCAGGGCCGACCACGCGCAGCGTCAGCTTTCCTTTCTCGGTTTCGATGGTCACGCGCTCATTGCAGGCGAACTGCCCCGGCTGCACCAGATCGCGCAGCTTCGTCAGCCGATATCCCGCGCCGAAGAGCCGTTCCACATCCGCCTGACACAGGTGGCAATGGCGGTTGGAGGACATCACCGGTACATAGGGCTCGCCGATTTTGGCCAGCTCCGGCAGAAATCACCCGCTCCACAGCAGCGCGCAATTCTTTCTCGTTCATAGCTCTCCTTTATGGAACGCCCGCCCGTCCCCAGAGGGGCGGGCCTCGGCGTTCCGCTCTCACTTCTTTTTTGCGGCCTCGGCTTCGGCCTTCTTCTTGAAGATTTCCTTGAGGCTCTCGGTGTACGGCGGGCGGGCAATGCCGTATTCGGTGACGATACCGGCAATCAGCTCGTTATCCGCAAAGTCGAACGCGGGGTTGTAGACCTTCACGCCCTCGGGCGCCATGCGCTTCTTATACCACATCTCGGTGACTTCCTCGGCAGGACGCTGCTCGATGGTGATATCCTCGCCGTTTTCGATGGACATGTCGATCGTCGAGGTTGGGCCCAGCACATAGAAGGGGATGCCGTAATACTTGGCGAGAATCGCCACGCCGGAAGTGCCGATCTTGTTGCAGGCGTCGCCGTTGGCCGCCACGCGGTCGCATCCGACGAACACCGCGTTGACCCAGCCGTTCTTCATGACCTGCGAGGCCATGTTGTCGCAGATGACGGTCGTATCTACACCATCGGCCTGCAATTCAAAGGCGGACAGGCGGGCACCCTGAAGCAGCGGGCGGGTTTCATCGGTGAACACGCGGAAATTCATGCCGCGTTCACGTCCCAGATGAATGGGCGCCAGCGCCGTGCCGTACTTGGAGGTTGCGAGCTGACCGGCGTTGCAGTGGGTCAGAATGCCGTCGCCGTCCTTGATGAGGCTCAGGCCGTATTCGCCGATCTGGCGGCACATCCACACGTCCTCATCCTTGATGGCGACACATTCTTTATGCAGCAGCTCCTTGATTTCGGGAATGGACTTGTCTTTGTTGTCCGTGACGACCTTCTCCATGCGGTTGAGCGCCCAGAAGAGGTTCACCGCCGTCGGGCGGGAGGAATCGAGATATTCCTTCGCCTTCTTGAACTGGGCGTAGAACTCGTCATAGTTGTCCGCCTGAATCCGCTTGGCGGCCAGATACACGCCGAAGCCGCCGGCCACGCCGATGGCGGGCGCGCCGCGCACCTTGAGCAGGTAAATTGCGTCCCAGATATCCTTCTGTTCGGTCAGGTGCAGCACTTCGACCTCGTAGGGCAGCTTGGTCTGATCCAAAATCACCAGCGCGCTCTGCTCGTCATCCAGCGCGACGGTTTCATAACTCATAATGTTCTTTTGCTCAGCCATGGTGGTCTCCTCCTTTTCCTCAGCGTTACTTGGCAGCCTCGTCGGCGCGCGTGACAGCGGCGATGAAGTCCGCACCGTTCTTGAACGCCGTGCGGTTCATAATGTAATCCTTGGCGCAGAGAATGTTGACCTTTTCGGCGTGGGCGCGCTTGGCCTCATCGGCGATGGTGGTCACGTCCTTGACGTTCGCCATGCCCACGGTACGGCGGATCAGCTCGGTACCGGCGTAAGCGGCGGTGTCGGAAAGTACGCTTTCCAGATAGAACTCCTTGAAGCCGGGGGTCTTGGCCATCAGGTCGGTCACGCAGGCGTCAAAGCACACGAGGAACTTCTCGCAGAACAGGTCGATGGTGTCGGCAATGGCCTTGAGGCACCAGTCGCAGAAAGCGTCCGCGCCCGCGGCACGACCGTTGTCCCACGCGAAAATCATATTCGCCACCACGTTGCCGATGTCATAGCCCATCGGGCCGTAGAAGGCGAATTCCGGATCGAACACGCGGGTGGAATCCTGCTTGACGAAGATGGAACCGGTGTGCAGGTCGCCGTGGATGAGCGCCTGCGCGTTGTTCATAAATTCAAACTTGATCTTGGCGACGGCCAGCTTGAGCGCCTCGTCCTCGTAGAGCTCCTTCTTCACGAAGTCGGCAATGGGCGGGAAGACGTTGTTGCGGTGGTTGCAGTCGTTATACGGCTCGGTCAGCACCAGATCCTCGGTGATTTCGCACAGCTCGGGGTTGATAAAGCTCTTGACCATGGCCTTCTTTTCCTTGTGCTCCATGGCCACGTCGGTGGTCTTGAGCAGGGTGTTGACCATGTAGGTCGAAATATCCTCCGCAAAGCGTGGGAAGGTTTCATGGCGCATGAGCGCATAGCGCATCAGGGCGTGGTCGGAAAGATCTTCCATCGCGCAGGCGCACATCACGGTATCATAGCCATAGATTTTGGGCACCAGACCGGGCGCGTACTTATCCTGAATCTGGAGAATTTCGCTCTCGATGCGGTTCCGATCGGTGGAAACCTTCATGTCCGCCGAAATGCGCAGCGACACGCCGGCCTGCTTAACGATGATGGACTTGCCGGTGGCTTCCTCGATGACGCGGAAGACGTAGTTCAGGTTGCCGTCGCCGATTTCCTTGACGGTCAGCACGGCTTCAGGCGCGAAGAAATCGGGGTACTTGGCCTTGACGTATTCGATGACGTCGGCTTCCTTCATCAGAAAATAGGTGTCGAAACGAGACATAATGCTGGACTTCCTTTCTATCTTGTTTTTATCGTTTCCAAAGGAGCAATCATCGGAACTCGATGCTCCGGTAATCCATGGGGTCGATCTCGCGCAGGGCGCGCAGCTCCTCCGACGTGGGGGGCGGCGTCTGCTCGATGGAAAAATAGCGGATGGGGAAGCCGGTGTTAGCCGCCACTTCCTCAATCGAGGAGGTCGGGTGAACGGATTTCAGAATCAGCTCGCCTTCGTGCATGGTGAAGACGCACAGCGGGGTGACAATGTCGGATACGTTACCCCGCGCGGTGACGAAATCCACCTTTCCGGTGAAGGTGCGCTTATCGTGCTTGGTGCGCCAGATGATCGCGCGCCGTGCCGTCGGAATGAGCACCGCGCTGCCCGCGCCGCCAGGAAGGCGAACCTTGGGCTTGTGGTAATCGCCGATGACGGAGGCGTTGACATGGCCGAGCGCGTCAAACTGCACGCCGCTGAGAAATGCGACATCCAGCCCGCCGCGCATGCTCAAATCAAAAACCTCCATCAGCGGGAACTTTGCGCAGGCGCTTTCCCACAGCTCGCCGCCCGCGCTGGTGTATTCCCGCAGGGCAGGTTTGACGGGATCAACGCCGCCGGGAATGTTCAGATGCACGGCGTTAGGCGCGTGCGTCTTTTTTGCCAGCAGCGTGGCGATCATGGGCATGTGGGAGGATACGCCATGGAACACCGTGTCGCCGTCACCGATCAATCGGGACATCGCGACGACCATCATGTCGCAGGGTCTGATCATGGCTCTTTCCTCCCCTGAACAAAATCGAGAAGCGCTTCCCTGCTGTCAAGAGTAAGGAATTCACGAATCAGCCGAATCATTCGGCTCGTAATAGCCGTAACAGGCGCAGGGGGACGCGCCGCGTGGGACATGCACGACAGCCGCAGTCATAAAGTGCGGGATATCCGCCTTTTGTTCGCTTGCCGAAAACCAGCCGTCGCCCACGATGCGCTCGGCGGTGACGATCACCCTTTTGGCCGCGCGGAAAGGAGCACGTCCTCATACAGGCGGCCCTTCAAAACAGGCGTTGCCGTTCGCGTCGGCCGTCTGCGCATGAACGATGGCGAAGTCCGGCCGAATGGCCTGCACCGCCGCCAGCGTTTCGCCCGTAAAGGGATCAGTCACATCGGCAAAGTAGTCGTTGACTTGCCGAAGGTCGCTGACCTTCAGCCCGCGCACCGGCATGAACGGTATGCCGTAGCTGGCGGCGCGCAGGGCCGAAATGACAGTGTAGCAGGCGTGCTCATTGGCGCGAACCAGCCCCCCTTTTGCACCGGGCGCGGTAGCGCTGCGCCAGCCGTATTGGCTTTCGTAGCTGACAAAACCTGCGTCCACAATGCCGGCGCAGCCGCCAGACACAACGCATCCACATCCATCGCGCCCGCCGTCTTGACGACGCGCAGGTTTTTCCGCCCCTGACGGATCAGCTCGAAGACGGCCGCCATGGGCGCGCGGTTGAGCGTGTTGCCGCCCAGCCCCACGCAGTCTCCGTCGTGAACGAGGGAAATCGCTTCGGCGAGCGTACAGAGTTTGTTCATATGCACCTCACTTGGCGGCGTTTGCGGCGATGTGAACCGCGTCCCACACACCCGCGAAGGGCGGCGCATAGGCGAGGTCCACCATGCCCAGCTCGTCCGTCGTCATGCCCGCATGAATCGCCACAGCGAAGATATCGGCGCGCATCACCGCGCCCTTTTCGCCTGCCACGCAGGCACCCAGAAGACGGCGAGTGCGGGTATCATAGATGAGTTTGATGACTAGTTTGGTGGGGGCGGGGTAATACGCGGGATGATCGTTGGCCGTGACGAGCTTCGTGCTGTAGTCGATGCCCAACCGCGCCGCGTCCTTTTCGCTCATGCCGGTGCGCCCCATTTCAAGCCCGCAGACCTTGATGGCGGCGGTGCCCAGCGCGCCGACGAATTTCTCGTGCGCCCCGGCCATGTTGCCACCGGCGATGCGCCCGCATTTGTTGGCGTAAGTGCCCAGCGGAATGAAGTAATCCTCCTCCATCAGCCGGTGATAGACAACGGCACAGTCGCCCGCGGCGTAGATATGTTCCAGCGACGTGCGCATCTCTCGATCCACGAGTATCGCGCCGTTGCGCGCCATGCGGATGCCCGTATCGCGCAGAAAATCCGTCGCCGGAACTACGCCCACGGACATGAGGATCATATCGCAGGGGAAGTCTCCCTGACTGGTGCGCACGATGCGCTCGCTGCCGGCATCGGCAATTTCCTGCACACGGCAGCCCACGCGCACGCGCACGCCGTTTTTTCTCCAACTCCTGCGCCGCCAGCTCGGAAAACTCCGGCTCAAAGGAGGCGAGCAGGCGCGGCCCAGCCTCGATGAGCGTGACCTCCTTGCCTAAATGCAGCAGCGCCTCGGCCATCTCCAGCCCGATATATCCGCCGCCGACCACGGCCACGCGGGTGACGTCGCGCAGGCGGAGAATCTCATGCAGGAGCAGGCCGTCCTCCATCGTCTTGAGGTAGAAGACGGCGGGCGAATCCGCGCCGGGGATTTTGGGGTTGACGCTGTTGCAGCCGGTCGCAACCATGAGCACGTCGTAATCATCTTCAAAGACGGCGCCCGTATCCAGATTTCGAACTGTTACGGTCTTCCTTTCGGGATCGACCCGCGTGACCTCGTGGAACAGATGCGTCTCGATGCGCATCTCTTTGTAGACGGCCTGCGTCCGGGCGATCAGCTTCGCGGGATCGTCGTTGAAGCCGCCCACATAATAAGGAAGGCCGCATGCGCCGTAGGATAGGAAGCCGCCGCGCTCATACACCACAATCTGCGCGTCCGGCTTGACGCGCCGGAGCTTGGAGGCAGCGGACATTCCGGCCGCCACGCCGCCGATGACGATGGCTTTCATATCGCATGCACCTCGGTTTCACGTTTTTATGCGGGGTTCGCCGGTCTTTCGCGTCAGCGAATCCCCTTCAGGCGTTCGAGCACCGCGCGCGTAATCGCTTCCAGCTCGGCCTCATCGTTGGCGGCGCTTCCGCCCGCGCAGCCACAGGAGGAAGGCGCGGCTTCCTGCGCGCCGTAGGTCTTCAGCGTGCGGGGCTCGCTCTGCACAGGGCTGTGTCCGGCAACCACGTCCGTGGTGTTGGTGGGGCGCGCGGTGCAGGCTGGAATGCCGCCGCTGCTGATGCCCATGCGGCGGCGGATCTCAACCAGTTCGCCGACCTGATCGCAGCTCAGCACGTTGGCCTTGCCGATGATGTTGCCGGTATACATGATGACCATGGCGTAATGCTCGGTTGATTCAAGGCGATACCACGCTTCCATCAAATCCTTGCCCCATGCCAGCGCGCCGTGGTTGGCAAGCAGCAGCGCGTTGTAATCCTTACAATAGGGTGCGACGCTGTCGGGGATGCCCTGAGAGCCGGGGGTTTCGTAGTGAACGCAGGGCACCGTGCCCAGATTGACCAGCGCCTCGGGATAGATGGCGCGATCCAGACTCATGCCGGCGATGGCGAAGGATGTGCTGATGGGCGGATGGGCGTGGCACACGCCGCCAACCTCGGGATTTTCATTGTAGACGCGCAAATGCATCTTGACCTCGCTGGAAGGGCCGCGCTCGCCCTGAGAGATCACCGTGCCGTCCAGCCGGAGCTTGACGAGCATGTCCTCCGTCATAAAGCCCTTGGATACGCCGGTGGGCGTGGTCCAGATGGTGTTTTCATCCACCTTGCAGCTGATATTGCCGTCGTTGGCGGCAACGAAGTTCTTTGCATACATTCTGCGGCCGATTTCAACGATCAGTTTTTTTGCCTCGGCGTCCGTGGGGTAGCGTCTGTTTTCCATAAATCTGTCACCTGCTCCTTGCGTTCTGCGCCGCTAATTCGTTTAGTTTTTGTTTAATGAACGGTTCAGTTGTTTACCACTTACTATTATATGGCCATTGTTTGGCAATGTCAACAGGAACGGCGATGATTTTTAGCACATTTGACAGGGTACACTTGAGGCTGACTAAACATCTGACGATCTGACCATTCAAAAAGCCTTGACACGTCTTAAAAATTCCGTTTTTGTTCACAGCTAAACAACTAAACTTAATACAGCATAATTTTATTTGAACAATGCTTGACAAATCAGTGCCTAAGGATTATACTAAATGCAACAAAAGGGCACGGAGATTGCCCTGAAAAATTGAACAGGAGGGTTACCATGAAAAAGATCCTCGCTATCGTTCTGGCTCTGATGCTGGCGCTGACCATGTGCGCGGGCGCCGTCGCGGAGACCGAGAACCCTGTCGCCGGCAAGAAGGTCGCCTACGTCATGCTGCTGCCTTCTGCCACCATCTTCCAAATGTGGAAGGATTCCTGCGCCGACCTGTGCAAGGCGCTGGACGTCGATTTCGACTTTTTCTTCTGCAATGGCGATTTCAACGCCTGGATGGACACCATCAACAGCTGCGCAGCCGCAGGGTATGACGGCCTGCTCATCTCCCACGGCAATCAGGACGGCTCTTATGTCTTCCTGAAGGAAGTGGCCGAGAAGTATCCGGAAATGAAGATCGTGTGCTTCGATACCCAGTTCTACACGGACGGCGAATACCAGAAGATCCCGGGCATCACGCAGATGTTCCAGCAGGATAAGAGCCTGGTCACCGTTCTGCTCGACGACATGATCGCCAAGTTCGGCGAGGGCGCCCGCCTGATTAAGGTCTGGCGCGGCCCCAACTACAACAGCCCGTTTGACCGCCGCGAGGTCGGCTGGCAGGAATACGAGGCTGCCGGCAAGATCAAGACCGTCGGCGAAATCCAGCCGCTGCAGGACAGCGTTGACTCCGCCAACGCAGTGACCGCCGCGTATCTGCAATCCATCAACCGTGAAGATGTGGACGGCGTCATCGCTTACTACGATCTCTACGGCCAGGGCGTTTACAAGGCGATCGAAGAGAACGCCATGTTTAACGGCACCGAGGGCGCCGCGCTGCCGATGGGCTCCGTCGACATCGATCAGGTCGACGTGACCAATATGCAGAACCGCCCCGACCTGTGGGCCGCGGCCGGCACCACCGACTGGACCATGAACGGCGAAATCGGCATGCGTATCCTCATGCTCGAAATGGCCGGCGAATATGATAAGATCTATGATCCTGCCACCAAGACCTACGGCGTGGATGTGGTCGAAGTTCCGGGCACCGCCATCAAGGCTGAGGCGCTGCGCGAAGATCACACCGTCGAGAATCTGGCCGACGTGGCCGGCGAGACCTACGGCAACCTCGGCTATCTGTCCGTGGCTGACTGGATGCCCGCCGAACTGATTCACTAAGTTCCGGTAAGCACGTCAAAAACCATTCTGAGCAATGTTTCTTGACAAAGAAGCGTCGGAGTCTTTGCTCCGGCGCTTCTTCTTCGAAAAGAACCCCTGAAAAATCTTCGAACCCGTCTTTTGAAATCATTCTTTTGAAATCAATCTTCGAAAAGAAACTGCCTCGGGCAGAAATAGAGAAGAGGGAAATCCATGGACAAGCTGACTCTTGGAACCCGGAATGTTTCCATCGAATTTCCCGGTGTGAAGGCGTTGACCGATGTAAACTTCGAAGTCAGCACCGGCGAAATCCGGGCGCTCGTGGGCGCGAACGGAGCGGGCAAATCCACTCTGATGAAGGTCTTTGCGGGCGCAAACCCCGACTATACCGGCGAGGTCTATCTCAACGACAAGGTTGTGGAGCTGCGAACGCCCATGGCCGCGAAAAAGCTGGGCATCCAGATCGTGTATCAGGAAGTGGATATGGCGCTGGTGCCGACGCTCTCCGTCGCCGAAAACGTGATGCTCAACGATATGGTCATGTCCGCAAAGGGCAAGCCCCTGATGAACTGGGCTCAACTGCGCACCGACGCCAAACGGGTGCTGGAGAAGCTCCATATCGACGTCAACGTTCGCACGCTGGTGCAGGACCTCTCCCTCGCGCAGAAGCAGATGGTTCTCATCGCCCGCGCCATAGCCAACGAATGTAATTTCCTGATTTTGGACGAGCCGACCGCGCCCCTGAGCGACACGGAAACCGCGGAGCTCTTCCGGCTGGTCAAGCACCTTCAGGAAACCGAGAATATCGCCATCATCTTCATTTCCCACCGAATCCATGAAATTCTCCAAATCTGCGAGAAATATACCGTCATGCGCAACGGCGTGATCGTGGATACCTCCCCGGTGACCAAAGAGACCACCTCGCGTGAAATCGTCGAAAAAATGCTGGGACGCACCTTTGAAGAGCAATTCCACAAAGAAAAGGTGCAGATCGGCGAAAAGGTCTTTGAGGTCAAGAACCTCTGCGGCGCAGACGGCAAAGGTCGAAGACGTATCCTTCTATGTGCGCAAGGGCGAGATTGTCGGCATCGCTGGTTTGGTCGGCGCAGGCAAATCCGAGCTGTGCAAAACCATCTTCGGCGCGTACGAGCGCACCTCTGGCAGCGTGCTGCTGGGCGGTCGCGAGCTGAAGATCAACAACCCCTCTCAGGCAGTGAAAAACGGAATCGCGCTGGTTCCTGAAGAGCGCCGCAAAGAGGGCGTGCTGGTCAACGAAAACGTCACCCTCAACCTGTCTGCTGCTGCACTGAGCAAGTTCTGCAACGGCTCTTTCGTCAGCAAAGCCAAAACGGAAAAGAACGCGCATGAATACGTGGAGGGGCTGGATATCAAAACGCCTTCCATCAAGCAGCATGTCAAAAATCTTTCCGGCGGCAATCAGCAGAAGGTCGCCGTAGGCAAATGGCTGGCGGCAGACTGCGACGTTTACATCTTCGACGAGCCCACCAAGGGCGTTGACGTGGGCGCCAAGCAGGATATCTTCCGCCTGATTAACGACATTACCCTGCGCGGCAACAGCGTAATTTACGCATCCTGCGAAAACGCCGAGCTGCTTTCCATCACCGACCGCATCTACGTGCTCTTTGACGGGCGCGTGATGGCCGAATTGGAGACAGCCAAGACCGACGAGGATGAAATCATGCATTACGCTGTCGGCAGCACAACCAAGTATGCCCGCTAAGGGCGATCACAGGAGGGTGTTACTATGCAAACGACCCCAAAACCGATCTCGACGAAATCCCCGCGGAAGACCAAGAACGCCGCGCGCTTCCTGCTGGATTGGGCAGCCGTCATCGCGCTGGCGCTGTGCTTCATCGTCTTCACGCTCATCAAGGGCAGCCGCTTCATGTCGTTCAACAACATGATCAACATCCTGCGCGCCATGTCCATCACCACTGTGTTCGCCATCGCCGCTACGGTTACCATGGCGCCGGACGGCTTTGATATGTCTGCCTGTACGCTGGCAAGCTGCTCGGCCTATGTGTTTGTGAGCATGTATCTGTGGTACGGCCTGCCGTTGTTCGCGTGCGTGCTGATTACCATCGCCGTGACGCTGGTCATGTACCAGCTGACCATGTTCCTCATCCTCGTCTGCAAGATTCCGGATATGCTGGCGACCTGCGCGCTGATGTTCGTGCATCAGGGTCTGGGGCAGTGGTATATCGGCGGCGGCGCGGTTTCCACCGGCATGCGCACGCCCGCAGGCGCACAGCCCGCGCGCATCAAGCTGGAGCCCTCTTTCAGCGCCATCGGCAAAGAGCCTTGGCTGATCATCATCATGCTGGTCTGCGTGCTCATCGCGCACATCTTCCTCGAATATACTAAACACGGCCGCTTCATCTACGCCATGGGCGGCAACAAGCAGGCGGCCAAGCTGAGCGGCATCAACGTCAAGGGCTATCGCTACCTGGCCGGCATGATCACCGCGGTGTTCGTCGCCATCGGCGGCATCCTCGTTGCCTCCCGCGGCAGCTCCGCGCAGGTCATGTGCTGCGATAACTACCTGATGCAGTCGCTGGCAGCCGTGTTCGTCGGCCGCTCGGTCGGCGGCGCGGAAAGACCCAACGCGCTGGGCACCCTGATCGGCGCGATGATGGTTTCCACGCTGGAAAACGGCCTGACCATCTGCGCGGTACCGTTCTATGTGCTGCCCGCCGTCAAGGGCGCGGTGCTCGCGCTGGCGCTGGTTGCAGCCTACGCCACCAAGAAGGAACAGTGATGGACGGCTTGAACCGTTATCACCGGTTCGAGATGATCCAGCTGCTGTTTCAAAAAGAACAGACACAGGACCGGAACGGGAAGTAAAGCCCGGACTGGTTCTGTTTCATCTATGCCGCAAACCCCAGATCGCATCTGCCACAGAGAACCCTGTCACAATTCCGGTCACTATATATTCAGGAGGAATGCCTGCATGAAGATTCTCAACTACGGTTCCATGAATATAGACAACGTCTATCAGGTTGAGCACATGATTCATCCGGGCGAAACGCAAATGGCAATCGCCAAGAACGTGTTCGCCGGTGGAAAAGGGCTCAACCAGTCCATCGCCATCGCCAAAGCGGGCGGCACGGTGTATCACGCCGGCGTGGTCGGTGAAGACGGCGCCATCCTGATGGATACGCTGGCAAAGCACGGCGTGGATACGCGCTATGTTAAGCACGCAGCCGGTCCTTCCGGGCACACCGTCATTCAGGTAGACTCAAGCGGACAAAACAGCATCATCGTCTTTGCCGGAGAAAACATGCGCGTTCTGGATGAAGATATTGAGCGTGTGCTTTCCGAATTCAATAAAGGCGATTTGCTCATCCTGCAAAATGAGCTGGATCATTCGCCTGCCATCATGCGCATGGCTTCCGAGCGCGGCATGACAATCATCTTCAACCCCTCTCCCGTAAACAGTACGCTGAACAGCTATCCGCTCGCATGCGTCGATTGGTTTCTGCTCAACGAAATCGAGGGCAAAGCACTCACACAGGAGACCGAACCCAAGCGGATTCTCGCAGTGCTGAAAGCACTTTATCCCAACGCAGGCATCGTGCTGACGCTGGGCGAAGACGGCGCATACTGCATGCGCGGAGACGAGATTCTCTATCAACCCGCCTTTCCGGTTCAGCCGGTCGATACCACCGCCGCAGGCGATACCTTTACGGGTTATTTCGTCACAGGGCTTTCCCACGACGAAGATTTATCCAAGGTGATGGAGCGAGCCGCCAAGGCTGCCGCTATCGCTGTAAGCCGCGCCGGCGCCGCAGAGAGCATTCCCTACGCTAATGAGGTGTAACCCCCAAAAAGGCTTCAAGCGCCGTCTCATGCGACGAATTTGCGTCATTCCCTATACATCAAAAAGGCTCAGCTTGTTGACATAAGCAAGCTGGGCTTGAATAGCGAAAAGAAAATGAGCAAATCTGAAATTTTGTACAAATTCGTATAACGGGCGCGCAATGTGTATAAAGACGCGGTTGTCTTGCTGAGTTATCTTGAAAATCCTTTGGAGAGGCCAGGGCACTTCGAGTATTTATATCGACTCATACAGAGCTTACCTCACCGGAAATTCTCAATATCTACGCAAAACGCTGGAATAATGAAGTATTCTTCCGAAACTGTAAGCAGAAGCTCGCCTTCGACAAGTGCCAGCTTCGCAAAAAACAGGGCATTACGAGGATGTGGCTCATTCTTTCGTTTATCTACTTTCTGTGCTGCACCGTTTCCAGATGTGTCGGCTCGTTCGATGAAGGATACAATTATTTCAGAAATTGTGTTTTACAAGAGATTTTTTGCTCAAAATGCTTTCTCGATGTAAATAGGGGCATTTGTGCACTTTTCGGGATTTGCTCATTTATAGCATGAAGCGGAGCTACCGTTTGGTCGATGACCCAAGAGAAAATATGTAAACCATGTGCTTGCACAAAGTGTAAACCATGTTGCTCTTGACAAGTTTTACCCCCTACTATTAGCGAGAACCCCACTTTTGTTTTCTCATATTGTATCAACCTCGGTGGGATTAGCCAAGATAAAGACTTTCGAGAAATCGAAGGTCTTTTCTTTTTTGCCAAAAAAAGACTCGACCATTTAATGCCCCTAAATGGCATGTAGAGACGTTTATACGCTGAATGGTAAAAATCTACAATTTGCAGGGCGATGTGGTTGCGCCGATTGACGCGAATGGTACGCAGGTGGTAGAATATGTTTATGATGCGTGGGGTTATCCGATCAGCAAAACCGGCAGTTTGGCAGCGACGATTGGTACGCTGAATCCGTTCCGCTATCGTGGGTATGTGTACGATGAGGAGACGGGACTGTATTATCTGCGGAGTAGGGTTTATAATCCGGAGTGGAAACGGTTTATGAATGCAGATGTTAGTTTGGAAAACGCTGATGAACGGTATGCTCATAATCCAAGCCTTACTGAATGCAATCTAAAAAAAGAGAATTATTGAGGTGTTTAGAATGAGTGGATATTCAGGTTGGTTTGATCCGATTTGCTATCAATTTTATTTTTATAATGTAAATTCAATTGGGTTTGCTCCAGAAATGAACATGGCATATCGCTCGTTCCTTGAAGAAATAAAACCTTGCTGTGAACATTGGATTTCTTCAAGTGAAGATTTGTTATTAAAAATACATGACTCTAAAGATGGGTACCTTGTGAGAAAAATAAGCGATTTAGAAGATGTGAATTACAGCATTAATTTATTTCAAATATAGAAGATCAATCTGTAGACGAGATTAAATTGTCACTGTGTTCCAGTAAGATACCGCGACAATTTTCTACGCCAAGTAAAGATATCCAACCTGATTGAAAAACACGTGATGTATTATATGAACTGTAAAAATTGGTCAGCTATTGGCGAAAAAGAACAAAGAGAATGGTTGTATAAAATATTGAATTGTTCGTCAGAAGATCTGGAAAATTGTTGCTTTCCATCGAAATGTTTTGCATCTGGGAGCGAAACGTTTGTATTGCATCATAAGTGTATCTCACTGAACGGGAATGTTGCATATGCAAATGAGATTTTGAAGGAAAGTGGAATTGAACAGAATAAAGATATGTTTGTTGAATATATATATGTCTATTCCTAGATATTTGCTAAAACATATGAATTTATCGTTTGATTTGCAGGATCAATGGAAAAACAGATTAAAGCAGTTATCATCTACATTTAAGATAAGCATTGGAGGCATAAAAGCAGATTGCTTTAGGCCTTGTCGAGCAACATCACTTTCAACCATAAATTGAAACTATAGATTGGGTTTTTCTGAAACGAATCCCCGATATTGGCTGGGGAATGTGTATTACAGAAAAACAAATAAATAGTTTGAATAAATCAGATGCACTTTTTGATTGCTTATATCAAGTAGATTTATTGAAAAACGGAATGTATACTTACAGCTTACGCCTAGTGTTTGCATGGTACAGGTAGAAAATGTGCAAAAACTTTGGAAACTGTTTTCAAAAAATTCCAGCTTATAGAATATATGGACTATTCAGCGTGTGAAGTTCCTAATTCCATGCAAATGGGAATTGAATTAGAAAATTTGTGTATTGATCAATTTGGATACTATAGTTTTAAAATCTAAAACGGTACCGTCAAGTATTATGCGCAAATTCATTTGCAAGTCTGGCAGAACTCGAGTCTGCACAGGGCAGGGAAACCTGCCCTTAATTACCTAGTAGCAGAGGACAGAGAGGATAAGGTACAATAAATTGCGCAAAAAAGAAAAAGACATAGTTTACAAACTCTGGTAGAATGAAAGTTGCTACACACCATTCAAAAAGGAGAGTAAACTATGTCCGAGAAGATTGTACAACTGAACGAGGAAGTAATCAAGGGCAGCTGAAAGAACTTGTGCGGGGAAGCGTCGAAGAAACGCTAAATGGCCTGCTGGAGGCAGAAGCGGAGAAGCTGACACAAGCTGGACGTTATGAACGCAGCGAACAACGGCAAGGGTATCGGAGCGGTCATTACAATCGCAATCTCATGACAACCGCCGGAGAGGTTAAGCTCCATGTGCCGCGGCTCAAGGGAGTTACCTTTGAAACAGCGATTATTGAGCGTTATCGTCGGCGGGAATCCAGCGTGGAAGAAGCACTCATGGAGATGTATCTGGCAGGTGTGTCGGTGCGCCGCGTAGAAGATATCACGGAAGCGCTATGGGGCTGCAAGGTTTCTTCTTCAACGATCAGCGAACTGAACAAGAAGGCATACGAACACATCGAACAGTGGAGAAACCGACCACTTGAGGGTGGAAAGTATCCCTATGTGTATGGGATGGCATTTATCTGAAACGGAACTGGGGCGGCGAATATGAGAATGTAGCCATTCTTGTGGCCATAGCAGTCAATGAAGACGGATACCGTGAGGTTCTGGGGGCAGCCGAAGGGATGAAGGAAGATAAGGAAAGCTGGAAGGAGTTTTTCAATGGCTGCGCAACCGCGGATTGAAGGGCATCAAGCTCATTGTTGGCGACAAGTGCCCGGCATGCTCGAAGCAGCCGGTGAAGTCTTCCCGGAATCCAGGTATCAGCGCTGTGTCGTTCACTTTTATCGCAATGTGTTTTCTACGGTACCGAGGGCAAAGATTAAGCAGGTTGCGCTGATGCTCAAAGCAATTCATGCGCAGGAGAATAAAGGAGCAGCCCGGAAAAAGGCAGAAGCGGTTGCAGAAGAACTCCGAAACATGAAACTGAAGGAGGCTTCAAAAAAGATCTGCGACAGTATAGAAGAAACGCTGACATATATGGATTTTCCGCCCGAGCACTGGCAGAAAATCCGTACCAACAAATATCATTGAGCGTCTGAATCGCGAGATCCGGCGCAGGACGCGCGTAGTAGGCACTTTTCCTGATGGCCATTCGGCTTTGATGTTGGTATGCGCCAGACTGCGTCATGTCGCCGGAACCCAATGGGGCGGGAAAAAGTACATGAGCATGAAGCACATTGAGATGCAGGAAGACGAAGCTGGTTGATAGCAGAAAACAGAGTTCACGTCAAGGGCTTCGCAAGCAGCGGCTTCGCCGCCCTTTGACGCGCTCTCTGCCCTCTGCTACTAGGTAATTAAGGGCAGGTTTCCTGCCCTGTGCAGACCTGAGTTCTGCCAGACTTGTAAATGAATTTGCGCATAATACTTGACGGTACCCGGATAACTTGAAGTACGTGCTGAGATTCGCCCAATTTTCCCGCCACGACCATGATATCTTGGGATATTTCGTATCCCACTTGGTTGAAAAATGCGTCCAGTGCGTCCAGCGCTGCAGGCTCGTCAACGGCAGCATAGACGCTTCTCAAGTCCGCCATTAGCGCCTTGATGTCCTTTTGTAGGATACGTATTTGCTCGAATTACGCAGCTGATGGATGATGCAATTCTGATTTCCGTCTTGGGAAATACAGCCCCAATCGCCGCAGAGAATCCCGTCAGGTTATCCGTGCAGGCAATGAAAATGTCCTCCACGCCTCGTTTTTTAGCCCGTTGAGTACCGTTGCCCAGTACTTGGCACTTTGTTTTCCCTACCCACATCCCCAGCACGTCTTTTTTTCCGTCCAAATTGATACCCAAGGCGATATAAACTGCCTTTTTTTCACGATCTGTCCTTCGCTGCGGACGTGGTAGTGGATGGCGTCCAGAAAGACCACAGCGTAGACCGCCTCAGGGGACGCTGCTGCCATTCCTTTGCGATGGGGAGAATCTTGTCCGTGATCCGGCTGATGGTGGTATCTGATACCTCTATGCCGTAGATGTCCTGATGTGCGCCTCGATATCCCTGTAGTCATGCCTTTGGCATACATGGATAGAATCTTTTCCTCAATGTCCTGGCTTACACTGGTCTGATTTTTCTTGAGTATCTGAGGCTCGAATTCACCCTTGCGGTCACGCGGAACCGCTACCTCCACATCGCCGTAGCTGGTTCGAAGCGTTTTGCTGCTGTGTCCGTTGCGGCTGTTGTCGGTATCTTTGTTTCGATAGTCATACCGTCCGTAGCCCAACTCGTCATCCAGCTCTGCCTCAAGACCGTTCTCCATGAACTCCGCGATAGTCTCCTTAAACAGATCCTGGATGTCATCCATGCTGCTGATGTTGCTGCTTTAGCAGCAGCTCTCGTATTTTTGCTCTGCGCGCGTTTTCTTCCGGGCTTCGGTTCTTTCTTGTCATCTGCTTTTCCTCCTGTTTGATGTCTCCTATTTTACACCTTGCTTTGAGGTTTACACAAAATTTGGGACGGTCTCAAAGAAAGCCGATGACTTTATAGACGGAGTTCAGAATACCAAGAAGAATAAAAAGGGTATACAAAGAAGAGCGCCGTTTAAGCAAATGTTGTTAAAGTATTGACAAACGAGGAAAATGAAAAAAGTATTTGTTTTATTATTTTAGGTTTGACTATATTTCTGATCATAATGAATATGGTGTTTTATGAAAATGGAGAGAAATTCGTAAAGGAAGAATCGTATGCATGGAATGAGAAAGAAATATATGCATCGGATCATTTGACTGGGAAAAACTCATTTCAAGAGATAAAAGAATTAAATGGAGCCGATATAGATGTCAATAAGGAAATCAAATATGTAAATATAGTGAAAAATCTGGCTCTCGTCGTTTTTGAAAAGGATAACTTGAACAATGGAAAGATTCAATTCCTTTTATATTCAGTAGATGGACGTTTTTTATATGGATATCAAATAACGCCGAAAAATGCTGCGAGAATTCAGGTGGGAATTCTGGCGGAGAGTGAAGAAATTTGTATATTCGATCCTAAATTTGGATATGATTATAATGATGGAAAAATAAGATATGGAGTAACGATTATAAAGAATGATGGAGCGTTATCTTATGGCTATTTTTATGATGATAAAGCCTTGGGATGGGAAGCATATACGGCATCTTTTTTCTGAATTTATACCCAAAGGGATAAAGAAGGGGAAGGTAGTCATTCAGGAATCTGAAACGGGAAAAGAAATCATTTTGTTTGTTAATCGAGTGGGACAGCGCTCATAATGGAATGCATTATTTGCAGGAGAGCCTGTGCCAGAACCATGGAATTCATTATACTTTCAATGAGAAAGACTGAAAATATGGTATATTCATTTGATAATAAAGATGATATCAATAAAATTAAAATACATGATTGCGCCTTTTTACGGTTTTGAATATAAGCAGAAAAAATCAGAAGTAGAAATCTATTGCAAAAAATGAGATGACAAAAGAAGAAATAATAATTAGATTTAGAAGTGTTATATGTATATATATGCAATCGTGCAGATTTTGGGCAGGTGGGAATAATATACAGTGCATGTATGTGGCTAATGATGATTATATTACGGAACTTCAGAACAAACAAAACCAGAATCAAGAACTATATTCTGGTTCAAGGTTGGCTAATGGAAATAGGTTTATTCCGGTGGGAATGGAGATAAATTCTGGAGATGAACTTGTTATATGTTGTGAGGAACTTGAATTGATATAAATGATGATTGGGGCGATGATTAGACAGAGATCGAATTCAGAGCATTTCGATCCGGCGCAAATGATGCTGACGATTCGCGAAGCGGCGGAATACGGCAGCACCGGCATCCATAAAAAATTGAGACAGAAATCGCAATGAAAATCCAGCCGTGCCTTGAGAAAAAGGGAGGGTGTGTTATAATCAATAATCGTGTCAGGTTTTTGAACGGAATAGCATGTCAAGCAAGGCAACAAAGGAGCTGTGAGCGTATATGAAATTGGGCGTTGTCGGTCTGCCGAACGTCGGCAAATCCACTTTGTTTAACGCAATCACCAAGGCGGGCGCGGAAGCGGCGAATTACCCGTTCTGCACCATCGAGCCGAACACCGGCGTTGTCGCCGTGCCGGATGAGCGGCTGGATGAGCTTTCCGCCATGTATCACCCGAAGAAGACGACCCCGGCCGTCATCGAGTTTGTCGATATTGCCGGTCTGGTCAAGGGCGCGAGCCACGGCGAGGGCTTGGGCAACAAGTTCCTCTCCCACATCCGCGAGTGCGAGGCGATTGTGCACGTCGTTCGCTGCTTTGAGGATCCGGATATCATCCGCCACGCGGACAGCCTGAACCCGCAGCACGACATCGAGACGATCAACCTCGAATTGATCGCCGCCGACCGCGAGACGGTCGCCAAGCGCGCCGAGCGCGCGGCGAAGATGCTCAAGAGCGGCGAAAAGCGCTTTGCCGATGAGGCCGCGCTGGGCGAAAAGCTGCTGGCGCATCTGGATAATCTCCAGCCCGCGCGCACCTGCCCAATGACGGACAAGGAGCGCAAGATTGCCCGCGAGTGGTTCCTGCTGACCACCAAGCCGGTGATCTACGCCTGCAACATCAAGGAAGACGACCTCGGCAAGGACGAAGACAGTCTCCCCGGCGTGGCGGATGTGAAGGCCATCGCCGCAGGCGAGAACGCCAAGGTGCTGGTCATCTCCGCGAAGATCGAAGAGGACATCGCGCAGATGGATGACGAGGAAAGGGACATGTTCCTCGAGGAAATGGGCATCGGCAAGAGCGGTCTGGATCGCCTGATCGCCGAATGTTACGATTTGCTCGGGCTGATTTCCTTCCTGACCGCCGGCCCGGACGAGTGCCGCGCGGACGATTCGCAAGGGCACGAAAGCGCCGCAGGCCGCCGGCAAGATCCACAGCGACTTTGAGCGCGGCTTCATCCGCGCGGAGATCGTTTCCTTTGACGATTTGAAGGCGAACGGCTCCATGACCGCCTGCTAAGGAAAAGGGCCTTGTCCGCAGGGAGGGCAAGGATTATGTGATGCAGGACGGCGACGTGACGCTCTTCCGCTTCAACGTTTAAGCGGGGGAGACGTTGGGGCATTGCGCCTCAAACCCCGGTCGGGAACGACGTTTCCGATGCCTTCCGAATCTGTATCGCTGTGCGATGCGGGGACGATTATGAATGAAAAGACGCGGCTTGAAGAAAAAGCCGCGCCTTTTTATTTAGCCTGTACCGCGCAGCGATACAGAAGCGGGAAGTGCAGGAACCTCAGGCTCCTGCCAGGGTTCGGGACAGCGTCCCGACGTCCCTTTCGTTACTTGCAGCCGCACTTTCGTAGGAGCCGCACATGCTCGTCGCTCTTTGCCGGAATGGCAGTTGCAGTTTGCGCAGACGTTGATGCTGCGCAGTTCGCAGCGGTTCTGCGCGTTGTGGTGGCGGCAGGAAGAAACGGAACAGTTGATCGTCTGGTTTTCCATGATGCAATCCCTCCATGTTGGTTTGTGAGCCAATCGCTCGCGGCTTAGTATGGCGGAAAACCGTCTCAATATGCGCGGAAAACGCTTGTCGGCTGCGGCAAAGCGATTCGGGCGCGATTCCCGCATCCCCGCCTTCCCAAGAAAAGCAAAAAAAACGCTATAATAGATCGTGGATCAACAGGTTTCAATCTTTTTGCAAGCGTCAAGCAGAAAGACAGGGAGAGCGTACATATGGAATATACGACATTGGGCAAGACCGGCCTGCGCGTGTCGCGCATGGGCTTTGGCGGCATCCCGATTCAGAAGGTGGATGCGGCCGTTACGCGCAAATTGATGGAGCGACTGGTCGAGCGCGGCGTGAATTACATTGATACCGCGCGCGGCTACACGGTCAGCGAATCTTTTTTGGGCGAGGCGCTGGAGGGCAGCCTGCGCGAGAAATTCGTGCTGGCGACCAAATCCATGGCGCGCACACGGGCGGAGATGGAGCGGGATATCGAGATCAGCCTGCGCAACCTGCGCACGGATCACATCGACCTGTATCAGGTGCACAACCCGTCCCTCGCGGAGCTGGAGCAGGTGACCGCGCCCGGCGGCGCGCTGGAGGCGCTTTTGGCGGCCAAGGCGGCGGGCAAAATCGGCCATATCGGCGTGACGGCACACATGGCGGGCGTGTTTGAAAAGGCGCTGACGATGGATTGGGTGGAAACCGTCATGTTCCCCTACAACATCGTGGAGACGCAGGGCGAGGCGCTGATGCAGAAGTGCCGTGAGCAAAATGTCGGCTTCATCTGCATGAAGCCGATGGCGGGCGGCGCGCTGGAGGATGCGCGGCTGGCGATGCGCTTCATCGGGCGCAACGAAAATGTCTCCGTCGTGATTCCGGGCATGTACGATGTGCGCGAAATCGACCAGAATATCGAGGCCATCGAGGATGCGTCCCCGCTGACCGAGGCGGAGCGCGCGCAGCTCGACGTGATCCGCCGGGAGCTGGGCACGCAGTTCTGCCGCCGCTGCAATTATTGCCAGCCCTGCACGGCGGGCATTGCCATCAGCGGCATTTTCGTGCTGGAGGGCTATCTGAATCGCTACGGCTTGGGCGACTGGGCGAAGCAGCGCTATGCGGCCATGGGCAAGAAGGCCGGGGACTGCGTCGGCTGCGGCGCGTGCGAAAAGCGCTGCCCGTATCAGCTTCCGATTCGGCAGATGCTCGCGCGGTGCAAGGATGAATTTGGCGCGTAACGCCTTTTGCCATGGCCGCGCATGCCAATGGAAAATCCAGAAATCTCGGGTTTCTGGTGGGGTTTGGGGCAAAGCCTCAACCGTATCCTTTCAGGGAGGAAACATATGATCGATCGCATTGACCGCAAGCGCGAGGTGCTCGTGCACGTCGCGAAATATTGCTTTGAAGGCACGCTGGAGGCGCATAAAGAGTTCATTCCGCTGGAAATCGTGCCACACGGCAGCCAGCCGACCCACCGCTGCTGCGTCTACCGCGAGCGCGAGGTGCTGCGCAACCGCGTAGACTGGGCCTGCGGCCGCGCGTCCGTGTACGACGGCGAAAACCACTATACCTTCACCGATCAGCCGGTCGCCGTTATGAACAGCGCCTGCGAGGGCTGCCCCTGCAGCGCTACACCGTCACCAGCAACTGCCAGCATTGCATGGCGCAGCGCTGCCTGCAAGCTTGCCGCTTCGGCGCGATTACCATGACCCATCAGGGCGCGATCATCAACCCGGACAAGTGCCGCGAGTGCGGCATGTGCGCGCAGGCCTGCCCGTACAACGCCATCGCCGATGCGCGCCGTCCCTGTGTGCGCTCCTGCCCGGTGGACGCGATTTCGGTGGATAAGAAGAACCGCCGCGCGTCCATCGACTACAACAAGTGCATCTCCTGCGGCAACTGCACCGTCGCCTGCCCGTTCTCCGCGATTTCCGATGTGTCGATGATTACCGACGTCATCGAGGCCATTCGCGATGAAAAGCAGGAGGTCTACGCCTGCTTCGCGCCCTCCATCGAGGGGCAGTTCGGCGGCGTGAGTGTGGGCGAGATGATTAAGGCGCTCCAGCGTCTGGGCTTTGACGACGCGATGGAGGTGTCCCTCGGCGCGGATGCGACGGCCTACTACGAGGCGCAGGAGGCCAAGGAGGTCGCGCGCGAGGGCGGCCACATGACCACGAGCTGCTGCCCGGCCTTCTACAACATGGTCGCCAAGCACTACCCGGCGCTGCTGGACAAGGTGAGCCACACCGTCTCCCCGATGGTGGCGACGGCGCGCTTCATCAAGAAGAAGCATCCCGGCGCGGTGGTCGTGTTCATCGGGCCGTGCATCGCCAAAAAGAGCGAGGTCAAGCGCTACAAGGACGCGGGGAAGATCGGCGCGGATTACGTGCTGACGTTCGACGAATTGTATGCCATGTTCGGGCGAAGCACATCGACCCCGAGGCGATGGCCTCCGGCGACGTGCAGCAGGGCAGCAAATACGGCAAGAACTTTGCGGCGGCCGGCGGCGTGACGGCGGCGGTGCAGGAAGTGCTCGCCGAGGAGAAATTCGATATGCCGGTCAGCTGCGTCAAGTGCTCCGGCGCGGCGGAGTGCAAGAAGGCGCTGATGCTGCTGCGCGCGGGCAAGCTCAACGAGACGATGATCGAGGGCATGGTCTGCGAGGGCGGCTGTGTCAACGGCCCGGCGAAGATCACCGACCCGCGCGAGAGCCTCGGCATGCGCAGGCAGTTGATGCTCGGCGCGGACGACCGCAGCATTGCCGATAACCTTGAAATGAACGACTTTAGGATATCGACATGAAGGACGGACGGATGTGACATGAAAACCCTCAAAAGGCGCTTCCGGTGGCGGCGGCGCTGGTCTGGGCGCTGCTGCTCCTGCCGTTTTTCCTCGGCGCGAGGCGGCGCACCCGGCGACGGATGATTTCACCTTCGCCGTCTATACGCACCCGACGTGGGTGCAGACCGGCAGCATCCTGCACGTGCTCAAGGACGCGCTGAGCTATACCCTGCGCACCTGGCGCGACTGGCAGGGCACGGTGACGGGCGTGCTGATTATGACGCTCAACCCGGCGGTGTTCTCCATCGAGCACTACGGCGTGCATGCCGTTGCGCTGCTGGGGCTGATTCTGCTGGGCACAGGCGTTTTTCTGCGGCATTTCCTGCAAAAGCGGCTGAATCTGCCGTGGCGCGCCGCGTTTGCCGCGCTTTCCGCCGCGCAGCTCCTGTTTCTGCCGGATATCGTGGAGGGTGTGTACTGGTTCAACGGCGCGTGGTTTTACATGGGCGCGCAGGCCGTCGCGCTGATGACGCTCTCGCGCTGGGGGATGCCCCTGAGCGAGCGCCCGGTTCGCGGGGCGGGGACGATTCTCGCCTTTGCGCTCTGCTGGGCGCTGCTCTTCGCGCTGGGGATGGATAACTACATCACGGCGATGATGACGGCGGCGGCGCTGCTGATGCTGGCGCTCTGGCGGGCGGCGGCGCATGAGCGCGCGGCGGCGGTGCGCACGGCGCTGATGCTTCTGCCCATCGGCGTGGGGCTGCTGATTTCGGTGATCGCGCCAGGCAACAGCGTGCGCATGGCGGCGGACGGCGCGCACGAGAGCGGGCTTGGCTATCTGCTGGCCTCGATCGGCTGGACGCTGCGCGACGCGGTGAAATACATCCTGCGGTTCATGCTCAAAACGCCGCTTTTGGTGCTGCTGCTAAAGCTGGCGCTGCCGGCGGCGAGTCGACGCATGAACGAGCGCGGGAGACAGGGAAAAGGCCTGCGCGGATCGGCTTTACGCTGCTGGGGGCTATCTGATGCTCTGCGCGATGATTATTCCGCACATGTATTCCTCCGGGTACGCGGGGTCGGGGCGCGTCATCAACATGTATCACAGCTATGTGCTGCTGTTTGCGCCGGTCGTCTGCATGATGGCGCTGGCGCGCGTCAGGCCGGAGAAGCGCGGGCGCTGGCGGCGGGCGGGGAAAATCGCCTGCTTCGCGCTGGCGGCGGCGGCGCTGGCGGTGTGTCTGTGCGGCGGTCAGCTCCGCAATTATGAAAAAAAGCTGGTGAGTGACCAGCTTTGATGGCACGCAGGATGCGTATATCGCGCAGTTTCAGCGAATATGCGCTGTGCGAGCGCGGCCGGGGCGGATGACGTGGTTCTGCCCGCGTGGACGGTGCAGACCGTGACCGGCAAGCCCACCGCCTACGAGGACGCGGCGTTCTGGACGAATGAGGCCATGGCGCAGTATTTCGGCGTAAAAAGTGTGAGGGTGGAGTAAGAAGAGATGCTGGAACTCAGAAAATCGACAGAAACAACGTTTGGCAGGTGGCGCGGCTCAAGGTCAAGCGCGCGCAGGCGGATTACGTGGCCTCCAACATCGAAAGCATTTTGGAGGCGTTTGCGACCCGTGAGGCGGGTGGAATTGCC
>VOFB01000752.1_pt1 | contig 78000 bp, 87 predicted proteins | sample 5384141 | NCBI WGS metagenome assembly VOFB01 (sample SAMN12384721, study PRJNA508395) | human gut metagenome | isolation source: healthy gut A | host: Homo sapiens | reverse complement strand
AACAGGCAGACAGGCGCGCCGGGCTTGGCAATGCTGCGGGCATCCTGCAGCCATGCCGCCGTCCAGAACATCCAACTCAGCTGATCCATCTGGTCGGAGTCGAAGTCGGGCAGCGCCTTTTCTTTGCTCATGCTGCTGTACTTCTCGTTGGTGCTGCGGTTCTTGGTGGTCTGGCTGCTGCCGCCGCTGGCGTAAGGCGGGTCGGTGATGATGGCATCGAAGCTGTTCGGCTCAAACTGGCGGAGGATCTGCAGGGAATCCCCGTGCAGGATCGACCAGCGGTCACCGCCGCAGTGTTCGGGCATCCGGAAATCAGGGTTGAGAATGTTGAGCGTTTCGGGAGTGTTCGTCAAAGGCATCCTTCTTTCTTATCGTTCAACAAACACCGCCACCGTGGTGCCGGGCTGCATCGGCGGGATGCAGAATCCGTATTGTTTCTGACTGCCGGGTGCCTCGCGCTTGAATGGTTTCCCATAGTCATAAATACCGCGCAGAGCCGCATATTTCGGCACGCCCTGCGGGTCTTTGCCCAAGAAAACACAGTTGTGATATTCTGCACTTTCGTACAGAATTTTTCTCTCAATGCAGTAGCGAATCGTGGGCAGTGAGATGCCGCGTCCCAACAAATACCGCGTCACACGGTCATTGGTGGGTGCTTTTCGGGGGAGTTTAAACTGTGGGCGCTCGCGCTCCACCGCTTCATGTTGTACTGGAATGTACATCGGGCTTTCTTCACATAACAGCTGCACCGCCTCTACAAACGGTACACCTTCCACATAAATCAAATATTTCAGCGCCGACTTGCCGCCGATGTCGCGGCTTTTCCAGTGCCACACACTGGATTCGCCGTTTATCTTGAAGCTGTCATGCTCCGCAAGCTGGTACTCGCCCCGCGCACTGCTTTTCACCAGCGAACCGGGGCGGTACCTCCGCAGAAATTCTATCGCCGTCATCCGGTTGGCGGCATTGATTTGTTCTTTGCTGACGCGCGGCAATTACACAATGTAAGCGGCGAGGTCGCTCATATGTTCAACATTTTCCCACGGAAAATCCTCGCGTCCGAAGTGACCGCCCGCCGCCGTGCGGCTATAAATGGGGTTCAGCAAGTTCAACTGCTTGATGATGCCCGCAGGGGTCAGGTCATACGCCTTGCGCACAGCGGCCGACAGGCAATCATCCTCGCAGGGACCACCTGTGCCAAACGTATTCACATCCACCATGACAGGCTCTTTCTCCCCGATGGCGTAGGCCAGCGTGACCTGACAGCGCTGGGCAAAGCCTGCCGCGACGATATTTTTGGCAATAAACCGCGCCATGTACGCGGCGCTGCGGTCTACTTTGGTGGGGTCCTTTCCGCTGAACGCACCACCGCCGTGGGGCGCAAAGGTGCCGTAGGTATCCACCATGAGCTTGCGCCCGGTCAAGCCGGTATCGGCATCCGGGCCGCCCTGCACAAACTTACCGCTGGGGTTCAGGATGATTTCCGCGTCATCGGCGGGCATACCGTCAAAGGCCAGCGGGAACACATATTCGTCCAGCAGATCCGCCAGCTTATTGATGTCGGTGTCCTCCTTGTGCTGCACAGAGACAACCACCGTGGTGATGCGCACGGGCGTGTCGCCGTTGTATTCCATCGTGACCTGCACCTTGCCATCCGGGCCGATGTCGGGGATAACGCCGGTCATGCGGGAGATTTCCAACAGCGTTACAAGGCGCTGGGCGGCAACCACAGGCATCGGCAGGTATTCGGGTGTTTCGTTACAGGCGTAGCCGACCATAACGCCCTGATCGCCCGCACCGAGGGTGTCCTCGTCCTCTCCCTCAGCCAATTCCGGCTCGACAGCGCCCGCAATGTCGGGACTCTGGTCGTGGATGTAGCAATCGATTTGGTACGCCTTCGGGTCATAGCCGACATCGCGCAGGGTGTCGCGGACGATGTTGAACACGTCGGGCTTAGCGCTGGTCGTGATTTCGCCTGCCACAATAATGTGACCGTGGGTTGCCATTACCTCACAGGCCACACGGCTGGCGGGGTCATGTTGCAAGCAGTCGTCCAGCACGCTGTCGGCAATAAGGTCGCACAGCTTGTCGGGATGGCCGCGCATGACGGATTCTGCGGTGAAAAAGCGAGGATGCTCGTTTTCTTTCATGGTTTCGGTGTTTTCAAAAATGTCGTTCATTAGTTCTTCTCCTTGCTTGTTGGATGATTTCGGACAAAGGAAAAAGCCCGCAGGCGGGCTGCGGGCGAAGAGGATCGTATTCATATCAGCGCTCCTGTTCTTGGCGCGGGGGCTGCCTTGTTGCCTGCATAAATTGCGCGTAACCTTCCGGCGTGGTGTGTTCCACGCACAGGGTCTTGCCCAGGTTTTCGTGGTACATTTCCTCGTATGTTTCATCCGGGCGTAAGGTGGTAAAATCATCGCGGGTCAGGCCGCAGACAAAAACGTGCCATGAATGATGTCATAGTCACCCAGCATACGGTTCAGCGGCAGGTTTTCTGCAATACCGTTTGTCATTACTGCGGATCGTGGTAAACTGCAGTGCAGTTTTTGCTTCAATACTTCGGAGTCGATGTCCACGCTATAGATCAGACTCTTGACGGTCGAATGCGCCATGCACGGCGTCACATGAATGCATTGGACGAGATTTTTCGCACGGGAACAGTGTGCCGCCGTAAAGTTTATGGCGTTGCTTCTATTGATGACGATTGTTTCGATAAGTTTTTTTCCGACTACTTGAGTTATTGCAAAATGCAGAATTTTTCGAGATCGTGGATGGACAACACAATAGCAGCATTGAGGCTTTTCTTGCTTGCTGTTCATTCATCAAACACACAGAACATCAAAAGCATAAATGCGGAGACTATCAACTGTTTTTCCACGGCTATGAGCAATGCTTCAGAAATATGCATGAATGTTCGTAGAGCAAGATGCCGACAAGTTGGTGCTTACCTGCACTGGCTTTATGACCACAAATATACGGATTTGGATTATTCCCTTCAACTCCCAAACTTCAAACGCACTGCACCCCAGATTCCACAGGTATGGAGTCCTGAAGAAATCGACAAGATTCTTGCAGTCATCGATACTGCCAATCCAGTTGGAAGGCGGAATTACGCGATTTTTCTGCTTCTTGCAAGAACAGGGTTAAGGATAAGCGACGTTTTGGGACTCAAATTTTCAAATATTAACTGGAAGGAAAACTGCATTTCACTTTCTCAGCAGAAGACAGGGAACGCCTTGAGTCTGCCACTCAGCAAAGAGCTAGGTATGGCGATTATTTCTTATTTGCAAGATGGCCGCCCACAGTCCTCCTCGGCTTTTATCTTTCTGAGCCATAACGCACCGTTTCAGCCATTGGGTGAGCATAACAATTTCAATCCGGAATTTCATAAGTATTTACGCAGAGCAGGGATTGCTATCCCAACAAAGAGGCACACAGGCGTACACACTATCCGCCATTCGTTTGCCACAAATATGCTGAGAAAAGGCACTCCGGTGCAGGATGTCCCAAATCCTCGGTCACAGTAACATCAGTGTAACAGAAACCTACTTGCGGGTCGATATTGAACATATGCGGTTATGTTCGCTGAGTTTGGAGGGATTACTATGAAACAATTTACTTTCACAAGCCAGCTTGCGCCAATAATATGGAAATATCTGGAATCTCGACAAAATGAGGGATATACCTCCGTGCATTGCGGCTATTATATGCAGGAACTGGACTGCCTTTCAAAGGAACTCTCGGATGCCCCCGTGGTGACAAAAGAGCTTATTGACGCATGGGATTTATTAAAGCCATATCTTTCAAACCGTTCGAAAATAGTCAGACATAATGCGATACGCGCTTTTGCAAAATTTGCATACACGCAGGACGGAATCTCCTATGTCCCGGATACCAGCAAACTAAAGAACAGTTCGACTTTTACCCCGCATATATTTACTGTTGAAGAAATACGGCGATTATTATATGCAGCAGATAATCTGCCGGTCAGGAATAATGCGCCAACAAGGCATCTGGTCATACCTGCTGTTATCCGGCTTTTATATTGCTGTGGTTTTCGTATAGGTGAGGTGCTCCGGCTAAGAGTGAAGGATGTCGATTTGGATACAGGCATTATTACTGTACACAACGGGAAAGGAGGTAAGGATAGACTTGTCCCTGTCCACAATAGCGTAATAGAGTATCTCCGAAGCTACTCTGCTCAGTTACCAGATGAAAGAGAATGGTTCTTTCCATCTGCTTGTGGCCATTATTCTATTAAAACAATCTATGATAATTTTCGCGAGCTGCTATTCGCATGCAATATTCCTCACACCGGCAATGGCCCTCGTGTGCATGATTTTCGGCATACATTCGCAGTTCATACACTGGAAAAACAACTTTCTGATGGGTATGATCCCATGGTAATCGTTCCTCGCCTTGCCGCGTATTTGGGACATAAGAGTTACCGTGAAACCTGTTGGTATATTCACCTGACGGTTGCTTCGTTCCCGGAACTTTCCCAAAAACTTGACAGAGCATTTGTCGGCATTATTCCGGTTGGAGGTGAGACGGATGAGGAAAACTGACTTTACCAAAGCACTGACCGAGTATTTCTCAATCTATCTGCCTACTACATGCGGGGGTGAGTCCCAATACCACCAATTCATACAGAGATACTTTCAAGCAACTCCTTCTATTTTTTCAAGAAAAGAAAGGCATCTCCGCAAATTATATAGAATTGCGCTATCTGAATATGGAACTTGTTTCTGAATTTCTGGATTGGTTAGAAACATCCCGCCATATTGCGGTTACAACAAGAAACCAGCGACTTGCCGCCATAAAGGCCTTTGCTCATTTTGTACAGTACAAGTTTCCGGAAAACATAGAAAACTGCGTTGACATTATTAATCTGCGACCCAAAAAGTACGAAAAGGCATTGATACCGTTTTTGACGGAGGATGATCTGTCACTTCTTCTGTCCCAACCAGATGCATCTACCCGACAAGGGCTCCGAGATTTGACACTTCTTGCACTACTGTATGACTCTGGCGCACGGGTACAGGAATTGGTGGATCTTAGGCTGAAAGATGTCCGTCTAACACACCCCCCAATGGTTATTCTAACTGGAAAAGGACGAAAAGTTCGTCAGGTTCCCCTGATGAAGGATACCTGCAAACTGTTGGACAGATATATCCGCAGCTTTCATTCCGATTCTCAGTCTCAGATGATTCCGCTATTTTATAATGCAAAAAAGCAGGCTTTATCTCGCTATGGAGTCACCTATATTCTGAAGAAGTATGCGGCAAAGGCATCTCCGGTACTTGAACCACAGAATATATCTCCTCATGTATTACGCCACACCAAAGCCATGCACCTGCTGCGAGCTGGTGTTAACATGATATATATTCGAGATTTTCTTGGGCATGCAGACATCTCTACAACAGAGGTTTACGCTCGCATCGATGCAGAGATGAAGCGAAAAGTATTTGAGGAGAAAGTGCCGAATTACACACCCAATACCACAATGCCTTGGGAGGAGGATGAAGATTTATTGCAATGGTTAACACAATTTGGAAAGAAAACTTTCTGATTATGTGTAGTAAATTATGCTTAAACGCCCGGGATTCTGGGCATTTTGCTCAATTACTACTCATTTGTAGGAACTACTCATTACAGACGATGCAGGCGCTATCCCTCCAAGGGTACACGGCCTCGATGGTGCCGCCGACAACTGCCTGCTCGGCTTCAAGGGTGTGTTCAATGTCGGCTTCGCGGGGGTACTTTCCGGGTTCAACGATCAGAACTTTCATCGGCATCCTCCTCATCAGAAGTTTCTTTCAGCGCATTTTTCTGCCTAACGGTCAGCAGCACGATACCTGTCGCAGACGCAAGAGACACGACCACAATAGCCAGCAGTGGGAAACTATCTCCTGTCTGCGGGAGGGTCTGCACCTTATGCGGCGTAGGCGCAGGAGTAGGTGCCGGGGTTGCAGCGGGCGTCGGCTGCGGTGTGGGTGCCGGAGTCGGTGTGGGCGTGTCCTCACGGGGTGTAGCTTCGTCAATCATCTGAATCAGGCGTTTGTCGGCGCGCACCCATTCGGCATCGGCATTTTTGCGGACGAACAGGCAAACACTTTCGTCTGCCTGTCTGTACCTTGAACTGTACTGATTCGGCAATTTCAAAGCCAGCCGGGGCGGCATCCTCGGTCAGGGTGTAGATGTACTCCTTGGTTTCGCCTGACAGCTTGATAAATCATCCGAGATGGGAACACGGTGAGTTTTGTAGTCTGTCACCCAAGTGTCAATAACTTCGCTGCCTGCATCACGGATCGTCAGCGTAGCACCCGGCAGCAGATTACCCGCAATGTCGGTTTTGTCGATATCCAGTACCGGCGCGTCCTGCATTACAATGGTTGAACCATTCATTTTCGACCAGTCATCGTCCGTTTTTACATACACCTCATTGACCTGCTCTGTACCGTTCTGCACCAGCTTGAACACGATGCTTTCGGCTTCGGCGTAGCCGTCCGGGGCACGCTTCTCCGTCAGGGTGTATTCCTTTTCAAGCTCCAACCCACGCACGGTGTGCGGCACTTTTGTGGAGGTCCAGCCCTCTACCAGACTGCCGTCTGCATCGCGGATTTCCAGCTTTGCACCGGGCAGTTCCTTGCCGTTGGTGATGTCCTGCTTGGAAATGTCCACACTGGTGCGTAGGTTGGTGTTTGTACCGTCCACGACCTGCCACGCGATTTGCTGACCTTCGTAGGTAAAGGAAAGGTCCATAGGGGTGCCGTCCAGCAGGTAACCCGCAGGGGCGGTGATTTCCACAATGCGGTATCTGCCGCTGTTCTCGCGGCTGGTGCTTCGCGGACCTGCAGGGTCAATGTAATATTCGCCGCGAATCGGCACGTCCACATCAAACCAAGTAAAGCCTCTGGCGTTGGTTGTGCTACTGGTGGCCAGCTTTGTACCGGCGTCCAGCAGCTTCATACCGTCCGCGGAGATAAATGTCATCCACGGTGTAGAGTTCATACACCGCTCCGGGCAGATAGGTCAGAGTCTCTCGATCTTGCTTGTAAATGCCTACACCGACTTTGCTGACTTTATCGCCGGGCTTTTCGGGCGTGGGCAGCACCCGCGCATTTTCAAACACAAGTGTCTGCCCATTCTTGTGGGCATCCGAGGCGTCCTTGACATTCACAATGCTGTACGAACATTCCTTGTTGCCGTCCTGCTCGTGGCTGACAATAGTTTTTGCCAGCACAATGTCATTTTTCTGGTTGTCCCAGCCGAATTCCACAGTGTAGCTCTGCTGGGTCAGCACAAAACCATACGGCGCTTGAACCTCGGTAATGGTGTACTTGCCCAGCGGCAGGGTCACGGTGACTTCGCCTTTGGTGCCATCATGGGTAACTTTCAAGAAATCATAGGTTGCCTGCGTGCGGGTGGGGCTGAATTTTACTTCATCCACCTGACCTTCCGTGCCGGTGGTAACAGTTGCCACCAAATCGCCGGATTTGTACCAGTAGGTGCCTTGGCGGTCTGGTGTGGCAATGTCGGCTGCAGCGTGAATTTCATACACTGCGCCCGCAAGGTTGTCCTGCGTGTAGATGAACTGACCGTCCTTGTAATCGGTTAAGACATTGCCCAGCTTGCGGATCGTAAGCTGACCGAGCGTTTCGTGATTGCAGTATTTTTCTTCTACGATATACTCATCCATGTCGTTGGTGGCATTGCCCACGACCTGCCAGACGCGGTCGGATTTGATTTCAAATTCTACCGAGTAGGCAGGATCGTTGAAATAGCCTTCCGGGCCCTGCAGTTCCTCAATGAAATAGCGCCCCAGCGGAAGTTTTTCGGGTGTTTTCATAAGCCCGTCTGCATCGGTGTAGAACACATCCGTTTTCTTGGTGGCGCTGCCGCTGGCTGGGTCAATCATGGAAATGCGGGTCTTATTACCCTTGTCATCTAATTTGTACAAGGCAAAAGAGGTGTTTGCGATTTTGACTGCCTTTCCGGTTTCGGTGTCTGTCTTGATGAGCTGCAAATAGCCTTCCAGTTCCTCATCCAGCACATTAAAGGTCATGTAGTTGCTGCTGGCGATGGTGACGCTGCCTGCGGGAACTGTAAATCGGCTCTGCGGGCTGTTGGCGTCTACCGTCACGATGAACGGGTCGCACTGGAACACATCCTTGGGGATGGTGGTTTCCACGACAAGGTACTGCCCATACGGCAAGCCTTCGACGCGGAAAATGCCTTCATCGTTGGTGAACATTTCTCCCAGCCTATACTCAGCGGGTTGATCCGTGGGCATCCAGCCGTTGCCCCTGCCGTTGGCATAGTCGCCGTCTGCGGTCAGCGTGGCATTGTAGGCGTTGACCGTATCGGTGCTGCTCTCGAACATATTGGCGATGGCTTGCCCTTCGGCGGTGAAATCGTACTTGAGCGTCAAATTATCGTAGTTATCCTTGCGGTAGGCAGATAAGACGCTGGCGGCATCGTAGCTGCCATCCGGGTTCTGCTTGAAATGCGCCGCCTTGCTCAGTTTAGAGATGCGATAAACGGTAAAGCCCGCACCTTCCAACTTCAGCGCTGGAGAGGGCTGGCCTGTGGTCGAAACCAACTTCTGCAAACTAAAGCCGGATTTGAGGACTTCGTCTTGGCTCTCCTGCTCGGTGTGGATGTGGTAGGCGGATTCATCTACATAGGACAAGGTTTTGTAGTGGTTGACCTCATCGCAGAGATACCCTTTGGCGTAGGAGAGATAGTAACCATCCCACGCCTTGCTGCCGTTCAGCTTACGGCTCTCAGCTACGGCGGAATACTGGTTTTTGTAGATGTAGTCGGTGTACTCGCCGCCCTTGGTGGCAAGGCTGCTGTACTTGCCGGTGCGTTCCAGTCTCTTGTTTAGCTGCGGGTACTTTCCGGTAATGTACAGCTTTCCGTTTCCGTCAATGGGCAGTACCAGCCCGGTGGCACGCTCGACCAGATAGTAGCGGCCCATGTACAGGTTGGCAAAAGCTAGCTTTCCGTCTGTGATTTTGGCAGAGGCTACCAGCCGGTCTTTCTGCAAAATGGGCAGGTAATCGGTATCCCAGCTGCCATTGGTGAGGACAGTGGTGTGCCAAAGGGGCGTGCCGTTGGCATCGGTGATTTTGGAGTAATCTACGACACCCGAAACACCGTCCGGGTGTTCAATCGTGTTAGCGGCGTACAGATCGTATACCGCGCCTTCCAGCGTAGTATCGCCGTTGCTGCCCGCCATCAGATACCGCGCGGCGTCCAAATCAACTTTTGTCAGCAGGATATTGCCGAGAACGCGGTCGTTCTGCATCTTGTCGGCATTGGCGTGCATGGTGTAGGAATCTTCGTTGTTTGCAATGCCGGTGGGGTCTGTGGTGTAGGTCTTATCTGCATTGCGGTCACCAAAGGTGATAGTGACCACGCCCTCGCCGGTGTCGATGAGCGTACCGCCGCTGTTGGTCGTGCTGATGTCGGCGTTATAATCGGCGTTCCCCAGCCAAATCGTCTGACCGTCCTGCGCTTTCGTGATTTCAAAGGCATACGCCCGCTTGCCCAGCACAGAGCCTGCCGTGCCGGGTTTGGTCGCATCCGTCCAATCGCCGTAGTACCCGCTGGGTGCACGGCTCTCCACGATGACAAACTTGCCCTCGCTGCGCTGGGTATAGAACAAATCATCCGAACCGACCGCATAGTCGCTGTGGTTGATGACCTTGTAAGTGCCGCCACTCTGGCGTTCAACTTTGTATTGGTTATATCCGCCTGTCGGGATATAGCACTGCCGAACCACATCCCACTCAAAAATCTTAAACTCGGCATCGCCCTTGATGCGCTGCTTGGTTTCGCTGTCGATTTTGTCGATGCTGACCTTTACCGACCATTCATCGTTCTGCATTTTATAGTCATTGGAACTATTAGCCGGAACAGTAATCGTTTGGTGGCTGCCCAACGCACCGGGCGTAGAATCGAAGCCATGAGGGATGGTAATTTCGTCATAGCTGAATGTAATATTGGCAAGCTGCGCCCGCGCCGAGGCAATAGCGGCATCTACCATGCCCTGTGCTTCGTTCTGCAGCTGCCCGATGGCTGCGTTCTTGGCGGCTTCGGCAGCAGCGTCTGCTTCGGCTTGGCTGGTGAACGGTCCTTCCTGCCCGCTGAGTGTGCTGGTGCTGGTTTTTGATACCTCGTAGTGAACCGTCCATGTGGCAGAATCATCGCCGCCGTTGAGGTGAAAACTATCATCCTGCGTGTGACCGCTTGTGGTAATGGTCTGCGCTCCGGCAGGGATCATCTGCCAGCTGCCGCCGTCCACGCTGCCGCCGGTCCGGCTGGGCGTGACGGTAATGACCGCCCCGTCCACCTTTTCCAGCGTGTTTAGCTGAACCTTGTCGGTGTTGACAGTGAATGTCAGATCAAAGCTGCTGCCGGCACTTTGCGCAGGAGCTGTCCATGCAGCGGAATAATATTTCGGTTCCGGAACACTCGGCACGTCCGGGATCTCAGTGCCGCCCGTAATTTCTTCACCGACCAGTGCCACAACCTGCCACGCATACCCTGCGGGCGGGTTATAGATGTAGGTGTAGTAGCCGTTTTCCCCGGACTGTGCATCTGTACCGTTTATGAGTTCTTCTGCAGCAGCAATATAGGTCTGCGCTGCGTAGCTGTCGGGATAGTTTTCCATGATCCACTGCTGGGTTTCATCGTAAAGACTGCCAAGGATGTCCGGCTGTTCTTCACCGCCTGCAGGATCATCTTCAAGGCTTGCCACAACAGGACGATCATCCAGCATATCCAGACTCAGCTGACCAAGACCGCCCCAGATGTTGACCTGATTTGCATAGTGGTTGCCGGGGGTATACTGGCCGGGTTCAAGGCGGGACACATGAGAGAAACTGTAGGTGGGGCAGCCCTTGGGCTGGCCGTTCAGGCCGTGGCTGCAGCAGTAGGCTTCCTGACCGTTGAACCAAATCAGCCATGTGCCGCCCTCTTGGCAATACTGGTGATTTTGCCGGTGGCATACGGCGGAGTCGGTCCTGCAGCATAGGCGGCAATGCCGTCATCGCCGGTGCCGGCATACATCTGTGTGGGTGCAGCATCCTCGCTGATCTGTACATGGATAGCTTTTGACTGCGAACTGCCGTCCGAATCCGTATAGACAAGCTGCGCCGTAAAATCGGCAGAGGCTTTTACATACAGGCCGGTGGCTGCCGCCGACTGCTCCGAGTATGTCTGGTGCAGGATTTCAGTCTGCTCCTGCTCGTCTGCCGGGATAGGCTCATAATCGGTGGAGAGATAGCTTAAAAGCTCTACATCATCTGGCAGTATGATTTCGGATACCGCACCGTCTGCCGGGTATTCGACCTGCGCCAGCAGCGGAACAATGGCATAGTCTGTACCGGGAGTTTTGCCGATTGTGACCGTGTTCTCATCTGCGTTCAGCGCATCGGCATCCATATGGGCATCTACGCCGTCATACAGGTCAGAAACCCACGCGGAGATACCGATTTTTGTCTCGCCGATTGCCACGGGCAGACCCATATTGCCAAGGTAACTGCCGGTAGGCGCGTCCGGCAGATCGTTGTAAAGATTCTCGGTAATCTGCACAAGGTTTGGTGCCGTGGTGTCCGCTTCGGCAGTTTCGGGGGTGACCGCTTCGGCATTCTCCGGTGTGGCGGGGGCATCCTCTGCAAAAGCGGGCATAACCGCGCCCAGATTTGTGAGCGCAATCCCTCCCGCCAGCAGCAGCGACAAGCACTGCTTTATTCTGTGTTTGTTTTTCATACTGATTCTCCTTTTTATCCAAAAGAAAAAGCCCGCTGCGCGGTGCAGCGGGCTTGGTTAGCGTTCGGGAGCGTGTTTCTTGGGACAGGGCGCGGCTCTGGCCTTGTAGGCTTTGCGGTATTTTTCGTCAGCATCATAGAACTGCTGCGGAGAGATACCGGCATCCAGACACCCCTGCATGACAACCGCATTGTAGCGGCTGCTGACGGGGAGCAACTGGTCGCGGTACGGCGCATTCATGGTGTAAACCATGATTTCGTGCGGAGTACCGTCTGCATCTGTGACCGTCAGGGTCTCTTTGTCATAGAATGTCGGGTAGCCCTCGTAACAGTCAAGCTGAGATTCGTCATGGTCGGTGACCGACCAGATCAAACCCTCGACGCTTGCGTCCTCTTTGGGCAAAATCGTCAAGTAGCCGCGCCGGAACGCCAGCTCATAGCCCTCCAACTTGGCGGTACCCACGGCGGTTGCCTCCGGGCAGCGGTAGGCCATCTGTTCAAAATTCAGATTGGAACCATAGGCAAAGTATTCTTTTTTCGACATTTCTTCTCCTATCTGACCTCGTCCGTGCGGGGCCGTGGTTGATTGCTGGGATATAGCGACTTATCGTGCCGCCATGCCTTGTCACCGGGCAGGTTCTTCAGCAGGTGCATCCGAACATTTTTGTACTCAGGACCGATCAGCCCCAGCCGCAGCAGAAAGGTGCGGAAGGTGAACGCCGGATTATCCCCGATGGGCGTTTTCCGAAACTGCGTGTACTTCTGGTTGATGCCCTGCGCCGAGATCGCCATAGCCAGAATGATGTTTGCTTTGGCTTCCCCCGCGTGCAGCGTTGAATTGAACAGCCGCCACTCGATTGTACCGTGATAGAATACAGAATGCATATTGCAAGCCCTGTACCGCGACGAATGGTAGTGATAATCACTCCCGTCCCGCCCTTGATACCAGCGATCTTTCAGTTGATCCATACTTGCACCGCTGGGCAGCTTGCGGATTTCCTCCAGAATCGGCTCATCCACCGCCTGACAGTAGCTGTCGATGCGGGCAGGGTTGACTTTAAGTGCTGCAAACAAAATATCCTCTTTGGAATACATGATGGACAGCACATTTTTGAGGCTCTGCGGGGTGTGCTTGCTTGCATCCACATGGACGTGCATTCCACAGCTGTCGTTTACGATGCCGCCTGCACGGCGCAGTGCGCGGACAACCTCCTGCAGCTTTTCCATCTCGCTGTATTCAAGTTTGGGGGAGTTCAGTTCGACCTTGTAGGTCTCCCCAATAAGAACAGACCGCCTGCGGCATTCGGGATGGATACTGCTGTCCCGAACGATTTTCCACTCTTTGCCGTCCAAATCTTTGACCCTGTAGGCATCGTAGCCACCACCGGAATGCTCTGCGCGGGTGCCAAACAGGTCGGCCAGCGTTTGGGCTGCCGTGGCGCGGTTTATCCCGGTTAGTTCAATTTCACAGCCAAAATACTGGTCACGGAAATCAAGGGGCAAGCGCCTCACCCCGCAGTTCTGCGTCCATCTTGGCAATGCGCCGTCCGATGGCCTCTACCACATTGACTGTCACACCGTTGCCTGCCTGTTTGTAGGCTTGGTTATCGCTCTGGATGGCAAGCACCGTGTCGATTCGGTCATCTGCCCAGCCCTGCAGGCGCAGACATTCGCGCGGTGTCAGGCGGCGGATGCGCCCCTCACACAGAACGCCGTGACGGTCTTTCGTAGTAAGGGTATGCATGGGTGCGCCGGGCTTGCCGGTGCGTTCGGTGTTGCGGGCGAGGTCGGACTTGATGGGATTTTTGACCGGGCGAACTTCAACAGTACCTTGTCGGCAGCCCGTTGTAAGTGTATGCGCAATCTCTTTGCCGACCCGACCGCGCCGACTGTTGACTGTGGCGTAGCTCAGGTCGATACTGTCGCCAACCTGTGCCAACTGGTAGCCGGTCTTGGACGCGCACTTGATGGGTACGCCCACCTCATACAACCCGGTTTTGCCACCGAAGCCACCCGGAGTGGACGCTAGCGTACAACTCAGTCCTTCGGGGGAGTAGACGCGCTTTCCTTGCGGTCCTCCGTGCTTTTGAATAAGAGCTGTTCCTGTTGTTTCGGTGAAAGGAAATACTTTTCCTCGACATCGCTCATCAAGATATCCGACAATGTACACGCGGTTTCTTGACTGGGGAACGCCGAAATCTTTGCTGTTAAGACATTGCCATTCCACACCATACCCCAGTCGGTCCAGCGTATTGAGGATCGTCGCGTAGGTCTCGCCCCGTGAATGTCTAAGCAGACCGGGTACATTTTCCAAGATGAGATACGCAGGGTGTCGGGCCTCAACCAGTCGGGCAATTTCAAAGAACAAAGTTCCTCTGGGGTCGCTAAAGCCCCTTCTTGCCCCGGCCACGCTGAAGGTCTGGTTATTCCGAAATTCAGGATAACCAGACTTATCCCGAATAAAATAAGAAGCCCGAAGCCCAGCCGGGAATCCTTGCAGCGCAAGGATTTCTGCATAAAAAACTTCGGGATAATATTTTCACTTGTATTGTTGTTTGCCTCTTAATTTAAGCATCATCTCCTCGTCATCTGTATTCCAGAGTGCGTCCGGAATCGTATCGTTTAGCTTGTTTGCTGCTTGCTGAATGGCTTTCCGTTTCATTTCTGTATCAGCATGGGCATAAATTTTTGTTGTTTCAATCTGCGCATGGCCGAGGAATTCGGATACCATAGCCAATGGAACACCGTCTTGGTATAGGTGCATTGCCCGTGTGTGCCGCAGCATGTGGGGATGTACCCGTTCCGGAATGGATGTGCAGACGTGCCGTGCAGATTCTCCATATTTCTTTACAAATGCCGCAACCGTATCAGGAGACATCGGCCTTTGAGGGCCACCATAAGCATAGAACACATAGTCGTCTCGTTTTCTATTTTCTGCCGGATGGAATTTTTTCAGGTAACTGCGAAGGTGCTCCGCTGTTTTCGGCAAAATAGGAACAACCCGTGTCTTGTTTCCCTTACCTGTGAAATAGACACACGGTGAGGTTCTGTGCAGCACTAAATCCTGTATCCTTAAATCCAACATTTCCTGACACCGAGCAGCTGTATCGTACATTAAAACCAGAAACACCATATTCCGGAATCCTGTACGCTTTTTGCAGTTCGGCTGCGCGAGGAAAATAGAAAGTTCTTCTTTTGTGAGATAGCCAACCAAAGCAGGCGGTGGTTTTCGGTATCGAATTCTCTCCACGTCGGCCTGTATTGCAATTACGCGCAGATCTACAATGCCGCCATACCGCACAAAAGAGCGTATTGCGGCAAGCCTTTGCAGCTGTGTTTGTCTACTGCAGTTCCTGACTTTCTCCAACCAGTCCACGAATTCCTGTATGTTTTGGCGGGTGAAATGGCTCCAGTTTACTCGTTGTCTGGGAATATCTTTTGTGCCTTCCAAAAACGTAAAAAGCAGATTCAGAGCATCCTCATAGGATTTTACCGTATTAGAACTGCAGCTTCGGTTTTTCACAAGATAAACATTCAGAAACGAACTTACAACCGTAAAAACTGAGCATCCTTAACCTTCATCATGCACCTCCGGAAGCAATTTTTCCCATGCAGTACGGTCTACTGTTCCAACACGCTCATAAAAATCAGGAACCATGTGGACATAGTAAAGCGTATCTTCATAACGGGCGTGTCCCATGTATGCAGAGAGAAACGGCAGCATTGCATCAATATCACGGCCTTCTCGCATCCAACGACAGATACATTCCGTTGCAAAAGTATGTCTGAAATCGTAAACCCTAGGTTTAGGTCCCTCAAACGCAGTAATTCCGGCCATACTGAAGCATCTCCAAAACATTTCTTCTGTCCAACGCTTCGTATACGGCCCATCCCCATCGTATCTCGGAAAAAAGTAATCGCTGTCCGGGTAAATTTCTGAGATCAGGGTGGAATAGCTTCTCATAATCTGAAGCAAATCATCTGCAACCGCAACGACACGGTCCTTGTGCCCTTTGGATTCCACAACGTAGACAGACCCGCGAACCAAGTCCACATTTTCCTTCTTGAGCAGTCTCGCTTCTGCGGGCCGCAATCCGCAGCAATACAGCAATCTGTAAAATACCGGGACAACAAGATGTCTGGCCGGAGCTTTCCCGTGAGGCCGAAAGCTGTCAGCACCGTGGAAGAACGCTTTTATCTCCGCCTCATTGAAGATATGTGAACATACCCGGGGCCTTTGCTGGTCATGGATATGGGAATCATATATGCTTCTGTTCCAACAGCCCGAAGATACTTTGCAAACTCCCGTATGACCATAATACGATTTCGGTGGCCTGCTGTGTTTTCCGTATCTCGTTTCTCCAGCCATGCAAGTGCGAGTTCACAATCCAGACAATCTTTTTCAGGGAACCTTTCTACACAGAAATCGTCAAACCTCCCTAGAATACGGATACTCTCATTGTAAGGAAAACCACGACTGTTCTTGTAGCCTACAAAGGCGCGAATCTGTTCTCCAAAACGGCTTTTCAAAGATGGTCTTGTCATAACAAGGCCTCCTGTGCAATGGGAATTGCAGAAATAGTACCTGCGCACACTTTTAATTTCTCTAGGGATGACGCGGTATATTGGCGCAAGGACACAGACGACGAGTGTCCTAGAATATCGCAGATTAGTGGCGCAGGAATATTTGCTTCCAGCAATTGTCTTCCCATTCCTCGCCGGAAAGCATGCGGCCCATTCATCTTCCGGTCCTTTCCCAATGCAATGTGTGCATATTTTGCAATCACCGTCCACATACTTCCAATCTTTGTATAGGGGCGCAGTACCCGCAAAAATATATACTCAGATTTGCACTTGGGCCGGGCATGGAGAATGTAATCGGCAATCGCATTTCCAGTTTTTGTATCAAGCGGTAAGGATACAGGGATGTTTGTTTTCTCTTGTACCAGACGCAGTTCGCAGGCATCCCAGTCAATACTGTCAAACTTCAGGTTTACAATGTCACAGCCGCGTAAGCCAGTTGTGTACGCAAGCATAATCATTGCATAATCTCGCATCCCCATTGTGCTGCTGCGATTTATTGCAGAGAAAATCTTTTGGGCATCTTCGTGAGTGTATCCTACATAAACACGCCGACGTTTTGCAGCAGAAAATACAAGCGCTGGTGAGATATCGGGTAGCTCAGGATGTTTTTCGGCCATGAATCGCGCAAAGGAACGCATACTTCCGGTTAAATTAAATATACCGAGAGGAAATGTTTCTGAAATCTTTGCCAGACATCTGGTGACGTCTGGCAAGGTGATCTCAGCATAGCGGTATATCCCCAAAGTGGCTATGGTACGGAAAAACGTCCGAACCGATGAAAGATAAAAACTGGCGGGAGCCTTCTTTCAAATAGTTTTCATTGTCCATGTACAGTTGGTATTGCGAGAGCAGATTTTCAAACTCTGGCGGAGCGCAGGCAAAATTATATTTTCTTAACTTCTGCTGAGACACCTGTCCGGTCGAGAGATATTCCTCGATCCAATGGGCAGCTTTGCGCATCGTCTGAAAGGATGCCTTTTGTATTGCTCCGTTCACAAAATTTTCTTGGACCGTTTTTACGAAAAGGGCAAGCGTTTCTGGAGAGTAGGACTCTTCACCGCGAGAAATGAAGAAGTTCAAGATAGCACCAAATCCACAATAGATATAATTGGTCTTTGTCTTATCGGATAGTTCCAACTGCATGACGGCATCTCTGGTTCTACAGATAATGTCTATTACCTTCATGGAATTGCTCGGATTGCAGGAAATGGCTTGAAACAATGGGTTGTGTTCAGCCTCCCAAGGCCGTATAGGTTCATCCTGAATTTTTCCATACTCCGCCATTTGGTCGAGATAAACTGCGGCACGCCGAGTTATGCCCCACTGGTAGTGCGGCAATGTTCCGGATTCCTGTTTAGCACGTTCCTGCCAGACAAAATTTTGAACCGTCTCTTTGGAATACAATATCTGACCTTTGCCCAAACAATGCTTTACAATCCGTCGAGTTCCATACCTCTCAAACTCATGTACCGTTTTGGCCTTGAGGCCGCGTCCGCTTAAGGCATCTAATACACGCGCAGAAAGGACTGTGATTTCAATTTTGTTCACACTAATACACCTCACAATGTTGATTCGGATTACAATCCGTAACAACATTATAGCAGGTGCCATCTTCAAAATATTATCCCGAAGTTTTTATGCAGAAATCCTTGCGCTGCAAGGATTCCCGGCTGGGCTTCGGGATTCTTATTTTATTCGGGATAACTTTGACAGGGAAAACCGCCGCAGAGCAGCTGGAAGTCGGGCATGGTGCAGGGGTCGGCTTTTCGGGCATCTTCAATGAACCACTCTCCCTTCGTGTCAAACAGGGCGTTGTAACTACGGTTGGCGTATTTGTCGATTTCGCAGTGCCCTACGCATTCAAATCCTCCGGCACGGGTCAGCCCCTCTCGGAAACCGCCGATGCCGGAGAACATATCTACGAACTTGATCAAGGGCACAACTCCCGATGGGGATGTTTGCCGCATCTGCGAAGGTACTTAATAGGCGCCCCTCATCAAAAACAAAAGCAGCCCGTCATAGGCTAGACCAAACAAGATTTTTTACCGTTCATAATGTATAAACCTCCTTTTTCCTTCCGCTTTTCTACCTATTATTAAAACATTGGAATCACCCCTACAGTGAATTCAGGAAATCGAGCGCAGAGTCTGGTATAGCATTCTCTGACAGTGGGCTTGGAACAGCGCCGGTTATGTTGACTGCCTGCAATTCCTCCCGCACCACCTTGCGGATGCTTTTCTCCAGCCTATCCGTCTGTTCTGTCGCAAGGATACTCTGCACCAGAAACTCTTTGCGTTTGGCAGGCGGCACCTGCTGCAGCAACGCCCACACGCGGCGGTGCTGCGGGTCGCTAAGGTTCGGACGGAAAACGTACTGCGGTCGTTTCATGCCTCGCTTTTACGGCGCGACACGGCGGTCAACGCGCGCTCGAATCCGACCGCGTTCACTTTGTCGTCCAGCAGGAAAATCGTCTTACAAAGCCCGTCTTTGGGGCTGAGGTGGCGGCTCACCACCGATGCGCCGCCGCCCAGCAGCACGGCAGGGATAGCGTGGAGATCGAAGCCGGCTTCCATCGTGGCAGAGAGCAGACGCTCCGTGTACTTGCGCCCCTGCCGGTTCACAATGTCGCGCACCGTATCGCTGACCGTGCAGGGCTGACCTGCCAGCATATTTTTCGATTTGGGCATCCGTGAGGGACAGCCCGGTTTCCCGGCGCACCTGTTCACGGATGTCATCCACGCAGCGGATCATGCCGAGTTCCAGACTGTGCGCAGTGTCAGCCGCAGGGATGGCGTTGTCGATGCGCATAAGGTCCACCGTCCAGCCGCCCAAGTCCATAAGGAGCATAGACGGTTCATCCTGCAACAGCCCGGTTTCTGTCATGAGGGCGGCATAGCCTTGAGGAAAGATAGCGACTTCCTCGATGGTGATGCTGTACTCTACACCCTCAAACTTGAAATTCACAGGTCGCCCACTTCGCAGCAGATAATCGCGGAACTTCGGCTTGTCGCGTCCGAAGCTGGTCAGCGGCAACCCAGCCGCAATCCGCACAGAACATTCGGGCGGCAAACTGCGCTGCTGGATTTCTTTTTGCAATGGCTGCCAGTGTCAGCAGGTAGTAGTTGTCGTTCACAGTTTTGTCCTCTGGATAGGCTGCCGCCCAGAGCCACAAACAAAAAGCACCCGCCAAACTCTAAGAGTCCTTGGCGGGTGTAGGGTTCGTGTTCTCCGTAGCTGGTAAGTCCAGCCGGAAATGAACAATGCGCTGTTTTGATAGCGTAATAGCCGTGGTCGATGCCGATCATGATGCTCATAGTGGAAATCCTCCTTATTTAATAGGTATAAAATGGAAAACATGAAAATAAACTGAAAACTGCTGCAAAAGCGAAAAAATCCCCGCAGCCAACAATTGGCTGCAGGAAATTGAAAACATTCTGAAAACAGCAGAAAAAGTTGAAATTTTCGCTGAAAAACTGCAAAACAGGACGGCAGGGGAGAGCAAACCCTCCCCAAATCACCCAACAAAAAGTCCAACCGCCTTAAAACGGTTGGACATCTCTATAAAACGCACTTTGAAAATCGGTTGTCAACTTTGCTGATTTTGTGCGATACAACAAAGAAAAAAGCCCATGACATCTTTTTTGTCATGGGCTTATGGCGGAAAGAAAGGGATTCGAACCCTTGAGGGCTTTATGGGCCCTACACGATTTCCAGTCGTGCGCCTTAGACCAGCTCAGCCATCTTTCCATCTATTCTGCTGTATCGCCTCACCTGACGACGTGCTATATTATAGCAAGCACATCTGGGATTGTCAAGCAATATTTTGAAAAAAATCAAATTTTTTCAAATAAATTTTTAAAAAGAAAAAAAAGAACATATGGAAGAAGTTTTTTGTAAAAATGATCTGAAATCCAAAGGAAGGTACAAGCACATGCCCTTTTGCCGCAACCACAATATGGCATGAACTGCCCCGCAAACGCCCCGTTTGTGCAAGACATTTGTGCATACAGATGAAAATTGACATTTCTGTGACAAAGATCTTGAAAAAATATGAACAGCGTGGTAAAACATAAGAGAACACGGCTCCGGCACCTTTTGGCTGGGGAGGCTGGGCGGATGGCAAGTACCACTGTATGAACCAAAAGCCATATCAGCTATGCCGTGCTGAAAAGGAGGTTCTATCATTATGTATCTATTCTTCCGGGATCTTGCAATCATATTGATTGCGGCTAAGTTTTTTGGCCTGATTGCCCGCAAACTCAAGGCACCCCAAGTGGTGGGCGAGATCATCGCCGGTTTGCTGATTGGCCCCTCTTTGCTGGGGGTTGTTCAGCTCAGCGATACCATCTCGGTCTTTGCGGAAATCGGCGTTATTTTGCTGATGTTCTCCACCGGCCTTGGCACCAACCTGAAGCAGTTGATGAAAGCCGGCCCCATTGCAACTCTGGTTGCCTGCGTGGGTGTTTTTGTTCCCTTGGTGGGCGGTACGCTGCTGTATGGTGCGTTCTATGGTCTGGGTGCTATCGGCAGTCCGGAATTTTATAAAGCATTGTTCATCGGCACCATTATGACGGCAACCAGCGTTTCCATCACGGTGGCAACCCTGCAGGAGCTTGGCCAGCTGAAAGGCTTCCTGGGCACCACCATCGTCAGCGCAGCCGTGATTGATGACGTTATCGGCATTGTGGTGCTTACCTGCGTTCTGGGGGCCGGCAGCGGCGAAGAAGGCGGTACCAGCATCGGCCAGGTGTTGATCAACACGGTGCTGTTCTTTGTGGTGGCGGTCATTGTCGGTTTTGTGCTGTACAAGGCCATGACCTGGCTGGATAACCGTAACCCCCACACCCAGCGCATTACCATTGCCAGCCTTGGCTTCTGCTTTGCCATGGCTTACATTGCAGAGCAGTACTTTGGCATTGCCGATATTACCGGTGCTTACATTGCTGGTATCGTGCTGTGCAACATTCATGATGCACCCTATGTGGAGCGCCGTGTCGAAATCAGCAACTATATGATGTTTGCTCCGGTGTTCTTTGCTTCCATCGGCCTCAAAACCGATATCAGCGGCCTGACTCCCGATATCCTGCTGTTCTGTGTCTGCTTTGTCATTGTGGCACTTATCACCAAGATCATTGGCTGCGGTCTTGTAGCAAAAAGATCTGCAAGTTCAACTGGGCAGATTCCCTCAAGGTTGGCGTTGGCATGATGACCCGCGGCGAGGTTGCTTTGATTGTGGCACAAAAGGGCCTTGCAGTCGGCATGGTGGACGCTGTCTACTTTACCGCTGTTATTCTGCTGATCATCGTATCTTCTGTTACCACTCCGCTTGCTCTGAAGACGCTGTTTGCCAAGTATCCTTCTAAGGATCACCCCAGCGCAGCGGCTGTGAATGAATCAGGCAAAGCTTGAGTTATATACCGTCAAAATTGCAAGTAAACAAATCCGGGCTATGGAAATGATCCACAGTCCGGATTTGTTTTTTATTGTTTTATTGTTTATAATCAGTGGCGCACGAAGCCGCCCAGTTCATACTCATTGGTGTATCCGTTGGCAAGCGCCTTGGCGCGCAGCGCAGCGTAAAGCTCTGCGAAAGTGGCCTGTACATAAGGCTCCAGGAAGATGAAACCAATGCCAAAGGTAATGCTGCACAACAAGTACCAGCCAATAAAGGAAAGCTGGAGCACAAAGGTGTTCCACTTTTTCACCGTCCATCATCTGCTTGCTCAGCTCCATGGCGCGGCAGGTGGTCAGGTAGGGGTTTTTCGGCCATCAGGTAGCCGACCTGCATGTAGCAATAAGACCAGTAAATGCCGGAATGATCAAAAGGGAACCCAGCGCAATTTTCAGGTTGGTCAGCAGCATAACTTTAACAACATTCAGATACGGGGTGCGGAAGATCGAAGTGACGGTGCTGAACGGTGTTGCCGACTGGCGGCTTTCCATAAAATAGCGGTTGCGGCCGACTGTCAGCGGGTTGATGAGGAACGCTGCCCAGCATAGGCTGATTGCGGCAGCGATCAACATTACGATAATCACCACCCCGGCAAAGGGGGCCAATGCCTGCAAAAGATACTCCTCATTGCCGCTGGTGTATCCACCGCCGGCGTTGCCCTGCCACACCGGGCCGCTCATCATACCGTTCAGTTGGGAAGACGTTACGCGGTATTGCGCCGTAAGGCGGGGGAAAGAATAGCCAATGCCCAACAGGGAAAGAAGTAGGCACAGTCCCACGCTGCGCCAGTACCGCTCTTTGCAACGCCTGTTTGGCGTTGGACTTCAAAAGGGAACGGGTCCACATAATTTGTACCTCCTGTTTTGTGGGTTGCAAGCGGATCCTTTTGCCGTGCCGCCTGCGCAACAGCAGAGATGGCGATACGAACAAAGGGAACGCTGTTTGTTAGTCAGTATAACATAGAACTGTGAACTTGAAAAGACCACAGAATATTTTTTGTACCATAGAGTTCTTTTAAGACAGCAAGGACATAAAAATAACGCATAACGGACGATTTTGACAAAAGAAAAAAAGGCAAAAAAGATTTTTGGATTTTTTTGAAAATATGCTTGACACAGGCCGCCCTGATTGCTATAATAATATGCGTCGCGGCGGCAAGGCGGTAGCTTGATGCAAAGCGCGAAGGGTTTGGCCCGGTAGTTCAGTTGGTTAGAACGCTAGCCTGTCACGCTAGAGGTCGTCAGTTCGAGCCTGATCCGGGTCGCCACATGCTGTTATAGCTCAGTCGGTAGAGCGCATCCTTGGTAAGGATGAGGTCGGCAGTTCGAATCTGCCTAACAGCTCCATAGCAAAGCCCACAGCACGTTGGTTACTGTGGGCTTTTTACATAGGGGCATAGCTCAGTTGGTAGAGCAGCGGTCTCCAAAACCGCGTGCCGAGGGTTCGAATCCTTCTACCCCTGCCAAAAGCACAGCGGTTGTGATACAGATGTATCGAAAAACTGCTGTGCTTTTTGTTTGCGGTTTGATTCGTTAAAATCCGAAGGGTTTCAAGGAGAATAAGTTGGAGAAAATTATCGTAATGGCACCCGGCCATGAACTGTGGGATGAGACCATCGCTTTTGCAGCAGGCTGCCCATGGAAAGCAGCAGCATTTTTGGGGCAGAGAAGATGGAGCCAAACGATTTTGAAAATAACGAAAGAGCTCTTGTGGCCTTGCGCGATGATGACGCGGCGGCTTTCTGCACATTTACCAATCGGGATGAAATGCCAAGAGAATATGGTTGTGGGCCTTTTACGGCTCTGTTGACCAGCTTTTTCCAAAACGCTGTAACAAAAAATGTTGTAGTCGGGAAAGAGCAACTGCAAATTAACGCTGCGGCATGGCCGTGGTCAGCAGAGGAAAGCACAAGAGCACCCGCCCAAAACTTTATTGACGCTGATGCGCGAAACACAAGAAAAATGGCAAAAAAATCAAAAAAGTGCTTGACAGTTGGGGTATAATCCAGTATAATCAATCATGTTGCAGCGGTCAGGTAACGCCTGATGCAAAGCGCGAAAGGGCTTGGCCCGGTAGTTCAGTTGGTTAGAACGCTAGCCTGTCACGCTAGAGGTCGTCAGTTCGAGCCTGATCCGGGTCGCCACATGCTGTTATAGCTCAGTCGGTAGAGCGCATCCTTGGTAAGGATGAGGTCGGCAGTTCGAATCTGCCTAACAGCTCCATAGCAAAGCCCACAGCACATTGGTTACTGTGGGCTTTTTACATAGGGGCATAGCTCAGTTGGTAGAGCAGCGGTCTCCAAAACCGCGTGCCGAGGGTTCGAATCCTTCTACCCCTGCCAAGGTAAGCCGTACACCTTCGGGTGTGCGGCTTTTCTTGTTGGCTGTTCGGCGTGAGCTCCAGTGGCGCTGTAAAAGCATACAATTCGGCCGCTGCTTTGGGGAAATATATTTTTCTTTGCAGCCCACTTGATTTTTTGTTTTGTTATAGTATAATTAACTCCGCGCTTAAGCAAAACAGGGTGCCAACCACCCACTTTTTTACTTTTGCGCGTTGTTTTGTGTGGAAAAATGATCTTGTTGAGGGAACGCATATGACCAAAGATTTAACGAGCGGAAATCCGTTCAAAATCATCCTGTTGTTCACCCTGCCGCTGATGCTGGGCAACCTGTTCCAGCAGTTTTACAGCTTGGCAGATACCATCATTGTGGGCCGTTTTGTCGGTGTCAATGCGCTGGCGGCAGTTGGCGCTACCGGCTCGGTCAACTATCTGATCCTGGGTTTTGTTATTGGCATCTGCAATGGCTTTGCCATCCCCATCGCTCAGCTGTTCGGCGCACGGGATTACAGCGACCTGCGCCGCCATGTGGCCAATGCAACCTGGCTGTGCATTGCCTGGGGTGTTGTGCTTACCGTTGTCACGGTGGCGCTGACCCGCCCCATTATGGAGCTGATGCAGACCCCGGCGGACATTATTGATGGTGCCAGCACCTACATTGGCTGGATCTTTGCGGGAATTCCCTTTGTTTTTCTCTATAATATGGTTTCGGCCATCATGCGCGCTTTGGGCGACAGCAAAAACCCCGCTTTACTTCCTGGTGCTGACCAGCGCTGTCAACATTGTGCTGGATCTGGTGCTCATCATCAACTTTAATATGGGTGTTTTGGGTGCCGCTGTGGCAACCGATGTTTCGCAGGCAATCTCCGGCGTGATCAGCCTGATCTATCTGATCAAAAAGTTCAAGATCCTGCATATGACGCGGGATGAATGGAAATACAGCCGCTCTACCTGCCGCCGCCTGTCTGCTATGGGCCTGCCCATGGGCCTGCAGTGTACCATCACGGCCGTGGGCGGCGTTATAATGCAGTGGGCCGTCAACGGGCTGGGCAGCTCTGTGGTTGCCGCCATTACGGCTGCGGGCAAAACCCAAAACCTGCTCTCCTGTGCGTTGGAAAGCATCGGCACCGCTATGGCAACCTATGCGGGCCAGAACCTTGGCGCGGCCCGGCTGGACCGTGTGCGCAGCGGTGTAAAAAGCTCCTACATTATGGTGGTTGCTTATTCCGTCCTTGCTTTTATTGCCCTGCACTTTGGCGATGTCGTGATCATCGGCCTCTTCCTGGATACCAAGACCGAGGTTGAGATCGTGGCGATGGCGCGAGATTATATGTTCTGGAACAGTCTGTTCTTTATCCCGCTCGGCGCGCTCATCGTATGGCGCTATACCATTCAGGGGCTGGGCTATTCCACACTTGCCATGATGGCCGGCGTGGCCGAAATGGTGGCGCGTACCGTTATCGCCCTGGTGCTGATTCCGGTGCTGGGCTATTTTGGCGCAGAGCTGTCCAACCCGGTAGCCTGGGTGGCGGCCTGCCTGTTCCTGTACCCGGCTTACCTGTGGACGGTCAAACACCTGGAAAACCGCCTGCTTGCCGGCCACCTTGCCATGCGGCACAGCGCGGTAGGGGATTGACCCCTGAATTTTTATCACGATCCATGCTTTTTGCCCTGCATGCCCTGCGGTATGCGGGGCATTTTTGCACCATTCCGGCATTTTTTCAAAAGCTCTTGCCCTGCGGCGGCAAAAGCAATATAATAACTGTATATTTATTCATAGAGGGTCAGAGCGTATCGAATAAGCAAACAAGCGGGTGGAATATTTTCACCACGTTTGCTTTACGGTACGCCCCAGCGGCCGCATACGCCCTGTATGTGCAAAAAAGGGCAGGGGAAGTGCCGCGCCGCTCAACAAGAGGGAAGGAAGTATTATTATGCCGGAAAAGAAACCGTTCATCACCCTTGAGCAGGCACAGGAAATTATTGCCGATGTGCCTACCCCCGTTCCATCTTTATGACGAAAAAGGCATCCGCGCCAGTGCACGCCTTGTCAACAAAGCTTTTGCATGGAACAAAGGTTTTAAGGAGTATTTTGCCGTTAAGGCAACCCCCAACCCGTACCTGCTGCGCATCCTGAAAGAGGAAGGCTGCGGCGTGGACTGCTCCAGCTACACCGAACTGCTGCTGAGCGAAGCCTGTGGCTTCAGCGGCAGCGATATCATGTTCTCCTCCAACGAAACGCCGGTGCAGGACATGAAGAAGGCGTATGACCTGGGCGCTTACATTAACCTGGACGACCTGACCCATGTGGATTTCCTCAAGAATGTGGCAGGTATCCCCGAAACGATCTGCTGCCGCTTTAACCCCGGCGGAACCTTTGACCTGGGCAACGGCATCATGGATAACCCCGGCGATTCCAAGTACGGCATGTCCGAAGAGCAGATGACCGAAGCTTATACCCGCCTGATGGCACTGGGTGCAAAGAACTTCGGCATCCATGCTTTCCTGGCCAGCAATACCGTTACCGATGATTATTACCCGGAACTGGCCGGTATCCTGTTCAACCTGGCTGTGCGTCTGCACCAAAAGACCGGTGCACACATCAAGTTCATCAACCTGTCCGGCGGCGTCGGCGTTGCCTACAAGCCGGAGCAGCGCTCCAATGATATCCTGGCCATTGGCGAGGGTGTCCGCAAAAAGTTTGAGGAGATCCTGGTGCCCGCCGGTATGGGCGACGTTGCCATCTTTACCGAGATGGGGCGCTTTATGCTGGCTCCGTATGGCTGCCTGGTTGCCACAGCCATCCACGAAAAGCACATTTATAAAGAGTACATCGGTGTGGATGCCTGTGCCTGCAACCTGATGCGTCCGGCCATGTACGGTTCCTACCACCATATCACCGTGATGGGCAAAGAGAACGCCCCCTGCGACCATAAATACGATGTGGTCGGCGGTCTGTGCGAGAACAATGATAAGTTTGCCATTGACCGTATGCTGCCCAAGATCGATATGGGCGATGTGCTGGTCATCCACGATACCGGTGCCCATGGCTTCTCGATGGGATATAACTACAACGGCAAGCTGCGCAGCGCCGAAGTGTTGCTGTGCGAGGATGGCTCTCACCAACTGATCCGCCGCGCCGAGACCCCGGCAGACTATTTTGCCACCTTTGATTTTACCCCATTCTACAAAAAAAAAAATGGGCCTGTAATATACAGCTCAAAGTGAGGAAACGCTATGTTCCAGTTTATGCTTGTTGTCGGCCTTGTGCTGGCGTATTACGGTTATGCCGTTACCAAAAATCCCCGCATCTGGGGGAACCAGGGGCGGGACGCCATAAAAGAAGAAAACTGGAACCGCTATGTCCGCTATAACGGGCAGTTCGCCATGTATGCCGGCTTTTTGATGGCGGCCCTTGGCGCGCTGGATATGGCGGTCGATCTGTCCACCGCCATCTACCTGCTGATTCTGCTGGGCGGCTTGGCCATCCTTTTTGTATCCCTTCGCCCACTGGATGCACGAAAACGAGGGCACCTGGAACCCCTGGCCCCGCGTGGAAACCGAAAAGCAGAAGCGCAAGCGCCTGATCAAAGAGCAGGAGCGCCAGGAAAAGAAAAACAAAAAGAAATAAGATGGCTTTGGGTCACTTGATTTCCGTTGCTTTTCTCAGACGCTCATCTCATAAAGAACAGAGAACAAAAGAATAGTAAAACAAAAAAGGCATGTGCTATCATTCAAGCACATGCCTTTTTCATAATCTCTGAACCATTGGAATCCGCAGCTCTGCATTTCTATCCAAACATCTGCGCTCGTTTGCGGCAATTTATTCCGCGCAGCCGATATCCTGCGCAATTTCCTGCACGGATTCCTTGTCGAATTCACCCAGCGGCAGGATCAGCCGTGCCAGAATTTCCTGTGGCAGAACTTCCAGCAGGGCGGTCTGGTCGCACTCTGCGTGCTCTGGGGCGCACAGGCGGCACTCATCGGCGTCTTGCTCCACGCGGGCATAATGGCCGGTGGAGATAAAACGGCAGTCGAGCTTATCAGCCGTCTGCATCAGCAGCTGGAACTTCAGCAGTTCGTCCGCGGCAGTGTCCGCTGCTTCAATCACGTGCAGGGTTACATCCAGCGCCTTGGCGGCGTTCTGCGCGGTCTCCACGGCATCGTCGGCCATCCCGGCAAAATGCACCAGTGCGGCCTGTACGGCAAAGCCCTGCTCCTGCAAAATGCGCACAGTAACGGCAGCGTCCATGCCGCCGTTCAGCCCAACTAGAACCTTATCCTGCTTTTCAAATGTATTAAAACCCAGTGCTCCGTCCATAATATCCTCCTGTATCAGCGGTGCGCAGTGCGTCAGGCCTGCTTTCCGCCGTATTTTTGCTTTGCTCCACGGCCAAGCGGTCGCAACGCTCGTTTTCGGGGTGGCCTGCGTGGCCTTTCAGCCAGTGGTAGTGGATCACATGCTTCTCGCTTTCTTCCAGCAGCGGTGCCCAAAGGTCGGGGTTCAAGGCGGGGGATTTGTCTGCCTTTTTCCAGCCGCGCTTGCGCCAGCCCTTGGCCCAGCCCTTTTTCCAGCCCGTTGATCACATACTGGCTGTCGCTGTACAGGTCAATGTCACAGGGCTCTTTCAGCTGGCGCAGGGCTTCCAGCAGGCCGGTCAGCTCCATGCGGTTGTTGGTGGTTCCGGCCTCGCCGCCGGAAATCTCTTTCTCATACACCTTTTCTCCGGTACGGAAGCGCAGGATCGCGCCCCAACCGCCGGGGCCGGGGTTGCCGCTGCAGGCACCGTCGGTATAAATTTCGATGTGTTTCATGTTACCCTCGTTTTGCTGCGGCAATACTGGAATCAGGGCGTGCCGGAAAATGGCATCCTTTTCTTTGCTTTTCGCTGTACCTTATCGGCCAGCCGCAATGCCCGGAACCCTGCCGCTTTACTATAAAAATAATTATACGCGATTTTGCCCAGCCCTGCAAGCTTTTGTGTAATTTGTCCATAAATGCGTCCGGCATACTATTTGACAATGCCCCCGCTGCGCCTTATAATAGATTTAATTGCAATGTCGTAGTTTGATTCAGGACCCGGTTGCAGCCTTTCGGCTGAACTCTTCGCGTCCAACCTTGATTCAGTAAATCGGCACAGTGCCGTACAAATTTTACATGCGACAAAACATCACGTCCGGGGTACGGTGCTTACCGTGTGTGTAACCACCAACCCTGGCCGAATACAATATGGAGGTTATGCAATGGAAGATCACAACAACGAAAAACGCCCCCGCCAGCAGGGCCGCAGCAATTACACCCGCCGTGCCCCGCGCGCAAATAATAATAACCAGAACCGCAAACCCGGTGCGCCTGCCCCCGCGGCCAGCGCCCCGCAGGCAGCAGCGGAAAAACCACAGCCCCAGCACCGCAAGCCGCAGCGCCGCCGTGCCCCGCAGCCCCAGCAGGCTGCAGCGAGCAATGCGGTGAATGCAGCAGCTCCGGCCCCGGTGCAGCGCCCCCGCAGCCCGCAGCGCCGCAGCTATAAGCAGCATTATTATGATGCTTCCACCCCGGCTGTTCCCATGCACATCTGCCCGCTGGGCGGCCTGGGCGAAGTTGGCAAAAACATCACCCTGTATGAATGCCAGGGCGATATGATCCTGGTGGACTGCGGCATGGTGTTCCCGGATTCCGATATGTTCGGCGTGGACCTTGTCATTCCGGATTTCACCTATGTATTGGAAAATAAGGACCGCATCAAGGGCCTGTTCATTACCCATGGCCACGAAGACCATATCGGCAGCCTGCCGTATCTGCTCAAAAAGTTCAACGTGCCCATTTACACTGCACGTTTGACCATTGGCCTGATCAAAAACAAGCTGGAGGAGCACGGTCTTGCCTCCAGTGCAGAGTTCCATGAGATCCGTCCCCGCCAGAAAGTGCGCCTTGGCTGCTTTACGGTGGAGCCCATCCATGTCAACCACTCCATCCCGGATTCTCTGGCGTTTGCCATTGACTGCCCGGCAGGCATCGTGCTGCATACCGGCGACTTCAAGATCGACTACACGCCGCTTTCCGGCGATGCCGTTACCGACCTTTCCACCATTGCGGAGTATGGCCGCCGCGGCGTGCTGGCTTTGCTGGCGGATTCTACCAACGCGGAGCGCCCCGGCTTTACGGCAACCGAGCAGACTGTGGCCGAAGGGGTGCGCAGCCTGTTTGCCCGCGCCAAAAACCGCCGCATTATCGTGGCAACCTTTGCTTCCAACATCTACCGCATCCAGCAGATCATTGACCTGGCCATTGAGTATGGCCGCAAGGTGGCCGTCAATGGCCGCAGCATGGTTTCCAACACCGAAATGGCGCGGGAGCTGGGGTATCTGCATGCGCCGGATAATGTGCTGATCGATATCGAGGAGATCAACAAATACCCGCCGGAAAAGGTTGTCCTTATCACCACCGGCAGCCAGGGCGAACCGCTGTCCGCTCTGTCCCGTATGGCGCAGGCCAGCCACCGTACCGTCAAGGTCGGCCCCACTGACTTTATCATTATCTCGGCCCGCCCCATCCCCGGCAACGAAAAGACCGTGACCAAGGTGGTCAACGGCCTTCTGGCCCTGGGCGCAGAGGTCATTTACGAAAACATGTACGATACCCATGTTTCCGGCCACGCCTGCCAGGAAGAGCAGAAGCTGATGCTGACCCTTGCCCACCCGCAGTATTTCCTGCCGGTTCACGGCGAGTTCAAGCAGCTCAAGCGCCACGCCGAAACGGCGGAGCACCTGGGCTATATCCCCAAACAGAATATTTATATTGCTGAAAATGGCCAGAACATCCGCCTTTCCCGCGATGGCATGGCAGTGGAGGGCACTGTGCCCGCCGGTGCCGTGATGGTGGATGGCTATGGCGTGGGCGATGTGGGCAATGTAGTCCTGCGTGACCGCCACCACCTGTCGGAGGACGGTATCATCATTGTTACCGCAGCCGTGGATGGCAGCACCGGCCAGCTGCTTTCCGGCCCGGACCTGGTTTCCCGCGGCTTTGTCTATGTGCGGGAAAGCGAGGAGCTGATGGACGGTGCCCGCGTGCAGGTTGAAATGGCCCTTGACCGCAGTATGGCGGATAACATGCACGACTGGGCCAGCGTGAAATCCCGCGTGCGGGAGGCGCTTTCCAGCTATATCTACCGCAAAACCAAGCGCAGCCCCATGATCCTGCCCATTCTGATGGAAGTTTGATCCAAACCATATCTGACCGTGACCGCCTGCCCCATATTGCAGGCACCGAGGAACGATGATGAAAAACAAGCTGAGACGTGATATCTTTGTCATTATCTTTTTGCTGCTCGTTGCGTGCATCGCTCTGGCTGTGCCGCTGGCGTTCAGCAACCCGCGCTGGCTGCTGGCACCGGCGCTGCTTGTAGTGTTTGCGTTGGTGGTGGCGGTGCTTGGCATCCGCCGGCTGCGGCGCTTTGTGGCCGATATGCTGTGCGGGACCAACTTTGAGGGCAGCAAGACCCAGTATTCGCTGGCGGATTTTTCCATCCCCACTGCCCTGATTACCGAAGGCTCCGTGGTGTGGTATAATCCGGCCTTCCGGGAGCAGATCCTGGCGGGGCAGGATGCCCTGCTGGCTGCACCGGACCGCCTGATGACCGGCATTGACCTTTCCGTCTGTGCCCGCGCCCACGGCCAGGACCTGACCATTGATGAAAACCGCTACACGGCCTATGCCACAACCAGCCGCAGCAGCAAAACGGGCACATTGCTGTTTTTGGTCAACGATACGTTCTACAAAAACACGCTGGATGAATACACTGCCAGCCGCCCGGCTTACCTGATTATTGGGGTGGACAGCTATGACGAGCTGTTCAACGATATGAAGGACTCCGAGCAGGCGCACGAGCTGGAGGCCATCAACACCCTGCTGGAAGAATACATCGGCCGCACGACCGGTTTCCTGCGCAAGGTGTCCAACAGCCGCTATATTGCGGTGGTGGAAGAGCGGGATATCCGCTGGATGATGGAAGAACGCTTTGATATTCTGGATAAAGTGCGTGCGCTGCACCCCGGCGGAATGCTCACCCTTTCCATCGGCGTAGGCCATGGCGGCGCTACTATGCAGGAATGCCAGGAGATGGCCCGCGAAAGCATTGATATTGCCTTGGGCCGCGGCGGCGACCAGGCAGCCGTGAAAACAGTCGATGGCTTTGAGTTCTTCGGCGGCATTTCCCATGGTGTCGAAAAGCGCAGCCATGTGCGCAGCCGCATCATTGCCAACGCCCTGGCAGACCAGATCCGCCAGAGCGACAGCGTCATTATCATGGGCCACCGCCAGAGCGATTTGGATGCCATCGGCTCCGCCATCGGTTTGCTGCGCATGTGCAAAATGTGCGATGTGCCTTCGGTCATCGCAGTGCGCAGCAAGGCAACGCTGGCGGGCCAACTGCTGGATGTGTTCAACAAGGCGGGGAGGACCACAACTTTATTGAACCGGAAGAAACCTATAAGCTCATCACCCCCAAAACCCTGCTGATCGTAACCGATACATACCAAAAGCGCCTGCTGGAAGACCAAAAGATTTACGAAAAATGCAGCCGCGTGGTTGTTATCGACCACCACCGCATGGCGGTAGGGCATATTGATAACCCGATCCTTTTGTATCATGAACCCTTTGCTTCCAGCGCCAGCGAGCTGGTGTGTGAACTGCTGCAATTCATGCCCGCCCAAAACAACATCACTCAGTTGGAAGCCCAGGCGCTGCTGTCTGGCATCATGCTGGATACCCGCAGTTTTGCGCTGCATGTCGGCGTGCGTACCTTTGAGGCTGCCGCCGCCTGGCTGCAGCCGCGGGGCCGAAACCGCCGCGACCAAGCGCCTGTTCAATATTTCCAAAGAAGAATACGAAGCCCGCGCCGCTATTGTGGAGGGCGCTTACCTCTACAAAGGCTGCGCTATCGCCACTTCGGATGAGCTTGACCCCGCCATGAGTGTGGTTCTGCCCATGGCAGCCAATGACCTGCTGACCATCAACGGCGTGGATGCCAGCTTTGTGGCAATCGCCAAAAACGGCGGTGTCAACATCTCCGCCCGCAGCATGGGTGCGCTGAACGTACAGGTCATTCTGGAGCCCTTGGGCGGCGGCGGCCACCTGACGATGGCCGGTGCCCAGCTGCGTGATTGGACCGTAAAGGAAGCCGAAGCCCGCATCCGCGCGCAGATCGACGAATACCGCGCCAACCAGGAATGCCAGGAAGAACTGGTGGGTGCAGTTTAACAAATTAAATTATCAGCGAATCCCTGCCAATGGCAGAAAATTATATCAATTACTACATAGAGAGGGAACCACCACGATGAAAGTTATTCTCAAACAGGATGTCAAGAGCATTGGTAAAGGATGAAATCCATGAAGTGTCGGACGGTTACGCCCGCAACTTCCTGTTCCCGCGCGGTCTGGCTGCAGTGGCCGATGCTGACGCTGTGAACACCGCCCGCACCAAGAGCGAAGCCAAAGCCCACCATGAAGCCGAAGCTAAGGCTGCTGCTGAAGAACTGGCTGCCAAGATCAAAGGCCAGATCGTTTCTGTCAAGGTCAAGGGGGCGCTTCCGGCAAGCTGCACGGCAAAGTGACCGCAAAGGAAGTTGCCGAACAGTTGTACAAGCTGACCGGCACCGAAATCGACAAGAAAAAAATCGAAATGCCCGCCAGCATCAAGGAGTTTGGCAGTTATGATGCCAAAGTCCGCCTGCATGTGGGTGTTGTGGCCGCGTTCAAGGTCAAGGTCGAGGAGGCTCCGCTGTAATTGGCAGGGGGTCTTGTAATTACATTCCAACAAAAACGGCAGGGAGGTGCCTGAATGGCAAACAATGAATTAAGCTTGTCCAGCCTGGGCATTCAGCTGCCGTATAACATGCAGGCGGAACAAAGCGTGCTTGGCGCAGCGCTGATGGATGAAACCATCCTGAACCGCCTGATCACCGAGATGGACCCCGATATGTTCTATTCGGAGCAGAACCGGGCCGTCTATGAGGAAATGCGCCGCCTGTTCAGCGAAAGCGAAGCGGTGGACGTTATCACTCTGGTGGACTCTCTGGCTCAGAACGGTGTGTTCAAGGGCGCAGATGATGCCAAAGTGTACATTACCCGCATTGCGGAAACCGTCCCGGCGATTTCCAACGTCGATTCTTACATCAAGATCGTCAAGGAAAAAAATATCAAACCCGCCGTCTGATCGAAGCAGCCCGCGATATCCTGCAGCAGTCCAGCGAGGAATCCGATTCTGACCTGCTGCTGGAAAGCGCCGAGCAAAAGCTGTACGATATCCGCAACGGCCAGGACCGCTCCGGTGTTAAAACCATTCAGGAGTCTATCCTGGAAGTTATTGATACCATGCAAAAGCTGTCCGGTGCGGACCGCGATAAATTTGCCGGTATCCCCACAGGCTTCAACTATCTGGATAATATCCTGACCGGCCTTGGCCGTTCGGACCTGATTATTCTGGCGGCCCGCCCCGGTATGGGCAAAACCAGTTTTGCGCTGAACATTGCTACCAATGTGGCCCGCCTGCAAAAGATACCGACCGTCATTTTCAGCTTGGAAATGACCTGCGAACAGCTGACCGACCGCATCCTTTCCAGCACCGCAGGCATTGACAGTCAGGCATTCCGCACCGGCCGCCTGAACAACTCCGACTGGAACGACTTTGCCAATGCAACGTCACTGTTGTATAACGTTCCCATTTACATGGATGATTCCTCCGGTATTTCGGTGCCGGAAATCAAGGCAAAAATCCGCCAGATCAACCAGGACCCCAAACGGGATAAGATCGGTCTGGTCATCATCGACTATTTGCAGTTGATGCAGTCCGCCAAGCGCACCGAAAGCCGCGTGCAGGAAATCAGCGATATCACCCGGAACCTGAAAATTATGGCCAAGGAACTGAACGTTCCTGTCATTGCACTGTCCCAGCTTTCCCGTGCTGCCGAAAAACAGCGGGTCGCTCGGACCACCGCCCCCAGCTTTCAGACCTGCGTGATTCCGGCTCTATCGAACAGGATGCGGACGTGGTGCTCTTCCTGTACCGCGCTGCCTATTACAATTCCCAGAACGGCGAAACCGAGCAGGCGAACGAAAACGAAGCCGAATGTATCGTGGCCAAAAACCGCCATGGCGAAACCAGTGTGGTCCGCCTTGGCTGGGATGGCGCCCATACCCGGTTCAGCAATCTGGACGAGATCCATGAACAGTACTGACGCAGACAATTTATTGCAAAACCCAGTAAACACGATGGAACAAACCTTGCTGGCCTATTGCCGCCGGCAGGGTTTGTTTCGGTTGGGGGGACCGTGTCATCGTTGCCTGCTCCGGCGGGGCGGATTCGATGGCGCTGCTCTGTTTTGCTGCGCTGCAAAGCGGAACTTGGCATCACCGTCATGGCGGCCCATGTGGACCACGGAATCCGGGGCAAAGCTGCCCATGCGGATGCCCGCTTTGTGGCGGAGTTCTGCCGCACGCATCATGTGCCGTTCTTTTTGTACGATGCCGCTGCCAGCGGGGTGCAGATTCCCCCAAACCCCAGCGAGAACTGGGCGCGCAGCCTGCGCTATACCTGGTTTGATGCGCTGGCCGCACAGCAGCATGCCTGCATTGCCACAGCGCATACGTTATCTGACCAGGCGGAAACGGTGTTGTTCCGCATGGCGCGCGGTACCGGCCTGCACGGCATGGCGGGTATTCCGGCGGTACGGGGCGTATACCGCCGTCCATTTTTGTGCCTGACAAGGAGCGATACCACGGCATACTGCGCCGCCCTTGGGCAACACTATGTTCAGGACGAAAGCAATTTCAGCGATGCCTATGCCCGCAACCGTATCCGCCATTATGCTGTTCCGGCGCTGCAAACCATCAATCCGGCGGCAGAGCGGGCCGTGGGGCGGCTGTGCAACCAGCTGCAGGAGCTGAACATCTGGCTGGAAAACCTGGCCGAAAAACTGCTGGCGCAGGCTGCCTGCGGGGGCGGGTACAGCATCCCGATTCTTGCCGCGGCGGATGCCCCGGTGCTGGCTGCTGCCCTGCGCATGCTGGCAGCCCGCGCGCGTGACCCTGAAGAAAAATATGTGCAGGCTCTTGCGGCCATTGTTCGGCAGGGCAGCGGTGCGGTACAGCTGACGCCGGATGCCTGCTGGACCGCAGCAAACGGCATTTTGTACTGCCGCTCAGTGCTAAAAATGCAGCCGGAAGCCATTCCCGCGCCGCACCAGCTGCTAAAAAACGGCGTTTACCGCCTGCCGGGGGCTATGAGCTGGAGATTCAACAACTAAATTATGAAGTTTTTTGAAAAATCCATCATTTTTGAAAAAAGACTACACCTATTGTGCAGATTATGCTAAAATAAATAAGAATATTTTTGTGAGGACCCGCCAACCCGGCGATACGTTCCGCCCGGCGGGACGTCACGTTGGCAAAACGCTCAAAAAATATCTGAATGAGGCAAAAGTTCCTGTGGCTGAACGGACGCTGATGCCGCTGCTGGCCTGCGGCAGCCAGGTGCTTTGGCTGTGGGGGCCGGCTTTGCGGACGGTTTGTCCCCGGATGATGGGACAAAGCAGATCCTGTTGATTCGGCAAAGCCGCCAGCCTGCGGCCCCGGAGCAGGAACAAGATCATAATATTGGAGGAACAGACCATGCATGATATGAACAATGATATCGCCAAGGTTTTGATTTCGGAAGAGCAGCTGCAGGCTAAGGTGGCTGAATTGGGGCACAGATCAGCCGCGATTACGAGGGCAAAGATTTGTTGCTGGTGTCTATCCTGAAAGGCTCCGTGGTGTTCATGGCCGATTTGATGCGCGCCATCACGGAACCCTGCAGCATTGACTTTATGGTGGTTTCCAGCTATGGCGGTGCCAACACCACTTCTACGGGCCTTGTCAAGATCGTCAAGGATCTGGACGCGGACCTGTCCGGCAAGGATGTACTGATCGTGGAGGATATTCTGGATACCGGCGTCACGTTGTCTCACCTGGTGCCCATGCTGGAATTGCGCCGCCCCAACAGCGTGCGCCTGTGCACCATCCTCAGCAAGCCCAGCCGCCGCAAGGTGGATATTGAGCCGGACTACTGCGGCTTTGAAGTGCCGGATGAATTTGTTGTGGGCTATGGCCTTGACTATGACGAAAAGTACCGCAACCTGCCGTATGTCGGCGTGTTAAAATCGGAAGTATATTCCAAATAAAATTCTGTCTTGGCAGAAGAACCAATCGCCCGCCGTTTTGGCGGATTTTGACAGGGAGTTGATTTTTTGCAGCACAAACCGCGTTTCAGCGGCATTATCATTGCCGCTGTCCTGATGGTGGCAGCACTCGTGATGATCTCCAGCTATTCCAGCCTGTTTGGCTCCAGCAAGAGCACCATGATGTTGTCCGAAGCCATGGGGTACTTTGAATCCAATCAGGTCACCTACTTTAACCTGGACCTGAACACCGGCGTTATCGAGATGAGCGTGAAAGAAGGTGAACATCCGCTGCCGGAATCCGGCACGTCCAGCGAAACATCCAACGGCCTGCTGGCAGAGATTTACGGCGATGGCACCGATGCTTACGCCCCCAAGAACGGCGGGGCAGCGGTCATTACCTACAAGCTGCCGTATCCTTCTTATTTCCTGCAATTCTACCTCAAGGATTATATCGACCAGTATAATGCAGCCAACCCGGATGCGCCCATGCAGTACGATATGGTCGCCGTTAAGACCAACGTGCCCTGGTTTGAGATCATCCTGTACGCCTTTATGATCGGCAGCGTGGTGCTGCTCTTCATGTCCATGTACCGCGGCGGTGCCGGTGGCGGCGGCCTGATGAATGTTGGCCGTGCCAAGGTCAAGGACCAGCAGGAAGGCCAGCGCAAGGCAACCTTTGCTGATGTTGCCGGTGCGGATGAAGAAAAGGCCGAGCTGCAGGAAGTCGTCCAGTTCCTGAAAGCACCGGAAAAGTTCAACTCCCTGGGTGCGCGCATTCCCCACGGCGTTCTGCTTGTCGGCCCTCCGGGCACCGGCAAAACGCTGCTGGCCCGTGCCTGTGCAGGTGAGGCCGGCGTTCCGTTCTATGCCATCTCCGGTTCCGACTTTGTGGAAATGTATGTCGGCGTCGGCGCATCCCGTGTGCGCGATCTGTTTGACAAGGCCAAAAAGACCATGCCCTGCATCATCTTTATTGATGAGATCGATGCGGTGGGCCGTCAGCGTGGCGCCGGCCTCGGCGGCGGCCATGACGAGCGCGAGCAGACCCTGAACCAGCTGCTGGTTGAGATGGACGGCTTTGACGCCAACGACGGCGTTATCGTGATGGCTGCCACCAACCGCGCCGATATTCTGGATAAGGCTCTGTTGCGTCCCGGCCGTTTTGACCGTCAGGTTTATGTTGGTCTGCCGGATGTGAAGGGCCGCGAGGAGATCCTGCGCGTTCACACCAAGAACAAGCCCCTTGGCCCCGATGTCAGCCTGAAAACCATCGCCAAGTCCACCGCGGGCTTCTCCGGTGCCGACCTGGAAAACCTTGTCAACGAAGCCGCCCTGCTGGCTGCGCGCAAGGGCAAAAAGGCCATCACCGAACCCGAAATCGAGGAAGCTTCCATCAAGGTTGTGGCTGGCCCCGAAAAGAAGAGCCGCGTTGTGACCGATGCCGAAAAGCGCCTGACCTCTTACCACGAAGCCGGCCATGCCATTACCGGCTATTTCTGCAAAACGCATGATCCCGTGCACCAGATCAGCATTATCCCGCGTGGTTCGGCAGGCGGCTTTACCATGTATCTGCCGGAAAAAGACCCCAGCTATGTGACCAAGACCGCCATGAACGAGAACATTGTCTGCCTGTTGGGCGGCCGTGTGGCGGAGCAGCTGGTGCTGGATGATATCTCCACCGGTGCTTCCAACGACCTGCAGCGTGCCACGGATACCGCCCGCGCCATGGTGACCCGCTATGGCTTCTCGGAGCGCATGGGCCCGGTGGTTTATGGCACCGACCCCGGCGAAACCTTCCTTGGCCGAGACTTTGGCCAGGGCAAGGGCTATTCCGAAAATACGGCGTCCGAAATTGATAATGAGATCCGTGATATCATGGATGAATCTTACGAGACGGCCCGCCGCATTTTGACCGAGCACATGACTGAGCTGCACCGTGGCCGGTGTGCTGATGGAACGCGAAAAAGATCAGCGGCGAAGAGTTTGACGCCCTGATGAAAGGCGAAAACCTGGCACCCTTTGGGCTGGATACCCCCGCGCCTGCCGCAGCCCCTGCATCGGCAGAGCAGCCCGCCGCGCCGGAACAGCCCTCCGAACCGTCTGATGAAAATTGAGGCAGGTGAAACACAATGGATCAAAATTTTTCCCTGATGGCGCAATCCCGTGCCAATTATTACACTGCCGGCAGCCCGGTCCAGTTTGTCCGTGTTGAGCTGCTGAAAGGGGGATGTCACGGGTGAAGTTGCGGTCTGCCTGACCTTTAAGAATGTTGGCACAGAACCGCTGACCGGCTTTATCATCCACTTCAAGTGCAAAGATGCTTCTGGTCAGATCCTGTGCGAGGATGATTTCTATTATGAGCAGCTCAATGTGCAGCCTGGCGAACTGTTTGGTGCCGATGACGCTGTGTTTGTCAGCGATACGCCGGTTTCCAGCGTGGAAATTGAGCAGGACCGTGCTTTCCTGAACGGCCGCGGCGTGGATCTGCGTAATTATAAGCGTGTCCGCCTGCAGGCCCCCCGTGTGCTGCCGGGCTCTATTGCCCGCACACTTCAGACCCGCACCAACAATAAGATGCTGACCTGCGTCCCGCAGGACACCGAAAACGGCTGGTTCTGCGCCTGCGGTGCGTTCCACCCCAACGAGGAAGCTGTTTCCGTCTGCAGCGAGTGCGGCGGTGACCGCGCTTACATCAAGGCAACCCTGACCCGCATCCTGGAGGAAGCTCGCCAGGCCGCCGAACAGCAGCAGCGCGAAATCAACGCCGTGGCCAATGGCGTTGACCCCGCAGCAGCCCAGGCAGCCCAGGCAGCTGCCACCGCCGCCGCGGCTCAGGCAGCCATCAGCCAGGAACCCACCGCGCAGTTCACCCCGCCCGCCCCGGCCCAGGAACCGGAAGAAGAGGGCGAGGACGACGAAGCAACCAACGCCGAAATGGACCGTGTGCGCCGCTATGTCCCCAAAGGCCATCTGTTTGCCGATGAAGAAGATGAAGAGGACGAGCATACCCGCATGTTCGATGATGAGGAAGAGGAAAGCGACGATGACGAAGAACCTCGCCGTGGCCGTTATGCGGACGATGACGAGGAGAGCGAGGACGATGTAATGGCCGAGCGTATCATCCATTGGGCACCGCCCATCACCGCAGTGGTCTGTGCGCTCATCATTGCTGTGTCGCTGATCTACCACTTTGTCATCGCCTGATCGCCTGCTGTTTATCGGCAAAGGCGGGCTGACCCGCTGATATTTATCTGGGCAGGATAAAGCAAAATAAACCAAAACCAGCCGCCGGGCAGGGGGAAAATCCCTGAAGCCGGCGGCTGGTTTTCTATTTGTTCTATTCCGTGTCTGTGCTTATTGCTGCCATCAGGAATATAGGAAAATGTGGTTAGAGCTTGTGATTAAATTTGCAAGGCAGCAATCATAAAGCAGTAAAAGCATGCAGGATGCGAAAAATCAATCCCCTGGCACATAACGCTTATTTCAGCGTTCCATCCAGTACCTGCTGGTAATACCATGGCTTGGGTGCGCGGAACACCTTGCCAGCCAAAGCGGCAAACTGTGGGTCGCTGATCTTTTTGGGGAACGCCAGCTCCCAGGCGCACAGAGCCTGATATTTCAGCTTCAGCTCCCGGTTGGCGGCATTGTTGCCATACTTGGAATCGCCCAAAATCGGGCAGCCAATGCTGGCCAGATGAGCGCGGATCTGGTGGGTGCGGCCCGTTACCAGCTCCACCCGCAATAGCGCCAAACGTCCGCTGACGGCAATGGTATCGTATGCGGTAATGATCTCTTTTGCACCGGATTTCGGCTCGTCCAGAATGCGCACAATGCCATGCACAGAATCTTTCGTTAAAAAGCTGTGCAGCGTGGCAGCGGGTGGTACCGGACGGCCAAAGGTTACGCACAGGTAAGTTTTGCGAATCAACCGCTCTTTGATGGCGCTTACCAAAAATTCTTCCGCCGCCGCAGTCTTTGCCAGCAGCACAAGGCCGCTGGTGCCGGTGTCCAGCCGGTGGCACAGGCGCGGCTCATGGGCGGCGTCCCACCGCTTTTTCTCATACAGGCGGCGCAGTACGCGGTTCAGCAGAGTGTCAGATTCGTCGCCATCCACCGGGATACCCGCGGGCTTGTTGGCCACGATCAAATCATCGTTTTCATAAATAAATTCCGCCGGGGCGCGTGCCTGCAAAAACTCCGGCCCCTCCTGGGAGGTCAGTCCAAGCTGGTCGTCCAGCAGGTAAACGCGGATCACATCGCCGTTCTGCACACGGGTGGCAAGGGGCTGCTTTTTGCCGTTCAGCTTAATTTTGTTTTCCCGCAGCGCCTTGTTCAGCCGCCCCAGCCCTAGGGCAGGGAACTGCTCCATCAGGTATTTGTCCAGCCGCACGGGCAAAAGGCTTTTTATGTAGTTCCTGCATTATTTACTCTCCAATTCTTTATCCCACAAAACGGTCGCGTCCGGGATATCCAGTGTCACCATCAGCCAGCCTGCATCGTGGTCGTCAATCGTTTTAATTGTGTATTCTTTCCCATCGGCGCACAGCACACTGGCATGTTCCAGCTTGCGGCGCACAAAGGGGAATCTGCAAAAGCATACCGTCTGTTTCGTTTTGTCCAGCACACCGTGGTTCCACAGGGCGTCAGTGTAATCTGCAAGGCGCAGGGGATAATTTTCGTCATAGGGGGTGCACAGCGCATCAAAGTTCTGCCCCTGCAGCCCCGGCGCAATCACATACCAGCTGCATGTGCCGTCCGTACTCATTACCCTGCCGCACCAGGCATTGTCCTTCACCGGTTCCACGGCCGGCAAAAAGGCACCTTCCTCTGCAAACAGGTAAACGTATCCTCCCGCACGGTTCCGGCAGCAAGCTCCGCCAGCAGCGTTTCACGCTGGGCGGCCAGTGCCGTTTCATCATAGCGGGCGGCAAACGGGTCGTTGGTCGTCATGCCGTTGTCCGCGGCAAACAGGGCTAGATGCAACGCGTCATCTTGAATTTCATCCATTGAGACAACCGCCGTATACTGCTGCGCTGCCTGCCAGAAATCGCTCTCCATCTCGGTGGGGAACGCATCGGTCTGCATGGCCTGCAGCATTGCCGCACTGCGCTGCACCATGCCGGGGCTTACATCCCAAACCTGTACCACAGCCAGCAGGGCAGCACCCGCCAGCAGCCAGCGGCCTTTCAGCCGGGCAAGGCCCACAAGGGGTAGCAGCATCAGCAGGTAATAGATTGGCCAGAACAACCGCCCACTGGAACGGAAGATGGAAAAAAGTTTGATCAGCGAAGCGGGCAGCGGCAGCGTGGCAAGCGTTGCGCCGTTTGCGGTAATCACATTGCTGATGGCAAACACCGTTAAAACCGCACAGCAGAAGGCCAATGCCCAGTGGCGGCGCAGCATGCCGCCCAGTTGCCGCCGCAGCAAAACCACCGCAATGGGCAGGGCAACCAGCACGCCCAATCCCAGGTAGGCGAAGGCATCATAATTGCCGTAAACCTGGTTCTGCGCGGGCAGAACCCGGCTGTACAGCACGCCGTTTACCCCCACAGGGTTCCACAGTGCATTCAGGTTCATGCAAAAATAGCCATACAATGCCTGCCCGCCGCTGGAAGCACTGCCGTACAGCAGCCCCAGTGCCCAGCCCAGCAGTGCCGTGCCGCCAAAGCTGGCGGCAAAGGTACAGGCCGGGCCCCGCAAGCTGGCGGTTGTGCAGTGCATATTCCAGCAGCAGCGCCAGCGTGATGGCATAGGTCATCGGTAGAAAGTAGGGGTGGATGCCTACCGCCAGCACGTTCAGCGCAAACAGCCCGCGGGAGGCATACTGCCATTTGCGCCGTGCAGCAAAATAAAAAATAGAGCGCAGCCAGCACAAAAAACTGTGCCCCCAGCGAGGTATGCCGGAACACACGCTCAAACAAAACCGGGCTGGTAACAAACAGCAGGTCCGCTGCAAGCGGTGCCGCGCACCCCGGCAGGAACAGCCCTGCCAGCAGCGCGCCAAACCCGCCCTGCAACGCAAAGCAGACCAGCGTGAACCACCCCATATACTGGAACGTTCCGCCCACAAGGTTGGCAACCGGCTTTAACAGGGCAGCCACCAGCGGGATAGAGTCGGTATAAGCAACGCTCAGCCCATCCGGGTAGTTGATGCCGCGGGCAATGCAAAGCGGCCAGCCAGCGGAGCTTTGGCGGTAAAACAGCCACCCGGCATAATGCTGTTGGATGTCCTTTTCAATATATCCACCGCGGCAAAAGGCATCGTTGGTTACATCCAGTGTGCTGACCCCGAACACCAGCACAAACACCAGTACCCACAGCAGGGCACCGCCGAGGAACAACCGCCCATTGCGGGTAAGCTTTGGTAAAGTTGAATTTTTTGCCAGTAGTAACACATCCTTTGGGGCAAAGAAATAAAATTTGAAAGCTGATATAAGCTAAATATCAAACAATAAAACAACCTTATTATAATATACACGCAGTAAAATATCAACGCAAACCATACCGAATCTGCCCCATGCCGGGCATGGCAGCAATCCACCGTGGGCGAAAAAACACCTTGCATCCCGCCGCAACAGTGGATATAATGTAAAATTATACAAAATAATAAAGGCAATACCGCATAATTCTAAGTGCCGATACGGCGAGCGAGGTGCGGCAGATGCCAAGCCAAAAGCGCAGATAATACTGGATGTCTTATCGAGCATTTTGGCAACGCAGCTGCCGTGCCGCAGCTGCCGGAGCGGTGCTTAGCCGCAAGGCGGGAATTGTGCGGTGTTGCCTAAAGTTTCATGCCGCTGCGGCGGCCGGAAAAGGGGTACAGGAAAAATGAATTTTGTTTTTATTTCACCGCATTTCCCGGAAAATTACTGGAATTTTTGTGACCGCCTGCGTGCCAATGGCGTAAATGTGCTTGGCATTGGCGATGCCCCTTACGAAACGCTGCCCGCCCTGCTCAAAAGCGCACTGACCGAGTATTACCGTGTGGACAACATGGAAAACTATGATGAAATGCTGCGCGCCATGGGCTTTTTCACTTTCAAGTATGGCAAGATCGACTGGGTAGAAAGCAACAATGAATATTGGCTGGAACAGGATGCCCGCCTGCGGACAGATTTTAATATCACCACCGGTATTAAATCCGCTGAGATCGAAAAGTTTAAGCGCAAATCCGTGATGAAAACCTACTACCAGAAAGCCGGTATCCCTACCGCCCGCTGGTGTGTGACGGCAGATGTAACGGAGGCCCAGGCTTTCGCCAAAACTGTCGGCTGGCCCGTCATTGCCAAGCCAGATAACGGCGTGGGGGCAAACGGCACCCATAAGTTCAAGAATAAAACCGAGTTGAACAAATTTTTCCAGCAGGAGGGCCCCAATGCGGCCAACTATATCCTGGAAGAATTTGTGGATGGTGAGATCGTGACCTTTGACGGCGTGGCCGATGCCAATGCCGAGCCGATCTATGCCGCCAGCCATGTTACGCCGGACAGCATCATGGAGATTGCCCATGGCAAAAAGCCGATGTGGTACTATGTTGCACCGGAAATCAGCCCCGAACTGCGCAAAATGGGCGAAGCTGCCCTGAAAGCCTTTTGGTGCCAAAAGCCGCTTTTTCCACCTGGAATTTTTCCGCCTGAAAACCGCCAAGCCCAGTCTGGGCAATGCGGGGGATATCCTGGGGCTGGAAGTCAACATGCGCCCGGCTGGCGGCTATACGGTGGATATGCTCAACTATGCCGGCGGGCTGGACCTGTACCAGATTTGGGCCGATATGGTGGCATTCGGCGCTGCGCACCATCCGCTGGCGCGTTACCACCGCTACTGCTGCTGTGCGGGCCGCCACGATGAACTGCGCTACCGCATGCCGCATGAGGAGCTGCTGAAAAAGTACCGCTCCTGCCTGAACGCGGCTCCGCGCCTGCCGGAAGTTCTGGCCCGCGAAATGGGGGACCAGCTGTACATTGCCAGCTTTGAGGACGAAGCCGCCATGCAGGCGTTCCGCCGCGATGCCCTGGCCCGCCCGCGCGAATAACAGCAGGCAAAAATAGAGCGGACAAATCGGACAAAATCGAACATCTTGTGAATTTTATCCGCACAAATTGTAACATCTTGTAGTAAGCACTTGCTATTTACAGCCAAACCAGATACAATATATTCTGTATTTTTGGAGCCAGAAATAAGAGCTGCCACCCCCGTGAAGGGCAAAGCGGTTCCTATTGGGCAGAAGGAGCACCGCGGTGGAACAGGTATTTTTCATCAACCCCGTTGCAGGAAAACGGGATGCAAGCGCAGAGCTTGTGCCCCAGATCCAGGCGGCGGCCCGCCAGCTCCAGCTGCCCCAGCCTCAAATTGTTGTCACACAGTATGCCGGTCAGGCTCGCGAAGCAGCCCACCGGTATGCGGCATCCGGTACCCCGGCGGCGCTGTATGCCTGCGGTGGAGATGGAACGCTGAACGAGCTGGTTCAGGGCGCGGCAGGCAGCGCGAATGTAGCGGTCGGCTGTGTGCCCTGCGGCAGCGGGAACGACTATGTGCGCAACTTCGGCGCGGCGGGCCAAGCACCTTTTTTAGATTTTGCCGCCCAGCTGCAGGCACAGCCCTGCCGGGTGGACCTGCTGCAAACATCCCTTGGTATCGGAATCGATATCTGCGCCGCCGGGCTGGACGCTCAGGTGGCATATGGCATCCCAAAATTCCGGCGGCTGCCGGGATGCGGGGGAACAGCAGCCTATACGCTCTCGATTCTACAGGCTATGCTCAGCCGCTTTGGCCACAAGCTGCGCGTTGCGATCGACGGCAAAGAGTATACCGGTACTTATATGATGGCGGCCATCTGTAATGGCGGCTATTACGGCGGCGGTTATCAGGCTGCGCCCTATGCAGCCATGGATGACGGCCTGCTCGATATTGTGCTGGTCAAACCCATCTCCCGCATTCAGGTTGCGGGAATTTTGGCCAAATACAAAGCCGGGCGGCACATGCAGGATGCCGATACCATCGTGCCGGAGTTCCGCAGCTTTATGACCTTTTACCGTGCCCGTAGCGTGGAAATGCAGGTGCTGGACAACCGTCCCATCATTGCCACAATTGATGGCGAGTGTGCCCCGGTGATGGAGTTGAAAGCGGAAGTTCTGCCATCTGCGTTGAATGTGCTGCTGCCGCGGCCTGCCTGCGGCAGCGCGGTCATCCGTGGGCTGCACGAATGCCCGATGCAGGCGAAAGCAAAATAAAACCATGGCAAACGCGCCAGAACAAAGCGCTGATTGCCGTACTTGAAATAAAATCCGCGGCCAGCTGGCCCGGGGAGGGAAAGATATGTCAGAAGCAAAAAGTAAGGGTTCGTGTGGCCCATAACGCCATGCACCTGCCGGTGGTTGCACTGCGCGGGCTGGTGGTGTTCCCCAATAATGTGGTCCACTTTGAGGTGGGCCGCCAGAAGTCCATTGCCGCCATCGAGGCTGCCATGCACGCCAACAGCAATATTTTTCTGATTGCACAAAAGGATATGGAGACCGAGGAGCCCACTGCCCAGGATCTGTATGCCTATGGCGTCATTTCGGAAATTAAGCAGGTGCTGCGTGTATCCGAAGATCTGGTCAAGGTACTGGTAGAAGGAAAGTCCCGTGCTAAACTGCTGGACTTGGATGCCAGTGGCAAATACCTGCAGGCTGATGTCCGCCCCGCTCCCGTGCGCGGTGTGGCACCAGATAAGCGCACCCAGACCGAGGCGTTGGTTCGCAGCCTGAAAGAGTGCTTTGAGGAGTATCTCTCCTACAGCCCGCAGATCTCCAAGGATGTGGTGTATAACATCGTCTCCTCGGATAATCCGCTCTACCTGAGCGAATATATGCCGGCCAACCTGGTGCTGAAATATGAGGACAAGCAGACCATTCTGCAGGAAAATTCCATCCCCAGCCGGTTGGAAAAGCTCCTGCTTGTGATGCGCCAGGAATGTGAAGTGCTGGCCATTGAGAAAGAACTGGACGATAAAGTGAACGTCCAGATGGATAAAACCAGCGCGATTACTACCTGCGGGAACAGATGCACATCATCAGTGAGGAACTGGGCGATGCCGAGGATACCCGTGCCGAAGCGGAAAAGTATGCCCAGAAGATTCAGGACCTGCACCTGGATGCCGCCAGCGAGGAAAAGCTGCTGAAAGGATGCGAGCGCCTTGGCAAAATGGCCGGCAATCAGGCCGAGATCAGCGTGATTCGCAGCTATCTGATACCGTCATCGGCCTGCCCTGGCACACCTTTACCAAGGATGATCTGAATCAGGCCCATGCCCGCAAGGTGCTGGACCATGACCACTATGGTCTGGAAAAGGTCAAGGAGCGTATTCTGGAAATTCTGGCCGTCCGCCAGCTCAATACGGATGTCAAGGGCCAGATCATCTGCCTGGTCGGCCCTCCGGGTGTCGGCAAAACCTCCATTGCGCGCTCCGTTGCCGCCTGCATGGACCGCAACTTTGCCCGCATGAGCCTTGGCTGCGTGCATGATGAAGCCGAGATCCGCGGCCACCGCCGTACATACATCGGCGCAATGCCCGGCCGCATCATCAGCGCCATCAATACCGCCAAGTCCTCCAACCCGGTCATCCTGCTGGATGAGATCGACAAGCTGGCAGGGGACTACCGCGGCGATCCTTCCAGTGCCCTGCTGGAAGTGCTGGACCCTGAACAGAACAAGACTTTTAAGGATAACTATCTTGATATCCCGTTTGACCTCAGCAACGTGCTGTTCATTACCACCGCCAACGATGCTTCCCACATTCCCGGCCCGCTGTATGACCGTATGGATGTGATTGAACTGCCCAGCTATACCCGCGTGGAAAAGTTCAACATCGCCCGCCGCCATCTGCTGCCCAAACAGCTCAAAAATAACGGCCTGGAATCCCGCGTTACCATGGCCCCGGCGGCGCTGTATGAGATCATTGACGGCTACACCCGCGAAGCTGGCGTGCGTACTCTGGAGCGCACCATCACCGCTGTGCTGCGCAAGTGCGCTCAAAAGATCGCCGCAGGGGAGAAAGATAAGATCAATGTTACCCCTGCCATGGTCAAAGCAATGCTCGGTCCCGAAAAGGTCAAGCCGACCTTTATTTCCCGCACCGATGCTGTTGGCATTGCCAACGGCCTGGCCTGGACCAGCGTGGGCGGAGAGATGCTTCCCATCGAAGTTTCCATCATCCCCAACGGATCCGGCAAGGTGGAGATCACCGGCAGCCTGGGTGATGTAATGAAAGAGAGCGCTCACCTGGCATTGACCTATGCCCGCGTACATGCCGAAACCTACCACATTGCGCCGGATAAGTTCAAGAACACCGATATCCATATCCATGCCCCCGAAGGCGCTGTACCCAAGGATGGCCCCTCCGCCGGTGTCACCCTGACCACCGCGCTGATTTCTGCGCTGTCCGAGATTCCGGTTCGCCACGACCTTGCCATGACGGGCGAAATCACCCTGCACGGCAATGTTCTGCCCATCGGCGGCCTGAAAGAAAAGAGCATGGCAGCCTTCCGCGAGGGCATTTCCACCGTGCTCATCCCTGAAGCCAACAAGCCCGACCTGTACGAGGTGGATGAGGAGGTCAAAAAGGCCGTCAAGTTCATCCCCGTCAGTGACCTTTCTCAGGTGCTCAAACATGCACTCATCCTGCCCGCAGCATCCGCTGCCCACAAACGCACCATGCCGCAGGCTACCCAGCTGATCGCAACCGAGCAGAGCACCGCCAAGGAACCTGCTGCCGTGATGTGATTAACGCGGAAAAGCCGGAAAAGGGAGTTGTATTTATGAATTATAATCGCAGTGAATTTCAGGCATCCTATGGCCTTTCCAGCCAGCTGCCGGAAAGCGACCGCCCGGAATTTGTCTTTTCCGGCCGTTCCAACGTGGGCAAATCCAGCCTGATCAACAGGCTGTGCAACCGCAAAAAATCTGGCGCGCGTCAGCGCAACGCCGGGCAAAACGGCAACCATCAACTTTTACCGTGTGGATACCGCCTATTTTGTGGACCTGCCCGGCTATGGTTACGCCAAGGTGTCCAATGCGGACCGTGAGCGCTGGGACGAGCTGATCAACAGCTATTTTGAAGCGGACCGCGCGCTGAATGTGCTGGTGCAGCTGCTGGACAGCCGCCATGCCCCCAGCGCGGACGATGTGCAGATGATGGAATACCTGCACTTCCACCGGATTCCCTTTGTTGTGGCGCTGACCAAGGCGGATAAGCTCAAAAAATCTGAGATGACCGCCCAGCTGGAAGAGTTCCGCATCACCTGCGCCCCTATGGCTGCAAGCAGGTGTTTTTTGACCAGCGCCGAAAAGGGGATCGGAGTCGAAGAACTGCGCCAGTATCTGGACGCCTGCCTGGCACCGGAGGCCTAAACCATGGCGTATCAGGAATTTGCCTATTTTTATGACGAGTTCAACGGCGCAGCCGATTATGATGCGCTGTTCGCCTATGTGACCGGGGAGCTGAAAGCCCACGGCATCCAGGATGGCATTGTGGCGGATTTCGGCTGCGGCACCGGTGAGCTGACCCTGATGCTGGCCCAGGCTGGGTACGATATGATCGGCATTGACGTTTCGGAAGAGATGCTCAGCGTCCTGCGGGACAAAGCCGATGCCCTTGGCCTGCCGCTGACCAACCCCATGCTGCTGTGCCAGGACCTTTTGCAGCTGGACCTGTACGGGACCATCCGTGCCGCGGTTTCCACTTTCGATACCTATAACCACATCGGTCCGCTGGAAAACTTTGAAAAGGCCATCGCAAAAGCCGCGTTCTTTATGGAAAAAGACGGCGTTTTTGTGTTTGATCTGAACACACCCTATAAGCATGAAAAAGTGCTTTCCGGCCAGACTTTTGATTTTGATGAGGATGACGCCGCCTGCCGCTGGGGCAACCGCTATGACCCACAGACAGGTCGCGTGGACCTCAGCATTGATATCCACTATAAAGATACCGGGGAAGACTTCCATGAATCTTTCTCGGAATACAGCTACCCGCTTGATACCGTCAAAGCGCTGCTAACCAGATACGGCTTTGACCCGGTCAAAATTGCCGATGGCGAAAGCTTTGGCCCTGTCCGGCCGGACAGCCAGCGCTGGATCATCACGGCAGTCAAGCAGTATACACAGGAAGCAGACGGCACCCCGGCCTAACCGCCGCACCCCTGCTTCGGGAGGTCATTGATTCTATGTGTGAAACAAAAAATGAAAACAGCAGCAACCTGCTGCGCGGCATTTCGGAAAACGGCGGCATCCTGTTCTATGGCATTGATTCCACCGCCGTTGTGCGCCGAATGGAGCAGCTGCACAAAACCAGCGCCGTTACCACCGCAGCCCTGGGCCGCCTGCTGACCGGTGTTGCCATGATGGGCCAGATGCTCAAATCGGATTCTGATTCTGTCACCGTACAGATCAAGGGCGGCGGCCCGGCGGGCCGTATTCTGGCCGTTTCCAACGGCGCGGGCGATGTAAAAGGCTATGTCGAAAACTCCATCGTGGAGCTGCCCCCGCGCGCGGACGGCCACCTGAACGTCGGCGCTGCCGTGGGTAAGGATGGCACGCTGGATGTGATCCGCGACCTTGGTATGCGGGAACCCTATATCGGCCAGGTGCCGCTGGTTTCCGGTGAGATTGCCGAGGATATCACCAACTATTTTGCCATCAGTGAGCAGACACCAACGGTCTGCGCGCTGGGCGTTCTGGTCAACCCGGATCTGACGGTGCAGTGCGCGGGCGGTTTTATCGTGCAGCTCATGCCCGGCGCAACCGAGGATGAGATTACCCGCCTGGAAAAGAATATCGGCGCAATGCCCGGCGTTACCACCCTGCTGCAGCAGGGTAAAAGTATTCCCGATATCCTGAATATGGCGCTGGACGGCTTTAACCCCGAACTGCTGGATTCCACCCGCATTGACTATTGCTGTGATTGCAGCCTGGACCGCGTGGAGCGCACCATCCGCAGCCTTGGCAAAAAGAGGTGGAAAAACTGCGCGATGAGGACCCCATTGCCGAGGTCAACTGCCAGTTTTGCGGCAAACAGTACAAAAGTAGACCTGAATGACCTGCTGAAAAACTGGCCGGACACCGTAGAAAAGCAGTAAACGTATGACTTTTTGAAAAAATAGGCGAAAAAGCTTGACTTTTTACATCGAATGCCATATAATAGCATTCGTCGCCCGGAGAGAGCGCGACAAAACCAAACTCTCCGCCATGCGGCCGTAGCTCATCTGGTAGAGCGCCACCTTGCCAAGGTGGAGGTAGCGAGTTCGAGCCTCGTCGGCCGCTCCATTTCGGAGATTTGGTTTCAGGCAGCTGGTTTGCACCTTGTGCAGGCTTTGCAGGCGAATCAGGGTGGCTCTTTCCTCTGTGGCCCGGTAGTTCAGTTGGTTAGAACGCTAGCCTGTCACGCTAGAGGTCGTCAGTTCGAGCCTGATCCGGGTCGCCATTATGCCTCTGTAGCTCAGTCGGTAGAGCAGGGGACTGAAAATCCCCGTGTCATTGGTTCGATTCCGATCGGAGGCACCACCTGTTTTGCAGTTTCAGGGTAAAGAAACTGCAGTATGCGGCCGTAGCTCATCTGGTAGAGCGCCACCTTGCCAAGGTGGAGGTAGCGAGTTCGAGCCTCGTCGGCCGCTCCAGACAAACAGCAAGGAACCGGTTTACGCCGGCTTTTTGCTTATTATGGTGACGTGGCCAAGTGGTAAGGCAAGGGTCTGCAAAACCCTCATTCGGCAGTTCAAATCTGCCCGTCACCTCCATAAGACTGTGATGAAAAAATGTCACAGTCTTTTTTTGTTGTATCGCCGGAAATTGGCGATTTCGCCAACCAATTTTTAGACACGGTTTTACAGTGTTATCCAACCATCTTCGGGCGGTTTTCCCACCCTGATGCCCAACTATTTCTGCCGCTTTTTGGAATTCGACAGGGGAGAAAACGATTTTTTGAGAAAAAACAGAATAATTTCTGCTGCTTTCAGATGGTTTTCAATTTCCCCGCAGCCAATTTCCCATTGGCTGCGGGGGATTTTTGGCTTTTTTCGACAGTTTTCAGTTTCTTTTCGAATTTTCCATTTTCTACCTATACATAAAATAAGGAAGCGGGGTTATCAAATCCAACAAATACAATTTGCCATGCAGAAAGCTGCCAGCAACACCCGCAAGACAATCACGGTGTCACACTCAGCCATCCGTCATTTTTCTTGCCAGGCTGCACAGCCTTGTCACGGCTGTTGCCGCAGGTATCAGTGTGGCATTAACGGTTTTGACAGCTGGGGCGGCAGCTACGGCCATTGCATCCAAATACGACCACTTTGGCGTAAAGCTGGTCAATAAACGCGATTTTGGGGATGACCGCTATGGCTACGGCATGATTTGTGAAAACTGAAATCTTGCGGTACCGTAAAAACAGACAAAAATAAAAGGAGCAGCCGGTTAATCTGGCTGCTCCTTTTTGCATCTTTTAATAGTGGAATCTTGTGAAACCTCTAAGGCAACACCGCACAATTCCCGCCTGACGGCTTAAGCACCGCTCCGGCGGCTGCGGCACGGCATCTGCGTTGCCAAAATACTCGATAATACACAAAGTATTATCTGCGCTTTTGGCTTAGCAGCTGCCGCACCTCGCTCGCCGTATCGGCACTTAGAATTATGCGGTATTGCCCTAAATCGTTTTCATCTTTTCCAGCAGCTTTGCGTACACATGCTCCACGAACCACGGCTCGGTGGATTTTACCAGTGCTTCTTCCGGCGTAAACCAGGCCACACCGCTGTTTTCGTCCGCCTTAATGGCAACCGCTTCCTCAGAGTCGGCTTCCAGCAGATAAGTTACATTCAGATGCAGATGGCTGGAAACATAGCATCCACGCTTCACATGCCCATCCACGGTAAGTGACTCCAGCGAGAAAATCTCTTTGGAAACCGGCTGTACGTGCCGGATTCCTGCTTCCTCTTTTACCTCGCGAATGGCAACAGCCAACAGGTCGGTTTCGCCATCCGCGTGCCCGCCCAGCCAGGACCAGGAGTGGTAAATGTTGTGGTATACCATCAACACCTTGCTGCGGTCCTTGTTTACCACCCAGGCGGATGCCGTCATGTGTGCCACGGCGTTTTCGCGGCTGAATGCGTTATCATTTGTTTTGATCCAATTCAAAATCAGGGCTTTGTCCTTTTCTTCCTGCTCATTGAACGGGCAGTAACGCTCAATATCATAAATCAATTCCCGGCGGGTCATACCCATGCAGCTCCTTTGCTTTGCGTTATCGCTCGCGGTTATCCAGTACATAGATCACGCAGGCAAAGCCCGCGATCATGGCAAACAAAATAGCACCGCCAAACCCGCTGCCGGAAAGGCTGACATTCGCATAGAACACAACCAGTGCGGTAAGAAGCATCAGGATGATGGGCGCAACCGTTCTGAACTTATCCATAAAGATACCCTCCTTTGGGCAACATTCAACGCAGCGTTTACTTTGCTTCCAGTATAGCAGGAACCACCGGGAAAATCTACTGTGCCACAGTGGAAATCTGCCCGCTGCATACAATTTGCCGCGGCTGGTTCTACTGCTCCGCTGCCCGGAATACAGTGGGGGTGTGGAGGTGATACCCCAAATGGACGAGTATTATTCCGTGATCCAGTTCTTGCCGGAACCGCTGCGCACCGAGCTCAAAGCCATGCCGCCGGAACGCGCCGCCCGCGTGCAGGAAATCCGCCTGCGCGCCGGGCAGGCGGTGCAGTTTACGGTGGGCGGGGCCTGGCAGCCGGCGCAGCAGCTGCTGCCTGCAGCACAAACCGCCCTTGCCATCGGCCCGCGCATGCTGCGCAGTTGCTTTGCCGCCCTCTGCCGGGACTCCGCCTATGCGTATGAGGACGAGCTGAGACAGGGCTATTTTACCCTGCCCGGCGGCAGCCGTGTGGGGGTGGCAGGGGTGTGTGGCCCGGCGGGCTTTGCCGATATTACATCTCTCAATCTCCGCGTTGCGCGCCAGGTGCCCTGTGTCCTGCCGCCCCAGCTTCGCCGCACGTTGGATGCCTTGAATGGCGGGATTCTGGTCGTAGGCACGCCAGGCAGCGGCAAAACAACTTTCCTGCGCAGCATCATCCGCTATCTGGATACCGCCCGCCGCATTTTCTGCGTGGCGGACGAGCGCGGCGAGCTGCTGACGGCGGGGCACACCGTACACTGCGATGTCTACACCCGCTGCACCAAAGCGCAGGCCATCCAGATGGCGCTGCGCTGCATGAACCCTCAGGTCATCGTGTGTGATGAGCTGGGCACCCAGGCGGACCTCCAGGCCGTGGAAGCGGGCCTGGCCTGCGGCGTGGTGTTTGTGGCAAGTGTCCATTGCGATACCCTGGAAGCGCTGAACCGCAAACCGCCCACTGCCCGCCTGCTGGCGATGGGGGCCTTTGAAACCCTGGTACTGCTGGATGGCCGCGTGAACCCCGGCCATGCAGTGAAGGTCCGCACCCTGGCATGATGCTGTACTGCCGTTTGCTGGGGGCTGTGCTGCTGGTGTGTACAGGCTTTGCTGCCGGCCAGGCGTACTGCCAGCGGCTGTGGGCACAGTGGCGGGCGGTGTGCGGCTTTGAGCGTTTGCTTACTTATCTGGCGGACCAGCTTGCCTTTTTGCGCCCTGCCCAGTGCGGAGCTGCTGGCCGCCGCGGCGGAACACCCGGCGTTTGCCGCCTACTGCCCGCCGAATGCTGCATCCTTTGCGGAATTACGCCTACCCCCGCCGCTTGCTAAAACCTGCGGAGCGGAGCTGCATGCTGGGCTGCACACCATTGCCCTGTGCAGCAGGCAGCAGGCCCCGCAGACCATGCGCACGCTGGCCGCCCTGTGCCACCGCACCGCCCAAGGCCAGTATGCCGCCGCCCAGCAGGCCGCTGTGCTTGCCCCTAAACTGGGACTTTGCGGCGGGCTGCTGGCGGCCATTCTGCTCTGGCCCGCGGGGTGAAGCAGGGGATAACTGAAAAGGCGAAAGCGCGGCCGGCTTTTTATAGGGGAACCATCATGAACATTGATCTTGTATTTAAAATTGCGGCCACCGGCATTATTGTTGCGGTGCTCAACCAGCTGCTCACCCGCTCTGGGCGGGAGGATCAGGCTATGATGACCACCCTTGCGGGCTTGATCGTGGTACTTAGCATGCTGGTGCGCCAAATCAGCGATTTGTTTGTGCTGATCAAAGCGCTGTTTGATTTGTGATTGGTCATGGATAACGATGCTTATCTTAAAAGCGGCCGCCCTTGCCATTGTCGTCTGCGTGCTGGTGCTCTGCTTAAAAAGGACCAGCCCGGCTTTGCGTTCCTGCTTTCTTTGTGCGGCGCGGCGGGGCTGCTGTGGTTCGCGGTGCAGCAATTGCGCCCACTGCTGGCCCGGCTGCAGCAGCTGGCCGGGCAGGCTGGCGGCGATTCGTTCAGCATTCTGCTGCAGGTGCTGGCCATCGCTTTTGTGGCCCAGCTGGCGGCGGACCTTTGCCGCGAAGCCGGCCTTTCCGCCGCCGCGTTCTGTATGGAATTCGTGGGCCGCATTTTGGCTATGCTGCAGGCATTGCCTCTGCTGCAAAGCTTGCTGGCCTCGTTTTTGTCCTTTTTATCGTGATAGCCTTCCCGCTGCCAGTCGCCGCGGCAGAACTGCCCGCTGGGGTGCAGCAGATTTTGCAGCAAAGCGAACTGACGCCGGACAAGCTCGTTCACATTACCTTGCAGGAGCTGCTGCAAACGCTGGCTGGTTGGCTGAAAAACGCCTGGGGGCAGCCGTTGCAACTGGCCCGGCGCGCGGTGCTGTTTTTGCTGCTTTCCAGCTGTGTGGGGCTGATGGCGGACGGCGGTGCCTGGCGGGACTGTGTGGACCTTGTGGCTGTGCTCGGCTTTGGCACCATTGCGCTGAATCAAATGACATCTCTCGTGCAGCAGGTTGCCCAGGCAGCCAACACCAGCCAGTTGTATGTATCCGGTTTTGTGCCGGTGTTTGCCGGGGTAGCACTGCTGGCGGGCCAAACCGCCGGAGCTGCCGTGTACAGCACGATGTTTTATGCCATGGCGGCCTTTCTGGCGGAAGTGCTGCAAAACTTACTGCTGCCGCTGCTGCAAATCTATTTCTGCTTTTCCGTTTCTGCGGCCCTTTGGGGGGATAGTAGCATTGCCGATGCCGCAAACCTGTTTGCCCGCTGTTTTACCTTTGCGCTCAAACTGTGCGGTATGCTGTTTACCTTTGTGCTGGGGCTGCAAAATGTGTTGGCCGCCGGGACTGACCGCGCAGCCTTAAAAATCGGCAAAAGCGTGCTGAGTGCTGCCGTGCCCGTCGTGGGGGATGCCGCTGCGGCGGCTCTGGGCAGTGCTTCCGCCGCAATCGGACTGCTCAAAGGCTCATTGGCGTTGGCGGCGGTGGCGGCCCTGGGGCAGCAGCGTTTGCCCCGGTGCTGGTGCAGTGCGGGCTGTACTGGCTGGTGTTTTCCGGCATGGGCATTCTGGCGGCGGGACTGGGGCAAAAGCGCAGCAAGCAGATCTGTACCCTATTTGGCCAGGGGACGCGGCTGTGCGGGGCTATCTTGGTACTATATTTCTTTCTGGTAATTCTATCCACGCTGTTGCTGCTGCTTGGCGGGAATGGGGGCTGACTTATGGATACGCTGTGCCACGCGGCACTGGTTTGCTGCATCTTGTCCGCCCTGGCTGGGCTGGTGCGGACATTCTGGCCGCAAAATGGGTTCAAGCCAGTCATAAATGCGGTGCTTACGCTGTATATTATAACATCGGTCCTCCATGCGGTATCCGGCCTGAACTGGCAAAACTTTGACGCGCAGCTCCAAAACTTTGCCAGCCAGAGCGCCCCCGGCGAGGACTATACCGCTTACGGCGCAGAGCTTGCCATGCAGGAATCCGCCGCAGCACTGCAAAAGCTTTTGCGGCAAAGCGGCATCGAATCCGTTGTGCAGCCGCCGGCGGGCGGCGTGCATGTGCGGCTGGTTTACCCGGCGGAGCGGGAACAGGCGGAAACCCTGCTGCAAAATTTTGCGGGGGACCTGCCCTATACGCTGGAGAACACCCAATGACCGCAAAACAGAGTATCGCCTGGCTGCAGGCGGCGTGGAAGGATGATAAAAAGCGTATCAATCTCTTGCTGGTATCCGGCCTGGCGGGCATGCTGCTGCTCTGTATGTCGGAATGGCTGCCAGCCGGGCAAGGTACACAAAATGCCGCGCAGAGCAGCCAGCAGAGCCAGACGGCAGCGGAGTATGAACAGCAGCTGGAAACCCGCCTTGCCGCCCTGATCCGTGCCATGGACGGCGCAGGCGAAACTGTTGTTATGGTAACGCTGGACTGCGGGAGGAAACCACCTATGCAGCGGATACCCGGACAGAGAAAACCAGCGAGGACACCCGCAGCAGCGCCGCCAGCCAGCGCACCCATCTACTGGCCGGTGCACAGCCGGTGGTGCAGTCGGTTCAGGCACCGCAGGTGCGCGGCGTGGCCGTGCTTTGCCAGGGCGGGGGTAATGCCGGGACCCAGCGCCGCATCACAGAACTGGTCAGCGCCCTGACCGGCGTGGGGGCCAGCCATATTACCGTAAACAAAATGCAATCATAGGGAGGGCTAACGATATGGAAGGCAGAGCAACCAAACGGTATGCCACATTGGCGGCGCTTACCCTGGCGTTGGGCGGTGCAGTGTTTTTGAACTGGTCGTTCGCCGGGCGCACCCCACAGGCGGGAACGCCGGAAGCCGTTGTGCAGACTTCGGCGGAAGCTGACGAGGACACGGTACAGACTGCCGCCCGGCAGCCGGAAACAAGCGCGGCGGTGGAACCCATGACCGCCCAGGCAGTGTTTGATCCACTGGAAAGTGAACCTCAGACCGCCGCCCAGGCGGATGCAGCGGAAGAAATGGAATCGGGCGGGCAGGCAGGCAAAAATTACGGCGAAGCCCAGCTTGTTAGCGTCAGTAAGGATTCCGGTACGGAATTTTTGAACAGGCACGCCTGAACCGCTCCAAAGCGCGGGACGAGGCACTGGACGCTATCAAAAAGACACTGAAAAGTGCGGATTTGAGCGAAAGCGAAAAAGACAGCATTACCCAAAAGCTGCAAAACCAGATCAGCAGCATCACGGTGGAATCTAGCATTGAAAGCCTGATTAAATCCAAAGGCTTTGCGGACTGTGTTGTCAGCATTGAGGAGGGACGCGCGGATATCACCGTTATGACAGAAAACGACGCCCCTGACCGCGGATGAAGTGACCCGCATCCGGGATGCCGTTTTAGGCAAGTGCAAGGGCCTGAGCGCGCAGGATATCACCGTTGTGGAGGTAAGATAAACCATGACCGGCAGGGAAGCGCTGCATAACCGCAGTCAAACCCTGCCGGCTTTGCCTTTTTATGCAGGAATCATGAATAAGTATTGCAAAAAAAATAGCAAAAGAGGGTATTATAAACTAATAGTCAACCTCTTCGGCACACTAAAGCACAAGGTTGGCGTGCAGTGCAAATGTGCAGCACTGGTATAGATAAGGGAGGAAATGTTATGAAAAAGTTGATTTCTTTTGCTGTGGCGGGCATGTTTGCCCTCAGCCTTGCGGCCTGCGGCTCCAGCAGCAGTGCAGCTGCAAGCAGCACGGAAAGCTCTGCCGAAAGCACGGCAGCATCCACCGCTGACAGCGCCGCTGCAGACAGCGACTTGGCCTACCTGCAGAACAAGGGCAAAATGACCATCGGCTACACCGTGTATGAGCCGATGAACTACACCGATGAAAGCGGTACCTTTACCGGTTTTGATACCGAACTGGCAACAGCTGTGTGTGAAAAGCTGGGCGTGGAGCCGGATTTTGTCGAGATCAACTGGGATACCAAAGAGACCGAGCTGGCTGCCAAGAGCATTGACTGCATCTGGAACGGCCTGACCCTGACCGATGACCGCGAGGCCAATATGGCCTGCACCAAGCCTTACGTCAAGAATGCACAGGTGGTTGTGATGAAGGCTGACGCCGATTACACCTCCACCGCAGACCTTGCCGGTAAGACCGTTGTGGCTGAGTCCGGATCTGCTGGCGAAACTACCATTGAAGAGGACGAGGGCCTGCAGCAGGCAGACTTTGTTGCCAAGAGCGTGCAGACCGACTGTCTGATGGAAGTTGCTGCCGGCACCGCTGACGCCGCTGTTCTGGACCTGACCCTGGCTAGCGCTATGATCGGCGAAGGCACCGACTATGCAAACCTTGTCATCAAGGACGAGCTGAATGTGGAAGAATACGGTGCTGCTTTCCGCAAGGGCAGCGATGTCGCCGCCGCTGTGGATACCGCTTTCGATGAACTGAAAGCGGACGGTACCATGCAGACCCTGGCCGACAAATACGGCCTGACCCTGGCAGACTGATCATGGGGGAAGCGGGTGTGATTTGGAGCCGCCTGACCAGCGCCTTCCTAATGAACTGTCAGCTTTTGGGCTGACGCTGTTGTTTGCCCTGCCGCTTGGCCTTTTTGGTGTCACTTGGCTCCATGAGCCGGTTCACACCGCTGCGGGGCGTGGTCAAAACCTTTGTGTGGATCATTCGCGGCACGCCGTTGATGCTGCAAATCATCGTTATCTACCTTGGCCCCGGTCTGATGGGCTTTGCCAGTCCCTGGGGTTCCAGCACCAATGGCCGCCTGCTGGCGGCGGTGGTGGCGTTTGTCATCAATTACGCCTGCTATTTTTCCGAAATTTACCGCGGCGGTATTGAGTCTGTTCCCGTTGGCCAGACGGAAGCCGGGCAGGTGCTTGGCATGACCAAGAGCCAGATTTTTTTCCGCGTTACGCTGCTGCAGGTCATCAAGCGCATCCTGGCCCCCATGGGCAATGAGGTCATGACCTTGATCAAAGATACCTCCCTTGCCAATGTGATCGCCAACAAGGAAATCATCATGATGGCAAAGGAATACAGCGCCAAGGGCTTGATCTGGCCGCTGTTCTCCACCGCGCTTTTCTTCCTGGTGTTTGTCGGGGCAATGACCCTGCTGTTCAACTGGCTGGAAAAAAAGCTCAGCTATTTCCGGTAAGGGGGACGTACATATGGCACTTTTGGAAGTTACCGGCATCAGCAAAAACTTTGGCAGTACCCATGTGCTGCAAAACATCTCTCTCAACCTGGAAAAAGGCGAAGCACTGGCCATCATCGGTTCTTCCGGCTCCGGCAAAACAACGTTGCTGCGCTGCCTGAACTTTTTGGAAACGCCGGATACCGGTGTGATCCGTGTGGACGGCAAAACCCTGTGGGATGCCGCTGACCCGGCCACCCACCGTGAAAGTGAAGTGCGAAAAAAGCGCCTGCATTTCGGCCTTGTGTTCCAGAACTTCAATCTTTTCCCGCAGTATACGGCTTTGCAGAACATTACCCTGGCCGGGGAGCTGCTGGCAAAAGAAAAACCGGAGTATAAAGCCAACCGCAAAGCTATTCATGCGGAACTGGAAGAAAAAGCCCGCACCCTTCTGGCACAGATGGGCCTTTCGGATCGGGAAAACCATTACCCGCACCAGCTTTCCGGCGGCCAGCAACAGCGTGTGGCTATTGCCCGCGCCCTGGCGCTGGAACCGGATATCCTTTGCTTTGATGAACCAACCAGCGCCCTTGACCCGGAGCTGACCGGCGAAGTCCTGCGCGTTCTGCGCGATCTGGCCGACCAGAAAACTACCATGATCATTGTCACGCACGAAATGTCTTTTTTGCGCGCGATGTGGCAGACCGCATCCTGTTTATGGATGGCGGCGTGGTGGTCGAGGAAGGCCCTGCCCACCAGGTGATCGAACACCCGCACGAGGAACGCACCAAACAGTTCCTTTCCCATTACGGCACCTGATGCCACGGATGACCGCCGCTCGGTGGTCATTCCAAGCGGCATAAAATAACAAACAAAATGCTCCCTGCCTGTTTTACCGGCTGTACGGTAACCAGGCAGGGAGCTTTTTGCTATTTTATAACTCCGTGAAGCGATAAGAATTGAAAATAATGGAAATCAGAGATAGAACAGCAAGTTTATTTTGCCTCGATCTCATCCAATTCTTTCAGCCACAAAGCGTTGCAGGCATCGCTCGGCATACGCCAGTCGGCGCGGGGCTGAGAGTGACGGAACCGACCTTCGGTCCATCCGGCAGGCAGCTGCGCTTGAACTGCTGGGCAAAGAACCGGCGGTAGAAGTTGCGCAGCCAGGCCAGCAGCACTTCCGGCTCATACCGCCCGGCAAATGCGGCCAACGCCAGGTGATAAATCTTGGCGGGTCCAAACCCAAAGCGCAGCACATAATACAGGTAAAAATCATGCAGCTCATACGGCCCAACCAGCTTTTCGGTCTGCTGGGCAATGGTGCCATCCGCGGCGGAGGGCAGCAGCTCCGGGCTGACTGGGGTATCCAGAATATCCACCAGCACATCACGCAGCACCGGCTGGCCGCAGGTATCGGCCACATACTGCACAATGTGGCGCACCAGCGTTTTGGGCACCCCGGCGTTCACACCGTACATGCTCATGTGGTCGCCGTTGTAGGTGGCCCAGCCGAGGGCCAGCTCGCTCAAATCTCCGGTGCCGATCACAAAGCCGCCATTCTTGTTGGCGTAATCCATCAATTCCAGCGTGCGCACACGGGCCTGGCAGTTTTCAAAGGTCACATCATAGGTGTGCGGGTCTTGGCCGATATCGGCAAAGTGGCTTTCCACCGTGTTGGTAATGTTGATTTCGGTAAAGCTGACGCCCAGTGCTTCGCACAGAATCTCCGCGTTGGAGCGGGTGCGCTTGGTAGTTCCAAAGCAGGGCATGGTAATGGCAATAATGTCCTTGGGGTCACGGCCCAGCACCTTGCAGGCACGCACGGCAACCAGCAAAGCCAGGCAGGAATCCAACCCGCCGGAAATACCCACAACAGCGCACTTGGCGTGGGTGTGCTCCATACGCTTGGCAAGGCCCTCAGCCTGGATGCGCAAAATCAGCTCGCAGCGCTCGGCGCGAGCAGCATCATTCTGCGGCACAAATGGCGTGGGGGAAACAAACCGCGTCAGCGGTGCTTCTGCCACTTCCAAATCAAAGCTGATGGTCGTGTATCCGGCGGCATCCGGGACAAAGGTCGTGTTGCGGATACGCTCCTGCACCATTCGGCCAAGGTCCAGCTCGGTTGCGGCGGTACCGTTGGCGAAAGGCTCGGCCTCGCACAGCAGTGTACCGTTTTCCGCAATCAGATTGTGGGCGGCAAAGGTCATATCGGTGGTGCTTTCGCCGTGCCCGGCGTCAGCATACACATAACCGCACAGCAGGCGGGCGCTCTGCCCAGCCACCAGCTCCCGGCGGTAGGCAGCTTTGCCTACCGTTTCATCGCTGGCAGAAAGGTTTGCAACCACCGTTGCCCCGGCCAGCGCATGGCTACAGCTGGGGGGCACAGGGGCCCAAAGGTCCTCACAGATTTCCACCCCAAGCACAAACTCCGGCATCTCGCGGCAGGCAAACAGCAGGTTGGTGCCAAACAGAGTGCGCTGCCCGGCAAAGGTGATTTCAAATGCATCTTTTGGGCCCGGCACAAAATGGCGGCGCTCGTAAAACTCGCCGTAATTGGGCAGGTAGGTTTTGGGTACAAGGCCCAACAGTTGCCCCTTGCAAACAACCGCTGCACAGTTGTACAGCTTGCCGTTATGGCGTACCGGCAGGCCAACCAACGTCACCACGTCCAGCTCTTTGCTGGCATCGAGAATCTGAATCAGCCCATCCTCGGCGCCGCGGCACAGTGTTTCCTGCAAAAACAGATCGCTGCAGGTATAGCCGGTCAGGGTAAACCCGGCAGGCAGAGCAGTTTGGTTCCGGCAACAGCCTGTGCGCGCATGGCGGCAATGATCTGCTGCGTATTGTAGGCACAGTCAGCAACATGCAGCGCAGGGCTGACGGCTGCTGTGTGCAAAAATCCGTATTTCATGGGTAGCCCCCCTTAATCATAAGGCAATACCGCATAATTCTAAGTGCCGATACGGCGAGCGAGGTACGGCAGATGCTAAGCCAAAAGCGCAGATAATACTGGATGTCTTATCGAGCATTTTGGCAACGCAGATGCCGTGCCGCAGCCGCCGGAGCGGTGCTTAAGCCGTCAGGTGGGAATTGTGCGGTGCTGCCATAATAAAATAGCACTGGTACCATGATAGCATAGCCACCCGGGAAAGGCAAGAAGCGGCAATTTACAAGATGACAAAATGTAATATATAGTTGACATGATGTAAGGCACATGATATACTGCAATCACAGCAGCAAAGCAAGGGGCTGCCACAAAAAGGATGCAAGAAAAGGGGAGCCATATGCCCAAAAACCTGAAACTGAAAGCTGCCCGTGCCGAAAAGGATATGACACAGGCCGCTTTGGCCGAAGCCGTCGGCGTTTCGCGCCAGACCATCAACGCCATTGAAAAAGGGGAGTATAACCCCACCATCAACCTGTGCCGCGCGATCTGCAAGGCGCTTGGCAAAACATTGGATGACTTATTCTGGGAGGAACCATAAATGAAACAAAATATTTTCAGCAAAAAAAGAACCAGCTGGACGAAATGCAGGAACAGACCCTGCGCAAAATTGAAAGCCACGGCTTCTGGCTGATGTGGTGGGGCCTGTTTGCCGTTATGATATTCCAGCTTATGATGCAGGCGGACATCAGCCAGATGGCAGGGGAATGGATCGTGTTTATGGCCGCGTGCCTTTACACGCTGGAAGAATGCCTGCGCAATGGCATTTGGGACCGCCACATCAAGGCCAGCCTTAGCACCAGCATTGTGGGCAGCCTGGTCGGTGGTGTGCTTTCCGCGGTGGTCATGATGTTTGCGACCCATAGCCTGGTTGTTGCCGGTGTGACCGGCGTTATTACGGTCGTGTTCACCTTTGCGCTGATGCAGGCGGCAATTTCGGAGTATAAAAAAACGCCGCCAGGAACTGGAAAACGCGCCGGAAGAAACTGATGAACAGAAATAAAAGCTGCCGGCAGTATGGTTTATGATAAGGCGTTTTGCTGCGCTGCAAAACGGATACGCTAAGGCAACACCGCACAATTCCCGCCTTGCGGCTTAAGCACCGCCCGGCAGCTGCGGCACGGCATCTGCGTTGCCAAAATGCTCGATAATGTCGGGTTGCGGTACCCGCATCGTGCTTCGGGGCAAAAGCCCCTCGCACCCTGCGACCGCTGCCCCTGCTTCGGTTCGCTGTTTCCGCCACTGGCGGCGCTCACCTTTGCAGCATCCAGTATTATCTGCGCTTTTGGCTTGGCATCTGCCGCACCTCGCTCGCCGTATCGGCACTTAGAATTATGCGGTATTGCCCTAAATAAGATGGCCGCAAAAGATAAACGCAGCCAATCATCAAAATCAGAAAGCCAGAGCGGAACGGTTGTTTTCGGCCATTTGCTCTGGCTTTTTGCTGCCGGGCAGGTGCATTTTTATGCAGGGAATATCTCGTGTTCTATCCCTCGCCCTGGCTCCGCTGGATTTTATTTTACGGGCGGGCTGTTAGCCACGGTACACTGCTTGCAAACAGTACAAAATTGTGGTAAGCTATTAACAAATATCACAACCATTCAATTCTGCCGGCTTACCCGGCAGCGGGAGGATAGAGCTATGGATGTACGCAACAGCATTGATGGCAGCCTGCAGATCTCCAATGAGGTCGTAGCCAAGATCGCCAAACTGGCCGCACTGGAAATTGATGGCGTGGCCGATGTTTCTTCCGGCAGCATGCAGAGCGTGCGCGGGTTGCTGAGCAAAGCCAGCCTGCAAAAGCCTGTTACGGTGGATTTAAGCGATGGCGTTGCTGTGGTGCAGGTGCATGTAATTGCCAAGTACGGCAGCAAAATTATGCCTGTCTGCGCCAAAGTGCAGGAAAACGTCAAGCAGACCATCCAGAATATGACCGGCATTACGGGTTCCGTGTGGATGTGATCGTTGCCGGGCTGGAAGAGCCTGCCGCAGACCAGCATAAATAATTGAAAGATGGGAATAGTGACAATGGAACAGAATCTTACCCGCCGCGAAGCACGCGAAAATGCTTTTCTTGCGGCTTTTTCCGCAACCTTCCACCCGGATGATCCGCAGCCGGTGCTGCTGAACCAGCCCGAAAGCCACGAGCATCCGCTGGATGAGTTTTCCCTGCGCATTCTGCGCGATATGGAAGCCCATTCGGAAGAAATTGATGATGTGATCCGCGCAAACCTCAAAGGCTGGACCATTGCCCGCGTTCCGCGTGTCAGCCTGGTAGCCCTGCGTGTGGCCCTGGCTGAAATGATGTACGGCGAAGAAAAAAAGACCAGCGTTGCCATCAACGAAGCCGTTGAACTGGTCAAAAAGTATGGCTCTGACAAGGACTATCAGTTCGTCAACGGCCTGCTTGGCACCGTGGCACGGGCGCAGGATAAGCCCGCCGAAGAATGAGAACGCTGGGCATCGATACAAGCAATTACGCAACCTCTCTGGCCGTGTTTGACACAAACGCCGGAGAGGTTGTTTGCGATTGCAAACGCTTCCTGCCCGTGCGGGAGGGTCAACTGGGCCTGCGCCAGAGCGATGCGCTGTTCCACCATACCGCCGCCCTGCCGGAAATGCTGGCAGAACTGGGCCAAAAAGGTGAACCTGACGCAGATCGAAGCTGTCGGCGTATCCGCCAGGCCCCGCCCGGTGGATGGCTCCTATATGCCATGCTTTTTGGCGGGCGTCAGTGCGGCCACAGCGTTCTGCGCGGCCAAAGGCATTCCGCTGGTTCAAACGACCCACCAGCAGGGGCATATCTCCGCGGCCCTTTTTGCGGCCAGCGGGGCAGACCTGTTCGGCAAAGAAGAGCTGGTGTTCCATGTGTCCGGCGGAACCACTGACCTTTTTGCACTGTAAGGGGCCGGACAGCATTACCTGCATTGGCACCAGCAGCGACCTGTACGCGGGCCAGGCAGTGGACCGCCTTGGCGTGCGGCTGGGCTATGCGTTCCCGGCGGGCATCTATGTCAGCCAGCTGGCGGCAGCCTGCACCGAGAACATCAAACCCAAAGTCAGCGTGCGCGGCACAACCTGCAGCCTTTCCGGCTTGCAGAACCAGTGCGAAAAGCTGCTGGCAGAGGGCAAAAGCCCGGAATATGTCAGTAAGTACTGCCTGCTCTGCGTGGCAGAAACCCTGCGCCGCATGGCCGCCGCTGCCCTGGAGCGGAACCCCGGTCTGCCCGTGATGTTTGCAGGCGGCGTGATGAGCAGCGAGATCGTGCGGGATTATATCACAAAACGGATGCAGTACGCCTATTTTGTGCCCGGCAAGTTTGCCAGCGATAATGCCATCGGCGTGTCCATCCTGGCGGCAAGGGAGATCAATGCATGGCCGAATACATCAATGTAACCACCCTGAACCTGCTGGCTAAACAGGTGCTGGAGCAGTGCGAACCACTGAATAACCTCATCGTCTGCGGCGAGGTTTCCAACTTTACGCGCCATTACAAAAGCGGCCACTGCTACTTTACCCTGAAAGATGAAAACGCCGCCATCAAGTGTGTGATGTTCCGAGATAAAGCGCGTCTGTTGGGCTTTGCGCCGGAAAACGGCATGCTGGTGCTGGCGTATGGCCGGGCAACGCTGTATGAGCGGGACGGCGCATTCCAGCTGTATTGCGATTATATGCGCCCCTTTGGTGCCGGTGCGGCCCAGATGGCCTTTGATGCGCTGAAGAAAAAGCCTTCTGCCGAAGGCCTGTTTGATGCTGGCCACAAACGCCCGCTGCCGCCTATGCCGCAGTGTATCGGGCTGGTCACATCCAAAACCGGTGCGGCATTGCAGGATGTGATCCACATCATCACGCGGCGGTGGCCGATGGTCAAACTGCTGCTGGCCCCCGTCAGTGTGCAGGGGCTGGAAGCGGAAAAGAGCATTGTGGATGGCATCCGCCGCCTGGATGCAGACCCGCGCCCGGATATAATTTTAATCACCCGCGGCGGCGGTAGCAAAGAGGATTTGTGGGTGTTCAACAGTGAGCGCATTGCCCGCGCAGCCTATGCCTGTAAAAAGCCAGTCGTTTCTGCGGTCGGGCATGAAATTGATACCACAATTCTGGATTATGTGGCTGACCTGCGTGCTCCTACACCTTCCGCAGCGGCGGAACTCTGCGTGCCGGATCAGGCACAGGTGCGGCACGAAATATTCATTTTACAACAAAATATTCAAAAAAATATACAGTCCCGCCTGGAAATGTGCTATAATAAATTCAACATCATTTCCCCGGCTGCAGCCATGCAGAACGAAAAACAGGAATTGACGCCCGTGCGCAGCTTTTGCGGCAAACGACAGCACAGATACAGGCCGTTGCAGCCCAAAAGGCAGCTGCCTGCACCCAGGGGCTGCACACCGCTGCTGCGGTGGCAGCGTCACTGAATCCATATGCAGTCCTTGCACGCGGCTATACCATGGTCGCGGATGCCCGCGGCCGCTGCCTGACAACAGAACATCTGAAGCCGGGGCAGAAGATCACTGTTATCGGCAGCAATGCAGCCGCACAGTGTACGGTGGATGCCGTGGCACCCACTCAGGGGAACCCTGAAAAGGAGTAAACCGATGAGAGCACCTAAAACCTTTGAAGAAGGGCTCCAGCGCCTGCAGGAGCTTTTGGCAAAAATGCAGGATGAAACCACAACGCTGGACCAATCCGTTAAACTGTATGCCGAAGCTGCCCAGCTGATCCAGTACTGCAACACGGCGCTGGACAAGGCAAAATTACAGATCGAAGAGATCGACGCATCGCTGGCACAGCCCGGCGCGGATGAGTGAATCCGCAGGATAAGGAGGCTTTTCCCCATGGAACAGGAACGTTATCAACAGCAGTATAAAGCCTTTTGTGCAGCAGGCGGAGCAGCGCCTGAACGAACTGTGCGATGTTTATCTGCCGGTAAAAGCCCAAATCAGCCAGGCAGCGCGTTACAGCCTGCTGGGCGGCGGCAAGCGTGTGCGCGCCGTGCTGGTGCTGGCTGCCTGCCAGCTGGCGGGCGGCGATACCGCAGCTGCAGCCGACTATGCCGCGGCGCTGGAAATGCTGCACTGCTATTCCCTGATTCACGATGACATGCCCTGCATGGATAATGATGATTACCGCCGCGGCCGCCTGAGCTGCCATAAGCAATATGGCGAAGCAACCGCCCTGCTGGCGGCGGATGCCCTGGTTACAGCAGCCTTTGAAGCTGTTGCCAACGCGCCGACCAACCCCCAAAGCCGGGTGCAGGCGGCGGCCCACCTGGCCAAAGCAGCTGGGGCACGCGGTATGTTGTATGGCCAGGAACTGGATAAGCATTACGAAACCGTGCGCGCCAGCGAAAGCGAGCTGCTGGAACTGCATGCCCACAAGACCGGCGCATTGATTATTGCCGGTGTGGACCTTGGCTGCGATGCCGCTCAGGCGGACGATGCCCTGTGCACTGCCCTGCAGCATTATGCCGCGGAGCTGGGGCTGGTGTTCCAGATCGTGGATGATATTTTGGATGTGACCGCCACGACGGAAGAACTGGGCAAGCCTGTTGGCAGCGATGCCGAAAACGACAAAACGACCTTTATCACCCTGTATGGGCTGGAAGGTGCCCGCAGCCTGGCAAAGCAGCATAATGATGCTGCCCTGGCTGCCTTGGCGGATCTTGGCCCGGAAGCAGACTTTTTGCGCGAGATGGCAGTGGAGCTGCTGACCCGCAGCAAGTAACATATTACAGCAGGGCAGGCGGTGCGGCCCACTGCCCGGCAGCTTTGCCGGGAACCCGCCTGTTTGGCCCGGTGTGAGGAGAAAACTACCATGATGACGCTTTTGCGCGAAGCGCTGAGCTGGAATTATGTGCTGGTAACGGCGGTCATCAGCTCGCTGCTGGCACAGTTCACCAAAGTGATTCTGAACCTGATTATCCTTGGCAAATTTATCCCGGAACGCCTGTGGGGCGCAGGGGGCATGCCCAGTGCACACTCCGCAACGGTATGTGCGCTGTTGGTTGCCACCGGGCGCTACTGCGGCACAGGCTCCACGGAGTTTGCCCTGGCGCTGGTTTTGGCCATTATTGTAATGTATGACGCAATGGGTGTGCGCCGGGAAACGGGCGAGCAGGCCAAGATTCTGAACCGCATGCTGAGCGAATGGATGGATCGTGAATCAGATGCCATGCCCTTTTGGGAGATAAAAAACTGAAAGAGATGGTGGGTCATACCCCTATCCAGGTTCTTACAGGTGCCATTTTTGGCATTGCTGTTGGCCTTTTGATGCCAATGGTGTAAAAACAGAGTAAACGAGGTATGTGATCATGAATATCCTTATCTGGATAAAATCCAGAAAAACGGGGATGTAAAAAACTGCCGCAGCAGGAACTTCCGCTTCTGTGTGAGGATATCCGCAATTTTTTGATTGAAAGTGTTTCCTCTACCGGCGGGCACCTTTCGTCCAACTTGGGCGTGGTGGAACTTACGGTGGCTTTGCACCGTGCGCTGACTCTGCCGCAGGATAAAATTTTGTTCGATGTCGGTCACCAGTGCTATACCCACAAACTGCTGACCGGCCGCCGGGAGGGCTTCGCCCATCTGCGCCAGGTGGACGGTCTTTCGGGCTTTCCCTCCCCGCAGGAAAGCGACTGTGATACCTTTATTGCGGGGCACGGCAGCACGGCGCTTTCCACCGCCATCGGTGTGGCACGCGCCAAAAAGCTGAAAAAAGAACCCGGCAAGGTCGTTGCCATCATCGGGGATGGCGCGTTCACCGGCGGCATGGTCTATGAGGGCATGAACAACGTCAGCAACCTGAACAACCTGATTGTGGTGCTGAACGATAACAAAATGTCCATCTCAAAAAATGTCGGTCAGATGGCAAATTATCTAACTAAACTACGCACAGACCCAAAGTATTTCCGGGTTAAGGCTCATATGGAAACCGCGCTGGGGTGTATCCCCGCAGTGGGCACTGCTCTGGTAGAGGTGCTGCAGGAAGGGAAAAAGATCATCCGCCGTGGCATCTACCACTCCACAATGTTCGAGGAAATGGGGTTCCAGTACGTTGGCCCGGTGGATGGCCACGATGTTACCGAGCTGACCCGGATCTTTACCAACCTGCAGGAACAGTATTCCCCGGTGTTTTTGCATATTGTCACCCAAAAGGGTAAGGGTCTGAAACCGGCGGAAGAAAACCCCGGCGAGTTCCACAGCGTTTCCGCGTTTGATCTGGATCACCTGACAAATCCGGAAATGTCGCCCAAGGATTCTTTCTCCAACCGCTTCGGCAACAAGCTGGCGGCCCTGGGCAGGGAAGTGCCTAACCTGTGCGCCATTACGGCAGCTATGAAATACGGCACTGGCCTGAACTTCTTCTACCGCGCCATTCCGGAACGCTTTTTTGACGTTGGCATGGCGGAAGAGCACGCCGTAACCTTTGCGGCGGGCCTTGCCAGCCAAGGCATACTGCCGGTTGTGGCGATCTACTCTCCACCTTCTTCCAGCGCGCTTATGACCAGATGATTCATGATGTGAACCTGATGCATCTGGATGTGCTGTTTGCCGTGGACCGTGCTGGCCTTGTTCCGGGCGATGGCGAGACCCACCAGGGCATTTATGATACCGGCTATTTCAGCCAAATCGGCATCCCGGTGTATTCTCCGTGCAACTATGCGGAACTGGAATACTGGCTGGAAGCACTGGTCAAAACCATGCGCGGCCCCCGCGCCATCCGTTATGCCCGCGGAGAAGAAAAGCCGGCTCTGGCGGCCCTTGGATGCACCGGCAAACCCTATGATATGCTGTGCGGTGCGGACAAGGCCGATACCGTTCTTGTCAGTTATGGCGCTGAAACCGAGGAGATTCTTGCCGCGGCGGAACTGCTGCGCCACCAGGGAATGGCAGCGGACTGCTGTAAGCTGGTGCAGGTTTATCCCTTGCCGGATGGTCTCTGCCGCCAGCTTTCCAACTATAAAACCATCCTGTTTGCAGAGGAATCCGTGGCAACGGGCGGTATTGGCCAGCAGCTTTGCACTGCCCTGCAGGCAGCAGGTTGGCAGGGGCCGCTTTATCCTGCGCGGGGTAGATAACACCCATCTGCTGCACGCCACAGTGCCGCAGCTGCGCCGGGACCAGGGCTTGGATGCTCATACTCTGGCCCAGGACGTTTTGACCCGTAACTGAAATAAGTGAACCGAAAGGTTGTTCATCAATGAAAATTCGTCTGGATCAATATCTTTGCCAAAACGGCTATGCCCAAAGCCGGGAGCGCGCCAAAGCACTGATCATGTCCGGTATTGTCTTTGTCAATGAGCAGAAAGTGGACAAAGCCGGTGAAATGATTGCTGAGGACGCCAAAGTGGAAGTGCGCGGCCATGATATCGGTTACGTCAGCCGCGGCGGCCTCAAGCTGGAAAAAGCCATGCAGGTGTTCCCCATGCGGCCGGATGGCAAGGTCTGCATGGATATTGGCGCATCGACAGGCGGCTTTACCGACTGTATGCTCAAAAAATGGCGCAGTCAAAGTGTACGCCGTGGATGTGGGCTATGGCCAGCTGGCGTGGAGCCTGCGCACCGATAAGCGCGTGGTCAATATGGAGCGCACAAACATCCGCAATGTTACCCCGGATATGCTGGACAAAATCGCGTTTTTCAGCGTGGATGTTTCCTTTATCTCGCTCAAACATATCTTCCCGGTGGCGGATACTATCTGTACGCCGGATGCCGTCGGCGTCTGTCTGGTGAAGCCCCAGTTTGAAGCCGGACGCGAAAAAGTAGGTAAAAAAGGCGTTGTGCGGGAACCCGCTACCCATGCCGAGGTGCTACATATGGCGCAGGGTTACGCCATGGCGAACCACTTTACCCCGGCGGGACTGGATTTTTCGCCCATTAAGGGGCCGGAGGGCAACATTGAATTTTTTGATGTATGTCCAGCACAGCCAGAATCCGCAGCCGCTGCCCGAAGGCCTGATCGAACAGACGGTTGCCAACGCTCACGCGGCGCTGGATAAAGCCCCCAACCTACACTGAACCTTAAAAGCTGCGTTCCTGTTACTTTGGGCAATACCGCATAATTCTAAGTGCCGATACGGCGAGCGAGGTGCGGCGGATGCTAAGCCAAAAGCGCAGATAATACTGGATGCTGCAAAGGTGAGCGCCGCCAGTGGCGGAAACAGCGAACCGAAGCAGGGGCAGCGGTCGCAGAGTGCGAGGGGCTTTTGCCCCCGAAGCACGATGCGGGTACCGCAACCCGACATTATCGAGCATTTTGGCAACGCAGATGCCGTGCCGCAGCCGCCGGAGCGGTGCTTAAGCCGTAAGGCGGGAATTGTGCGGTGTTGCCTTTGAAACCATACCCGGAAAGGGGAAAAAGAGCTTGTCCGTTTTTCTTTTTCCAAACAGAATCAAAGATACCGATTTTTCCGTTACCCGTCAGGTGATCGCTTTGCTGGATCAACACGGCATCCATGCCCTGCTGGCGGATGAGCTGGCTGGGGAATTGGTTGATACCAAGGCGGTATTCCTGCCCCAGCAGCAGGCGTTGGCCCAGGCAAAACAGGTTATCACCATTGGCGGGGATGGCACACTGCTGCGCATCGCCCATGACTGCCTTGCCCAAAGCAAGCCGGTCCTGGGTGTCAACTTGGGGCGCATTGGCTTTTTTGGCTACCTGCGAGGTGGCAGAGCTGCCGGAAAAGCTGGCCCGCCTGGCTGCGGGCGGTATACCATTGAGCCGCGCAACCTGCTGCGCGCGGATGCCCCGGCCCATAACTGGCACCAGGTTGCCATGAACGACGTGGTGCTGTTCGGCAATTCCCGCCTGCACCCCATGGATTATACCGTCTACTGCGATGGCGCTTTTGTCAGCCGCTACCGCAGCGATGGGGTGATCATCGCAACACCCACGGGCTCCACGGCTTACTCGCTTTCCGCAGGTGGGCCGGTGCTGGATGCCTGTGCGGCGGTTATGGTGCTTACCCCGGTCTGTGCGCACAGCATCCACGCGGTGCCGCTGGTGTTTTCGGCCAGCCGTACCCTGACGGTGGTGGCGGAAGCAACCAACCGTGACAGCGTGTATGCCAGCGCGGACAGCCATTCCCGCTGTGATTTGCAGCCGGGCGAAAGTTTGACCATTACCACGGCAGTGGAACAGCTGGGGCTGATTACCTTTGACGAAACCGAGCAGTTCCGTGCGATAGAAACAAAATTGATGAGGAGATGACTCTGCAATGAAAAGTGCGCGCCATCAGGCAATTTTGGACCTGATTGAAAAATATCCGATTGACCGGCAGGAGGATCTTCTCGAACATCTGCGCCGTGCCGGTTTTGATGTAACGCAGGCAACGGTATCGCGTGATATCCGGGAACTGCGCCTGGTAAAAACTGCAACGGGGGAGGGCGGCTACCGCTATATGCCGGCAAACGGCAACGGCAAGGTGGCTCATTCACCCAACCGGTTTGAAACCATTTTCCGGGAGTCTGTGCTCAAGGTGGACTATGCTGGGCATATGGTACTGGTCAAATGCTTTTCCGGCATGGCGAATGCCGCCTGTGAAGTTTTTGACGCTCAAACCTGGGAAGGTGTTGTTGGTACACTTTCCGGTGATGATACGTTTTTTATCCTGATGCGCACCGAGGAAAACGCTGCTGAGATCACCCGCCAGCTGCAGCGCTATACGGTACGCCACACTTAAACCGCCGGAGGGGGAGCAGCATCCATGCTTGCGGAGCTGAAAATTGAAAATGTTGCCGTGATTGAAAAAGCCGAAGTACAGTTTACCCCGGGCCTGAATGTGCTGACGGGCGAAACCGGCGCCGGCAAATCTATCATGATCGATTCCATCAATGCCATTCTGGGCAACCGTACCTCGCGTGATCTGGTGCGCAGCGGTGCGCCCAAGGCACGCATTTGGGCCACGTTTGAATCTATCCCGGCCCATGTGCGGGAGCAGGTGGAAAAATGCGGCTATGGTGCCCAGGATGACCTGTTACTGTACCGCGAGATCAGCGCGGACGGAAAAGGCAGCTGCCGTATTAACGGTATGCCCGCTACCGCCGGCGTGGTGCGGGATATTTCCGCCGGGCTGCTGACCATCCATGGCCAGCACGACAGCACCAGCCTGACCAACCCGGCAACCCATCTGGCCCTGCTGGATCAGTACGCGCAGGATGGGGCAGAGTATGCCGCTTACCATGCGCTGTACCGCGCTCTTGTCACGGCAAAGCGCGCGCTGGATGCGTTGACTTCCAGCGAGGAAGAAAAGCAGCGCCGGATCGCAGAGCTTTCGGAAGAGATTGATACCATTGATGCCGCTGCGCTGACCGCAGGAGAGGAAGAACGTTTGATGGAGCGCCGCAAGGTCATCATGCACGCACAGGGCATTCTGGATGGTCTGACGGCGGCGCACCAGGCACTTTCCGGTGATGATTCCGGCGAAATGATGGGCGCAGCGGATCTGCTGGGCAGTGTGGTCAATGAGCTGGCCGAAAGCGCTCGCCTGGATGAGAGCCTGGCACCGCTCAGCGAGCGCCTGAGCGATTTGTATTACGGTGCGCGGGAGCTGGCCACTGACCTCGCCGACCGCCTGGACGGTTATGATTTTGACCCAGGGGAGCTGGATCAAATCGAAGAACGGCTGGACCAGATTTACCGCATGAAACAGCGTTACGGTGCCAGTGTGGAAGAACTGCTGACTCGGCGGGATAAGGCGGCCGAAGAATTGAAGGGTACCAGTCCTCCGGCAAGCGCATTGCAGAACTGACCCAGCGCAAACAGGAATTGTACCGCCAGACCAAGGCTGCAGCGGAAACGCTGACCCAAGCTCGCCTGAAAGCTTTTACCAGCATGAACCGCCAAATGCGGGAAGCACTGGAATTTTTGAACATGCCCGGCGTGCGTATGGTGCTGCGCCATCAGCGCGGCCCGTTAGCTTCCGCAGGACAGGATAACATTGAATTTTTGATTTCTACCAACCCCGGCGAGGAGCCCAAGCCGTTGGCTAAAATCGCTTCCGGCGGTGAGCTTTCCCGTATCATGCTGGCGTTCAAGAGCGCCTTGGCTGATAAAGATGCGATTTCGACCGTTATTTATGATGAGATCGACACCGGTGTTTCGGGCCTTGCCGCCGGGCGTATTGGCCAAAAGCTGAAGCAGACCGCCAGCGGCCATCAGGTGCTGTGCATCACCCATACCCCGCAGATCGCTGCTTTTGCCGATAATCAGCTGCTGATTGAAAAGAAGGTGCGGGACAACCGGACCTTCACTGAGATCCATCCGCTGGATCTGGATGGCCGCGTGCAGGTGTTAGCCCGTATGATCTCCGGCGATAAAGTTACAGACCTCAGCCTTGCCAACGCCCGCGAGCTGATTGAAAAATCGCAGGGGTAAGCGCAGGGCAATAACGAAAGAAAAACAGAAGAGAAGCATACAAACCTCTGGCCGACAAAACAGGCTGGAGGTTTTATTTTTTTGGCATTTCTTTTATTATCGTTCTAAGGCAACACCGCACAATTCCCGCCTTGCGGCTTAAGCACCGCTCCGGCAGCTGCGGCACGGCATCTGCGTTGCCAAAATGCTCGATAATGTCGGGTTGCGGTACCCGCATCGTGCTTCGGGGGCAAAAGCCCCTCGCACTCTGCGACCGCTGCCCCTGCTTCGGTTCGCTGTTTCCGCCACTGGCGGCGCTCACCTTGCAGCATCCAGTATTATCTGCGCTTTTGGCTTGGCATCTGCCGCACCTCGCTCGCCGTATCGGCACTTAGAATTATGCGGTATTGCCCTAATTTGGAGCCAAGAAGAAATAAAAAGCAAAATGTTTGGGAAGGCCCCTTGACACCATGGGAAAGATATGGTATTCTAACTGCGTTGGTTAGATAAACCTAACCAACGAATATCCCGTACTTTCTGCATAAACATAGCAATGGCGGCGGGAATTTTTAATGACTGGAAGTTAGCGCAAACTAATTATACGGTCAAACCAGGAGGGTACACCATGCAGCGTAATTTTGAAACCTCGTTTGTAACGCAGTGTGCTCCTGTTCTGGCGGGACTTAAAGTGGCAAACCTCTTCCGCTGGGTTGAACCCGATGCAAGCGCCATGCACGCCATGGCGGAGCGCTGGGCGGCCGAGCTAAAACCCAAAGGCGTTACGGTTTCTATCATCAAGGAATGCCCCGTCACCCACGCCTATCTGGTTTATGTCTACCGCGCAAAGAGCCTGGAAGAAAGCCTGCAGCAGCCGGATGTGCAGCAGTACCTGCTGCGGGAAGGTTACCCCCAGGACGGCTTGCAGGAGTGCTTGGATCATCTTTCCCGGTGCCTTTGCTGCGAAGCAGAGTTCCCGCACGAGATTGGCGTTTTCCTTTGGTTATCCGCTGGAAGATGTCGTTGGCTTTGTGGCAAACAAGGGCAAAAATTATACGTTCTGCGGTTACTGGAAATGCTATGGCGACCCCGCTGCAGCACAAAAGACGTTTGAACGCTTCCGCAAATGCACTGAAGTTTATCTCCGCTGTTTCCAGAGCGGTACACCGATCACCCGGCTCGCAGTAGCCGTTTGATATAATGGGCGCACGCCCATGTTAAGGTAATACCGCACAATTCCCGCCTGACGGCTTAAGCACCGCTCCGACGGCTGCGGCACGGCACCTGCGTTGCCAAAATGCTCGATAATGTCGGGTTGCGGTACCCGCATCGTGCTTCGGGGGCAAAAGCCCCTCGCACTCTGCGACCGCTGCCCCTGCTTCGGTTCGCTGTTTCCGCCACTGGCGGCGCTCACCTTTGCAGCATCCAGTATTATCTGCGCTTTTGGCTTAGCATCTGCCGCACCTCGCTCACCGTATCGGCACTTAGAATTATGCGGTATTGCCTTAAAATATAATAAAGGAGCTGTTTGATTATGAACAAGGTAGCAATCGTTTATTGGAGTGGCACAGGCAATACTGAGCAGATGGCCCAGGCTGTGGCAGAGGGCGTTAAGAATGCTGGCGGCGAAGCCGATGTGCTGACCTGCGCAGAATTTGATAGCGCAAAGCTGGCCGATTACGGCGCAGTTGCTTTCGGCTGCCCCGCTATGGGCGCAGAGCAGCTGGAGGAAGGCGAATTTGAACCCATGTTCGCTGACCTGGAAGGCAGCCTGTCTGGTGTGAAGGTTGCTCTGTTCGGTTCTTACGGCTGGGGCTCTGGCCAGTGGCTGGAAGACTGGTGCGCACGCTGCAAGGAAGACGGCGCTGTGATGCAGGAAGAACCTGGCGTTATGGCAAACGAAGCACCGGACGACGATGCAATCGCAGCCTGCAACGCTCTGGGCGCAAAGCTGGCAGTCTGCTGAGCAAAGTGTCCTGAGGCGCTCACTACACCTTGAGCAAATAGCATTATGACGGCGGGAAACCGATACCGAGAAAAAAAGGCATCGGCTCACTGCCGTTTGCTTTTTACAGTTTATCATCAGGGCTGTTATAAGATAGAAAAGACAAACAAAAATCCGGCAGAACACCGGGTAGCGGCTCTGCCGGATGATGAAGCGCACGGATTGGGCAATCAGCCAAAAATACCAAACAGCCTTTTTCTTCTGGTAAGGCGTGCAGCTGTAGCTAACCATGCGGGTAGCCAGTCGGTTCCAGCGCTTTAGCGATGTCAGCCTCAGCAATTTCGTTTCGGC
>VOFB01000340.1_pt1 | contig 78126 bp, 85 predicted proteins | sample 5384141 | NCBI WGS metagenome assembly VOFB01 (sample SAMN12384721, study PRJNA508395) | human gut metagenome | isolation source: healthy gut A | host: Homo sapiens | reverse complement strand
TTTTATAAAAAGCGGGGATCAATTCCATGCAAAAGTTGCCATGCCGTAAATATAAATGAACGCAATGGCAGCGGGCACCACAAAGCGGAAGATCGGCTTCATCCAGGGCTGCACTTTTAAGCCTTTGCCGGTGTTGGCCTCCTGAACAAAAAGCGTCCCACCCCCAACCGAAAGAGTTGCAGCAGAACAGCGCCAATACCAGTGAACCCAGCGGCAAAATGTTATTGGAAACAATGAAATCCCACAGATCCAGCCAGGCCGTGCCCGCGGCAAACGGCTGGAAATGCAGTACACTGTAGCCCAGCGCGGTGGTCAGCGCCAACAGAAAGATGCCCACGCCACACAGCAAAGCGCCCTTGGGGCGGCAACCCGGTCAGCTCCCGCACCATGGCAAGGATGTTTTCGCACACGCCCAACACGGTGGAAAGTGCGGCAAACACCATGAACAAAAAGAATAGCGTGCCCCACCAGCGGCCCCCGGTCATGTTGTTGAACACGGTAGCCATGGTATCAAACAGCAGGCTGGGCCCGGCGTTCACTTCCAGCCCATAGGTAAAGCAGGCGGGGAACATGATGATGCCGGCCAGCACCGCAACCAAAGTATCCAGCACAATAATGTGGACGGATTCCCCATCAGGGAGTGTTCTTTTTCAATGTAGCTGCCAAAAATCGCCATGCCGCCCATGCCAACGGAAAGGGTAAAGAACGCCTGGTTCATGGCGCCCACCACAACGCTGCCATCAATCTTTCCAAAATCCGGCACCAGGTAAAATTTCAAGCCTTCTGCCGCGCCCGGCAGGGCAGGCTGTGGACCGCCAGCACCAGCATCAGCACCAACAGGGCCAGCATCATATATTTGGTAATGCGCTCCAGCCCGCCCTGCAGGTTAAAGCTTAAAATGGCAAATGCTACCACAACGGTCACCAGCAAAAACACCACATTCACCGTGGGGTTCGTAATCATCTGGGTAAATCCGAAATCTGCGTTTTGGCCGGTAAGGAACTTGATGAAATAATAGATGATCCACCCGGTCACCACGGTGTAAAATGCCATCAGGGCAATGTTGCCAATCAGGCTGGCAATGCCGAAAATGCCCCACTTGCAGCCGGGCTTTTCCAACTTCTGGTACATGCGGATAGGGCTGGCCTGCGCTGCACGCCCGACGGAAAATTCCATCGTCATGACAGGCAGACCCAGCACGACCAGACAAATAATGTACAGCAGCATAAAACTGCCGCCGCCGTTCTGGCCGCACATCCAGGGGAATTTCCACACATTGCCGCAGCCAATGGCGCAGCCGGCTGACAGCATGATGAAGCCAAGCCGGCTTCCGAGCCGTTCACGATTCTGCATAAACTTATATTGTTTTCTCCTATTTTTATTTGTGCTGCCGCGCGGGAAAAGGCAGCGGCCCGCACGGCAGCATAGATAACCGCTACCATATTAAATCCATATTAGCTTACCACACTGCCATGCCAACTGCAAGCGATTTAAAGTTGTAAACCGACAAAATACAAAAACGCGCCCCGCGGCCATCCGTTCTTTGCCCAAAGCCGATGCCGCGCAGGTGCCCATTGTTGCCATGACGGCCAACGCCTTTGCCAGGATGTGCAGCCGGCCAAAACCGCCGGTATGAACGAGCATGCCGCCAAGCCGCTGGATATGAAACGCTTGTGTGAGATTTTGCACCGGCGGCTGTAAGGACGCCCAGGAAGGCCGAAAAAATTCGGCAGAACATACAAAACAGCACCTTGCGCTTTTGGATGCAATGTGATACAATAAACCGGAAACTGAATATAAAACAGCAGGTGCCTTTCATTGTTTGCCGGGCGGCTGAGCCTTCCGGCGCTCTGGAAAGGGTAAAAAGGGAAGCGGGTGCAAATCCCGCACGATCTCGTCACTGTGATAAGGGAGCCTGCCGCCAGGGGTGCATTTGCACCGGTCACTGAGCATTGCTTTGGGAAGGCGGCGGCAGGCGTTGAGCTTTCAGCCAGGAAACCTGCCCGCTGTTGGTACGGGAGCATTGCTCCAGATCACGAGGAATTGGTTGTACCTGAAAAGCTCATGGAAAATCCGGGGATCTTTTTGCGTTGCCGTTCTGCACACAGAAAGACCCTCGTTTTTTTGTGGCAGTTTGTCTGCAAAGCTGCTGCGCCTGGGTTTTGTTTCCTGTACCTGTTTTTCAGCAAATAGATTTGCCATAGGAGAAAGGAAGCAAAACACATGAAACACAACAACCTGAAAAAGCCCGCTGCCGTGCTGACCGCACTGGCTCTGGCCGCCGCCCTGCTGGCTGGCTGTGGTGCGCCATCTGACAGCATGGCTGCCAGCAGTGCCCCCGCCGAAAGCGAGGCTGTAAGCACCGAAACACCCGCTGAAAGCGCAGACGAGGGAGATGCAGACGAAGTGGCCGCAAAGAAATGTGCAGACCTGATCGATGCCATCTATGTGCAGGAGCGCACCGATGACACCGACGCCCAGTGCGAAGCTGCCAAGCAGGCATGGGACACCCTGACCGATACCCAGAAAGAGCTGGTGGAAGGCGAGAACGCTGACCCCGACTACTTTGGCCGCAATACCGGCGATGCCAACCTGGACGATGCCCGCAATGGGGATGAGATCGGCGAAAACGAACTGCTGGTTGTCAGCTTTGGCACCTCCTTCAACAGCAGCCGCGTGGCAGATATCAAGGGCATCGAGGATGCCCTGCAGGCCGCTTACCCGGATTGGTCCGTCCGCCGCGCTTTCACCGCACAGATCATCATCAACCATGTGCAGGCCCGCGATGGCGAGAAAATTGATAACATGAAGCAGGCTCTGGACCGCGCTGTTGCCAACGGCGTTAAGAACCTGGTTGTTCAGCCTACCCACCTGATGCACGGCGCTGAGTACGACGAAATGTGCGAAGCTGTGAACGAGTACGCGGATAAGTTCGAAAGCGTTGCCATTGCTGAGCCCCTGCTGGGCGAAGTTGGCGCTGACGCTACCGAAATCAACGCTGATAAGGAAGCTGTTGCCACTGCCATCACCACTGAGACTGTTGCCGCCGCTGGTTATGATGACGCCGCCGCTGCTGCCGCCGATGGCACTGCTTTTTGTGTTCATGGGCCACGGCACTTCCCACACCGCAAAGATCAGCTACAGCCAGATGCAGATGACCATGCAGACCCTGGGATATGACAATGTGTTCATTGGCACTGTTGAGGGCGAGCCGGAAGACACCGCCTGCGAGGCTGTGATCGAAAAGATCAAGGAAGCCGGTTACACCAAGGTTGTCCTGCGCCCCCTGATGGTGGTTGCCGGTGACCATGCCAACAACGATATGGCTGGCGATGACGCAGATTCCTGGCTGAGCCAGTTCAAGGCCGCCGGCTGCTTTGACAGCGTGGATACCCAGATTGCCGGTCTGGGCGAAATTGCTGATGTGCAGCAGATCTACATTGACCATACCAAGGCCGCTATTGATTCCCTGAATGGCTGATTTATGATGCATACTGCCCGGAAGGATCAACGTCTTTTCGGGCAGCTTTTGTTTTGTGCGGACCGGGGAAACGCTGCGCCAAAATGGGGCTGCGCTGCGGCTGTGCCGCGTCCCCACGCTTTTCTTTGAATCTTTAGCCCCTTTCGCCAAACCATGCAGTGCCCCCGCCAACCTAAAGGCAACACCGCACAATTCCCTGCCTGACGGCTTAAGCACCGCTCCGGCGGCTGGGCACGGCATCTGCGTTGCCAAAATGCTCGATAAGACATCCAGTATTATCTGCGCTTTTGGCTTAGCATCTGCCACCTCGCTCGCCGTATCGGCACTTTAGAATTATGTGGTATTGCCCTAAAACATTGCAACACTCTTCCGGGTTGGCAATACACGGGGCAAATGACCGCGGGCGGGCAATGCTCCCCTGCGACGTAATTTTCTGTTATCCTTTCTTATTATATTTTATTCTATCATTTCAATTTTTTACAATGCGAGGTAACACCCAATGAAACAAAATCGTGTAATTTCCGGCGCTGTGGCCGCCCTGGTGCTGGCCGCTCTGCTGGCTGGCTGCGGCTCCACCGCAACCGGCGCTTCTTCCGCTGACTCCACCCCCGCTGCCGCCGAGGCTGCCGGCAGTGAAGCCGCTGCCCCCACCGCAGAACCCCAGACCGAAGCTGCTCTGCCGGACGGCGTGTATACCGCCGAATTTGAAACCGACAGCAGTATGGTGCACGCCAACGAAGCCTGCGATGGCAAGGGCACCCTGACTGTCGCCGATGGCAAATGACCTTCCATGTCAGCCTGGCATCGAAAAAGATCGTCAACCTGTACCTGGGCACTGCCGAGGACGCCCCCAGCCACGAGAGCGACTGGCTGCAGCCCACCACCGATACTGTGACCTATTCCGACGGCACCAGCGATGAAGTGTACGGCTATGATATTCCGCTGGACGCTGTGGATACCGACTTCCAGCTGGCCATTTTGGGCACCAAGGGCACCTGGTACGACCATACCGTCAGCGTGCGCAATGCCGAGCCTAAGACCGAAGATGCCGCTGCCGAAACCGCCGCTGTGCCTGCTGATGGCAGCTACACCTGCGCTGTCACGCTGGAGGGCGGCTCCGGCCGCGCCACGGTGGAAAGCCCTGCCGCCCTGACGGTTGCCGATGGAACCATGACCGCCGTGATTGTGTGGAGCAGCCCCAACTATGACTATATGCTGATTGATGGAGAAAAGTACCTGCCCACCAACACCGAAGGCAACTCCACCTTTGAAATCCCCGTTGCTGCGCTGGATACCGCCCTTGCCGTTACCGCCGATACCGTTGCCATGAGCACCCCGCACGAGATCGATTATACCCTGACCTTTGACAGCGCCACGCTGACCCCCGCAGAATAATGCAGACGAAACGTTTTGGGCTTTGTGCCGCACTTTCTGCCGCAGCGCTTTTGCTGTTGGCCGGCTGCGCGGGCAGCGGCAGCACGGCTGCCCCCACCCTTACCGTGGAAAGCAGCTACCCGCTGCAATACGCCAAACAGTTTACCGTGGATGAATGCACCGGCGGGTACGAGCTGATCACCATTGCGGACAGCCAATATCTGGTGGTGCCGCAGGGCGCTGCCGTTCCGGAGGATCTGCCCCAGGGCACCACCGTGCTGCAACAGCCCATTGAGAATACCTACCTGGTTTCCACCTCCGCTATGGACCCCATCATCAGCCTGGGGGCGCTGGACAGCATTGCACTTTCCGGCACCAAGGCGGATGGCTGGTACCTGCCCGAAGCCAAAGCCGCCATGCAGGCGGGGCAGATTGCCTATGCGGGCAAAGTACAGCGCCCCGGACTATGAAACCATTCTGGCTTCCGGCTGTGGACTTGCCATTGAAAATACGATGATCTACCATACGCCGGAGGTCAAAGAGCAGCTGGAAAAGTTCGGCATCCCCGTTTTGGTGGAGCGTTCCAGCTATGAAACCGACCCTCTGGCCCGCATGGAATGGGTCAAGCTGTACGGCATTCTGCTGGGCAAACAGCAGGAGGCGGAACAGCTGTTTGACACCCAGGTACAGCGCGTTGCCCCGCTGGAAAACCAGCAGCCCACCGGCAAAACGGTGGCGTTTTTCTCCATCACTTCCAACAACCTTGTCACGGTGCGCAAAGGCAGCGACTATGTGGCCCGCATGATCGAGATGGCGGGCGGCAGCTATGTGTTTGCTGATTTAACGGACAACGGCAACAACCTGGCCACCATCAATCTTTCGCTGGAAGATTTTTACGCCGGTGCCAAGGACGCCGATGTGCTGCTCTACAACAGCACCATTGAGGGCAGCATTGCCAGCACCGAACAGCTGGTGGAAAAATGCCCGCTGCTGGCGCAGTTCAAGGCCGTGCAGAACGGCAATGTGTGGTGTACCGCGCAGAGCCTGTTCCAGCAAAGCATGGAACTTCCGGATTTGATTCTGGACATGAACCGCGTGTTTACCGAGGGCACCCCGCGGACAGTGAACTGACATTTTTAACGCATGTAGAATAATTTTATTGCAGAAAGGCAGCGCCATGCACACCAAGCGCCTGACAATTACATATGTAGCCCTTGCGGCGGCGCTGCTGGGGCTGTTTGCGCTCAACCTGTTCTGGGGCAGTGTGGCAATTTCGCCGCGCGGCGTGGTGCAGGCGCTGCTGGGCCGCGGGCAGGATGAACTGGCTGCCAATATCCTATTGCAGCTGCGCCTGCCGCGTGCCGTTATGGTGGTGCTGCTGGGGGCGGCGCTCTCGGTAGCGGGCTACCTGCTGCAAACCTTTTTTGCCAACCCCATTGCGGGGCCGTTTGTCATGGGCATTTCCAGTGGGGCCAAGCTGGTGGTTGCGCTGACGATGGTGGTATTTTTGAACCACGGCCTGCTGACCAACTCGCTCACCCTGATTCTGGCCGCCTTTGCTGGATCCATGGCTGCCATGGCCTTTGTGCTCAGCGTGGCGCGCCGGGTACACCGCATGAGCATTCTGGTCATCTGCGGCGTGATGATCGGCTATATCTGCTCCGCCGTCACCGATATTGTAGTGGCCTTTGCACAGGATTCCAACATCGTCAACCTGCACAACTGGTCCATGGGCAGCTTTTCCGGCATGACCTGGGGCAATGTGGCCGCCGCTGCGCTGGTGGTGCTGCCCTGTTTGGCCGCGGCCTTTTTGCTGGCCAAGCCGATGGCCGCCTACCAGATGGGGGAGCAGTATGCCCAAAGCGTGGGTGTGGCTGTGCGGCCGTTCTGCGTGGCGCTGGTGCTGCTTTCCAGTTTGCTGGCCGCCTGCGTCACGGCGTTTGCGGGGCCCATTTCCTTTGTGGGTATTGCGGTGCCGCACCTGGTCAAACAGGCGTTGGGAAGCGCCAAGCCGCTGCATGTGCTGCCGGGCTGTGCGCTGGGTGGGGCGGCGTTCTGCCTGCTGTGTGATCTGATCGCCCGCAGCCTGTTTGCCCCCACCGAGCTTTCCATCAGCTCCGTCACAGCGGTATTTGGTGCGCCGGTAGTCATCTGGCTGTTGGTGCGCCGCCAAAGCGGGAGGGCCGGGCATGAGCGAAGCATTTTACTGCCAAACGCAGGATCTTGCCATTGGGTACGGCAAAACGCCGCTATTACAAAACATTGGCATTGGCGTGCAGCGCGGGCAGATCTTAGCGTTGATTGGCCCCAACGGCGCGGGCAAATCCACCCTGCTCAAAACGCTGGCCGGGCAGCTGGCGGCGCAAAGCGGCGCTGTGCTGCTGCAGGGCCAAAACCTGACAACCTACACCCCCAATGCCCGCGCGCGCAAAATGGCCCTGATGCTGCCCCACACCCGCCACACCGAGCTGACCACCTGTTTTGATGTGGCCGCTGCCGGGCGCTACCCCTACACCGGGCGGCTGGGCATCCTGTCCGAGCAGGACAGGATGCAGGTGCGGGATGCTCTGCATCTGGTGCAGGCGGATGAGCTGGCCGACCGGGACTTTACCAAAATCAGTGATGGCCAGCGCCAGCGCGTTCTGCTGGCCCGCGCCGTCTGCCAGCAGCCGGAAATTATCCTGCTGGACGAACCGACCTCTTTTTTGGACATCAAAGGCAAAATTGAGCTGCTGACCATCCTGCGCCAGCTGGCACAGGAAAAGCAGGTGGCCGTCATTGTCAGCCTGCACGAGCTGGAGCTGGCGCAAAAAATTGCGGATACCGTGGTGTGCGTATCGCCGCAGGGCGTTTCCGGCGTGATGACACCGAAAGACGCGTTTGCCGCAGAGAACATCCGCACGCTGTACCGCCTGACCAAAGAGCAGTATGAAGCACTGTACGGCCCCCAGCCGGAGCGTGAACCCGAACGGAGACCCGCCAAACAGGAGCCGCCCAGGTTTGAACATTACATCCGCAGCGGGCAAAAACTGCTGCGCTGCGGCTACACCACCGGCACCTGCGCCGCCCTTGGCGCTGCCGGGGCCGCCCGCCTGCTGCTGACCGGTAAAGCGCCGGAATCCGTCGGCCTGCGCACCCCCAAAAGGCATTGTGGTGGAAGTTGCGCCCATCTACTGCCGCAAAACAGCCGCCGGCGCCCAGTGCGCCATCCGCAAGGACGGCGGGGACGATGTGGACGTTACCACCGGCCTGCCGGTCATAGCCGACATCACCCTGCTGCCGGATGCCCCCGGCCAGGTCACGATTGACGGCGGCCCCGGTGTGGGCCGTGTGACGAAGCCCGGCCTGGACCAGCCGGTGGGGCAGGCGGCCATCAACCATGTGCCGCGCCGGATGATCACCGATGCCCTGCACGCGGAGGCCGAAGCAGCCGGGTATGACGGCGGCTTTGACGTAATGATCTCGATCGAGGGGGGCGAGGAAGCCGCCAAACGCACCTTTAACCCCCATATCGGGGTGGAAGGCGGGCTTTCCGTCCTGGGCACCAGCGGCATTGTGGAGCCCATGAGCCAGCAGGCCATTCTGGATACCGTGCAGCTGGAGATCCACCAGGCCGCCCTGCGGGAGCAAAGCCCCAAGCGGCTGATCCTGGCCCCGGCAACTATGGGCTGACTACCTGGCCCAAAACCTGCCGGAATACAGCAGCATCCCGGTGGTCAAGTGCTCCAACTTTATGGGGATGCACTGGATATGGCCGCTGCGGAGCAGTTTGCAGAGGTATTGCTGGTGGGGCACATCGGCAAGCTGGTCAAGCTGGCGGGCGGCATTATGAACACCCATTCCCGCATGGCGGATTGCCGCACCGAGCTGTTCTGTGCCCATGCGGCGCTCTGCGGGGCCAGCCAGACCACCTGCCGCGCCCTGATGGACGCCGCCACAACGGACGCCTGCCTGGACATTCTGGATGCCGAAAACCTGCGGGAGCCGGTGCTCGAAAGCCTATTGCAGGCCATCCAGCTGCATCTGGACCGCCGCGTGGCGGGGGCGTTCCGGGTGGGGGCTGTACTGTTTTCCAACCAGGCCGGGCCGCTGGGCCAGACTGAGACCGCCGCCCAGCTGCTGCAAAGCTGGCAGAAAAAAAGGAGCAATGAGGTATGGTACATTTTGTGGGCGCAGGCCCCGGCGCACCGGATCTGATCACCCGGCGCGGTGCGGCGCTGCTGCAAACGGCGGACTGCATTATTTATGCGGGCAGCCTGGTCAACCCGGCGTTGCTGGGGCTGGCCAAAGCCGGCTGCGCCATTTATAACAGTGCGGAAATGACATTGGAACAGGTGCTCGCCGTGATGCGCCAAATGGAAGCCGAACACAAAACCACTGTGCGGCTGCACACCGGGGACCCCTGTTTGTACGGGGCCATCCGGGAGCAGATGGACGCGCTGGACGCCGACGGCATTGCTTACGATGATACGCCCGGTGTTTCCAGCTTTTGCGGTGCCGCCGCCGCGCTGAACGCCGAGTACACGCTGCCCGCCGTCAGCCAGACGGTCATCATTACCCGCATGGAGGGCCGCACCCCCGTGCCGGAAAAGGAAAAGCTCGCCAGCCTGGCCAGCCACGGCGCTACCATGGTGATTTTTCTCTCCATCGGCTTAATTGATAAAGTGCAGGAAGCACTGCTGCAGGGGGGCATACACCGCAAGCACCCCCGCCGCCGTGGTGTACAAGGCCACCTGGCCGGAGCAGAAAACCGTGCGCTGCACCGTTGGCACCCTGGCCCAAAGCACCAAGCAGGCGGGCATTACCAAAACGGCCTTGATCGTGGTTGGGGATTTCCTTGGCCGCTGCTATGCCCGCAGCAAACTGTACGACCCCGCCTTTACCACCGAATACCGCGAGGGGACCAAACCGTGAACTGTGCGTATCTTGCCTTTACGGCCAAGGGGCTGGCGCTGGCGCAGCAGCTGGCCCAAACCTGCCCCGGCTCCGTCAGCCGCTGCGGGCTGGGCGGGGTGACGCTGGCCGGGTGGACGGCCCAGCAGTTTGCCGCGGCGGATGCGCTGGTGTTTGTGGGGGCGGCAGGCATTGCGGTGCGGGCCATTGCGCCCCACTGCCAAAGCAAGGCCACCGACCCCGCCGTTGTGGTGCTGGATGAATGCGGCCGCTTTGCGGTGCCGCTGCTCTCCGGCCATCTGGGCGGCGCAAATGACCTGGCCCGCCGGCTGGCTGCCGCCTGTGGTGCGGTGCCGGTGATCACCACGGCGACCGATGCCAACGGCCTGTTTGCCGTGGATGAGTGGGCCAAAAACAAAACTGCGCTGTGTGGGAAACCCCGCGCATTAAATTCGTCAGCGGGGCACTGCTGGCCGGCAAAACGGTGCGGTATGCTTCCCCTGGGCCATTGCGGGCACCCCGCCCGCCGGTGTGGCGGAAGCCGAAGAACCGTCTGGCGCTGATTTTGCCCTGACAATGGCCCCGCAGGGGAACGCTTTGCATCTGATCCCCCGCATTGGCGTGCTGGGCGTTGGCTGCAAGCGCGGTACCACCGCCGCCCAGCTGGAAGCCGCGTTTGCAGCGTTCTGCGCCGATACAAATTTGGCCCCGGTCGGAATTACCGCCGCCGCCAGCATTGATCTAAAACAGAACGAACCCGGCCTGCTGGAGTTCTGCTGCAGCCACGGCTGGCCGGTCAGCTTTTATTCCGCCGCCCAGCTGCGCGCTGTGCCCGGAACTTTCAGCGCCTCCCGCTTTGTGCAGGGAGTGACGGGTGTGGATAACGTCTGCGAGCGCGCCGCCGTGCTGGCTTCCGGCGGCACGCTGCTGCTGCCCAAATATGCGCATACCGGCGTGACCTTTGCCGCTGCCGTGCGCCCCTTTGCCCCGGATTGGAGATGGAAAACCGATGAAGCGTAACCTTGTATCCGTTGTGGGCCTTGGCCCTGGTGATGCCCAGTTTTTGACCGCGCAGGCCCGCCATGCGTTGCAAGAGGCTGATGTGCTGTGCGGTTACACCGTTTACATCGACCTTGTGCGCCCCCTGTACCCGGAAAAAGAAACCTATGCCACCGGTATGACCAGAGAAATTGACCGCTGCCGCTGGGCGCTGCAAACGGCCCAGACCGGCAAAACGGTGGCGCTTGTCTGCTCCGGCGACGCCGGGGTGTACGGCATGGCCAGCCCGCTGCTGGAGCTGGCGGCGGAATACCCCGATGTGGAAGTGGAGGTCGTTCCCGGCCTGACCGCCGCATTAAGCGGTGCCGCCGTGCTGGGCGCACCGCTGGCCCATGATTTCTGCGTGATCTCCCTTTCGGACCGGCTGACTCCGTGGGAGATGATCGAAAAGCGGCTGGCCTGCGCCGCCATGGGGGATTTCTGCGTGGCGCTGTACAATCCCTCCTCCAAAGGGCGGCCGGATTACCTGCAAAAGGCGGTTCGCATCCTGTTGCAAAACGGCAAGGGGGCGGGTACCCTTTGCGGCGTGGTGCGCAGCATTGGCCGCACCGGCCAGCAGAGCAGCCAGATGACACTGGCCGAGCTGGAACACACCACCGTGGATATGTTCACCACGGTGTTCATCGGCAACAGCGCTACCCACCAGGTCAGCGGGTGGATGGTAACGCCGCGGGGGTACCACGGGGTATGAGGATCGTTGTGTTCAGCGGCACTACCGAAGGGCGGGATTTCTCCGCGCCGCTGCCGCGTTGGGCATTGCCGTTACCGTCAGCGTGGCAACCGACCTGGGGGCCGAGGAACAGGGCCAGGCCCCCGGCATTACCGTACATTCCGGCCGCCTGCTGCCCGGCGCCATGGCGGAGCTTTTCAGGGCGCAGCCCTTTGTGTGGATGCCACCCACCCTTACGCGGTGGAAGCCACCAAAAACATCCGCGCCGCCGCCAACGCAGCCGGGGTAGAGTACCACCGCCTGCTGCGCGCCGCCAGCACCTTGCCCGCGGGCAGTGTGGTGCTGGGCAGTGCCGCCCAGGCCGCGCAGTATTTGGCCGCAACGCAGGGCAATGTTCTGCTCACCACCGGCGCCAAGGAGCTTGCGGCCTTTGCCGGGCTGGATGCCGCCCGCCTGTACCCGCGGGTGCTGCCCACCGTGGCGGGCATTACGGCGTGCGAGGGCGCGGGCATCCCGCACCGCAACATCATTGCCATGCAGGGGCCCTTTACGCTGGAACTGAACCTTGCACTGATGCAGCAGTTCCACATCCGTTACCTTGTCACCAAGGACGGCGGCAGCGCGGGCGGCTTTGCCGAGAAAGCCCAGGCTGCCGCCCAAAGCGGGCTGCGCTGGTTGTGCTGCGCCGCCCGGAGGAATGCGGCGAGACCGCCGAAGAAATTTTGCAACGATGCAGGGAGCTGTTATGAAGATTACATTGGTTGGCATGGGCAGCGGGCTGCCCGGCAGTTTGACTGCCCAGGGCTTGCAGGCCCTGCAAACGGCAGGGCTGATTCTGGGGGCAAAGCGGCTGCTGCAAAACCTGCCGGATGGCTGTACCCCCAACCGCAAGCCAATTTACCTGCCGGATGAAGTGCTGGCCTGCCTGCAAGCGGAGCCCTGCCAGACCGCCGCGCTGGTTTACAGCGGGGATACCGGCTTTTATTCCGGTGCTGCGGCGCTGGTGCCCAAGCTGCGGGCACAGGGGGCGGAAGTAACGGTGCTGCCGGGGATTTCCAGCGTACAGCTGTTGGCCGCGGCGCTGGGCAGGCCGTGGCAGAACTGGCACCTTGTCAGCGCCCACGGATGTGCCTGCGCCCCTGCGGCAGAGTGCCGGAGCGACCGCCCGACCTTTTTTTTTTGACGGGCGGGCGCAATACCAGCCCCGCCGCGCTGTGTGAGATTCTAGCCGCCGCAGGCTTTTGGCGCGGTGCAGGCCACGGTTGGTGAGAACCTTGGCACCCCGCAGCAAAAGGTCATCACCGATACGGTGCAAACGCTGGCGGGCGGCAGCTTTGCGCCGCTCAGCGTGCTGCTGGTGGAGCCCTGCCCCAAACCGCAGCCCCGCGTGCCCGGCCTGCCGGATGAAGCCTTCATCCGCGGCAAAACGCCGATGACCAAGCAGGAGGTGCGCGCCGCCGCGCTGGCCAAGCTGGCCGTTGCCCCCACTGATACCCTGTGGGATGTCGGTGCCGGAACGGGCAGCGTGAGCGTGGAAATGGCGCTGGCCGCCCCCATGGGTCAGGTGTACGCGGTGGAATGTGATGCCGATGCCTGCGCGCTGGTTCGCCAGAACCAGGCCAAATTTGCCGCCAGTAACTTAACGCTGATCGCGGGCAAAGCCCCTGAAGCGCTGCAAAATCTGCCCGCGCCGGATGCTGTTTTCATCGGCGGCAGCAAAGGGTAATATGCAGGCCATTGTAGATGCCGCCCTGGCCGCCAACCCGCAGACCCGGCTCTGTATCGCCGCCATTGCGCTGGAAACCTTGCAGCAGAGTATTGCCGCCCTGGCCGCCCACGGGCTGGCCGCACAGGTGACCCAGATTGCCGTAAGCCGCAGCAAGGCGGCAGGCAGCCTGCACCTGATGATGGCCAACAACCCGGTATTTTTGATCGTGAGGGAATGAGAATGCTGCAGCTGTTTTTGGCCGCGCCCAGTTCCGGCAGCGGAAAAACCACCGCCGCCTGCGCCCTGCTTTCCGCCCTGAAAGCCCGCGGGCTGGAGCCCTGCGCGTTCAAGTGCGGGCCGGATTACATTGACCCCATGTTTCACCGCGCCGTGCTGGGGTGCCCTGCCACAATCTGACCTGTTTTTCTCCACCCCGCAGACCGTGCGATGGTTGTACACCAGCGGCGCGGCGGGCCATGGCAGCGCGGTGTGTGAGGGTGCCATGGGCTATTATGACGGCCTTGGCGGCGTGAGCGCTGCCGCCAGCGCCTGGCACACTGCCGATGTGCTGGACTTGCCGGTGCTGCTGGTGGTGCGCCCCAAGGGGGCCAGTTTAACGCTGGCCGCCCAGCTGCAAGGCTTAAAAGCGTTCCGCACGCCGCACCACATTGCGGGCGTTCTGCTGAACGACTGCACCGAGATGCTGTACAAGCTGCTGGCCCCATGCTGGAACGGGAAACCGGCCTGCCGGTGGTGGGCTTTCTGCCCCCATGCCGGATGCCGCCATCGAAAGCCGCCACCTGGGGCTGAAAACCGCGGGCGAAATTGCTGATTTGCAGCAAAAAATTCAGATTTTGACCGCCGCCGCGCAAAAAAATATCCAGCCCCCACCGTGCGCATTGCCGTGGCACAGGATGAAGCGTTCTGCTTTACCTATGCCGAAACGCTGGAAAGCCTGCAGGCCGCAGGCGCAGAGCTTTGCTATTTCAGCCCGCCGGGATGCCGCGCTGCCGCAAAATATCGGCGGGCTGTACCTGCCGGGCGGCTACCCGGAGCTGTACGCCGCCCAGCTGGCGGCCAACACCGCCATGCGCTGCGCCATAAACACCGCCGTGCAGCGCGGCCTGCCCACCGTGGCGGAATGCGGCGGCTTTTTGTACCTGGGCCAAACGCTGGAAGATGACGCCGGAACCGCCCACCCCATGGCGGGTGTGCTGCCGGGGCAGGGGTTCTGCGTGGGGCGGCTGGTGCGCTTTGGCTATGCCGCGCTCACCCCGCAGGCGGACAGCATGCTCTTCCGTGCAGGGGAGCCGGTGCCCGTGCATGAGTTCCACCATTGGGATTCCACCTGCAACGGCACCGCTTTTGCCGCCCAAAAAGCCAATGGCCGCCATTGGGACTGCGGCTTTGCCAACGGGCATCTGTATGCGGGGTTTCCGCATCTATACTGGGCGGGCACCCCGCTGCCGCAGCGCTTTGTAACGGCTGCGGCGCAGTATGCCCAAACAAAAACAGGGAGAACGGTATGACGGAACCTGAACTGAACACACGGCTGCAAACCATCACCCCGCCCGATGAAGCTGCCCGCGCCGCAGCGCACGCCCACTGGGCCGCGCTGGCCAAACCGCTGGGCGGGCTGGGCAGCCTGGAAACCATGCTGGAGGCCGCCGCCGCCCTGACCGGCACCCCGGAGCTGGATTTTGCCCGCCGCGCCGTGCTGGTGCTGTGCGCCGATAACGGCGTGGTGGCCCAGGGCGTGAGCCAAACCGACGCCAGCGTGACCCGCGCGGTGCTGCAAAACCTTGCCGCGCGGCGCACCAGCGTGTGCCAGATGGCAGCTGCCGCCCATTGCAGCGTTGTGCCGGTGGATATGGGCATTGCCGGTGCCCCGGTGCCCGGCGTGCAGGACTGCCTCATTGCCCCGGCACCAAAGATTTTACCTGCGGCCCGGCCATGACCCGCGCCCAGGCCGTGCAGGCCATCGGCTGCGGCATTGCGCTGGTGCGCGGACAAAAGCAGCAGGGAGTTCAACTGTTAGCAACGGGGGAGATGGGCATTGGCAACACCACAACCTCCAGCGCCGTGGCAAGCGTGCTGCTGGGTGCCCCCGTGCAGGGCATGACCGGACGCGGGGCCGGGCTTTCGGATGCAGGGCTTGCCCGCAAGATTGATGCGATCCGGCGCGGCATTGCCCGCAACCAGCCCAATCCCGCTGACCCGCTGGATGTGCTGGCCAAGCTGGGCGGGTTTGATATTGCCGGGCTGTGCGGCGTGTTTTTGGGCGGCGCGCTGGAGGGTGTGCCCATTTTGATGGATGGCTTTATCAGCAGCGTGGCGGCTCTGTGCGCGGTGCGGCTCTGCCCCGCAGCAGCCAAGGCGGTGTTTGCCAGCCATGTTTCGGCGGAGCCTGCCGCCCATATGGTGCTGGATGCTTTGGGCAAAGCGCCGCTCATCACCGCCAACCTGCATCTGGGCGAGGGCACCGGCGCGGTGGCTTCCATCCCACTGTGGGATATGGCTCTGGCCGTCTACCGCGGCTGCTATTCCTTTGCGGAGGGCGGCATTGCGCCGTATACCCCACAATGCTGACGCTGGTTATCGGCGGCGCAGCCAGCGGCAAAAGCGCCTATGCGGAGCACCTTGCCGTGCAGAGCGGCGGCCCGCGCTATTATCTTGCCACCATGCAGGTGTGGGACGCCGAGTGCGCCGCGCGGGTAGCCAAGCACCGCGCCATGCGGGCGCAAAAACAGTTTGCTACCGTGGAATGTCCCCAAAACCTGCACTTGGTCCGCCTGCCGCAGCAGGGCACCGCCCTGCTGGAAGATTTGGGCAACCTGGCCGCCAATGAGCTGTACCGTCCCGACGGCAGCTGCCTGCCGCCCAAGCAGGCGGCGGAAAAAATGCTGGCGGGGATCGAGGCAATCGCCGCACAGTGCAGCCATTTTATCATCGTCAGCAACGAGGTATTCAGCGGCGGGGCGGACTATGCCGGGGAGACAGACCTTTATCTGCAGGCCCTTGCCATGGTCAACAATGCCGTTGCCGCCAAAGCCGACGCCGTCTGCCGCGTGGTGTGCGGCCTGCCGGTGTACTACAAAGGAGGGGAACGCCCATGACAGTTTTGCAGACGATCGCCGTGGCATTTGCCATGTTCTCGGCTGTGCCGGTGCCGCAGTTTGACTGGAACGAGAAAAACATGCGGTATTCGCTCTGTGCCTTCCCGCTGGTGGGGGTGCTGTGCGGCGTGCTGTGGTGCGTGTGCGCCAGCCTGCCGCTGCCCGCCATGGTGCGCGCGGCGGGCTTTTGCCTGATTCCCATCTGGGTCACGGGCGGCATCCATCTGGATGGTTACGCCGATACCTGCGATGCCCTTTGCAGCTATGGCGATACCCAGAAAAAGCTCGATATCCTCAAGGACCCGCACTGCGGCGCGTTCGCCGTGATCCGGCTGTGCAGCTACTTTGTGGCCTACTTTGCGCTGTGCTGCTGCGTGCAGTTTACCCCGCAGGTGGGGGCTGTCTGGCTGCTGGCGCTGGTGCTGGAGCGTGCCTGCTCCGGTTACGCAGTGGCGGCCTTTCCCCTGGCCAAAAATACCGGCCTTGCGCACACGTTTGCCACGGCGGCGGACCGCATCACGGTGCGCCGGGTGCTGGGATGCCTTAGCATTGTGCTGGCAGTGGCACTTTTCGCCCTGGGCGGCGGCGTGCTGGTGCTTGTGGCGGGGTTGCCCTGTGGCGCTACCACCGTGTGGCGGTCAAGCAGTTTGGCGGTATTACCGGGGACCTGGCCGGGTGGTTTTTGCAAAAAGCGGAACTGTATATGCTGGCGGCCCTTGTGTTTTGCCAGTGGAAGGGGTTTTGTAACATGCTGTTTATTACCGGCCCTCTGTACAGCGGCAAGCGTACCTTTGCCAAACCCTTTGGCGGGCGGCAGATTTACGAGGTGCAGACCCTTGCCGCCAATGCCGAAAGCCTGCCCGCCCTTGCGGACGAGCTTGCCCAATATGACGTAGTAACCGCCACCGAGGTTGGCGGCGGCGTGGTGCCCATTGACCCCGCCCAGCGCGCCGCGCGGGAAGCCGCCGGCCGCCTTGCCTGCCTGCTGGCTGAGCGGGCCGACTGTGTGGTGCAGATGTTCTGCGGCCTGCCCACCGTGCTGAAAGGGGAGCTGCCGCCATGCTGATCTACCTGCTGCGCCACGGCTTAACGCAGGATAATCAGGAAAAGCGTTACCAGGGCAGGCGGGATGTACCGCTGTGCCCCCAGGGCCTTGCCCAGCTGCGCCGGGCGGATTTTGCCCCAAAACGGTCATGATTACTTCCTTGCAGCGCACCCGGCAGACAGCGGAAGTGCTTTTCCCCGATGCGGAACTGGTTGTGGCAGACGGGCTGAAAGAGATGGACTTTGGCGTGTTTGAGGGCCGCAATTACCGGGAGATGGAGCACGATCCCCAGTACCGCGCCTGGGTGGAAACCGGCTGCGAAGGCCGCTGCCCGGGCGGGGAAAGCAAGGCGGAATTTTGTCAGCGTGTCTGCACAGCATTTGCCGCGCTGGTGGATGCCGCTTTGGCGGCGGGGGAACCGCAGCTGGTGATCGTTGCCCACGGTGGCACCCAGATGGCGGCGCTGGAACGGTTCGCCGTGCCCCATAAAAACTATTATTCCTGGTGTGCTCCCGCGGCGGGCGGCTTTGTGCTGGATGCCGCCGATTGGATACACCAGAAAACCCTGCGCGTGGTCAAAACCGTGCAGTATACAAAGGAGTTACCATGCTGATTTGCTGGGCCGTTTTGGGTGGCTTTGTGCTGGATGCCATTTTTGGCGACCCGGCTTGGCTGCCGCACCCCGTTGTGCTGATGGGCAAAGCCATCACCGCGCTGGAAAAACGCCTGCGCGCACAATTTCCCCAAACGCCGCAGGGGGAGCTTTGCAGCGGGGCGGTGCTGGCCGCCATTTTGCCGGTGGGCACGTTCCTCATCACAACGCTGGTGTGCAGGCTGGCGGCGGCGCTGCACCCGCTGGCGGGGCTTGCCGTGCAGATGTTCTGGTGCGCCCAGGCATTGGCCGCTAAGGGTCTTGTGCAGGAAAGCTGCAATGTGTATAAAGAGCTGCAAAAGCAGGATCTGCCCGCCGCCCGCAAAGCCGTGGCCCGCATTGTGGGGCGCGATACCCAAAACCTGACGGTGGAGGGCGTGACCAAAGCCGCTGTGGAAACCGTGGCCGAAAACGCCAGCGATGGCGTGATTGCCCCGCTATTGTACATGCTGCTGGGCGGCGCGCCGCTGGCGCTGACCTATAAGGCCATCAACACGATGGACAGCATGCTGGGCTACAAAAACCAGAAATACCTGTATTTTGGCCGTGCCGCCGCCAGGTTGGACGACGTGGCCAACTATCTGCCCAGCCGCCTGGCCGGGCTGCTGTGGGTGGCCGCTGCCGCCCTGACCGGCAGCAGTGCCCGCGGCGCATGGAAGATCTGGCGGCGGGACCGCCGCAACCATGCCAGCCCCAACAGCGCCCAGACCGAAAGTGCCTGCGCCGGTGCCCTGGGCGTGCAGCTGGCAGGCCCCGCCTACTATTTTGGCGAGTATTATGATAAACCCACCATTGGGGATGCGCTGCGCCCCGTGGAACCAAAGGACATTTTGCGGGCCGACCGCATGATGTATGCCGAAAGCCTGCTGGCTTTGGTGTTGGGCATTGCCCTGCGCCTGCTGGTGCTGGCGATGTAACAACGAAAAGGGAGAACGGAATGGAACTGGTACATGGCGGTGATTGGGCGGGCTACCGCGCCCGCTTTGGGCATGATGCGCTGGATTTTTCGGCCAATGTCAGCCCGCTGGGCCTGCCCCAGGGCGTGGCGGATGCTATCGTTGCGGCTCTGCCCACTGCGGACCGCTATCCGGACCCCCTTTGCCGGGAGCTGCGCACGGCACTCAGCCGGGCGGAACAGCTGCCGGAACCGTGGATTTTGTGCGGCAACGGGGCTGCGGATCTGATCTACCGGCTGGTGTGGGCGCTCAAGCCCCGCCGCGCCCTGCTGCCCGCCCCACCTTTGCCGAGTATGCCGCCGCACTGGAAAGCGTTGGCTGCGAAGTAAAGCGGAAAACCCTGCATGAGGCCGATGATTTTGCCGTAACGGAAGCCTTTGTGCAGGCAGTGAACCAGAGCATTGACCTGGTGTTTTTGTGCCAGCCCAACAACCCTACCGGGCAAATTACCCCGCCGGAGCTGGTGCAGCGCCTGGTGCGCCGCTGTGCGGACTGCGGGGCCGTGCTGGTGGTGGATGAGTGCTTTCAGGACTTTTTTGCAGCAGCGGGATGCCCTGACGGCCAAACCGCTTTTGCAAGCCGCGCCCAACCTTGTTATTTTAAAAGCGTTCACCAAACTGTACGCCATGGCCGGGGTGCGGCTGGGGTATGCCTTGTGTTCCAACACCGCACTGCTGGCCAAAATGCAGGCCGCAGGCCAGCCGTGGGGGGTATCCAGCCTGGCGCAGGCTGCGGGCGCTGCCGCTTTGCGGGAAACCGCCTATGCCGATGCCGTCCGCGCCCTGATTGCCGACCAGCGTCCCAAACTGGCGGCCGGGCTGCGGGCACTGGGGCTGCAGGTGATCGAGGGCAGCGCCAACTACCTGTTGTTCCGTGCGCCGGAAACGCTGGGTGCGGCCTTGCAGCAGCGGGGCGTCTGCCTGCGCAGCTGCGGCAATTACCCGGGGCTGAGCGCCGGCTGGTACCGCACCGCCGTGCGCACCGCGCCGGAAAACGAACAGCTGCTGCAGACCATGCGGGAGGTACTAAAATGAGCAAAGCAACATGTATTATGGTGCAGGGCACCATGAGCGGCGCGGGCAAAAGCCTGCTGTGCGCGGCGCTCTGCCGCATTTTTGCCCAGGATGGCTGGCGGGTGGCCCCGTTCAAAAGCCAGAACATGGCGCTGAACAGCTTTGTGACCCGTGACGGGCTGGAAATGGGCCGCGCCCAGGTGGTGCAGGCCCAGGCAGCCGGGGTGGAACCGGATGTGCGGATGAACCCCATTCTGCTCAAGCCCAGCAGCGATATTGGCAGCCAGGTGATCGTCAACGGGGAAGTGCGCGGCCAGATGCCGGCGGCGGAGTATTTCCGCCGTAAAAAACAGCTCATCCCCGATATTCTGGCGGCTTACAACAGCCTGGCGGAAGACTTTGATATTATCGTCATCGAGGGCGCGGGCAGCCCGGCAGAGATCAACCTGAAAGCCGATGACATCGTGAACATGGGGCTGGCCAAGCTGGTGGATGCCCCTGTGCTGCTGGTGGGTGATATTGACCGCGGCGGCGTGTTTGCCCAGCTGTTTGGCACGGTGGAACTGCTGGAGCCGGACGAACGGGCGCGCATCAAAGGGCTTATCATCAACAAGTTCCGCGGCGATGTTGGGATTCTGCGCCCCGGCCTTGCCATGCTGGAAGAGAAAACCCACCTGCCGGTGTTTGGCGTTGTGCCGTACTTAAAGGTGGATATTGAGGACGAGGATTCGCTTTCCGACCGGCTGCAGGTCAAAAATGCCGTCAAGCCGCTGGATGCTGCCATTGTGCGGCTGCCGCATATTTCCAACTTTACGGACTTTATGCCGCTGGAGCAGCACCCGCTGCTTGGCGTGCGCTATGTGCAGACCACCCGCGAGCTTGGCGCGCCGGACTGCGTGATTCTGCCCGGTACAAAAAATACGGTGGACGACCTGCTGTGGCTGCGCCAGTGCGGGCTGGAAGCAGCCATCAGCAAGCTGGCCCAGCGCGGCACACCGGTACTGGGGGTGTGCGGCGGCTACCAGATGCTGGGCCAGACCCTGGCCGACCCGGAAGGCACCGAGAGCGGCCGCCCGCAGACCCTGCGCGGCCTTGGACTGCTGCCCACCCAAACCACCTTTACCGCCGAAAAGCGCCGCACCCAAAGCCAGGCGACCGTGACGGCGGAGCCCTTTGCCGGGGCGCACCTGACCGGGTACGAGATCCACACCGGGCGCACCACTGTGCAGGGCGCGCCGTTCTGCACCTTGGCGGACGGCACCCCCGAAGGCTGCGTGCAGGGCCAGGTGTTTGGCACCTACCTGCACGGCCTGTTTGACAGCGGCGAGCTGACCGAGCAGTTTGCCGCCTATCTTTGCCGCCGCAAGGGGATTGACCCCGCCGCGGCAGCGCCGATCTCCATGCAGGAATACCGTACCCAGCAGCTGGATCTGCTGGCCGATGGGGTACGCCATAACCTGGATCTGGCCGCCGTGTATGCGGCTATGGGCCTTGCACAGCCCACCGAAAGGGGAAATGACCAATGATGCCGCAGCACCACCTGCCCGCCGATATTGAACGCACCAGCATGAAAATTATCACGGGTGAACTGGCCCAGCGCGGGCTGGACATCCCGCCGGAAAACGCCCCTGTAGTCAAGCGGGTCATCCACACCACCGCGGATTTTGACTATGCGCAGACCCTGCACTTTACCCCCGGCGCGGTAGCCGCCGGTATTGCTGCTATGCACGCCGGGGCAACGATCATCACCGATACCAACATGGCCCTGGCAGGCATCACCAAGCCGGGCCTGGCCAAGCTGGGCGGGCAGGCGCTCTGCTTTATGGCGGACCCCGCTGTGGCTGCAGCGGCCAAACAGGCGGGCACCACCCGCGCCGTGGCCGCCATGCACAAGGCTGCGGCCGAATACCCCGGCGCCGTGCTGGCCGTGGGCAACGCCCCCACCGCCCTGCTGACGATTGCCGAGAAAATTGAAAACGGCCTGCGCCCGGCGCTGGTTATCGGTGTGCCGGTGGGCTTTGTGAACGTGGTGGAAAGCAAGGAGCGCCTGTTTGCCGTGTGCGAAAGCCACGGCGTGCCCGCCATTGTTGCCATGGGCCGCAAGGGCGGCAGCAACGTGGCGGCGGCCATCTGCAACGCGCTGATCTATTCCGCCGCCGAAATGCTGGATCCCACCGCCCGCGGATGGAAATAAGCAGGAGAATATTGCCACAGCCCGGTACCGCACTTTTTGGAGCAAAGCGGATACCGGGCTATTGTTATCTCACGGCGGCGGCATTATGATGGCAGTATCAACGATACAATCAAAATAAATGGGAACGCTCTTCTTACCGCGTGAAAAAGGGCACCAAAAGCAACAGCCACAGCGGGCTTGCCCGTTGTGGCTGTTGTATTGCTTCTGCGTTTTGATTATGATAGGGCAACACCGCACAATTCTAAGTGCCGATACGGCGAGCGAGGTGCGGCAGCTGCCAAGCCAAAAGCGCAGATAATACTGGATGTCTTATCGAGCATTTTGGCAACGCAGATGCCGTGCCGCAGCCGCCGAAGCGGTGCTTAAGCCGCTAGGCGGGAATTGTGCGGTATTGCCATAGGGAAAAAATGAAGCAAACCGTATGCTTTATAAAGCGAACGCCATTGCATCTCCTGGCGCAAGCCCCCGTCACTCACTTTTCCACCGCCATTGCGATCTGCTCGCGGGTGATGGGCAGCTCATAAAAGCGTTTGTGGGTGGCGTGGTAGATGGCATCAGCCACGGCGGGCAGCGGGGTGTTGATGACGACCTCACCGATGGACTTTGCGCCAAACGGACCGGTGCCCTCGTAGCTGCTCTCAAAACTTACGTCAATATGTCCAATATCAGTGCGGCAGGGGATCTTGTACTGCATCAGGGAGCTTTCGCGCGGCATGCCGCAGTCATTGTAGGTCACATTCTCGGTCAGCGCCATGCCGATGCCCTGCAAAATGCCGCCCTCGGCCTGCACGCGGGCCAGGTTCGGGTTTACAGGGGTACCGCAGTCAACCGCGGCCACATAGTTCACCACCTGGGCTTCGCCGGTTTCCAGGTCAACTTCCACTTCGGCGGCGCCAACCATAAACGGCGGGGGCGAAATCTCCGAGCTGTGGGTCACGGTGGCTTCCAGCGTCACCGTGTTGCCGCACTGGGATGCCGTTGCAATGCTGGCCAGCGGCACGCGCTGGGTGCCATCCTCGCTCGTCACGGCATCGCCGGTAAACAGCACGGCGGCTTTGTCCAACCCAAGCAGCTGTGCCCCCAGGGTGCAGATCTTATCTTTCAGTTCCAGCGCACACTTTTCCACGGCCTTGCCGGTCACATAGGTTGTGCTGGACGCATAGGAACCGGAATCATAGGGGGAAGAATCGGTATCTGCGCCCAAAACCGCAATGTTTTCCAGCGGGCATTCCAGCACTTCGGCGGCAATCTGCGCCAGGATCGTATCGCAGCCTGTGCCCATATCCGCTGCGCCGATGGAAAGGGTATAGAACCCGTCATCGTTAATTTTCAGCGTGGCACTGCCCACGTCCACATGGTCGATGCCGGAGCCCTGCATGGCCATGCCCATGCCAACAGCACGCACCTTGCCGTTGCCGATCTCGCGCACGGGGTACTTATGGTCCCAATCCATCTTGTCATGCACGGTTTTCAGGCAGCGGTCCAGCGCACAGCTGGTGTTGACCTAGCCATAGTAGGCGGGCATAACATCGCCCTCATGGACAATGTTGCGCTGCCGGAGCTCGAACGGGTCCATCCCCAATTTGTCGGCCAGCTCATTCACAGCGGATTCCACCGCAAACAGACCCTGGGTTGCGCCGTACCCGCGGTACGCACCCGATGACATGTGGTTGGTGTAAACAACATCACTGACAAAGCGGAACGCTTCGGCCTTGCCGTACAGCGGGATGGACTTGTGGCCCGAAAGCCCCACCGTTGTGGGGCCGTGCTCACCGTAAGCGCCGGTGTTGGAAAGGGTGTGCAGGTCAATGCCCTTGATGATGCCGTCCTTTGTTGCGCCCAGACGCACATGCATCTCCATCTCATGGCGCGGGGTTGAAGCCGTCTGGCTTTCAAAGCGGGTATAGATGATCTTGCTGGGCTTCTTCGTTTTCCAGGTAACAAAGGCAGGGTAAACCTCGCACACTGACGTCTGTTTTGCGCCGAACCCGCCGCCGATGCGCGGCTTGGCAACGCGGATCATGGATTTGGGGATGTGCAGGGCGTTTGCCAAAATGCGGCGGCAATGGAACACGATCTGCGTTGAGCTGAGCACATTCAGCCGCCCGTAAGCATCAATGCTGCAATAAGTGCGGAAGGTTTCCATCATGGCCTGCTGGCAGGCGCGGGTGTGGTAGGTGTGGTCAATGACCACATCGCACCCAGCCAACACCGCCTCAATATCACCCTCGCCGGATTCATCGTGGGCGCAGAGGTTGCGGTTCTTGTCAGCTCCGATGCCGGGAACAAGGGCTTCCCAGTTATCCTCCGGGTGCACAAGAGTAGGGTTATCGAGCGCTGTGTGGAAATCCAGCACCGCGGGCAGAACTTCATATTCCACCTGAATCAGCTTCATCGCCTTATCGACGCATGTTTCGTCTTTGCCCGCAAGGATCGCAACAACATCCCCGGCAAAGCGGACATGGCGGTCGATCACAAGGCGGTCGTAAGGGCTCATTTCGGGGTAGGTCTGGCCCGCCTGGGTGTAGCGGCGGGCGTTCTGGTCCACATCTTTCCAGGTGTAAATCACCTCCATGCCGGGCACAAGCATGGCGCGGGAGGTATCAATATTTTTGACGATCGCATTGGCGTGGGGGGAGCGCAGCAGCTTGACGATGAGACAGTCCTGCGGGATAACATCATCCATGTACACAGGCTGGCCGGTTACAAGCTGCATGGCGTCCTTCTTGCGCACAGGCTGGTTCACAGTTTTCATTGGGCAGCCTCCTTTGATTTTTTCCACGCCAAAAAGTTCTGGATCCCGCGCAGCTGGCCTTCGTACCCGGAGCAGCGGCAAAGGTTGCCCGCAAGGTATTCCTTGATCTCCTCCTCATTGGGGTCGGGTTTTTCGCGGAAAAGGGCCAGCGCATTCATGATAAAGCCGGGGTTGCAGAAGCCGCACTGCTCGGCCCCCTGGTCAGCGATGAATGCGCCGAACTCAGCGGCTTCCTCCTGCAGGCCCTCCAGCGTGGTAACGCTGCGGCCATCCACCCGCGCCGCCAGTACAGAGCAGGAAAGCACCGGCTTTTCGTCCAAAAACACGGTGCACAGCCCGCAGTTGGCGGTTTCGCACCCGCGCTTGACGCTTTTGCAGCCTAAAGAGCGCACCAGATCAATCAGCAGGGTATCGGGGGCAATCTCAGCAGCTGTTTTTTTATGGTTCAACGTAAAATGAATTTGCATCAGAGCACCTCCAGGTTCCCCAGTGCCTGTACGGCACGCTTGACAAGCACCCCCACCAGATGGGTGCGGTAGGCGGCACTGCCGCGCAGGTTGCTGCCGGTGGGCACCGCAGCCTGTACGGCGGCGGGCAGCTCATCCGGGGCGGCCGTTGGGCAGACAAGCATGGCTTTCATGGGGCGTGCACCGATGGCAAAGCGGTAGGCTCCATCCGCCGTGCGTGCAGCAGCGCAGGTCAAAATCGGGAAGTCCGTCTGGGTGGCCCGCACAGACTGGTAATGCACTGCAAGCCCCGGCGTCTTTTTTATGTAAACATGGGTCAAAATATCACGGTCATAGGGCAGGGCGGCAAACTGTGCAATGGGCATCCGGCCTGCTTTGTACAGCTCCACATCGCAGTCCAGCGCCAGCAGCAGCGTTAATACGTCTGAAAAGCCAAACCGCCCGTACACGCTACCGCCCACGGTGGCGCAGTTGCGGAACTGCACCCCCACAATATGGCGCACGGCCTCCCGCATGGCGCCGTTGGTGGCCGCGTTCAGCGCGGCGTGGGTTTCCAGGCTGCGCAGCGTTGCCATGGCGCCAATGGCAAATTCGGTATCGGTTTCTTCAATGGTATCCAACCCCAGCGCAGATAGGTCAATGGCTGTGCCAACGCTGATTTTTTCCATTTTCAGCCACAGCATCCCTCCCAGCACCCGGTTCGGGCGCTTCTGGTTCAGCTGCCATGCTTCTTCCAGTGTGGCGGGGCGGGCATATTCTCGAATCGTTATCATAGAATGCTCTCCGTTTTTGGGTAAAATCATACTTTTGTGTAGTACTACTTTTATTTTACCACAAATTCTGTTATAATTCCGTTGTTGTTTGAAAAACACAACGGAATATTGGTTTTAGAAGGAAGTAAGAAACATGAAAATGACCAAAATGACCGCCCTGCTGCTGGCCGCCGCTATGGCACTGACAGCCTGCGGCAGCACCGCTGCGGCCAGCAGTACCGCAGCCAGCGAGGCTGCTTCTGTAGAGGCTACCGCAGCCCCAGAAGCCACTGCTGCACCGGAAGAACCTGCCGCCGAAACGGCGGTTACCTACCCGCTGACCGTTACCGACCAACTGGGCCGCGAAGTTACCATTGAGGAAGAACCCAAAACCCTTGCCAGCGGCTACTACATTTCCACCAGCCTGCTGATTGCGCTGGGCGTGCAGAACGAGCTGGTTGGCGTGGAAGCCAAAGCCGACAAACGCAACATCTACAGCCTGTCCGCCCCGGAGATCCAGTCCCTGCCCAGCATTGGCACCGCCAAAGAGTTTGACCTGGAAGGCTGCGCTGCGCTGGCCCCGGATCTTGTCATCGTGCCCGCCAAGCTCAAGGATTCCATCCCCCAGATGGAGGAAATGGGCCTGACCGTGCTGGCTGTTAAGCCGGAAAACCAAGCCGGCCTGTTCGGCGCGATCGAGCTGCTGGCACAGGCAACCAACACCACCGCCCGCGGCGAGGAGCTGGAAATGGCCATTGACAGCAACCTGGCCGCCCTGGCCGAAGCCGTTGCCGGCACCGATGCCCCCAGCGTTTACCTGGCAGGCAACAGCTCCGTGTTGGAAACCGCAGGCCCCGCCATGTATCAGAACACGATGATCGAAAACGCCAACGGCACAAACGCCGCCGCCAGCGTGGAAGATACCTACTGGGCCGAAGTTTCCTATGAGCAGATCCTGGATTGGAACCCCGATTACATCATTCTGGCATCCGATGCTGAATATGACGTTGATTCTGTTCTGAACGATGCCGCCCTGGCGGACTGCACCGCCGTCAAGGAGAGCCATGTTTACCAGCTGCCCCACGCTGTTGAGGCTGTGGATTCCCCCGTGCCGGCCAGCTTCCTTGGCAGTGTTTATCTTGCCAGCGTGCTGCATCCGGAGCAGGTGACCGAGGAGTATTACCACGCCGCTGCCGATGAATTCTATGGTAACTTCTATGGCTTTACCCCCGAATCTTATGAATAATAACCGCAAACGCACGGCGCTGTGCCTTCTGGGCGCAACGCTCTGCGTTTTTATGGCCTTTGGTGCGGCACTTTATTTCGGCCGTTATCCCATAACCCTGCAGGCACTGCTGGCGGAGGACGCTATGGCAGTGCGCACCTTTACGGTACTGCGCCTGCCCCGTGCCGTGATGGCGCTGGCGGGCGGGTTCGGTCTTGGCGTGGCGGGCTTTGTGTACCAGACTGTTTTCCGCAATCCACTGGCAAGCCCGGATATCATTGGGGTATCGTCGGGGGCCAGCGTTGGCGCGGCATTTGCCATCTTGTTTGTCTCTTCGGGCACGCTGGGCACCACGGTATGCGCCTTTGCGGGCGGGCTGGCAGCGGTGTTTCTCTCGCTTGGCTTGGCGGCCGCCGCGCCGGGGCGCAGCAAGATGAACCTGGTGCTGGCGGGCATTGCCGTACATGCGCTGGCGCAAACTCTTTTGATGCTGCTAAAGCTGACCGCTGACCCGGAAAAAGAGCTGGCCAGCATTGAATATTGGATCATGGGCAGCCTGGCGGGGGTAACGCAAAGCCGGGTGTGGTTCCCCGTTCCAATGATTATTTCCTGCTGCGCCGTAATTTTTGCTTTGCACCGTCAGGCGATGCTTTTATCCGTGGAAGAGGATGAAGCGCGGCTGCTGGGGGTTCCGGTGGGGCGGATGCGTTTTCTGCTGCTGACATTGGCAACGCTGGTGGTGGCCGCGGTTGTCAGCGTGACTGGGCTGATCAGCTTTGTCGGGCTGCTGGCCCCCCACTGTGCGCGGCTGCTGGCGGGGCACAACCGCCGCTCCACCAGCCTGCTCAGCGGGCTGGTGGGTAGTACGCTGCTGCTGGCGGCGGATACCATTGCCAAAACGGTGGCGGCAACCGAACTGCCGGTCAGTATCTTCACCTCGCTGCTGGGTGTTCCGTTTTTGCTCTACCTTATTATAAAGCCGGGGAGGAGACGCGGTAATGTTCACTGTGGAGAATCTGGCCGTCCGTCTTGGCGATAAGAACATCCTGCAAAATGTTCATTTTACGATAGATACCCCCGGCCAGCTGGTGGGAATATTGGGGGCGAACGGCAGCGGAAAAACCACCCTGCTGCGCGCAGTGGCCGGGCTTTTGCCCCATACGGGGTGCTGCCTGATGGATGGTGTGCCGCTGGAAAGCCTTTCTACCAGGTGTCTGGCACAAACGGTCAGTTACATCCCGCAGCAAAGCGGAATTTCGGTGTCCATGTCTGCACGGGAAGTTGTGCTGATGGGCTGCAACCCCCGCCTTGGCGTGCTGCAAAGCCCCACCGCTGCCATGTGTGCGGCAGCGGAAGAAGCCCTGCGCACGGTAGGCCTGGCGGATAAAGCCGAGCAGGACTACCTGGCGCTGAGCGGCGGCGAACGCCAGCTCTGTATTCTGGCACGTACCTTTGTGGAGGATGCGCCTTTGCTGCTACTGGATGAACCGGACAGCGCCCTGGACCTTGCCAACCGCAGCCATATGGCGGCGCTGCTGACAGAATTTGTGCATGCAAGCGGCAAAACAGCGCTGATCTGCCTGCATGACCCCATGCTGATGCTGGACTGGTGCGATACGCTGATCGTGCTGCAAAACGGGCAGGTTGGAGCCATGCTGTACCCCAGAACCGACCCGGTTGAAGCGCTGCAATCCGCGCTGGCAGCAGTATACGGCCCGCTGGAACTGGTGCCCGTGACCGACCGCACGGGCCGGGTGCGGCTGGCGCTGCTGCCGTTGTGAGGAAAGAAAAATGAAACCAAAGATTCATGTGATGCTCTGCGATGATATCGGCGAGCGCTTTTTTGGCGAAGGCCCCTGCCGCCTGCTGCACCGGATTGAAGAGACCGGCTCACTGCGGGCGGCGGCACAGGCCATGGGGCTTTCTTACTCCAAAGCGCTGCGCATGGTCAAGCGGGCGGAAAAAGAATTGGGCTTTGCGCTGACCCGCAAAACCATTGGCGGGCGCGGCGGCGGGGCAGCACCCTGACGGATGAAGCCCGCAATTTTATGGAAAGGTATGAGGCTTACCGTGATGCCTGTGTACAGACTGACCGCGAGCTCTATTATAAGTTCTTTCCGGGTGAGCGGTAAGCGCCACCTGCTGTTGACCGGCGGGCGCGGTACGGGAAAAACCACCCTGCTGCGTGCGCTGGTGCCATTGCTTTGCCCCGGGGCACAGGAAATTACCACAGCAGCGTACCCTGCGGACCGTGTGGAAATTCGAGAAAGTGTGGGCGGAAAAATAGCGGTGATCGGCCGCTTTGACCCGGCGCTGCCTCCAGGCGAAAACCGGATGCGCCCCGTGGCGGACGGCTTTTTGCTGCTGGGAGTACCCGCCCTGCACCGCATGGCGGCAGGGGAAGCGAATGGGCGGTGCTGGATGAACTCGGTTACCTGGAAAATAGCTGCCCCGAATTCCGGCAGGCAGTGGAAGCGCTGCTGGATGCAAAGCGCGTTCTCGCTATTGTGCGCAAGCAGGATACCCCATTTTTAACCGCACTGTGCGCCCGGCAGGATGCCTTTGTGGTGGATTTGGACGATCCCGCGCCCACTCTCGGCTGCGTGGTCATGGCGTCCGGGCTGGGGCGGCGGTTCGGCGGAAACAAGCTGATGGCGGATTTTTGCGGTGCACCGCTGATCGCCAATGCGCTGGCTCTAGCCGCCCTGCCGCTGCTGGCCTGCCGCACTGTCGTGACCCGCTCGGAAGAGGTTGAGGCGCTCTGTAACGCGCAGGGCGTCCCCGTTCTGCGCCACGCGCAGCCCTACCGCAGCGATACGATCCGGCTGGGGCTGGCGGCATTGCTGGGAAAAGAGCCCGCTTTGCGCGGCTGCCTGTTTCTGCCGGGGACCAGCCGCTGCTCACGCAGCCAAGTGTGGAAGCACTGGCGCTGGCAGCGGCCCCCGATGCCATTGTGCGGCTGTGCGCTGCCGATGGTACCCCTGGCAGCCCAGTGCTGTTCGGCGCGGATTATTTTTCGGAGCTGCTTCACCTGCCGGATGGCCGCGGCGGCAATGCCGTTGCGCGGGCCCACCCCGGTTCCGTCTGCCTTGTGCCCGCCCGGAACGATGCCGAACTGAGGGATGTGGATACGCGGGAGGACCTGAACCAGCTGCGTCAGCTGACAAACAGATAAAAATACCGTGCAGTTCAAAAAAGCTGCACGGTATTTTTTATTTCATCACCTATTATATGATTGTAAACTGGCATGCCCGCATGGCATCCAGCGCGGTCTGGTGGCTCTGGGGCGTTACCCCGGCGCAGCAGTCCGACAAAACTTCGATCTCTGTTTCCGGAAAGCTGCACGCAGTACCATGGCGTTGCTAATCACGCAGATATCGGTGCAGTAGCCATAAATAACAATTTTTTCAATATCTTCAACAGCCTTGTTGTGTGCCATCAGTTCATCCAGAATCTCACTGGGCAGCATATAACTGCCGAACGTGGGTTTGTCCACAATGTGGCACACTTCCGGCTCGGTGTCCGCCATGACGTTTTCCAGTTCGGGCGCAAAATTCCAGCCATCCTCACCCTCAATGCAGTGCTCGATCGGCAGGCTGCGGCCCTCCCGCGTGGTCAGGTAGTTGTCCTGGTGGGTATCACGGGTAAAGAACATCCAGTGCCCGGCCTGCGCGTGTGCCCGCGCGGTCTCTGCCAGGTGCGCCACATTGGCCTGCGCCTGTGTGTTGGCCAGTGCCCCGGTAATAAAATCTTTCTGCACATCAATCACAAGATCAATGGTGATTTTTTCGTCATTCATAGCATTTGCTCCCTGTCCACAGTATTTTTTCCAATGTGTCTTTACACCTTAGTATACAGCATTTCTTTGCCGCCGTAAAGATTTTCGTTCTTGTTAAAAATGATCCAGCAGACTTCCGATCGTATTGTACCGTATCAAAATGAGATGAAAATCTTGATACTGTACGGTGCTATTGGTTCGATGGCGACAGATGATTGTTCTATCTCTCCTCTATATTTCGCTAAACCGGGCTTTAGCGAAATTACGTGTTTGGCTTAAACATTCTGCCCATCGCCCCATTCCTATCTCTAAGGCAACACCGCACAATTCCCGCCTGACGGCTTAAGCACCGCCCGGCGGCTGCGGCACGGCATCTGCGTTGCCAAAATGCTCGATAATGTCGGGTTGCGGTACCCGCATCGTGCTTCGGGGCAAAAGCCCCTCGCACTCTGCGACCGCTGCCCCTGCTTCGGTTCGCTGTTTCCGCCACTGGCGGCGCTCACCTTTGCAGCATCCAGTATTATCTGCGCTTTTGGCTTGGCATCTGCCGCACCTCGCTCGCCGTATCGGCACTTAGAATTATGCGGTATTGCCCTAAATCTCCTTAAATCGCTTAAAAACCCTCCCTGCACCATGCGCGGCAATGCCTTCAGGCTGCTTATAACTTTATAACCGTTGCACTTCATGCCAGCGCTTTTGTGACGGGTTCAACATTCTGCTGTGGACCGTGGGTTATGGCATGGTTTCCGGCAGCCATTCTTTCGCGGTGCTGCTCTTTGCTGCCACATTAGTTTAGACTAACTCAATGAAATCGTTCTATCGCACTATAAATGAATATGCCATCCATTCTGCACGGGGGGAACGGTAATTTTTTCTGCAATATGCAGCCCCCCTGCGGGATAGGGAAAGCAGAACGCCCCGCAAATCTGTACTGCCGCAGCACAGGCCTGCTGTTTCTATCTGATACGGAAATACCAAAACGCCCCCCCGAATAGGTGCGGGAATCGGGGATGCAGAACAAAAATGTTTTTGCATAGAGGACATATCGGGAAAGATTCTGCACCTTTTGACTTTGCAGCGCCTGCCGCCATCCTGGCTTCCTGTGCCATGGATAGCCGATTTTTACGCTTTTATCATCGGAGGAGTCTTTACTGTTAAACTGTATATATATTCGGACTTTTGCGTTATATATACAGTTTTGGCGGGCTTGCATACGCCGTTTCCACTCCCTGTATTTTGTGTATTCCGCTCAAGGACAGATATTTTGCTCTGTTGTTCCTCACCTCTGCTATTTTGCTGCGTTTCCACTGCCTTTTTGCGTTTCGGTCTGTGGCTCAGCCATCTCGCTGTGGTCGTTATGCTTTTCCGTGCCGTGTTTCACTTGATGAGTTGGGCGTCTCTTTGGGCTTATGTATGTTCTCCGTCCGCCTCCATTCGTCTCACTTTTCCTTTTTCCGCACATAAACAGTCGACCACATCCCCTTGTACGCTGCTTGTTCCCCTGCCATTCCGCAGTGATCCCACGATTTTGCGTCGGAAGCGCTTTTCCACGTTCCAGCGGCAGAGCATTGCTCTTTGTTTCAACCATCACAGCGATTCGCTGGAGCGTTAAACCGTTAAACCACCCATACAAAGCCCGCCCCGCTGGAATTTCCAACTTTCCGGGTCAGCAATACTGCATTCATTCCCATATTTTCTCTTTTTTTTGTTCTCATCACAAGGACACATTTGCTTTGCTTATCGCTTTTTCCCTCATAATCCATGGTCTTATTCTACACATTTTTCACCGTCGCTGTTTGTTTTGTATGTAAATCGGATATTTTTATAAAGGTGAAAAAAATATGAATAAAAATTGATGACAACCGCAAGCTGCCGCTATATAATAAGATAATTATAAGGCGGCTGGATTGTCAGTCTGTACCACCGCCAGGAACAACGCATGTGCACACTATGGCCACAGAGCAGCCGTCGGGGCGCCATTCCCTGTGCGGCGGCCGTGCACACGAAAGAAGGAAAACGTAATGGTTAAATTTATCCTGAAGCGCATCGGAACCATGATCATTGCCATGTTTATGATCATTCTGATCACCTTCACCCTGATGCACTCCATTCCCGGTGGCCCGTTCACCAACACCAAGGGCGTGCCGGAAGAAGTTACCCAGGCCATGGAAGCCAAGTACGGCCTGGACCAGCCCATGCCGGTGCAGTTTGTCAAATATCTGGGCAACCTGCTGCATGGCGATTTCGGCCCTTCCTATAAATATACCGGCAAAACCGTCAACGATTTTATTGCCACTGGTGCGCCGGTATCCGCCAAGCTGGGCCTTGTCACCCTGGTGTTTGTGCTGCTTACCTCCATCCCCATGGGCATATTAGCCGCGCTGAAAAACGGCAAATGGCAGGATATGCTGCTGATGGCCATTGCCACCATCGGCGTTACCATTCCGTCTTTCGTGATCGCCTCCATGCTGATCTATGTATTCTCCTTTAAGCTGAACGTACTGCCTACCTTCGGCCTGGACAGCTGGAAGAGCTACATCCTGCCCGTCATCGCCATGGGCGGCTATTCCGTCAGCTACCTGGCCCGCCTGATGCGCTCCAGCCTGCTGGAAGTTATGGGCCAGGATTACATCCGCACCGCCCGCGCCAAGGGCCTGACCGAGTTCGCCGTTGTTACCAAGCATGCCCTGCGCAATGCGCTGATCCCCGTCATCACGGTGCTTGGCCCCACGGTGGCTGGCCTTTTGACCGGCAGCTTTGTTGTTGAAAAGATCTTCGCCATTCCCGGCATTGGCTATTACTTTGTAAACAGCGTGACCCAGCGCGACTACACCACCATCATGGGCGTTACCATCTTCTTTGCTGCGTTCCTGATGGCAATGGTGTTTTTTGGTCGATATTTTCTACTGCCTGATCGACCCCAGAATCAAGTTTGACGCGTAATGTTGAGGAAAGGTGAAAACACTTATGGCAGATTTAACCGCACAGAACAAGTGGGAACCGCTTGCTACCGATAACAGCGACCGTGAAAAAATCTGGTCCAAAAGCCGCACCTTTGCAGGTGACGTCTGGTTCCGTTTCCGCCGCAAGCCGACGGCCATCGCCGGTTTTGTGATTATTATCGCCCTGATGCTTTTTGCATTGGTCGGCCCCCTGTTTACCCCGTATGATTACTCCGTGCAGAATCTGGAAGTTGTCAACGTTCCGCCGGTCATGAAGGTTTACCAGATCCCCAACGGCGACTACCTGTACATTACCACCGCCCTGAAAGTCATCTCCGTTACCCCGGACGGCAAACTGAGCGGCCAGTTGCGCAAGGTGCGCGATGAATCCGATAAATCCATGACCATCTTTGATGCCGACGGCACCGAGGTTGCCCTGTATTACGGCGGCAGCCCCTATGTCATTGCCGATGAAGCCACCGGCAGCATCTACCCGTCCAAGACGATGTTGAACAATCCACATCCTTGGCACTGACGCCCTGGGCCGCGATGTGCTGACCCGCCTGATGTACGGCACCCGCATTTCCATGCTGGTTGCCTTGATGGCTGCGTTCGTCAACCTCATCATCGGCATTCTGTACGGCGGTATTTCCGGTTACCTGGGCGGCACTGTGGATATGATCATGATGCGTATTGTGGATATTATCTCCACCATTCCCCTGACGCTGTATGTTATCCTGATCATGCAGGTGCTGGGTGCCGGTATCCAGAGCATCATTGTTGCCTTGGGCAGCGTGTACTGGGTGGATATGGCCCGTGTTGTGCGCGGTCAGATCCTGAGCCTGAAGCAGCAGGAATTCGTTCTTGCCGCCAAGACCATTGGTTCCTCTGCCACAACGATTCTGTTTGACCACCTGATTCCCAACGCGCTCGGCTCCATCCTTGTTACCATTACCATGCTCATCCCCTCTGCCATCTTTATGGAGGCTTTTCTGGGGTATTTGGGCATCGGCCTGCAGCCCCCGCTGGCCAGCCTTGGCACCATGTGCAACGATGCATCTGCCAACCTGCGCACCAGCCCGCACGAGCTGTTGATCCCTGCTTTGATGATTTGTGTGGTCATGTTTGCCTTTAACTTTGTCGGTGATGGTTTGCGTGATGCACTGGACCCGAAGCTGAAGAAGTAAGGAGAGCAAAATGAGCGAGACGATTTTGAAGGTAGAGGATCTGAAAACCTCCTTTATGACTTCCTCCGGCGAAGTGCAGGCTGTGCGCGGCGTCAGCTTTGAAGTGCATAAGGGCGAGATCCTTGGTATCGTTGGTGAATCCGGCAGCGGCAAAAGCGTTACTTCCATGTCCATCCTGCGCCTGCTGGCCGATACTGCCCGCATTAAAAACGGCAAAATTGAATTTGAAGGCACCGACCTGACCAAAGTCAGCGATAAGCAGATGCGCGAAATCCGCGGCCAGAAGATCGCCATGGTGTTTCAGGACCCCATGTCCAGCCTGAATCCGCTGATTCCCGTTGGCAAACAGGTTGCCGAAATGATCCATGTACACCACCCGGAGATGAAGCGCGACGAGCTGCAGGCTGCCACGCTGGAGCTGTTCCGCGAAGTACGTATTCCCGAAGCCGAAAAGCGGCTGAAATCCTACCCGCATGAATTTTCCGGCGGTATGCGCCAGCGCGTCATGATCGCCATGGCGCTGGCCAACCACCCCGACCTGCTGATTGCGGACGAGCCCACCACCGCCCTGGATGTGACCATCCAGCACCAGATTTTGAAACAGATGCGCTCCCTGCAGGAGGAATACGGCACCAGCATCATCTTTATCACCCATGACCTGGGCGTTGTGGCTGAGCTGTGCGACCGCGTTGTTGTTCTGTACGGCGGCCTTGTGATGGAGGAAGCGGAGATCAACGATCTGTTTGAAAACCCGCTGCACCCCTACACCATGGGCCTGCTGGCCTCCATCCCCGGCCTGACCAAGGATAAGAGCGAGCGCTTGCAGTCCATCCCCGGCAGCCCGCCGGATATGACCAAGCCCCCAAGGGCTGCCCGTTTGCTTCCCGCTGCCAGTTTGCGCGCAACATCTGCGCAGCCGAGTGCCCGCCATTTGTCCAGGTTGGCAGCCGTCAGGCACGCTGCTGGCTGCTGCAGCCGGACGCCCCGGCCGAGGGAAATCCTCTGCATGAAAAACTGGCAGAAGCCGAAAGGAAGGCACACTAATGGAACAGCCCATTCTTCAGGTAGAGCACCTGACAAAATTCTTTTCTGTCGGCCCGCACGCGGAAGTTCATGCAGTAGATGACGTCAACTTTACGCTGCGCCGCGGCCGCACCTTTGGCCTGGTTGGCGAGTCTGGCTGCGGCAAAAGCAGCTGCGCACGCACCATCATCCGCATTTATGAGCCTTCGCAGGGCAAGATCATCTTCAACGGGCAGGATATCGCCCACCTCAAGCCCCGCCAGATGCAGCCGGTGCGCCGCAACATGCAGATGATTTTCCAGGATCCGTATGCTTCGCTGAACGCCCGCATGACGGTGCGCGATATCATTGCCGAGCCGCTGAAAGCCCACCATGTTTGCAAAAGCAAGCAGGAAGTTGACGAAAAAGTCTTTGCCATGCTGAACCGCGTTGGCCTGACGGCAGAACACGCCGGACGGTATGCCCACGAGTTTTCCGGCGGCCAGCGCCAGCGCGTCGGCATTGCCCGCGCCCTGGTGCTGAACCCCGCGCTGGTCATCTGTGATGAGCCCATCTCCGCACTGGACGTTTCCATTCAGGCGCAGGTCGTCAACCTGCTGCGTGACTACCAGCAGGCCGAAGGTACCTCTTACCTGTTTATCGCCCACGACCTTTCGATGGTGCGTTACGTTTCGGATGATATCGGCGTGATGTACCTGGGCCAGCTGGTGGAAAGCAGCGATTCCGAAGAGATCTACAAAAACCCGCTGCACCCCTACACCAAGGGCTTGCTGAGCTGCATTCCCATCGCGGACCCCAAGCTGGCCCGCGCCCATGCGAGCGCCGGTGTGGAGGGCGATCTGCCCAGCCCGGTCAACCCGAAACCCGGCTGCCGGTTCTGTGGCCGCTGCCCCTATGCAAAGCCCATTTGCAGTGAGCAGACCCCGGCCATGAAGGAAGCCGCACCCGGCCATTTTGTGGCCTGCCACCTGTATTAAGCCTTTTTATTCTGGTTTCTCCGCTTCTTGTTCCGGCAGCCTGCCGCAAACGGGTACCGGCAGCCAAAGCGGGATATGCAACATGGTGTTGTTCCGTTTTGGCTCCCCCTGCCCGGTTTACTGCGCCCTGCCGGTGCAAAGGAACGGCAAACATACATTATTTTCTTTTCGAGGGGGATACACATGAAAAAGAAAGTCATCAGTGCCGCTCTTGCCGGCACGCTGGCGGTCTCCTTGCTCAGCGCCTGCGGCGCTTCCAATGAGCCCCAGAACATCTCCGATGTTTCTTCTGCTGCCAGCAGCGAAGCAACTTCCACCACCGCTTCCTCCGAGTCTACCGGTGATGCTGCCCAGGAACTGACCTTTGTTCTGAGCAACATTCCCGACGGCCTGGATCCGAGCGTGACCAACAACTCCTTCGCACAGTATGTTCTGATCAACTGCTTCGAAGGCCTTGTTACCTATGACAGCACCGGCACCCTGGTTCCCGGCAACGCTGAAAGCTGGGATATCAGCGACGACGGCCTGACCTACACCTTCCACCTGCGCGACGGCCTGAAGTGGAGCGATGGCAGCGACCTGACCGCTGAAGATTACGTTTACACCATTCAGCGCGTTCTGACCCCGGCCACCGCCGCACAGTACGTCAGCATGGCTACCGATTACATCAAGAATGCTCAGGAGTATTACGATGGCACCGCCACCGCTGACGACCTGGGCGTGAAGGCTCTGGACGACAAGACCCTGGAGATCACCCTGATCCAGCCCACCTCCTATTTCATCGACATCCTGAGCATGTGGACCTTCTCCCCTGTTCAGAAAGCCACCGTTGAAGCCAACGGCGACAAGTGGTCCACCGAAGCAGATACCTATATCTGCAACGGCCCCTTCAAGATCGCCAGCATGAGCATGAACGAAAACGTCATTCTGGAAAAGAACGAGAACTACTGGGATGCTGAGAATGTCTCCCTGCAGAAGGTCACCTTCCGCTACGTTCTGGATCAGGCAACTGCTCTGACCGCTTACGAGTCCGGCGAGGTTGACGGCGTTGCCAGCATTCCTTCCTCTGACTTTGCCCGCCTGAAGGCCGAGAATGCCGGTGTGCAGACCAGCCCCAGCTACGGCACTGTTTACTATGACTTCAACTGCTCTGCCGAGCCTGTGAACAACGTTCTGGTCCGCAAGGCAATCTGCCTGGCCATCGACCGTCAGTCCATCATCGACAACGTTGTGCAGGTCGATGCACAGCCCGCTTACAGCTTCCTGGCCCCCGGCTACTCTGTTGATGGCAAGGATATCACCGAAGGCCGCGAAAGCTTTGGCCTGTCCGCTACCGCTGACGTTGAGGGCGCCCAGGCTGCCTTGGCAGAGGCTGGCTACCCCAACGGCGAAGGCTTCCCCCCACTCTGACCCTGAGCTACTACGACAACGACACCGTCAAGAAGGTCGTTGAAGCTATGGCTGAAATGCTGAAGAACAACCTGAACATCAATGTTGAAGTTTCCTCCAACGAGTGGAGCATCTTCTATGACGACGTTCAGAAAGGCAACTATCAGGTTGCTGCCATGGGCTGGAGCGCTGACTACGTGAACCCCATGAGCTTCCTGCCCCTGTGCAAGACCGGCGATTCTTCCAACAACCTGTTCTATTCCAACGCCGATTATGACGCTCTGGTTGATCAGGTCAAGGCTGAGAACGATCCGGCCAAGGCTGCTGAGCTGACCCTGCAGGCTGACGCCATCGTTTCCAACGATTACGCTGTTCTGCCCCTGTACTACAAGTCCAACAACTACCTGATGCATGACAACATCAGCGGTTTCTACATGACTGCTTCCGGCAACCTGTTCTTCAAGGATGTGAAGGTCGGCTAATGCGTTGCACGATTGAAACCAGGGACTTTGGTACTATGGTTTTTACGCTGTACCCGGAATATGCCCCCTCACCGTGGCAAACTTTGTGAAAACTGCACGCAGCGGTTTTTATGATGGTTTGTGTTGGTGCCGCATCGTTAAGGATTATGTCATTCAGGGCGGTTCGCCGGACAATGACATCATGACGGACAGTGATTGGCATATTAAGGGCGAGTTTACGGAAAATGGCGTCAACAACCCGCTCAAGCATATCCGCGGTGCCCTTTCTATGGCGCGCGATGATGACTTTGATACCGCCGGCACGCAGTTCTTTGTTGTTCACAAGGATGCTGCCAAGCTGGACGGCCGTTACGCCGCCTTTGGCGAAATGGAGAGCGGTTTTGATGTGCTGGACGCCATTGCCAACCAGCCCACTTACGGCCCTGAAACCTGGAACAAGCCCAAACAGATGCCTGTCATCACCAAAATCACGATCGAAGATTGATGGTTTTGGCTGACCGGCTGAACTGAACCACAACACCCCCTGCACCGGAAAGCATTGTGCTTTTGGTGCAGGGGGTGCTTTTGTGCTGTCTGTTGTTCGGTTGCCGTTCGCCATCATTTGTACATGAATTTCCGGAATATTTTTCGTCCGTGCGTTCTCTATGGCAACACCGCACAATTCCCGCCTAGCGGCTTAAGCACCGCTTCGGCGGCTGCGGCACGGCATCTGCGTTGCCAAAATGCTCGATAATATCGGGTAGCGGTACCCGCATCGTGCTTCGGGGGCAAAAGCCCCTCGCACTCTGCGACCGCTGCCCCTGCTTCGGTTCGCTGTTTCCGCCACTGGCGGTGCTCACCTTTGCAGCATCCAGTATTATCGAGCATTTTGGCTTAGCATCTGCCGCACCTCGCTCGCCGTATCGGCACTTAGAATTATGCGGTATTGCCTTTATAGTTCCACCACGTGCCGCACACGCCTTCCAGCACGCTGCCGCAAGCCCAGGGCATCAGCGCAAACCATGTGCTGGCAAGACTGCCGTCGGGGTAGGTCTGCACCAGCAGGCCCTCGCAGTGGCAGAACCGCTCGGACATCCAGCCCGCGCGGCCGTAGTCGTACTCGCGGTCAAAGGTGTTGAAGGTCTGCAGCGACCAGCCCACCGTATCCTTTAAACGGGATTCAATATAGGCATCGGGGCGGCGGCGCAGATAGTAGAACATCTCGTCGGCAACTGTGCAGGACATGGGGTGAATGTGCGGGTTGGCCACCGAAGTGATGCTGCCGCCGCAGCTCGACCAGCCGAGGCGGGACAGCGGCGGGACCTGTACGGGCACATTGTAGCAGAATTTAAAGCTGTACTCATAGCACAGTGCGTCCCGCAGGTGGTCGAGGTAGACGGCCTTGCCCGTCAACTCGTGCAGCAGCCGCGCGACGCGGATGTAGGCCAGCACACCCTCGCTGTCCACGGCTTTGCTGGTATCCGGCGGGCCGCCGTAACACTCAGCACGACGGATAAAGGCGTCGTAGTAGTGTACCTCGCTGCGCTCCATGGCGGGCAGGTCGGCGGTGTCGCCCGTCAGCTGCATCAGCGCAGCCTCAGCGGCCAAGCACCAGGCGCTGCCCAGGGAATCGTATTCCAACCCTGCGCCCGTTTGCTCCGACAGGATAAACGGGTACTCGCCGTCGCCGTTGCGTGCCGCCGCCAGCCGTGGCACCACGCCCTGCACAAAGGCGAGCCAGTCTGGGTGGTCGATGCCGCGGGCGGCTTCGAGCCGATAGGCCTTTAGGATATAATAAAGCGTCTGTCCGACCAGATAGCCGGAATGCCCGCCCGTGTACATGCCGTCGAACCACCAGCCCCGACAGCTCCAGCCGTTTTCGGCGTCCCAGGTCTCGTTGGGCAGGCCGCAGCGCGGGTCCAAAGAGTTCTGCACAATATTGTCGATGCAGGCAAGGGCCGCAGCGCGGATCGTCTTATCCCCCAGGCGGTGCGCCGCCTGCAGGCAGGGCACGGCGGCGGACAGGCCGTTGGTCCAGCTGATGGAGAAGATCTTGTTCTGCTCATAGCTGCCGTCCGAGCGCTCTTTGGTGATGCCGACATAGTTTTTATCGTCGGGCAGCCAAGCGTCGCGGGTAACGGCCCCGGCCAGCAGCTCTGCCGCGTGGGAGGGGGGCGTGCCGGGGCGCGGCGGCGTGTGCCACAGCCCATAGACGGCCTCCAGCGCCGCGTATAGCGTGCGCTCACCATCCACTGCGACAAAATCATAGAGGTACAGCGGGAAGGCAACGCTCTCCCCGCCGCCAGCGTCAAGCAGTTTTCACCCATCGGGGCGCGGGGGCTTGATGTTGTGGGACTGCACAAACAGCCAGGGCGCGTTTTCGTACCCCAGCGTGTAGCCGACACTGCCGTGTTCAGTGAGCAGGTAAAGCCTGCAAACTGTGCGAACGTTCCCTGCCCTGCCGGGCTGCCAGGGTTGCAGCACGCCGTTTTGGCGCACGAAATATGGCGCAGCCGAGAGCCCATACCACCGTCCGCCGTCCAGCAGGAAGGCTGCGGGGTGGCTGAGGCGATCAGCGCGGACCATCCACCAAGGCGATGCAGGAAACTCCGGTGTACCTGCCCGCAGCCTTGGGTAGCGGTTGTCAACGCGGATCGGGGCCCTCGCCGCGATTGCGGCCATAGAGGAATCCGGACAAGAAAAAGCGCGGTGCATCGTGAGCAACGCAGTGTTCCAGCTTAACAACGCCGCGCCATGGGGCGGCGGCGTTGTTGGTCAGCGTCACCTGCCAGACCGCTGGATCGGCCAAAGACGAAACGCCGTGGTCATAGGCAAAGTCCAGCGTCAGCGGCGTTTCAGCCAGCGGGCGGTAGTCCTCATCGTCCGCCGACCGGGCCGTGCAGGCAAATTGCATCATCATAGGTTACTCCTTTTTTACTATATCAGAACGCCTTACAGCGGCCAAATGCGGTATCGGCCGCTGAGGGCCAGCAGGGCAAAGAAGTACAGGCAGTTGTCGTAATAGCGGCGTGGGCCATCCCGCAGGGGCGTGTTCCAGAAACGGCGCACGCAAACCTCGGCGTTGGGGCCGCCCGCCGCCAGGCTCGCCTGGGCGTTGGTGGCCGTGATGGCCACGGGGTGCAGGGCCTCCCCGGGCAGCGGTGTGCCATCGATCTCCCAGATGCCGTTTGTGCGGCCGCACAGCGTCTCGCAGAAAAATTTTTGCAGCCGCTCGGCGTTTTCGGCCTGCCACGGGTCGGCCCCGAACCAGGCGTAGTCCAGCGCCATGTTGGCGATGGTGCGGTAGGCATCGCTGTAATACAGGTCGTGGCGCTGGTCACGGTCCGAGCGGTTGTGGGGCGTACCGTCGTAGAGGGAATACTCGGCGCAGAGACCCGTGACCGGGTGGCACGCTTTATGGAGAAATGCGCGGCTAGCCCGGGCAGCCTCGGCCCAGAACGGGCGATCCGCCTCGTCGGCCCACAGCGAGAACAGTGTGTAGAAGTGGGGCAGATGGTAGGACGGATCGGTAAAATCACACTCGGTGATAAATTTGATAAGGTGGTTTTCGGGGTCCCACATCGGGCGGCCCGTGCCGGGCTTTTCGCCCTTATGCAGGCAGCTGTGCAGGATGCGTCGGGCCATGGCGGCGTAATCATAAATTCCGCTGCCGCAGCCCCAGCGCCCCGCCGCAAAAAAGAGCGCCATGGCAAAATATTCCTCGCCGTCGGGGGCTGGGCCATTGGCGTTTGGGGTGCCATCGGTTTGGCATGACCAGGCAAAGTACCCCGCGTTGGGGCCGTCCTGCATGTACATATAGTGCATGACCCAACCCCACAGTGCATCAAATTCGGCCTTGTGATCAGTCTGTACGCAGAGCATCATGCCGTAGCTCATGCCCTCGGTACGGACGTCGTGGTTGCCCGTGTCCTCGATGTAGGCAAGACCCGGCCCGGTGGGGTGGTAGAAGCGGTGGGTCTCGTCCCCGTAAAAAATGGTATGAAACGTATTTTCAATGCGTGCGTCGATCTCCGCCTGCGCATAGCCCAGCTCCGCAAAACGTTGCGATAGTGTGTGGGCAGGGTAACTGCTGCCATAAATCGGCCCCCTTTCGTTGTTCGGTTTTGGCTCAATATAGCAGGTTACAGCGGCAAAATCAAGGGGGGTACCGGGCTCGATTTTCAACAGGGCAACATAAATACAGCACCCCTGCATTCCACTTATTGCAAGAAAAAGCCCCGTCGTTTTCGGGACTTTCGGCTTTTGCAATGCTTATTTGTGCTATTTTTCAGGCTGTGCAAATTTTGGCGATGCCGAACAAGCACAGTAGGTAGGAAAAATTCTTGGCACATTATGCACCATTTATCCATAATGATGACACGAAAGTTACAATTCGTTTCTCGAATCGCACAAAAACTGTGTTTTTCTTTCTAGCACATTGCACAAAAAAACAATCAACAAGCCTGTAAAACAGCAGATATTGATAAGATACATAGCAAAAAATGAGAAGCGTGCATTTTCGGAATGCGGTATAATAACGGCAGATGATATGTTTGGCCTGTGATGAGCTCACCAAACATAAGACACAGACAATTCAGAAAAAGAGTGAAGCAAACGGTGTTGGACAAGATCGCACCCAAGACCCAACGGCCAAACGCCCGGGATTTTATGTACTGCTGGACAAGCCGGTCGGCGGCCTGCCGAGCAATGACGGCGTAGGCCACCACCCCGTTTATATCAATGGTGACCGCCTTGTAACTTTCGCCAAGATGGTCGGCGGCATTGACGATGAGAACATTCTGGAAATGCTCCGCACGGCCAAGGGCTTCCGCAAGCTCGTGCACAGCGTCGGCGTCAGCATCGTCGGCGACCTGCCCGACAAGGTCGTGACCTTCACCCTCGGCTTCTCCGGGGAACTGGGCAGCGGCGGCAGCCGCAACAGCATGAAGATTACCACCGATGGCACCGAGCACATCATGGTCATGGATGAACAGCAGTGGTCCGACAGCGACGAGACGCCGCAGGAGTTTCTGTTCGAGCTCGTCAAACCGAAGGACATTGCCACGGCCACCGTCAAGCTCTACTTGAACGACGGCTACACAGTCCCCGAGGTTGACCCCGACCCGCCCGTGGCTTTCGATACGCCCGCCTACAGCGAGATGATCGCCCGCAGCTGCCTGAGCACCGGCAACAACATCCGTATCAAGCGCGTGTTGCAGCAGCTCCGCGATGGCAAGCCCACGACGATCGCCTTCCTGGGCGGCTCCATCACACAGGGCGCGGGTGCGGTTCCCTCGCAGGAAATGTGCTACGCGCGCAAGACCTATGAGGCCATCTGCGAAAGGTACACACCCGACCACGGCGCACATGTCCGCTACATCAAAGCGGGCGTTGGCGGCACGCCCTGCCAGCTCGGCATCATCCGCTATGACCGCGACATCACCCGCGACGGTGCGGTGCAGCCCGATCTGATCATCGTCGAGTTCGCCGTCAACGACGAGGCTGACGAGACGAAGGGCCTGATGCACGAGAGCCTGATCCAAAAGATCTGGTCAGCCCCCAATGAGCCCGCCGTTGTGATGTTGTTCAGCGTTTTTGCCAACGACTGGAACCTGAAGGATCGCTTGGCTCCCATCGGTTGGCGGCATGAGCTGCCGATGGTCAATGTGCTGGACGCCGTCAGCCCGCAGTTCCGCGTTGGTGTCGGTGAGCGCAGCGTCATCACCCGCCGCCAGTACTTCTACGATGTGTTCCATCCCTCCAACAGCGGGCACCGCATCATGCGGGACTGCCTCATGTATATGCTGGACCGGCTGGACAAGCAGCAGGAAGGGCCTGCCCCGAAAGAGCTCGCCCCCTACTACGGTTTCGACTTTGCCGAGACGAAGCTGCTGGACCGCAGTGTGAACCCCTTTGACGCGGTCATCGACCCCGGCTGCTTCACCGAGACGGACACCGATTTACAGAGCGTGCCCTTCGACTTCGAGGATGTCAACACCCCCGAGTTCCCCACAACTGGAAGAAGGGCGCGGGCGACAAGCCGTTCACGATGGACATCACCTGCCGCAGCATCCAGCTCGTTTTTAAGGATTCGGGCAGCAAGGAGTTCGGCGCGGCAGTCGTCACGGTAGACGGCAAAGAGATCGCGGCCTACGACCCGCGGCAGGCCGGTTGGACCCACTGCCATGCGGCCATTATCTTAAAGGAAGAAACCGCGCAGCGGCACCACATCGAAATCAAGATGCAGGAGCCGGGCACGGACAAAGTATTCACCATTTTAGGCTTCGGCGTTCTGTAAAGGACACGGAAGAACAGGAGGAAGCATTATGAAGAGAACCAAGAATCCCGCTAAAGAGGCTGAGTACCGCAAGCGTGCGGCCGACCTCGTTGCGCAGATGACCCTGCACGAGAAGGTTAGCCAGATGCTGAGCTGGGCTCCCGCGATCGAGCGTCTGGGCATCCCCGCTTACAACTGGTGGAGCGAGGGCATCCACGGTGTCGGCCGCGCGGGCACTGCCACCGTCTTCCCCAGGCCATCGGCATGGCCGCCGCCTTTGACGAGGACATGATGGAGCAGGTCGGCAACGCCATCGGCGTTGAGGCTCGCGGCAAGTACAATATGTGCCGCGCCCACGGCGACCGCGACATTTTCAAGGGTCTGACCGTCTGGGCCCCCAACATCAACATCTTCCGCGATCCCCGCTGGGGCCGTGGCCACGAAACTTACGGCGAGGATCCGTTCCTGACGAGCCGCCTCGGCGTCCGCTTTGTTGAGGGTATGCAGGGCGACGATCCCGATTACCTGCAGGCCGCCGCCTGCGCCAAGCATTTTGCCGTACACTCTGGCCCCGAAAGCGACCGCCACCACTTTAACGCCATCGTCTCCAAGCAGGACCTGTGGGAGACCTACCTGCCCGCCTTCCGCGCACTGGTCAAGGAAGCCGGTGTCGAGGCCGTCATGGGTGCGTACAACCGCACGAATGGCGAGCCCTGCTGCGGCAGCAAGACCCTGCTAAAGGATATCCTGCGTGACAAGTGGCATTTTGACGGCCACGTTACCTCCGACTGCTGGGCCATCAAGGACTTCCATACCGGCCACATGGTCACGGACGGCCCTGTAGAGTCCGTCGCACTGGCCGTCAACAACGGCTGCGACCTGAACTGCGGCGACCTTTACGTTTACCTTGAGCAGGCCGTCGCCGAGGGCAAGCTTTCCGAAGAGAAGATCGACGAGAGCCTGACCCGCCTGTATGTGACCCGCATGCGTCTGGGTATGTTTGACGCCGAGGATCAGGTTCCTTATAATAAGGTTGGCTACGACGTTGTCGACAGCGCCGAGATGAAGGCCCTGAACCTGAAAGTCGCCGACAGCATCATGACGCTGCTGAAGAACGACGGCACGCTGCCGCTGGACAAGTCCAAGCTGCACACCGTCGGCGTCATCGGCCCCAATGCCGACAGTCGCAAGGCGCTGCTGGGCAACTATGAGGGCACTGCCTCCCGCTACACCACCGTGCTGGAGGGCATTGAAGATTACCTCGGCGACGATGTGAAAGTCCGCTACTCGCAGGGCTGCCACCTCTACGCCGACAACATCCACGGCTTGGCCGAGTCCAACGAGCTGATGAGCGAGGTCAAGGGCGTCTGCGAGGAGAGCGATGTCGTTATCGCAGTCCTCGGTCTGGATGCCGGCCTTGAGGGTGAGGAGGGCGACCAGGGCAACCAGTTCGCCAGCGGCGACAAGCCGAACCTGAAGCTCCCCGGCCATCAGGAGGAAGTCCTGAAAGCCTGTGTTGAGAGCGGCAAGCCTGTTGTTCTGGTTCTGCTGGGCGGCAGTGCATTGGCTGTCAACTATGCAGATGAGCACGTAAACGCCATTCTCGAAGCCTGGTATCCCGGTGCCCGTGGCGGCGAGGCTGTGGCCCGCGCTCTGTTCGGTGAGACGAACCCGCAGGGCAAACTGCCTGTCACCTTCTACCACAGCGACCGCGACCTGCCGGAGTTTACCGACTACGCAATGAAGGGCCGCACCTACCGCTACATGGAGAAGGAAGCCCTTTACCCCTTCGGCTACGGCCTGTCCTACACGAAGTTCGGCTTCAAGAACGCTGCTGTCAGCGCGAATGAGGCGGGCTCCGACGGCCTCGATGTGACGGTGGACGTCACGAACGAGGGTTCTGTTGCGGGCCGCGAGAGCGTGGAGGTTTACGTCAAGGCCGAGCGCGAGAACACCCCGAACGCCCAGCTGAAGGGCCTTGCCAAGGTCGAGCTGCAGCCCGGTGAGACGAAGCAGGTCAAAATTCACCTGCCGCTGGCCGCCTTCGCCCTCTGCAATGAGGAAGGCACGCCGATCGTTGAGGCAGGCAGCTACAGCGTTTACGTCGGTGCTTCCCAGCCTGATGCCCGCAGCGTAGCGCTGATGGGTCAGGCCCCGCAAAGCTGACTGTCACCCAGTCCGCAACGCAGGCCCTTGACCTGTGATTGATATTAGGAAGGAGAGACAGAACCATGCCCAAGACCGCACAAAAAGACGCTTCTGTGGCCACTGTCAAGAAGCAGGGTGCCGTGATGAAGCACATTAAAAAGTACTGGCAATGGTACGCAATGATGTTCATTCCCATTGTGTACTACATCGTGTTCCGCTACATCCCGATGTTCGGCAACATCATTGCGTTCCGCCGCTACCGCGCCGGCAGCAGCATCTTCGGCGATGAATGGAGCGGCCTGAAGTACTTCAACCAGTTCATGAAGGATCAGAACTTCTGGCGTGCGTTCAAGAACACACTGCTGTTGAACTTCAAGTATCTGATCATCAGCTTCCCGCTGACGCTGATCTTCGCCCTGTTGCTGAACGAGGTCAAGAATGTTCACTTCAAGAAGATTGTGCAGACGATCTCCTACCTGCCCCACTTCATCTCGATGGTCATCGTTGCGGGCATGGTCCGCGAGATTCTGTCCACCAGCGGTCCCATCAACAACCTCATCACCAAGCTGGGCGGCGAGGCCATCACCTTCATCTCCCTGCCCGAGTGGTTCACGACGATCTTTGTTACCACGGGCGTATGGCAGGGCCTCGGCTGGGGCACCATCCTCTACTTGGCTGCCATGTCCGGCATCAACACCGAACTGTACGAGGCTGCTGAGCTGGACGGCGCAAACCGCTTCCAGCAGTGCCTGCACGTTACCATCCCCGCCATCCTGCCCACCATCTCCACCCTGTTGGTTCTGAACATCGGCAGCCTGTGCGGTTCCGCCGCTTTCGAGAAGGTCTTCCTGCTGTACACCCCCACCACCTATGAGACGGCCGACATCATTGCCACCTACGTCTACCGCATGGGCCTTGGCTCCGGCAACTACAGCTACGCAACGGCCGTCGGCCTGTTCCAAGGTGTCATCAACCTGGTCCTGCTCACGGTTGCCAACAAGGTCTCCTCTTGGCTGACCGGCAGCGGTTTGTGGTAATTAGGAGGATAAAATAATGGCAAAAGCAACTACTATGGGCCCCATGAAGATCAAGGAATCCGCCAGTTACCGCGTGTTCAAGGTCTTTAACGCCATCATCCTGACGCTGATCAGCGTTGCGATGCTCTACCCGTTCCTGTACTTGGTCGCCCAGTCCTTCTCCTCTACGCAGGCGATCGTTGCAGGCGAAGTCGGCCTGATCCCGAAGGACTTCAACATCTCCACATATAAATACGTCATCACCGACGGCAAGTTCATCCCCTATTACGGCAACACCATTGTGTACTCCATCATTGGCACGGTCTGCGCTCTGCTGTTCAGCGCCCTGCTGGCCTATCCCCTTTCCAAGGCGGAGCTGTACGGCGGCAAGGCCATCAACAAGTTCATCATTTTCACGATGTACTTTGGCGGCGGCATGATCCCCAACTACATTTTGATGGTTTCCTTGGGTCTGCGCGATACCGTGGCATCCTTCATCCTGCCCGGCATGATCTCCACCTACTACGTCATCCTGATGCGTTCCTTCTTCCTCACTCTCCCCCGTGAGCTGGAAGAAGCCGGCGAGATCGACGGCCTGGACTTGTGGGGCGTGTTCTGGCGCATCGCCATCCCCCTGTCCAAGCCCATCATTGCCACCATGACACTGTTCTACGTCGTCCAGTACTGGAACGACTGGTTTGATGCTTTCCTCTACTTGGATACGACCACGAAATGGCCCGTTGCCTACTATCTGCGCCAGCTCATCAGCAGCGCTTCCGGCACAAGTGCCGATGCAGGCGACGCCATGCAGATCGCTTCCATCATCAAGTCCTGCGCCATGGTGCTGACGTCCGCTCCCATCATTTGCATCTACCCCTTCATCCAGAAGTATTTCGTGCAGGGCATGATGCTGGGCGGCGTTAAGGGCTAACGTTTTCGCGTTAGTGCTCTGCGTCCCGTTTTTCCACTGTCTTAAAACCGACGCCGACTCCGGCGCCGGATGAAAGAAAACGCCTGTTTTCCCAGGGCCTTCCGGGGAGCAGGAAAAAACGTAATGGAGGTTACGAAACTTGAAAAAGCTCACATCCCTCGTGCTGGCTACCGGCATGGTGCTGTCTCTGGCTGCCTGCGGCGGCTCCGGCAGCTCCACGGCTGCAAGCACCACCAACACCGATGGCAGCACTGCTACCACCGACACCGCTGCTGCGGACGAGTCGAACCTCGGCTATGAGTACGGCGAGCACTTCCACTCTGACGAGCCTGTCACCTACACGATGTTCTTCAACGACAACCCCGCCTATCCTATGAACGACAAGTGGATCAACGAGGGCGTCTTTAAGGCCATCGAGGATGCCACCAACGTCCATCTGGAACTGACCGTCGTTGACAACTCCAACTACACCGATAAGGTTTCCTTGGCCGTTTCTTCCGGCACTTCCCCCTACATCATCCCCAAGATCTACACTGAAACTGCGTATGTCACCGGCGGCGGCGTTGTCCCCGTCTCCGACTATGTCCAGTATATGCCCAACTACTCCAACTTCGTCGAGGAGTACAACATGCAGGACGACTTGGCCACCATCACGCAGGCTGACGGCAAGTACTACCGCCTGCCCGGCCTGAAGGAGACCGCTCTGCAGGATTATACCTTCCTCGTCCGCAAGGACATCTTTGACGCTGCCGGCTACGATGTCGCCGAGCTGGAAAAGGATTGGACCTGGGATAAGTTCGCCGACGTGCTGATCGGCGTCAAGAAGTACATGGTCGAGCAGGGCATGTGCGGCGAGAATGACTACATCTGGTCCGATATGTGGTGCGGCCAGACCTCCGGTTACGGTCAGGGCGGCAACCTGCTGAAGCTGCTGGGTGCCTCCTACGATATCAACACCGGCTGGGCCATCACCACCAACTACGGTCTGGTCTATGACCCCGACAGCGATTCCTTCGTTGACGGCTCTGTCTCCGACAAATACAAGCAGGCCTACACACTGTCCTGCAGAAGCTTGTCCAGAACAAGGTTCTTGACCCCGAGACCTGGACCCAGGATGACGACACCGCGCTGAACAAGTTCTACCGCGGCGAGACCGTCATCATGTCCACCAACCGTGCCCAGTACGCCGTCCAGGACGCCAAGGTCAAGGAGCAGCTGGGCGAGGGCAACTACGAGCTGTACCGCATCCTCACTCCCATCGGCACATCCGACTATCAGGCCGAGAACCAGCGCCTTGAGTGCGGTATCATGATCTCTTCCAACGCTCTGAAAGAGCTGGGCGAGGACGAGTTCATCAAGATGATGCGCTTTGTTGACTGGCTGTGGTACTCTGACGAGGGCCTGACCCTGACCAAGTGGGGCAAAGAGGGCGAGACCTACACCGTCACCGACGGCACCTACAGCCTGACCCCCGGTTACTACTGCAAAGGCCTGTCCATCGGACAGACCTCCGACGATCAGGTCGACCTGCGTGAAGAGCTGGGCTACGCCTGCGGCAACTTCATGTATGGCGGCAACACCGAGCTGCTGACCAGCAACTTCACCGATGATCTGCGTGACTTCTACGACCGTCAGGGGCCAGTACCGCAAGCTGCGCCCGCTGGATCCCACCGTTACCTTCGACGAGGATCAGCTGGAGATGCTGAACCTGTGGGGCACCCCATGACCGATACCGTCAACGCTTGGACCTGCAAGTTTGCCATGAATCAGGCCGACATCAACAACGATTGGGATACCTACGTTGCTGAGGTCGAAGCCCAGAACATGCAGAACATCGTTGATATGTACAACGACACCTACAACGCAAGCAAGTAATTTGTTTGGAAACTGACTGTCCCTGCGACAGTGATGCAACTGCCGGGGGCAGCCTCACGTAACAACATGGGGCTGCCCCCGGTTTGCTGTTTATGGTATGCAAGTACCGCGCCCCGGTGACGGGGCGCACCGTGTGTGCCCGACACGGCCATGTCGGACCTGCACGGCACTTCCCGTCACATCCCCTTACCCTTATTAAAAGGAGCTGTTCCTTATGAAACGCACCGATTTCAGCGTCGACTGGCTGTTTGCCGCCTGCGCGCCGGATACCGAGCTGCTGCCTTGGAACGCGCAGTTCACCCCCGTCGACCTGCCCCACGATTGGCAGATTCGCCACGCGGACGATCTGTACCGCGATGGCACGCTGTTCTACCGCAAATATTTCTTTGTCACCGATGTACCTGGCACCCGCCGCATGCTTTGGTTCGGCGGGGCCTACATGGATACGACCGTTTTCGTCAACGGCACCGAAGTCGGCCAATGGAAGTACGGCTACACGTCGTTCTGGTTCGACATCACCGACGCGCTGCATGAGGGCCAGAACGAGGTTCTTGTCCGCTGCCATCTGCGCCACCCCAACTCCCGCTGGTACTCCGGTGCGGGCCTGTACCGCAATGTGGAACTGTGGGAGGCTCCCGACCTCCACTTGATGCCCGATGGACTGTATGTAGCTGCCAAAGAGGGCGACAACGGCGCTTGGACCGTGGCCGTCACTGCCGAGGTGGGTTCCGTCACCGCCGCCAGCGCGGGCCGCACGCTGACGCTGTATCTGACCGATGATAACGGCAGCCTTCTTGGCACTGCCGCCATCCCTGCCGATGCATGGGCTGCTCTCCCTCCCCCGATGGCTGGCGCACGGGCAAGGAAACCGCGATTTACAAAGCCTCGCACACCTTCACGCTGCAAGACCCCGCTTTGTGGGACTTGGACGCGCCGAACTTCTACCACATCACGGCAGAGCTAACCGGCGCCGATGGCGTTACCGACACACTAACCACCCGCTTTGGCTGCCGCACCATCGAAGCCACACCCGACTGCGGGCTGCTGGTGAATCACAAGCGCGTTTTGATCAAGGGCGTCTGCATCCACCACGATTTCGGCTGTCTCGGTTCGGCGTTTGAGTACAGCGCCGCCAAGCGTCAGCTTGAAATCCTCAAGTCCATGGGGGTTAACAGCATCCGCACAGGTCACACACCGCCCGCGCCGCAGTTCATGGATCTGGCCGACGAGATGGGCATTTTGATGGATGTCGAGAGCTTCGACTGCTGGCGCAGCGGCAAGAACCCTTACGACTACGGCCGCTTCTTTGACGAGTGGCAGGAAAAGGATGTTGCTGCCTGGGTCCGCCGCGACCGCAACCACCCAAGCCTGCTGTTCTGGTGCATCGGCAACGAGATCTACGACACCCACGCGGGTCCCGAGGGCGCGGACACAATGCGGATGCTGCTGGCCGAGGTCGCCGCGCACGACCCTGCGCGCAACGGCATCCCAACGCTCGGTTCCAACTACATGCCGTGGAAAATACACAGCACTGTGCCGATATCATCAAGGTCGCGGGCTATAATTACGGCGAGCGCCTCTACGCCAGCCACCACGAGAAGCACCCCGACTGGGTCATCTACGGCAGTGAGACATCGTCCATCGTGCAGAGCCGCGGCATCTACCACTTCCCGCTTTCGCAAAGCCTGCTGTCTGATGATGACCTGCAGTGCTCAAGCCTGGGCAACAGCCGCACAAGTTGGGGCGCGGAGAGCTGGGATGTCTGCCTGCAGAGCGAGCAGCGCTGGCCGTTCACGCTGGGGCAGTACCTTTGGACCGGTGGGATTATATCGGCGAGCCGACACCTTACCACACGCGCAGCAGCTATTTCGGCACGATTGACACGGCAGGCTTCCCGAAGGACGCCTACTACGTTGTGCAGGCCGCGTGGCTCGACCCCAAAACACACCCAATGGTACACCTGTTCCCCTACTGGGACTTCAACGAAGGGCAGCTGATTGACCTCTGCGCTTGCACCAACGCCCACAGCGTAGAACTGTTTGTGAACGGCGAGAGCCTTGGCCGCAAGGTGCTGGACTCCGCCAAGGGCCGTACCGCCAGCTGGCAGGCAGCCTACCACCCCGGCAGCGTCAAGGTCGTAGCCTACGATGAAAACGGCAAGGTCGTGGCAACCGACGAGCAGGATTCCTTCGATGACAGCGCTATGGTCTGCCTGCAGGCTGACCGCAAGACGATTTCCGGCGATGGCCGTGAGCTTGCGTTTATCACAATCACAACCCGCGACAAGAACGGCAACCCTGTGCGCAACGCGAACGACCGCGTGACGGTCCGCGTAAATGGCGCGGGTGTGTTGGTGGGCCTTGACAACGGCGACAGCGCCGACCCCGACGAGTACCAGACCGACAGCCGCCGCCTTTTCAGCGGCATGCTGCTGGCCGTTGTGGCGGGCAATGGCCGCACCGGCACGATTACCGTGGATGTCACGGCCCCGGCCTGCGCCCTGCAGTGCTGACGCTGAACGCCGCCCCGTTTGAGGGCCCCGTTCGCCGCCGTCTGCCGCCGCTGACCTTCGGCGGCAGCACGCAGGAAATCCCTGTGCGCAAGCTAACCCTGACCGCCGAGCGCACAGCGCTGGACAAGGAGCACCCCGTAACGCACATCACCGCCGCACGCCGGCCTGCAGCAGCAACCTTCACCGACATCGAGTGGCAGTTGACCGACGACAAGGGTGTGCCTGCCGTGAACGCGGCCATGCAGCCAGACGGTGACGTGCTGACGGTGACCGCCCTGGGCGATGGCACACTGCGGGTTCGCGCCCTGGTGCGCAACGGCCACGATGCGCCGCAGCTGATCTCCCAATTGGAGTTGTCCATCTCTGGCGTCGGTCAGCTGCACAAGAACCCTTATGAATTTATCTCGGCCAGCCGTTTTGATGCGTCCTTCGGCGACATCGGCAACGGCAACGAGCGCGGCGTTTCCACCTCCCGCACGGGCCGCAGCTGGGTGCTGTTCGATGATATCGACTTTGGCCCCGATGGTGCAGATACGGTGGAGTTGCCAATCTTTGTGCTGGACGGAGAACCGACGACCTTCCGCTTCTGGGACGGCGAGCCCTACGCCGAGGGCAGTACAATGATCGGCGAGCGCGTCTACCACAAGCCCAAGCAGTGGAACGTCTACCAGCCCGACACCTTCAAGCTGGACAAGCTCCTGCGCGGCATCGGCAGATTTGCCGTGGAGCTGAACGTGAAGGTCCACATCAAGGGCTTTACCTTCACCCGTCATTCTCGTGCATGGGATACCCTGGCTGCGGGCGCGTGCGATGCCGTCTATGGCGATTCCTTTACCCGCGACGGGTCGCGTGTGCTGGGCATCGGCAACAATGTCTCGCTGCTGTTTGACCGCATGGACTTTGGCGAGACCGGCTGCTGCGGCATCCGCATTACGGGCCGCAGCCCGTTGCCCGCCAACACGGTGCATCTGATGTTTGCCGCTGCAGACGGCGGTGAGACCGAGCGCCGTGTGGTCGAGTTTGGCCCACAGGCCGATTGGGGCGAGCAAACCTTCACGTTTGAGCCCGTCACAGGGGCGCGGCAAGTCACGTTCCTCTTCCTGCCCGGCACGCAGTTTGACTTTGATTCCTTTACATTTATTTGAGGCAACTACCTATGAACCACGAAATTTATGCGGACCATGCCGCCACCGCGCCCATTGAGCCGCTGGCGCTGGAGGCCATGTATACCGCTTACCAAGAGTACGCGAACCCCGCCGCACTCTACCGCAGCGCCCTGCACACCAAGCAGACCGTGGAAAAAGCACGGCTGACCGTGGCGGAAAATCTGGGCTGCACCCCCGACCATATATTTTTCACCTCCGGCGGCAGCGAGAGCAACACCTGGGCCATCCGTGGCACGGTGCCGCAGGGCGGCCATGTGGTCACAACGCCCATCGAGCACCACTCGGTTCTGAACGCCTGCGCGTCAATCCGGGACGACGGCGGCCGCATGACAACGCTGGAGGTTGACGGGTTTGGCCGCGTTATACCTGAGAGCTTGACCCGCGCCCTGGCGGCCCACCCCAACCTAGTCAGCTTGCAGTACGCCAACAACGAGGTAGGCGTTGTACAGAACATCCCCGCGCTGGCAGCGCTCTGCCGTGAGGCGGATGTGCTGCTGCACGTTGACGCTGTGCAGGCTGCGGGACACCTGGCCATCCCGCTGGACGGCATCGATTTTCTGTCGGCGTCGGCCCACAAGTTCGGCGGGCCGAAGGGCATCGGCTTCTTGTATGTGCGCGAGCCTCGCAAACTGCGCCCGCTGATTTACGGCGGCAGTCAACAGTACGGCCTGCGCCCCGGCACTGAGCCCGCAGCGCTGATTGCGGGCTTGGCCGCAGCGTTCAAGGTCACCTGCGCCGAGCGCCGCCAGCGCACTGCCAAAAAGCGTGCCCTGGCCGAGGAGTTTTGGCAGACGCTGCATGCTGCCCGGCCCGAAGCACGGCTGCACACCCCTGCGGACGGCCTGCCGGGCCTGCTGAGCGTTGGCCTACCCGGCCGCAGCGGCCAGCGGCTGACCTACCAGCTGGATGTAGCCGGGGTCAGTGTCTCCCCCGGCGCAGCGTGCGACAACCGCGGCGTGCAGGAGCCCTCCCACGTTTTGATGGCTCTGGGCGGCACTGCGGCCGAGGATGCGCTGTCGACCTTACGTTTCAGCTTCGGCAGTGCGAACCGCCCCGGCGACGGCAAAGAAGCTGCGGAACGGCTGATAAAAATTCTGGAACAACAATAATTTTATTCACATATATAGGAGGTTTTACCATGGCATTTACCAAGTGCTGGCTGGCATACCCGGAGATTAGGGGCTGCCATTGCGACGCGATTTCTCTGCATACCGAGCTGACGGGCGAAACCATCGACCGCGCCAAGGCAGAACTGGCCGAGGGCTTCAAGGGCCTGTACGGCGCAGCGCTGACCGAGGGCGACGACATCACCCTGGCGCTGGACATGGCCCTGGACCCTGAGGGTTACCGCTTGAAGGCCGCCGACGGCCATTGCACCATCGAGGGCGGCAGCGAAGTAGGCGTTTTGTACGGCGTTTTTGCACTGCTGCGCAATCTGCAGACTGCAGGCAAGGCGTGGGCGCAGTTCACCGCCGATGAGGAGAAGGCACCATCCAACCGCCTGCGCATGCTGAACCACTGGGACAACATGGACGGCAGCATTGAGCGCGGCTACTCCGGCGATTCCTTCTTTTTCAAAGATTCCGAAATTCTAATCGATGTACCGCGTTTGACGGCTTACGCCCGTATGCTCGCGTCCGTGGGTATCAACGGCATCACAATCAATAACGTCAACGTCAAGGACGCCGCCAGCTGGCTCATCACCGACCGCTACTTCGGCGCCCTGCAGGAGTATCTGAAAATCTTCACCCCCTACGGCGTCAAGTTGTATCTGAGCATCAACTTTGCCGCCCCGATGGAGCTGGGCGGCATGGACTCCGCCGACCCCTGCGACCCCGCCGTGGCCAAGTGGTGGGCGGATAAGGCCCAGGAGGTCTGGGCAAACCTGCCCGGCCTGGGTGGTTTCCTGGTAAAGGCCGACTCCGAGGGCCGCCCCGGCCCCTTCACCTACGGTCGCAACCAGGCCGACGGCGCAAACATGCTGGCCGATGCCGTGGCCCCCTGCGGTGGTCACATTGTCTGGCGTTGTTTCGTCTACAACTGCCAGCAGGATTGGCGCAATACCAAGATTGACCGTGCCCGCGCAGGCTACGACTATTTTATGCCGCTGGACGGCACCTTCCGCGACAACGTCACGCTGCAAATCAAGAACGGCCCCATGGACTTCCAGGTGCGCGAACCGGTCTCCCCGCTGATTGGCGGCCTGCAGCACACCCACATTGCCGTGGAGTTCCAAATTGCGCAGGAGTACACGGGCCAGCAGCGCCACGTCTGCTACTTGATGCCTTGGTTCCGCCAGATTTTGGACTTCGACATGCACACCCGCCCGAACGGCGACGCCCATGTGCGTGCGCTGATCCAAGGCGCGGGCAACGGAATGGTGGCCGTGACCAACACCGGCAACGATGAAAACTGGACCGGCCACGACCTGGCCGCTGCGAACCTCTACGGATTCGGCCGCTTGAGCTATGACACCACGCTGGACCCCGCCGTGATTGCCGGCGAGTGGCTGCGGCTGACCTTCGGCAACAATGAGCCTGTGGAAAAGACGCTGCACCGCATTTTGATGCAGTCCTGGCCCACCTATGAGAAATACAATGCCCCCCTGGGCGTGGGCTGGATGGTCAACCCCAACTACCACTACGGCCCCAACGTTGACGGTTATGAGTACAGCCGCTGGGGCTGCTACCACCGCGCCTCCTTCGACGGCATTGGCATTGACCGCTCGCCCACGGGCAGCGATTACTGCCACCAGTACGCCCCCGAACTGGCCGAAATGTACGCCAATGTGGAGACCTGCCCCGAAGAGCTGCTGCTCTTCTTCCACCACATGCCGTACAACTATGTGCTCAAGAGCGGCAAAACGATCCTGCAGCACATCTACGACACCCACTTCGAGGGTGCCGAGGACGCCGCGCGGTTCTACGACGAGGTTGTGACGCTGAAGCCTTACCTGGATCCTGCCGTGTACGCCCGCCTGGAGGCACGCTTTGCCCACCAGAAGGAGCACGCCTGTGAGTGGCGCGATGTCATCAACACCTACTTCTACCGCAAAACGGGCATCGGCGATGCCCATGGCCGCAAAATTTACGAATAATTAAAAAGTGCGCCGCCGCGTGGAACTTTCACGCGGCGGCGCTTTTTATCCGTGGCAGGCCATCTGGCGGTACTCGGTAGGGGTATAGTTTATCTGCGCCTTGAACAGGCGGTTGAAGGTTGCGATCGAGTTGAAGCCCGACCGCATAGCGATCTCGGTGATGGGGATCGTATCGTCCACCAGCAGTGCTTTGGCATAGATGATGCGGCGCGCCACCAGGTAATTGTGGCAGGTCATGCCCGTGTTTTCCTTGAACAGGCGCGAAAAATGGTAGACACTAAACCCCGCGCGGGAGGCCAGATCCTCGACCGAGAGACGCTCGGTGCAGTGGTTGTTGATGTAGGCGCACAGCTCTGCAAAGCGGCGCATGTGGTCCTGCTGCTTGGGGTAATCCAGCACCTGCTCGCTGTTCTGGCGGTGCTCATACCGCCCGAAGATCGAGAAAAAGTGCAGCATCAAGGCCATGATCTCGCTCTCACGGCAGACGTTCGTGCTGAAATACTCGCCCTCTATCTGCGCCAGCACCGCAAACAGCTGGTCGGCCAGTTCGGGGTCCTCCTGCCGGGTGACAAGGCGGAAGGGGTAGAACGTGTTGAACAACTCGGCCATGTCCTGTATCTGATGAAAGTACGATACGCTGTAGTTCATGATGTATCGCTCCCCCGTTTTGGGTGCGCGAATGCTGTGCAGCTCGCCCGATGCGATAATCAGCACATCATGGGGCTGCAGCGTCACGGTCTTGCCCACAATCGTAACCGTGTAGGTACCCTCGATGGGGAGATGATCTCGCCAGGGGCATGCCAGTGCAGTGGGAAATCGGCGTCCTCCATGTTGCGGTAAAAGCGGATCGCCGTTGAAAAGCGGAAATCGACAGTTTCAGTCGTGCCGTCCAGATTCTCTATTTTGCCGGGGCTCACACTGCCGTATTTTTTGAGCAGTTCTACTTCCATAGTTTGTTTTCCTCGTGGCCTGCTGCCGTAAAAAGGTCGTTTCTTTTTATTGTATCGCGGTTTTCCGCTCCAGTCAACAGGTACGGGGATGGAGTTCCCCCGCTAGAGTTTTATAATAAACGCAAAGCTCCAAAAACAGAGCTTTAGCACAAAAAAGTAAAAATACCGTCTATCAACATTCTTGGCATCAAGCATTCGGGAAAAACCGAAGTATCAATTACACCTGATACGGTGCTGTCCGGGGAAATAACGATTTTGGCGTTGGGCGAATACAAAGCGCTGCAAAAGTGCTTCCGAATCTGAACGGACGGTGAGGGTATGTGGAAGATGTAGTTTTGATCGCTGGGACAGCGTTAATGTTCCTGTTCGGCTGGTTTTTGATGAAGCGGCTGGATCGCTTTCTGGATGAAAATCAGAAGCGAATCGAGGAAGCGCCCGAACAACAGCAGCCTGAGCAGTGCGTGCATCTGGCCGGAAATATTTCTCCTGACGAACTTGAGGAAACGCTTTCCCGGTTTCGCAGCAGTCATGCCCATGTAGAAATCGTGATCTATGATTCAGAGCAAATTTCATTTCCGGACAACGAATCCGATTGGGCGCAGTTGAAGCCTTCACATCTTGGTGCTATAATATCGTTTAAGAGGGGTGGTGAAAATGTACAGAACAAAGGAAGCGAACTTCCCAAAGAGCATATTCTTGTGTGCCTGTCCTCGTCTCCATCCAATGAACGCATCCGATTGGCGACAGCCGCCGAAGTCTTGGGCTTGGGTTTACGCTCTGCCAAGCCATCATTCATCTGCTTCCGTTTTACATGATCGGCTATGGCGTGATACGCTGCTTTGTAGAGGGACTTCGTACTGACAGTCTCTATCTGATGCCAGGTGTCCGCGTGTCGCAGGTGTTGTCTGGCTGCCTGGTTCTATTGGGTGTTTTACTTATAGGCATTATTCGCAGAAGGCAGGATATACAGGCATGAAACTAATTTGCTCTTTATTTATCACATTCTTAAAAATCGGTGCGTTCACCTTTGGCGGCGGATACGCTATGATTGCGCTGCTTGAAAATGAGTTCGTTGAAAAGAAAAATGGCTTGAAAAAGCGAGTTTCTGGACATGGTTGCGGTAGCCGAATCCACGCCAGGACCAGTCGCCATCAACAGTGCGACTTACATTGGTTACAAAATTGCAGGATTTGCGGGTGCAACCATGTCCACACTTGCTGTCAGCATTCCATCTTTCTTTGTAATTTATGGTATCTCGCTGTTCTTTGATCAGTTTCTCAGTTTGCGCTGGGTTTCCTGCGCATTCCGCGGGATTCAGGTATGTGTGATCTATCTGATCCTTACCGCAGGGCTGAAAATGCTTAAAAGTATATTCTAGCATGGCGATTGATTTTATTTCCAACTTCAATAGCAATTCCTGCTGAACCGCGCTTATTTCATTGCGTATAACTTTGAGCGACATCACCCTTCATTCATGATGCCGCTCCGCACTTCGCCATACCTGCCACAAATGAGCTGACCATCGTTGTAATAGCGAGGACTTGAAAGGCCTCGCTATTAGCATACATCGTCGTGAAGGTTGTTTTTCTCGGTGATCATGGAAATCAGCTCGTAGCACAAAAACAAAGGTGATGATGATAGCCGTAACGCACCATGACAAGCAGAAACAAGTTGAGGTGAAAAGGTCAAGCCGCGCAAACCCGCATGAAATCAGGCTTTTCTCTGGTTGTCCATATGCGGTTGTCAAGTAAGGAACAAAATTTTTGCAAATAAATAAGCCCTACAAGGTTTTCAAATCGGTTTTGAACCAATTTGATCCTTGTAGGGCTTATCTCTTAATTTTATGGACGAAGACCCTTTACAAGAGTCTGAAATGCAAACAATTTAAAAACCAATGTCCAAAGTAGGAAAATTTTGAGTAAATTCCGACACTTATTTTATGCAGTTCTATCTTTATGAGATTTCATCAACATCATAATACTTAAAATCCCGGAAGCAGGCACTTCCTCCTGTTTCCTCTGCCGCATAGCAGAACAGACCAAACCGGCAACCAGTAAAATGATCCATTTTGAAGTACAGCTTATGCACGTTTCCGATGGGTAGCCAGTCTCCCTTATTTACCCGGTAATAGCAGCGTGCTTCATCCTTCATGTTACAGAAATCTGCTTCAAGACGAAAATCCATCTGATGTGATTCAACAACAGTTCCTTCCGTCATATCCAATATACCATCTTCTTTTTTATCCAGCATAAGGACTTCATATTTTCCATGATGTTTTGTAATGCCAACTGCAGCATAACAGCCCTGCAACGCACACAAACCTGCGACATCGCCCTCTTTCAATGCAGAAGCATCAACAGTAACCTCAGCTGCGCAGGACGGATAACTCATCCTTTGCGTAAGCGTATTTACTGCCTGTGTAAGCTCTGTACAAACTTCCCGTGTTGTAATTGTATAGGTTCCCTGCAATGCATCCAGATGATAGTACCGTGGATCTGGATCATGATTAAACTGCCAGCGCGGAAGCAGCCCATTACGGAAATCATCACTTCCCACTAATGGCTGATAAATATATCCTGGTCTGGTACTGTGAACCTCTATTTCTTCCGGCACATGTCCGTTCTGTCCAAAAAACGGAAAATGATCCTTCCAGGTAACCGGAACCAGAATAGGAATCCGTCCAACTGCTCCGGAATCCTGAAACAGCATTGCATACCACTTTCCATCCGGCGTATCCACTATTCCTCCCTGTGCCACGCCCTGTCCACAATATCCACGATCATCACAAAGTACATCTCCACCCGTGAATTCTCCTTCCAGAGAATCACTGTAAAAGCATGCTTCCGTCCGCATCCAGCGGTCTCTCAGGGAATGAATCAGAAAAATATAATAATAGCCGTTTATTTTTTGAATATGAGAACCCTCATAGCCTAGCTCCGGGTTCTTATGATCACTGACTAAAAGACGATGTAATCCGTCCTTCTTTGGTGCAGTCAAATCTTCATTCAATTCTGTAATCCAGATTTCATCATTTCCATATACAATATAGTTTCTGCCATCCTCATCAAATAATAAAGAGCCGTCATGATAAAAGCCTTCTATCAGCTGCTTTTTCCATGGACCATCTATTTTTTCCGAAGTATACAAATAAGTCTTACGGGTATCATTTGCCACAAAGCAGATACAAAATCGGCCTTCATGATAGCGCAGGGAAGCTGCCCACATGCCCTGTCCGTAAATATTCTGACCGCTTTTCAGTTGTTGCGCATCCGTATGATCCAACGTCTCATAGACATAAGTCACATGCTCCCAGTGCACCAGATCAAAAGACTGCAGAATCTCACAGCCCGGCATAAAGTGCATGGTTGTGGATACCATATAATAGGTGTCTTCTACGCGGATCACGTCCAGATCTGGATAATCCAATCTTGTTATAGGATTTACATTCATTGTTTATTCCTTTCTGTTTTATCTCCATATTCTTTCTTTGTTCTATTCTATTTTTACTATTTTATCTTTGTTTCTTATCCGTCTGCCTTTTCAACTCTTCTCCGCCCCATTTCACTATTGCTAATATCACAATCTCACAGTAAAATATAATAATCAAAAACGATCCTGCACCATGTTATTCATCAGAAATTTCCGGTTTGCACAGATTTACCGGGAATAAACAGAAGGAGACCAGCATGAAGGAAAACCGGAGAGACTATGAAGAAAAGTCTGTAAATAATAATCTTCTATGATAATGATCGAGCTGGAAGCGCTAAATTGAGCTTCCAGCTCTTGCTATATATATACAACATGATTTCGGGCATGTCAAGAGCAGACGTCAAAAACGTCCTTCTCATCATGCATATAGATTCTGTTATTCTGGGAGTCGTCCCTCATACATAATGCTGCGTTCGCCGTAGACCTGTCCCCAGTTCCGAATGCTCATAGTCCATTTTTTAGTGGCTTCGAAAGTTGCCAGATACAGGGTTTTCAGGAGCGCTGTATCACTTGGAAATACGCTTCTCTGACGGTTGAGCTTACGGTAGGTAGAATTCAGACTTTCGATAGCATTTGTCGTGAATAACCTTTCTGACATCCGGTGAGAACTTAAAAATCGGTGTTATTGCATCCCAGTTATCATACCAGCGTTTCATGGAATTTGGGTATTTTGCGGTCCATTTTTCAGTAACTCGATCCAGAGCCAGTCTAGCCTTCTCTTCATCGGAAGCATGGTAAATCGTTTTTAGGTCAGAAGCGAACGCTTTTCTGTCCTTATCCGGAACATATTTTAGCGTGTATGTACAATACATCTCTGATAAAATGCGTCTCCCTCCCGTACGTATCCAAGAAATACTTCTGCACGTCTTTGCTTAGAACAATGATCTCGTCCGCATATTTCACAGCATTCTTTTCGCCGCCACGAATGAACTTGGATGCAACGCTTCCGCGCCACTTCTCGCGATCCCAGTCCAAACCGGCCGATGTCAAGTCTTGGACAACATTTTTCACAAATAAATTTGAAAAAAAGCAAAAAAATAAGCCCTACAAGGCTTTCAGTCGGTATCGAACCGATCTGAGCCTTGTAGGGCTTAACAGTTTACTCTATATGTTTTTTCTTAGACCGCCTGCAGAGAGGTGTTTTCCATCACTTTCTTGAATTCCTCTACTGTCATTCCAGCATCTTCCGCTGCTTCTTCAATTGTCACACGGCCTTCTTGCAGTTTTTCAACAAATAAAACTTTTAAAGAACAACTCAAGCTGTAAAAAAAGCCTTTAGTTATCGTAGTTTTTATCAGTTGACCATATTATATCACACTCACCAATGTAATATCATGGGCAACTTCGCCTTTTTGAAATTCAATCCATGCTGTTCAGTTTATCCACGAACTGCTGCACGGCAGATACGATCTTACGGATTCTCTGCCGAGAACCCCAGCGCACTGGCGATAGGCGCACAGTACTTGAACGTCTCGCCCATCATGGAGACATTGGTGTTCACATTGGAAGAAGCAGCGGCAGTCACCGGCAGGAACTTCTTGCCGACATTTTCCACAGAAGATCCGATGTTCTGGAGCTTTTCTCCAGCTTCATCGATCTTGGCAAGAGTCGCATTCTGGATGCCATTTGCGTAACCACCTCCTTTTGGGCATAAGAAAAGCCCTACTTTCTTTGACATAAGTAGGGCAAAATTAAACTATAAAATTCTTAACTTGAAATTTCTATGGTGATCTTGCTTGAGCAATTTCACAAAAAGTTGTTTTTCTGAAATTTCTTTCGCTTCGTATTTTCACGATAAGCTGATTTTCTGAAATTTCTATGCTAAAATAGCCTTAGAAATTTCAATTTCCGTTTTTCGGAGGAAAGGAAACAATCATGACAAATAGAGCTGGAACACTTGTAAGTAATCTATCAGGCGAAATGGCTTATAAATCTTTTCGCCCGGCTCCCCTTCCACCCAATCCTCCTATTGAGATATCTGGAGAGCTCCTTACGAAACTTATGCACTCTTCTCAGGAAGCACTTGATAGGTCACAATCACATCTGTAGACATACACAGGAGTCTTGTCAGAGGCTTCGCCCAGTGGAGTATTTTTCAAGACCTTCTCGAATTCCTCTACTGTCATTCCAGCATCTTTCGCTGCTTCTTCAATCGTCACGCGGCCCTTTCTCACCAGCTTAACCAACATCCGCATGAAGGCCGAGAAGAGGTTAAACGGCGGTGGGTTCCGTTTTTGGAGATGTTGCCGGAGTACAAGAGCATTTGTGAGGATATTCTTGCAGGAAACAAGGACAAATATAGCGAATGAGGTAGTGTATCATGGCGAACGATTACGGCTATTTTGGCAGCGGCAGTACCGGATATGCCCACTATAAACAGTCATTTGACCGCAACTTCGGCGGTTCCGGTGGCAGCGGAGGGAATCACAACGGTGGCGGCAATGGCTCCGGCTGCGGGCCTCTGTTGCTTATCATTGTTGTTGCTGTAATCGCTGCGCTTGTGCTGTGGGCAATGTAATTCTTAACAAGCGGCGTATGCTGCCAATAAAAAGAGGGCCATCGCTTGCGGCGCGGTGGTCCTCTTTTTTTGCTTGCTTTTTGTTCGGTCTCGTGGTAAAATAATGCTGAAAGTTATTTCAGTGAAAATGTATTCAGTATTATTGAGGTGCAATATGTTTATAGGCCGTGAGAAAGAACTGGTGCTCTTGCAGCAAGACTACATCGGCAAAGCTGTGATGGTCTACGGCAAGCGGCGAGTTGGAAAGACCACGCTCATTCAGAAAGGCCTTGATAACTGCCCTTATCAGACCGTCTATTTCGAGTGTTTGAAAGGCACAGTACAAGAAAATATTGATAGCCTCGTTGATGAGCTGGTTCGAGCCAAGATATTGCCAGTAGCTCTGAGCTTCAGTACACTACAAGATGTTTTTACCTATCTTAACACGCTGCCTCAGAAAATGGTTGTCGTCATTGACGAATACCCCTATCTGAAGGTGATGAATGAGCCCACAACAGTTGATTCCGTTTTTCAGAGCATCATTGATAACCGGCTTGGAAACATTGAGCTTATCCTCTCCGGCTCTCACATCGGAATGATGAAGGACCTCTTGCAGGAGAAAAATGCTCTGTATGGACGCTTTGCTGTCACTATCAAACTCAACGAATTGAACTATCTGGATACCGCCAAGTTCTATCCTGACAAAACTCCCTACGACAAGGTGGCGCACTATGCTGTATTCGGCGGTTCTCCTTTTGTGAATCAGGCGTTGCGTCCTACTGCCACGCTGCGAGAAAACATCGTCAGTACAATTCTAAATCCTGTGAGTGCGGTGTACCTGTATGCCAGTCAGTTGCTGTTGTCGGACTATTCCGTCAAAATCAACGCAGAGCGTATCTTTGCAGTCATTGGTAACGGCAAGAAGCGCTATTCTGAAATTGAAGACAAGCTGGATGTGAAGAAGACCGGCAATCTTGCAAAACAGATGAAACCTCTGCGTGACCTCGAAATCATCTCCCGCAATTACCCCATCAACAAGCTCAACGACAGCAAGAAATCTACCTTTGAAATCAACGATAACTTGTTACGGTTCTACTTTACCTTTATCTATAAAAACGCCAGCGCATTGCAAGTGCTAGGCGCGGAGGCTTTCTATGATGAGTATGTAGCCCCTACTCTGACAGACTTCATCTCTCGCCGATTTGAGGGCATTTGCCGTGACTATTTCAGTTTACAGGTTCGTTCTGGGAAACTGAAGGGTGTTCGCAACATCGGCAGCTATTACTATGACGACCCCGTCCACCGCAAGAACGGTGAGTTCGATGTTGCTCTGGAGCTGGCAGACGGCTATGCAATTTATGAGGCAAAGTATTATGCCCAACCTATGACCCTCGATGAAATTCACCGTGAGGCTCAGCAGGTGGCGAACATCAAGGAACTGGCCGTTAAGCAGCTCGGATTCATCGCCATCAATGGCTTTGTGGAGCAGGAAAAGCCTTATACCTATCTTGATGGCAATGACATTTTTGCGGGAATGTAGCCCGAAGCAAGCGGTTGACGCATCACCGCTGCAATTCAACCTGTTTTCGCACAAATCAAGGTCTTTCTCAAAGAGGTTCACCCATGGAAAAAGCCACATACAGTCTATCTGCTCTAAAGCAGTGCAAGGAACTCATCCGAAAAAACCGGTGGAGCACACGGTTAAAGGCCGAGCATAATTCCCGGTGTGCGGAGGTCAATGTTCTGTTCGCATCCTGCCAGAAGCTGCTCAACTATGTCATGTTCTAGCCGGACCTTTCCCCTGCCTACGACTATCAGCAGATGGTCCTTTCGAAGAGCTGTACAAAAAAACAACTCGACAATCAACTTCGTGTTTGCCACGCGTCCAGTCCGCGTCAAAGTTGTAGGCTTCCGTTTCCTTGATGACAAATGAAGAGTGCACACCCCGTCTATAGCTCCAAAGTTTAGGCGGGGTTAGCTCGCTTACTGGGAGTCAATATAGGATTTTACAGCCGATTCTGTTCTGTCCGAAACGCTACACACAAAGTAACTATCGCTCCAAAAATATGGCTTCCAATAATACTGTTTGAGTTGCTCACTAAAAGTTTTTACGAATAAGTCGAGAAGTAACAGTTTTATAATTGTTAGCCAATTTGGATAGTTGTACTTGTGGTGGGGCCTCAAACAAAATGTGGATATGGTCCAAGTCGGTATTGACAGCTTTAATAGTGCAATGCCATGAATCAAAGATTGTTTTTGTTTGGTCAAGCAGGTAGACTTTTATCGCACCTTTAAGCACAGGATGACGATATTTTGTTACTACAACTAAATGGTATTCTAGTAGGTAACAGGAGTGTCTATTTGTCCTATATAGGTTATTTTTTGCACATAGTATATCCTTTACAACTAAATATTTTTGTGGTATAATCATACTATAAAGCAACGCTATTGTAAAGGAGGTGAGTGCTTTGAATATTACATCCAGCTATCAAGTCAGAATCGTCAACTGCAGTGTCAACCTTATCGATACGGTTCATATATATCAGAAAGCGCTCTCCTACCTGATTGGTGTTGTCAGCGAGAACTGGGATGCCGTAAAAAGCATAACTACCGGAGCTTTGGAACAGCAGCGCTATATCGAAAAGCTGGTTCACGGCAATAAAAACCGTGAATTCAAATATCCGGAATTCGATAAAATGTTCCATAAGTATCCTTCGTACTTGCGCCGTGCAACAATTACAGCTGCTATCGGTGCAGTGAGCAGCTACCGCAGTAATCTTGCTAATTGGGAAAACTCCGACAAGCATACGCTACACCCATGTTTCATGTGGAGGCAGTCGTTTGCCTGACACGCGAGGCGTGACAGGCAAAAACATATAGCCCGAAAACCACGATGAACAGGAGGTACCCAGATGAGTGAAATCACGTTGAACAGCCTTCCCAAGACCTTGGACGAGCTGAAGGCTATGCCCCAGGCTGCGCTGACTGTGCCGGAGGAAGTGGCCGCTCTGACAGTGGCGGCGCTGGCGCTGTACCCGGAAAACCCTACCGAGACCGAGAAAATGCTGGATTTCCTGCGCGGCCCGCGCCCCTTGAACGGCATCGACAAACAGTTTATCCGCGACCGTTTTCGCGGCAAGGAATACCTGATGCGTTCCTACCTTGTCGGTTCCACACCGGAAAACAACTACACACCTGTGCAGCCGTACCGAGTCACCGTTTTGGAAAACACTTACAGCCGGACGCAGTTTGTCGACGGGTACCTGACCTTATATGTGGCTTGCAGCGGCGCTGACAGCCCGCGCCCGCTAAAGCTGCGCAACAAACCATCCACAGGGCAGTGGTTTTTGTGGGAGCAGCAGCTTTTGACCGGCATCCGTATTCCGCAGGTGGCTGACCCCTGGGCATAACTCCCCGCCCTGCGACCTTACAGTTTTCCTGACAGTTAAATCGCTCTCGACCCATGGACAGGTCGAGGGCGATTTTTAGTTGTGCATTGCGGCGCATAAAAAAGGAATCTCACTTGAATCAAAGCGAAAAAGACATCCCGGAAAAGGACGGAAAAATCACCACGGCATCGGCCGCTGCTTTGATGCCCGCCTTGACATGCCCAAGGCCATTGCCAAGGGCGACGATATCTGCGCTTTGCGGCACATTAAATCCGACGATAAGCAGGGTGACCAATGAAAAATGTAGACACAACCCTCGGAGAAGCCCCATCTATAACCGAAAGGCTTAGGTGGGGAGGTTCACATTGGACCGCGCTATACTTTCTGCTAACGGTCTCGACTTTTCCAAGGCATCGATGCGGCGGTCGATGCTCTTCTTGTCGAGGTCAAAGGATGCCACTATCTCTTCGAGATTGCCGTTCCGCGCACCATCAAAACATTTTAAGCTGTGCTGGAATGCTCTCCTGCACTTTTCCCGAAATCCAGCATTGCTCCCTGCACAAACCCAGTAAAGAGAATCCGATCGTCACCCTTCGCCAGTTCTTTCAATTCCTCCATAAAGGAATCCGTATCACTAGAGCCGGCCGATGTCAAGTCTTGGACAAATTTTTCACAAATAAATTTGAAAAAAAGCAAAAAAATAAGCCCTACAAGGCTTTCAGTCGGTATCGAACCGATCTGAGCCTTGTAGGGCTTAACAGTTTACTCTATATGTTTTTTCTTAGACCGCCTGCAGAGAGGTGTTTTCCATCACTTTCTTGAATTCCTCTACTGTCATTCCAGCATCTTCCGCTGCTTCTTCAATTGTCACACGGCCTTTCCTCACCTGTTTAACCAGCATCCGCATCTCACCAATGTTGATGCCTTCGGCCTTTACGCCCTGACTAAGGTTGCACATTGGTTTTGGCATATAGCATCCTCGGATATGCCATCGTTCCTTTTTATCATTTCTGTACTCCCATCATTTTTCTTCGATGGGAATACTGGTGGTGAACGACAGCGACAAAGAATCTTGTCGAATTGAAAATTGACACACGCAAATTCTTCAGTATATGTCCACCTGTGTGGAGCATGTACCGTCAGGATTCGCATATGGCAGTGGTAATTCCATTTCGTTTTTCGCGTGGAATTGCCAGAGTTATTCATTCGACAAACTCATAATGTGGTTCTCCGTATAGAGGAAAAGCCTATTAAGTTATAGGCAATGGCTTATAACCGCACTTTGAGAAAAAGAGGCCTCAAGGTACTTTTTATCTTTTGAATTTGTTGTATACCTCCAAATGAAAAAAAACAAGGAGAGGCTTCCAAGGAAACCTCTCCTTAACTGGTATTAAGGGCTATGTCAAAATCTTTCCGGCAGAATATTTACGTCAGGTAACTTACCGATACAGCGGCCCATACTGCTTGCACGCAGCATAATCCGCTGCCTGCTGATCCTGCGTGCCGAAGCTGGCCCATGCGTGGGGGCGATAGACCTTCTCGGCAGGGACATTGTGCATCGTAACAGGGATACGCAGCATGCTGGCCAGCGTAATGAGGTCAGCACCCACATGGCCGTAAACGGTCACGCCATGGTTGGCACCCCAGTTTGCCATAACGCTGTACACATCGGTGAATGCACCCTGTCCGGTCAGGCGCGGGCAGAACCACGTGGTCGGCCAGGTCGGGTCGGTGCGCTTGTCGATGGTGTTGTGGATCTCGTCGGGCAGATCAGCCGTCCAACCCTCGGCAATTTGCAGGACGGGGCCAATGCCCTCCACAATGTTGAAGCGCAGCATCGTAACAGGCATCTCTGCCTTGCAGCGGAAGTGACTGGAATATCCGCCGCCGCGGAAGTACTCATAGTCCGCACGACACCAATCGGTGGCGTTCAGGCATGCCTTGATGTCCGCATCGGTCATCTCCCAGAACGGCTTCATCACGTGGTTGCCCTCGGCATCCACGCAGGCACCGGAACCATCCAGAGCTGTCGCGCCGGAATTGATGAGGTGAATAAAGCCGTTGGCGGCAACGCCGTCAGGCTTCTGCCCAGTCACACGCTCGCAGGCTTCCGGACTCCAGTAGGTGCGCACGTCATGGAAGCACGGTGCAGAACCGGAGACAAGGCTGCCCAGCATCATGGCAATGCCGTTGCAGGTGTCGTTCTCGGTAGCGAACGGGGTCGGGGCCTTCGGGCCGTTCCAGTCAAAGGTGGAAGCCATGATGGCTTCGGTGAAGTCAGCATTCGGCAGCCAGTCTGTCCACTGGCGCTGGCCCTGGAAGCCGCCGACCACAGCGTTGCGACCGAGCGCTTCTTCATGCCAGCCCATCTCGTCCAGACGCGGATTACCGTATAGAATGTCACGGATGATCAGGGTCATCTTGACGATAAACTCCCAATCCTTGTCTGCCGGAACGATCTTCGACTTCGTGATGACAGGCGGCAGGTTCTTACCGAGGTTCTTATCAAAGCCCTCTTTGCAATTCTCGCGCACCCATGCCAGCGCCTTTTCATATTCGTCGTGGTCATAGATACCGATGGAAATGCGGCGCAGGATCTCGACCTCGTCAACCCATTCGGCGCGGATGCCGAAATACTTTTGCAGAACACCTGCATCGCAGAAGCTGCCGGCAATCCCCATCGTCACAGCGCCAATATTGACGTAGGCCTTGTTCTTCATCCAGCCTGCGGCAACAGCACCACGGGCAAAGCGCAGGATTTTCTCGGCCACGTCATCGGGAATCGTATCATCGTTGGCTTCCTGCACGTCATGGCCATAAATGGAGAAAGCAGGCAGACCGCGCTGGGCGTGTGCTGCCAGAACCGCAGCCAGATACACCGCGCCGGGGCGCTCGGTGCCATTGAAGCCCCAGACTGCCTTGATGGTGTTGGGATCCATATCGAACGTTTCGGTACCGTAGCACCAGCAGGGGGTCACAGACAGCGTTGCCGTAACATTCTGGGTAGAGAACTGCTCTGCCACGCGGGCCGCCTCGGCACCGCCGCCAATCGTCGTACAGCCGATCACGCACTGCACCGGCGTACCATCGGGGTACTTGAGGTTCTCCGAAATCAGCTTGGCGGCATTTTCTGCCATGCGCATCGTCTGATTTTCCAGGCTTTCACGGACGCCGCCCCAGCGTCCATCGATGACAGGGCGAATACCAATTTTAGGATACAGCATAGTTGCACCTTCCTTATTATAATAGGGTTTTGAAACGATCATAAGCGGCGTTCCATTCCGCATAGTTCTGTGTGCTTGGGGTATATGTTTTAATGACCTCTGTCTCCGCAATCAGCCGGCGTCCTTGTGTGATGGAGTCCAGCAACCCCAAGGCTTTCAACTGAATCATAATGTTGCCGAGCGCCGTAGCTTCCACCGGGCCTGCCTTTACTGTAAGGCCGCAGCAGTCTGCCGTCATCTGGCAAAGCAGACGGTCTTTGTGCCGCCGCCCAAAACGTGCAGGGTCGTAAGTGCTCGACCTGTTACAGCGGAGAGCTGCTCTATCGCATAGCGATATTTCAGAGCAAGGCTCTCATAAATGCAGCGCATTACGGCTCCCACCGTTTCCGGGACGGGCTGGCCGGTTTTGCGGCAAAATTCCTGTATTCTGCCCGGCAGGTCGCCGGGGGCAACAAATTCCGGGGCATCCGGGTCAATAAAACTACGCGCAGCGGTTCGGCGGCAAGTGCCTGTTGCTCCAGCCCGCGAAAGAATATGCCTGTCCACGCGGCGCTTGTACTCACGGCGGCTTTCCTGAATCAGCCAAAGACCGATGATATTTTTCAGATAATTGATTTTCCCGTTTGCACCGAGTTCATTGGACAGCCCGCTTTGGCAGCTATCCGCCGTCAGAATCGGGGCCTCCAATTCCGTTCCCAGCAGGCTCCATGTGCCACAGGAGAGAAATGCCGTATGTTCGGCATCCTCCTCGGCACACGGCATAGCGGCCGAGGCGCATTGTGTATCATGCCCTGCCACCGCAATGATTTTCGCACCGTTTGCAAGTGTACCTGTCACTGTGCCGCTGGCAAACAATGGGTCGCGAAGCGGTTTTCCGGCAAGCCGTAGGCGGCCAGCACTTCTCTGCTCCACTGCCCTGTGCGGGGTCCAGCATCTGGCTGGTGGACGCAATGCTGCGCTCGCAGACCGGCTCGGCTCCCAACAGAGCCGCAAACAAATCCGGCATAAAAAGGATCTGCGCAGCCTTTTGCAGCAGTTCCGGGTCCTGCTCACGCAGGGCCAGCAGCTGGAACAAAGTATTGATTGCCATGATTTGATTGCCGGTATGGGCATACAATTCTTCTGCGGGCATACGGGCAGCGGCCTGTTCCGGTTTGCCATTCGTTCGGGCATCGCGATAATGAACAGGGTTTGCCAGCAGATGGCCGTCCGTATCCAGTAAGCCGAAATCTACACCCCATGTATCAAATCCTAAGCTGTCAAATGTACCCGCCTTTTGAATGGCCGTGTGAATTTCTTTCAGCAGTGTTTCCACATCCCAGCAGAGGTGACCGTCCTTTTCGATGGGAATATTTTCAAAGCGATGGATTTCCTCGTAGTTGAGGTTTTGGCCATCGTACACGGCCCGAATCGCACGTCCACTGGAAGCGCCAAAGTCGAAGGCCAGCACAGTTGCTGTGTTACTCATTGCACCACGCCCTTCTTCAAAAGTACGTTGGCATAGATTGCGCTTTCCCCGGTGGCGATAATCGCATAGGCATGGCGTGCGCGCTCATAAAACGCAAAGCGTTCCATCATTTCAATTTTAGCCGGGTCATTGCCGCTCTCGTTCAACTTCTGTTTATAGCTATCCCAGATAGTCGGCTTGCACGGATCGCCATCAACCACTTTCATCAGCGCGACAGGCTTTTCCACATATTGATCCAACGGCAGAAATTGCAGGATAGCCTCCAGCAGTTCTACGGTTCCGTGCCCGTCTGCACGAATCACAATGGCATCTTTGCCGATGCTTTCAGCCGGGAAATTTCCGTCTGCGAGAATGATTTCGTCGCCATGTCCCATCTCGCAGAGGACTTTCAGAAGTTCCGGGCTAAGGATAGGCGGAATGTTCTTCAGCATACGGTGTCTCCTTATTTGTCCGTCGGCTCGCCTTTTTTCGCGTCGCTCAAATTTGCGATAGCCGGGGTGTTTGCCGGTAATTTTGTAGTAGGAGCGGAGATTGATGAGCTTATCAATATTCTTGCGGTCAATATCGTAGCTGCCGCCGAGAATGATTGCGTTGATCGTGATTTTTGCCCACAGTTCCAGACTCTCCATGCGGTAATAGGCGGTGATGACATCGCTGCCCACCGTCAGCGCACCGTGGTTTTCCAGCAGCATAACATCGTGGTCGTTGAGATACGGCTCGATTGCGTCCGGCACCTCCGTCGTGCTGGGAGTCCCATACGGAGTCAGTGGCACAGCACCGATGGCTGCCACATCCTCAATCATGTTGTACATATCCATCGGGCGATGTGCCACTGCAAAGCCGGTGGCTGCCGGCGGATGGGCATGGACAACAGCATTTACATCGGCGCGCTTTTCGTAGCAGCGCAGGTGCATCTTGATTTCGCTGGACGGGCGCAGGCCCTCTGCCCCTTCCAGCACATTGCCCTTTGCATCAATACGCAGCAGCTTGTCCGGCGTGATGAAGCTCTTGCTCATGCCCGTAGGCGTTGCAAGGAAAGTTCCGTCCTCCAACCGCACCGAGACATTGCCATCATTGGCAGCGACCCAGCCAAGCTGCCACATTTTATGGCAGACATCGCAGATTTGGTCTTTGATTTCTTCGATTTGCACAGTTTGTACCTCCTAAAGTGGATTTTGTCCTTTACTTGTATTTTTCAATTACTTTTTGCATGGCATCCCAGTTCCGTTCCATATCGGCAGTCAACTAACTTGCGGGCGCGGTTGAGGTTTTGGGTTTCGTGTTGATGTGGAAGTAGTGGTCCCCCTAGAGATAATCAGCGAGGAAACGCATACCGCACTCCATCGTCATCAACTTGGCACCCCAAGGCAGGCTCTGCTTTCCAGCGGGGTGAACAGCTTCTCCTGCTGCCTGCAAGAAGCCCTTGGTGTAAATTTCAAACAGTTCCATGCTGAAATTGACTTTCGAGAGGTCAGCTTCGTCCTCGGCGCAGTGGTTGGCACCGAAGCGGATTGAATCCCCAAAATCATTGGCAGACGGTGTCAAGGTCTATGACGCAAAGACCCTCGCCGGTCGTTTTGTCGAACAGGATATTGTTCAGCTTGGTGTCGTTGTGGGTGACGCGCAACGGCAGTTTGCCCGCTGTCAGCAGGTCCACCATAACATGATACTCTGCTTCGCGGGCGCGGACAAACTCAATTTCGCGCTGCACCTGTGCGGCACGACCCATGCGGTCCTCAGCCACGGCGCGCTGAAAATCAGCGAAACGCTTGGGCGTATCGTGGAAGTGCGGGATTGTCTCATGCAGGGTATGAGCCGGATAGTCGGCAAGCTGATGCTGGAAGTTGCCAAATGCAACGGCGCTCTGGTAAAAATCCTCGGCGGACTGCACCTGCTGCAAGCAGACAGTATCCTCCACAAAGTCATAGACACGCCAGCAGCTACCATCAGCAGCCTGATAATAGGGCTTTTCCTCTTTGGTAGGCACCACATGGCGCGTAGCACGCGCCGGGTCAGCCCCGCGCTGCTTAGCCTTTTCGCGCAAAAAAATTTGTAACACCGCAGACGTTTTCCATCAAACCGGCCGGGTCTTTGAATGTATTGGTATTGATTTCTTGCAGGATATAGCGTTTTGCACCCTGCTCTGACGTTACCGTAATAGCATACGTCTGGTTAATATCCCCCTCTCCGTAAGGAACCAGTTCTGACACTGAGCCATTCCATTTCCATGCAGTTAAAATATCATTCATTTGTATATACATCCTCTCTGGTTTTGTTTATGCCGCGATACTGTACAGCGCGACACCGGCCACGGCAGCCCCCGCCATGACCTTGATAGGGCTGGGCTTCCATTTACGTAGAACAAAAAGCCCATGAGGAAAATTGCCAGTGCAATCAGATCCATGCTGCCCAGATCCGCCGGGAAAGTGCGCTGCCTGTACAGGGCCATGCACAACAGGGAAATGCCAGCAGAAGCAATCATGGCAATAACAGCGGGGCGCAGCCCGGCCAAGATACCCTGCATAACGCTAAGCCGCGGAAACGGTAATACATGTAGGCCAGCGCCATGACGATGACGCAGGACGGGAAAATACAGCCAATCGTGGCAATCAGTGCCCCAGGCAGCCCCGCAACCTGAATACCAACGAACGTCGCGGCGTTTACGGCGATGGGGCCGGGGGTCATTTCGGCAATCGTAATAATGTCCGCAAAGCCTGTCATCGTCAGCCAGGGGTGAATGTCCACTACTTGGTTTTGAATCAAAGGCATAGTCGCATAGCCGCCGCCGATGCTGAACAGGCCAACTTGGAAAAAGCTCCAGAATAATTCAAGGTAGATCATTTGCTATCCTCCCGCTTTTGTAGATACATGGTATCCAGCGCGCCGATGACGCCGCCGACGAGGATAATCAAAATGATGTTCACCGAGAAGAAACGGGTCGCCGCAAAAGCTGCCAGCATAACCGCGATGGGGAGCCAGCGCTTCTTTTTCAGGATGGGCCACGCCATGTTGATGACCACATCAAAGATGACCGCTGCCACACCGGCCAGCATACCGGCCATTGCCATGCTCACATACTTGTTGGAGCGGAACGCCTGATAGAACGCGGAGATGATGGAGATGATAATCAGCGGTGGCAGCGCCGCGCCCACCACAGTAATCAGTGCGCCGGGGATGCCTGCTACATGGTAGCCCATCAGAATCGAGGCGTTGATGGCAATAGATCCGGGGCTTGATTGGGCAATCGCCGTCAGGTCCAGCGTTTCCTCTTCCTCGATCCAGTGCAGTTCTTTCACGAAGCGTTCCCGCATCAACGGGATAATGACGAAGCCGCCGCCGAAGGTGCAGGCGCTCAACTTAAAGGTAGAGAGAAACAGCTGCCAGTATTTATCTTTCTTGTCCAATAGATATTTGTCTCCTTTTCAGCGGTACATTTGAACAGCGCGAACCATTTCGTACAGGCGCGGTTCTGCGTAGGCAAAAAACTTTTGCAGCGCTTTGCAATAATAACTGCGCCGTACTTTGTCGGCAACGTTGCGGTCACGTTTGCAGCCGCCACGGCACAGGTGGACCCACTTGCATTGCTGGCACTCTGCGGGTATCTGCCAGCCGTCCGTGATAAACGCCCGCATTTTTTCGCCGGTAAGCAGCGATTGCAGGGTGTCGTTTTGCACGGTTCCGAGTTTGTAAGCGTCCAAGCAGAAAAAGTCGCACGGGTAGACGGCGCCGCTACCCTCCACGACCATGTACGCGCCGCAGGTGCCTGTTGTGGAGCAAGTCCCAGCCGGGCCGCCCATAAGCAGATAAATATAATCCTCAAACAAACGGATGCTGACATAGGTACTGGTTTTCCAGTCCCGATACCAGGCATCAAACAGGGCGCACAGGAACTGCGCGTACAGCTCCGGCGTGAGCGAGTAGTTTTGCTGCCCCTGCGGTGTGTCCAACGGATCCAAGCAGGGAATGAACTGCAAATAGCATACACCCGTTGCCTTCATGGACTTATACACGCGCTCCACCTTTTTTGGCCAGCCGTTTGGTGACGACACACAAAAAGATTGCACTCCACGCCGTATCGGCGCAGCAATTCAATCGTCTGCGTAATTCTATTCCATGTTCCGTTTCCCTGTGTATCCGGGCGCAGGGCATCATGCACATCCGGGGTGCCGTCCAAGCTGATGCCTACGAGAAAGTGTTCTTTGCTGAAAAATTCAGCCCATTCCTCGGTAACTGCAAGGCCATTTGTCTGAATGGCATACTGCACCGTGACACGCTTTTGGTTGTACTTTTGCACGGTCTGCGTAAAGAAACGGAAGAAATCCAGCCCAGCCAAGGTCGGTTCCCCACCCTGAAAGGCAAACGAGATATAACCGCCTTGTTCGATTTCCGCAAAACAGCGTTGAATCAGCGTTTCCGCAGTAGTGAACGACATGATGCAGTCATCAGGATTCACGCGATTCTGCTGCTCATCTCGATAAAAAAAAATAAAGCTGCTTCATAGCACCTCGGTATGCTGCAATACGGTCACGGGGTTTGCCCACAAGCAGGGTGTGCCCATCGGTGTAACCCTCTTCACGATTTTTTAGAGCATCAATCAGCAGAGCGCGTAGCTCCGCCACGCGCTTCTGGTTTTTTCCTCCAGCGTTTTTTGTTTCGTGCGGGTCGTCGCGCAGATTGAAGTACAGTTCTCGCCCGGTCTGAGTAAAGATATTTTATCCTCTTTCGTCAGGATAAAGTGCATGAATCCTCGCCCAGTGTATGCTCGCGGGCAGATATTCGCGTTCGACGGGGGTGCAATAGCTCGTACCGTCCACGGTGTCAGGCATGGTTCTTAACACATGGACTTCCACATTGTAGTTCGTGCTGAACCACTTTGGTGCAGGTCGGCTTCATCGTGGGCAGCCCACAGGATGGCGCGGTACAGCACGCGGTTGTTCAAAAACTGTACGGCAGACCGCTGATATAGGCGC
>VOFB01000934.1_pt1 | contig 79162 bp, 107 predicted proteins | sample 5384141 | NCBI WGS metagenome assembly VOFB01 (sample SAMN12384721, study PRJNA508395) | human gut metagenome | isolation source: healthy gut A | host: Homo sapiens | reverse complement strand
ACCGCCTCCAGGAAATGCCTGATATTTGTGCTGCTCTTAAAGATGCCCGAAAACTGAATTATCCGCGCCTTCGGGCATCTCTATATTGAAGCAGCTTCTTAAGTTACTTTTACAGCAACTCTCTTCTTCGTGCTGTAGTTTGTAAATACCTTCTTTCCATCAATAGCCTTGTAAGCTCTCATGCGCACGTAGTACGTCTTTTTACTCTTCGGTTTCCGGATGGTCTTTGCAGTCGCCTTGGTACTCTTTAGCATAACTGCTCTCTTTGATTTAAAATTCGGCTTTGTAGAGTACTGGATCTGGTAGCCGTCTGCGCCGCTCACCTTCTTCCACACCACTTTCACAGACCTTTTGGCAGTACTCTTAGCGGATTTCACCGCCGGTTTCTTTGCCTGGAAAGTCATATTGTCAATCTGATCCTGTGCCGCTTTGACTGCCTTCAGGGCGTCGTCCGCCGCCTTCCTTGCAGCCTGAAGCTGTGCATCGCTTTGCAGCCTTATCCGCTTTCAGCGCGGCCAGTTCTGCCCCTGGCGTCGTCCGCCGCTTTTTCGCAGCCGCCAGCTCCGCGTTCAGTTCCTCCGCCGTCTTGATGCGGTTAGACTCGGACAGCTCTGCCTCCGCAAGGGGATCAGGGTTGCGCTTCTAAGTCCGTTGGAATAGTACTTCACTTCAAAGTCGTTGAAGAATCCACTGGAAATCTCCAGCCTGCCCATCTGCAGCAGACGGTTGCTCAGGGTTGTTGCAATGGTGACCTCCAAAAGTATTTTTCCCATCCTTCAGCAGCCTGCTGATATCCAGCACGGCGTTGTTTACATTCACCGGATCCGCCTCCTGCCCGTTGACCTTTACGGCCGCTGCGCCCGGGAACTCTCCCAGATCCAGATAAGCGCCTGCAGCCTTTGGAAGTATCCCAGCTAAAGGCGGTTGTATAGTGACCAACTCCTGATACGTCTCGGCCAATCTCTGCAATATTGTCCCAGGTAGTCAGCTTATCCAGTTTTACGCTGATCGTATCTTTGTTTGTGTCATATTTGTATTCCGTTGTCTGGATCCCGGTTTCGGCATTGTCCTCCGTGCGAGCCTTAAGCTCTCCCTGCGTCCAGTTCTCCACCTTCAACCCCCATCCTGTCAGTTCTGAGGCCGCAGGCACCTTCACGCTGGTCTGGTAGGAGGTTCCATCACTTAGAGTGGTCACATTGTTTCCGGACTTTGTGGAGCGCACAACAATGGTTCCATTGTCACCACGCAGGCTCTGTGCATCCGTAGACACGGCGTGCAGTTCCTCAGAATCCACTGCCTCAAAGGCATAGAGACCCACATCGCTGTAGTTTAGGTCTACCGTAAAGATGGTTCTGCCGTCCTCATAGCGGTAGTTTGCGATCTTTTTTCACCTCTCCTGTCCAGTCATCGATCTCATAGGGAACATAAAGTCCCTCCACGCTCACATCCGTGTTAGCGTTCAGACCGTGATCCAGACCACAGTTCTGGCTGTCGCAGTAGTTCCAGGCATACATGTACAGATCATCTCCGTCCGCGCGAAGCTGGGTCAGGATCTGGGCATTGGAACCCACCATTTCAGCCCTGGGCTGCACATCCATCTTCTGAAGCGCGTTATAGGCATCCGCCTCCTTCTCCACACTGGCCACATTGTCCAGACTCTTCAGCTCGCTCATCACAGCCGCCAGGTCCGCTTCGCTCTCCTGCTTATAGGGTGTCATGGTTGCTCCGCCGTCCACAACAACCACTTTTAATCCCTCTTTTGCCAGGGTAAGCAATCTCTGCGCTGCGTCCAGAGGCATGGCCTCCTGGTGTACCAGTATAGCCCGGTAGCCCACGTTCTCTCCCAGTGTGCCGTTCCCGGCATCATATTCCATCATCTCCAGATAATCCGGTGAGAAATAGTCATACGTATATCCTGCATCCTGCAGGGCCATGTCTTTCCAGTACACGCCTCTGTGCTCACTCAGAGGATCGTAATACTTGGGTCCGTAGGCAGTGGGTTCCCCGTATTTCAAATGGAGGATGCCCAGATCTGTGCGGGAGGTGCCCTCGCGAAGCAGCCCCCTGGATACGTCCCAGGTGGTCGTTCATCTCCGGGTAGGTCATGGATTCCGGATCACGGACATCCAGACGTCCTGAGATATTGCCGTACATTCCCTCAAATCCAGGCCACTGCACGCCCTCCTGCCCCCACTCAGAGGCATGTCCATGCCAGATTACGCGGTTTACACCGCCCGCATACAGGGCATAGGCCATCTGAGTCCAGTCCTGCTCTGTAAGGGCATAGTTCATATGGTAGATGTTAAACCCGTGTGAAAAGTCAAAGGTAAAGATTGCCCCCGTCTCGGAGGAATAGAGCTGATTCATAATATGTGCACCGCCTGCCCACATGCGGTACATATCCGGCTGGTCCTTCATGTTCAAAGTCTCCGTCTCAGAGTAATCGGTGGCCATGGCCATCTCTGTGATTTCCAGCTTGGTACCGTAGGAAATCTGGGCGCGAAGCTTCATATTATAGTTTTCTTTTCCCCAGTTTCTCAGAGGTGTCATCATCTCTTCCTGTATCATATCAGTCCAGACATCATACAGGTCATTTTTTGATCTTCCAGCTCAGGGTTTTGCCATCCGAATCCTTCGTATCGCTCAAAATGTAACGTCCCGCCGGCTTTGTATTCAGCTCCCCAAGAGTGTTTCCGCCGTCCCCGAGCACCAGCGCCAGATATGGGCGGATATCGTAGCCCTTTTTTCTTTAAACCTTTCAGCCATGATGCTGCTCCAAAAGATGCCCTGGCTGGTGGTAAACTCAAGAGAATCCATGAAAAGCTGTACATTTCCGTTGCGTACGGCCTTGACCAACTCCGGATCATTGAAAAAGGTTTTGTCAAAGTACTCTTCCAAAGCCTTCGCGCCCGTTCTGTTAAAATAGTTGATGGCATAGGCGGTTGTCTGAGAGGGTTCACAGGTCTGGTATGTTCCGCACTGCCACAGGCTGTACAGCATGTAGTCTCCGTCATCCGGCGCAGCCCAGGTCAGTGCCCCGTCTGATACCTTGCTGGTCAAGTCATAGAATTTGTCCTGATCCAGCACAGTAGGGTTGCTGTTGGAACCGTTTCCTTTGGACGCAATCCTATAGGCATATACGCCGATCAGGGTCTTTTTTTGCCGTTGCCGGTATATCAACATCTGGAACCGCAAGCTTTCCTTCTCTGGCCTGTCCTGCCTCCACTGTCTCCTCCGAACAGATGGCCTGCTGCCCTGCTGCCTCACTGTCCGGGTCCAGTCCCGGATGTTCGCGGCCTTCCAGTGCGTACCGCTGGTAAGTCCCACAGACATGCCGTACTCTGTCGCTGTCTCAATGGCCAGCGTCCAGTCGTGGACTGCCTCAGCGGAGCCGTAAGCATATTTTTCCGTATCAATGGTGGCATCATCCAGCATACAGAGCTCCACGCCGGTAAATCCCTGCTCATGCATGGTCTTGATTTCCTCCACGATGGTTTCATCCGTGTGGGACCCCTGGGCCAGCCACCAGCGCAGCTCTGTGTTGTTGGTCTGATCCGGCTTCGCATACCTGGCTTCCAGCTCCCTCTGAAATCAGCCGGGGCTGCGCTCACCGTCAGTCCGCTGCCCCCAAGTACACCTGTCGATGCCATAAAGCTGCCATCAGGGATGCAATCAAACGTTTTCTTTCATTCCCTCATCTCCTTCACTTGTGTTGTGCAGCCGACCGGCCGGCTCTTTTTCTACCAGCCCGGCAGCCGCATTAAACTTTTACTAATTTCTTGTAAAGGAGATCCATAGTACTATTGTTAAAAGATGATTGAACAAATGTTGGCAGTCTATCGCTCCAACTCTCTCTGCATAGCTCTGGTGATATCCCTTATCTCGATTCTATTTCCTGTGATGTATTCCGCAAGCTTCTTCTCCATGACAATCTCCACCTCATTTTTCCACCCTGGTTGCAGAGATAGAAGTAGTCACCCGCATCAAAGGCCTTTTTCACGTCCTCCAGGTACGGATCTTCTGTCTCCTGGATTTAGGAGCTCGCTCCAAAACTCCTTTTCCAGCACTTCTGCACGCCTGGGGGTAGGCGGAGCCGGCATACATACCCACGCCCCCGATCTCCCCGATACCCAGTAGGTCTTCTCCCTTTTCATTGGCAGGCAGCGGCATCAGACCGAACTGATCCCCATTTTCTGCCCCTTCTGTCACCAGTCCCCGTGCTTCCCCGGTGGAGACAAAGAGCATGGCTGCTCCCCGCTCTGCCATTTTCTGGCGTGCCTCGCCGGACGTCAGATTCATGGAGTCCGGGTCCATATACCCGTCCCAGTACAGTCCGGTGTACATGGTGAGCACCCGGTCCCAGGTTCCCTTGTCCGTAAATTTCCTGGTCCCTCCCGCAGTTCCCTGTCAAAATGGGGTTCCTCCGGATAAATCTGGTTTGCCGCAATCTGATACAGACCATACTGGTAAGTATTCCGGTCCTTTCCACCAAGGGTCATTGGCTGGATACCGTTTTTCTTCAGTGTCTCACAGCAGGCCAAAAACTCTTCCCAGCATACGGGCACGGAAAGGCCGTTCTCCTCAAAAATGGTCTTATTGTACAGCACACCCAGCCCCATCTTCCCGATGGAGACACTGTACACCTCATCCCCGTGCCGAAGCAGGGCGCACTTTGACTCATCGGCATTTTTTATGGTTTCCATATCAGACACCGGGGCCAGATATCCCGCTTCAGCCAGGCTGCTCACCCCATTGGGACCCGCATACCTGGGCTGGACAAAGAAGAGATCCGGTCCCTTTCCCGTGGCCAGCCTTGTTTTAAGCACCGTATAGTACTGCTCCTCCGAGTAGACCACAGGCTGTATCTCTATATCGGAGTATGTCTCATTGATCTTGTCCACCGTCTCCTTTCCCACAAAGCTGTGGAATCCATAGCTGGGCGCCATGTAGGTCAGAACAGCCTTCCGTTTCACCTGGACCTCTTCTTTTCCGGCACACCCTGCAAGAGTATAAATCACAGCCAGACACAGTAATACCCATCTCCATTTTCTCTTCATTTTGTCAACGCTCCCCATCGTACGGATTTTATAAGCCTTTTTATAACTGTTCAGCATACAGTTACCTTTTTCTTTTTCTCCATCATAACAAAAGGATTTTTTAAATACAAGTATATACAATTGTTTTTCAATATGTTAAGCTTTTTCAAAGGAGGATGCCGCAATGAAGCTTCAAAAAAATTTTTCTGATATTCCTGTTGATTTCCATTATACCCATACTGATATTTTCCGTGTACACTTATACCCGGTATACCAGGCTGATTGAAAAGCAGGTCACCCAGTCCGCGGAAAACCTTATGGATGTTGCCTCCTTTCAGATTGATTACACACTCACAAACCTGGAACACATTGTGGAGTCCATGTACCTGCCCAGGGAGGATCACGTGTCCATGGTGGACAACCTGACAAAATATACTGGCCCGCTCCACCCTTCCGACTACGATGTTTACCTGAGCAATGAAAAGTTGAATTCCACCTGTCAGGATTTTTATATTTTTCCCCCTATATAAACGGTATCTTTCTCTTTACTCCTTCCGGTCAGATCCTGGGATACGGATATGGTAATGGCATAAATATCTCCCATGAGTATAACCCCGCAGGGGACTCCTGGTACCAGGAGACTATGGCCCTTCAGGGCACAACCTATATCTACGGCCCGGAGGAAAAAGCTTTCTTTGAGGGTGGCAGTCCGTCCATCTCCTTCTGTACCGCACTGTACGATGTGCACACCAGGGACTTTCTGGGAGTCCTCATGGTCGACTGCGTGCCTGAGGTCTTTGACCTGTCAACGGTGAACACCATGCCGGAAACAGCCTCCCTGTCTGTGATGAAGGAGGATACCGTTTTGTTTGCCAACCAGGCATCGGATCTCTCCGGATTTGACACAAAGAATGCCCTGCGTCTGGACAAAGGGGGCTGCGCCTGGATGGTCTCACCCTCCAGGCTTCCATAAACCGCCAGCAGTTGTACAGAGAGTTCAGCATCACACAGATTACCCTGATCTTCCTCACTGTTACCTGCATCCTGGCCTTTATCATCATCTCCATCCTCCTCTCAAAGAGCCTGACCAAGCCCATCTCGTACCTGAGCAGACAGATGGCCCGTCCGGACGGGAAACACGATGTGTCGGACAGCCCCTACTTCCGCAACCGGGATGAGATCGGCACCCTGTACAATTCCTACCAGGAAATGCTGGATGACCGCAACCGCTATATTAAAAATGAGCTGGAAAACAAACTGATTCTTTTGGATTCCCAGATGAAATCCCTGGAATCCCAGATAAACGCCCACTTTCTGTACAACACCCTAGAGGCCATCAACAGTATCGCGGTCATACACAAGGTAAACAGCATCGGTACCATGGCAATGGCCCTGGGCAGCATGTTCCGCTACAGTATTAAGACAAAAAGTGAGCTGGTTCCGCTTTCAGCAGAGCTTGAACATGTTCAAAACTATATTTCCATTCAGCAGATCCGGTTTGACAATGCCTTCTCCTATGAGGTGCAGATTCCTGGTGCGCTCCGGGAGAAAAAAGTGCTAAAGCTGATCTTGCAGCCTTTGGTGGAAAACGCCCTGTACCACGGTTTAAATTACTGTCGGGCCGGAGACCGGATTACCGTGGAGGCCAGGCAGTCCAAAACTGTCTGCTCCTCTTTGTCACTGACAATGGTCAGGGCATGACGGATGAGGAGCTTACCGCCCTGCAGAATCAGCTGGCTGAGAAACCGGAATTCAAAGAGCTGGGACGCAGACATGAACAGAGCATCGGCATAAAAACATCCACACCCGCATCTCTCTGTACTATGGCGAATACTATGGTCTGCAGATATTCAGTGAAAAGGGACGGGAACAACCGTGCAGATCACCCTTCCTGTGGCCAACGAGCCGGGAAAGATGTAAAGAGTAAAGAAACCCATTGGGATAAGAGAAAATTTGCAAAGGAGTGTACACTATGAAATACCGCTATCTCATTATTGACGATGAAAAGCTTGCCCGCCTTGGGACATTGGAGAAGCTCTCTCCCATCAGTGACCGGATCACCTGTGTGGGGGAGGCTGCGGACGGCGAGGAGGGGTTGTCCTTAGCGGAAGAGCTTCACCCCGATATCATCATCACAGATATGAAAATGCCGGTCATGGACGGGGAAAAGCTACTGCCTCTGCTGGCGGAAAAACACCCGGAGATCCAGATCATTGTCATAAGCGGATACCGTGACTTTGAGTACTCAGGCAGGCAATCCGCGCCAGCGCCATTGACTACATTCTGAAGCCATTCAGCGGCAATGACATCATCTCTGCCGTAGAGCAGGCCATCGGCCGGATCGAAAACCAGTCGGAGGTGGAGAGCCGTCTCCAGTCCTCGGAGGAGTACAAAGAAGCCCTACACCTAAGCCATGATAAGGAACAGCTTAGAAACCTGATCTGCGGATACACAGAAAGCGACCTGATGCTCTCCTCTCAGAGGCTTACGTTTATTAATCAGAGCCACTCCAGCCTATTTATACTGCTGCACTCAGACCAGCCCTTGCCGGAGGAGGAGATAAGCCTGTTTTCTCAGAGAGAGGCTATGACAACATGGCTCTCTTTCTCCCCCACCCGCAAGCGGAGAACCTGGGATTTCTCCTGCTGTTCTTTCCCCCCCCAGACCATTCCTCTCCACAGACTCCCTATGCGAAGAGATCATTGATAACCTGAAATCGCTCTTTCTCTCCCGAAAAGAACATGTCATCTTCGGAATCAGCCGGCCTCACGCCCAGCTGCTCTCCCTGCACGATGCTCTCCAGGAGAGCGTTCAGGCCCTGAACCAGCTCAAAGTACAGGATGACAAGGATGTTTTCACCTGCCTGACCGAACAGCCTGCCCCCAAATCCATACTCTGGGACCACACCGATCAACTGCTCTTCTGTATCGAAGCCGGCATGTCCCAGGAGACCGACGACCTGGTTACGGAGCTGTTTCAATACTACAAGAGCCTGACGGAGGCCACTTTTTACGAAATCAAATGCTCCTGCTTCCAGATCACCAACCAGGTGAAACTGATGATGAACCAGTATATTCAACAGATACAGGTGGACTCCGTGGATGCCAGCATACAGAATATTCTGGACACCATGTTCAGCCTGGAAGAGCTCTGCCGTTACTACCAGCAATTTTTCACCACTATCTCCCAGGCTCTTGCCCCTAACAATATTTACTCAGACACGGATATTGTGAAAAACGTAAAGACCTACATTGAACGAAACTACTTCCGCGACATCACCGTAGAGTTTGCGGCCTCTCTGTTCACATGAACAGAAGCTATTTAAGCCACATTTTTAAGAAAAAGCAGGGACAGACCTTCATAGATTACCTGAATATGGTGAGAATCTCAGAGGCCAAAAAGCTTTTGGAAAAGTCAGACAAAAAACTCTACCAGATTGCTAAGGCCGTGGGTTATGATAATGTGAGCTATTTCTGCAGGGTTTTTAAAAGGCTGGAGAAGACCACTCCGGAACAGTACCGTGGGAAATATGGGGATTAAGTCATCCCCACCAGCACCAGACTGGCTGCTATCCCAGCCAGGGTGGCCACCAGGGCGCCCGCCAGAGTATACCTGGTCATCTTGACTCTCGCTGTCATAAAGTATACAGACATGGTGTAAAAAATAGTCTCCGTACAGCTCATCATGATAGAGGTAAGCATACCCAAGTCGGAATCCGGCCCGTATTCTTTGAAAATATCCAGAGCCAGACCTGTGGCCGCACTGGAGGAAAACATCCGCACAATGGTCACTGGTACCAGTTGGGCCGGAAATCCCACATATTTGAGCACACTCCCCAGCATCTGGGAGAACATATCCAAAAATCCGGAGGCCCTGAGCACACCCACTGCCACCATCAGGCCAATAAGGGTGGGCATGATTTTGATCACTGTCTGAAACCCATCCACAGCCCCCGGATAAAACTCTCATACACATTCTGCTTCTTTAATAGCCCATAGCCGATCACAATAAACAGAATAAAAGGAATTATGTAGGTAGAGAGAAAAATCAAAAAATTCATTCCGCCTGTCCTGTCCGTCTTTTATTATTTCAATATATGTTCCTCTGCCTTCCGATATGCCACCAGCAGATCCACCATCCTCCCATAGCTCTTGATCCCCTCGCTCTGCCCATTGGCCTTAAGATAACGGTCATTCACTGCTTTGGCTGTCTTGGATATGCTGCTCTCATACTGTTTCCAGAACGCATTGTTTTCCTCTATGTTCCTTCTGGGTTCCTCTCCCAACTGTGCCCAAATCCTGCCGTAGGCCTTCCTGTCGGCCCTGGCCAGGGCTGACATGCCGTAGGACCAGGCCATGAGGCTGCCGCTGTACTGAAAATCAAGGCTATTGGACTCCTTACAAGCCAGGTAAGCAATGAAATTTGCCTCCTCTTCCTCCATAAAGCCGCCCAGATGAGCCAGCTCATGGCAGGTGGAAAAAGGTATCGTATAGGCAGGCATACTGTTGTTGTAATTCGCCTCTATAGTGAAGGGAGAATAGACCCCGCATAGCTCCTGCACAGAGAGCAGCTTGGGAAAAATCAGCTTTTTCGGCCTTGGATACCACCCCTTTAGCACAGGATACCTCTCACCCAGCCCTGCCATGGCCACAGCCGCCTCCCCTGTTCCGCACCGTCCAAGACAATCGATCCATCTTCGTTTCTTTGGATCAAAGGACTCAGTCGATTCACCTCCTCTGTGAGCTCCGCACACAGTTGCCCCAGTTCCTCCCTGGTGTAGTCCTCTGATAATATTCCGGCGTGATCCGAAAAAGAAACCCTCTGGTAATTGATACCGCACCACATGGTATACGCTAAAAACAATGTGCTGCAGCCCAGCAGCACCCTGCTTGCCCACATAAGAAGCTCCCACACACCCGCCCTTTTCCGGAAAACCCCAAACAAAAAGCCAGGCCAGGGACCCCACTGCCCCCAAACACAGTATGTACAGCCAAATCTCCGCCGCCGAATATGGGATCAGGCTGTAAACCCGCCCCAGTGTAGCGATAAACAGAGGATAGATTCTTGAGGCATACCACTCTGCAAATCCCCTGCTCCTGGCTGCCCAAAACAGCAAAAAGAAAACTCAATCCCAGAAAGCAGATGCTAAGAACCGTTCTCTTTATAATACTTCCTCTCTTCTCTTTTCCCCTTTCACTCATAACGTATGTTCCGCCCCTTTTTTCTTGTGCATTTCTTATAGTTTTTCTAGTTATATTCTAACAATTCCATGCGTTTTTGCCAATAACTATTGCACAAAAAAGACCAGGTAATTTTACCTCCTTACACCTTCTCCCCCCTTAGTTCCTGATACAGGCGATTGTAATACTCCGCATAGATACTTCCCTTCCTCCAGATAAAGTTGATATCATGGTGCACCCCAAATTCCCTCAGCAAAATCCGTTTCAGCCTCCCCTCACGCAGCTCCCGCTCCACAGATGCCCGGTACAAAATGCGATACCGCAGTCCCTCTCCACCAGTACCTTAATGGCTCGGATATCGCTGATCTCCATCCTGTTTGCAAAGTCCTCCAGGGATAGATTTCTCCCCTCCAGATACCGCTCCAGTATTTCCCGGTTTCCGGACTCTCTCTCCTTATTATCAGATGCTCCCCCAAAAGATCCTCAATGTATCTGGGTTCACTCTGAAAGATGTGTTTGGCCGCACAGACAGGAATATAGGACTCCCGCTGAAAAACATGGTAGTCGTACTCCTTCTTGGAGAAATACCCCTCCACAATGGCAAAATCTATCTTTCCCTCATTCAGAAACTTCAGCAGCACTGTGGTGTTCTCCACCAGCATGGTAATGGGCATGGGGGCGCTCTTTTTGAATATAATCCGCTACTTTTTGCGGAATCAGGTATTCCCCCACCGTCAGGGTTGCCCCAAAGTTCAGAAACCGCTTTTCCCTGTCCGCTTCCCGCATAGCTCTGACCAAATGCTGCTCATCATGCTTCATAGTCCTTGCCGCGCTCAACAGCAGTTCCCCGCTCCTTGTAAGGCATATCCTCTTTCCCTTCTGTTCAAACAGGCGGCAGCCGTATGCCTCCTCCAGATACCGGATGTGCTGTGAAACCGCAGGCTGAGTAATATTCAGCTTTAAGGCAGCCTTTGTAAAGTTCATATAAGAACACACCGTGATAAATGTGTCCATTCTAAAATCCATCATAGGGGTAACCTCCATTTTTCTTTATCATAACATATACTTATCGTATTATAAATATATATAATTTTATTTTATTGATATTCCGTGTTAGCATAGAAACAGAAGAAAAATAGACAAAAATGAGAGGTAAACGTTATGAAAAAACGGAAACAAAACGAAAGCTCCTGTGGCAGCTCTTTAAGGCAACCTTTATGCTAAGCGCCTTTACTTTCGGCGGCGGCTTTGTAATCGTATCCCTGATGAAGAAAAAAAGTTTGTGGAAGAGCTGGGTTGGCTGGACGAGGAGGAAATGCTGGACATCACAGCCATCGCCCAGTCCTCCCCCGGGCCCATCCCCATCAACGCATCTGTGATCCTGGGCTACCGGATGTGCGGCATTCCAGGTTCTGTCACAGCCATCCTTGGAACCGCCCTCCCTCCCATGCTCATCATCTCTGTCATCGCCCACTTTTACGCTCAGTTCCGCAGCAGCCAGGTGATAACCATCGCGCTTCAGGTCATGCGGGCAGGCGTAGCGGCAGTGATTTTCGATGTGGTAATAAATCTGGCAACAAATGTAATTAAGACAAGACGCTTCCTCTACATTTCTCTGATGACCTGCGCCTTCCTGAGCGCTGTCGTCCTAAATGTAAATGCTGTGCTAATCATCCTTTTCTGTCTGGCAGTGGGGATCTGCGATCTTTGTGTATCCATGAAAAAACTGGGAGGTGCAAGGGCATGAACATTCTTGTTAAGCTGTTTTTTTTTTTTATCCAGGTTGGCCTCTTCAGTGTGGGCGGCGGTTACGCGGCCATACCGCTGATCCAGGAACAGATCGTGAACACACACCAGCTTCTCACCATGGGAGAATTTACCGACCTCATCACCATCGCGGAGATGACCCCAGGACCGATCTCCATTAACTCTGCAACCTTTGTCGGCACCCGTCTGGCAGGAGGGTTCGAGCCATCCTTTGTACACTGGGGTGTATTATCCCATCCTTTATTATCTGCCTGGCCCTTGCACACTTTTATTACAAATACCGCAGTTTCAGCGGTGTTCAAACAGTACTTGGCGCATTGAGGCCCGCTGTCGTGGCGCTGATCGCCTCTGCGGGGCTCTCCATCCTGCTGCTGGCCCTCTTTCAGTCCGATAAATCTTCGATGACCCTCTCCAATTTCCACCCGGTGGAATTTATCCTGTTTCTTGGAGGACTGTTTTTGCTGAGAAAGTACAAGGTGAATGCCATTGCCGTCATCTTCGGGACCGGCCTGGTCGGCACACTGGTATACACCATTTTTCCACAGCTTCTCACCCTGAGTTTTTAAACTCCCGAGAATTGAATGCCAAAGGCAGAAGTTAAACACCCGGCATCCCAGATAAGAGATCTGGGATGCCGGGCGTTTATCCTTGTCTTAGATTATTTATTCAGAAACTGTTTATCAAATTCCGGATTGAAATAATAATAATTCTTGGAATCCAGTTTCTCCTTTGTCTTCTCCAGCGCCTCTCCAAATCTCTGGAAGTGCACTACCTCTCTGGCCCGCAGGAATTGGATGGGCTCTCTTACCTCAGGGTTATCCACAACCCGCAGAATATTGTCATAAGTTGTCCTGGCCTTCTGTTCTGCAGCCAAATCCTCAAACAGGTCTGTGATTGCATCTCCTTTGGACTGGAACTCACAGGCATTGTACGGGATTCCGCCTGATGCCTGGGGCCAGAGAGCCGCGGTGTGGTCAATATAGTATCCATCAAACCCTGCAGTCTTTGCCTGTTCCGGCGTCAGATTTTTGGTTAACTGATAGATAATGGCACATACGATTTCCATGTGTGCAAGCTCCTCTGTGCCAATGTCGGTTAGAAGTCCAGCCACCTCTTTGCAGGGCATGGTATATCTCTGGGACAGATACCGCATGGAAGCGGCCAGCTCTCCGTCAGGACCTCCGAACTGGCTGATAACCAGCTGTGCCGTCTCGGGGCAGGTGGGTGTGATTTTTACAGGATACTGTAGTCTTTTTTCATAGTTCCACATCAGATATGCCCTCCTTCCCAGGGTACCGGACCGTCTACCCAGGTCAAATGCCTGGTTCCGGGGTACTTACACAGATCATTGTCCATATGGCTGTTCTCCACCCTTCCGCAGTCTATGGTCAGAGGCTCAAACTGTGCCTCATAGTCCGCAAGCAGCTGTTTTCTCTGGGTAAGCATCTGGTTAAAAGGTCAAGTGCCTGCCCATCTGTAGGATGGGTATCCAGATACAGGTTTAAATCATTTACACAGAAACTGATTTCGCTGATATTCTGCAGCATAGTATGGCGGTCAGACATTTTGTTCACCTCCTATAAAAAAATGGAAGGTCCAGGTCACAGAAAACGGTGCCCCTCTTAAGTGCGGTGCAGGGATCGTAAGTGTTTCCCCACGCCTGTACCGGAACGGTTCCCATGGCCAGTATGCAGGTACAGTCCTGGCAAAAACAGGATGACTTTTCCCCACTGTGACAGGATTCATTCATAGCTATCTCTCCTTTCAAATGAAGTGATAATTTTTATGGGACAGCTGCATAAACAGACTCGTTTTTTGCAATGCTATCTGTTAATAGTATGTCGGTTCCTGTCGATTTTATATTGGTCATTTCCTGTCGCTTCTGGGAGATGTTTCTCTATATTCCAAATTTTATTTTCAGAAAGCTGCTCTTTTTAATTATTATCTGCCGGTTCCCCTCTTCCTCCTCCTTTCGGTACACAATCTCCCCATCAATGATCGTATACAGCGTTTCCGTAAAGACCTCCATGGGATTCCCGGAAAACACGGCAATATCTGCATCCTTTCCCACCTCAAGGCTTCCCACCCGCTCATCTGTGCGGCATATTTTTGCCGGGTTAATGGTTATGGCCTTTAGCCCCTCCTCCATGGGCAGTCCCTGCTTTACAGCCAAACCGGCGCAGAGAGGCAGATACTGGATCAGCGCCACCGGATGGTCTGTGGTGACAGCGATCAGGATGCCTGCTTCATGCAAAATCGCGTTGGTCTTAAAGTTCATGTTTTTTACCTCAGGCTTGTTTCTGGCGGTGAGATCCGTTCCCACAATCGCAGGATAGCCGGATTCTTTGATCTCCTCCGCAATCAGATGCCCATCTGTGCAGTGATCCAGGGTCAGGTCAATACAGAACTCCTTCCCTATGCGTATGGCGGTGAGAATGTCATCCGCCCGGTGAGCATGTACCTTCAGGGGAATCTCCCGCGCAAGTACCGGCATCCACGCCTCCATCTGAAAATCCAGCTCCCCGAGTGTTCCCTCATCCCGCTTCTGGCGGTGCTGCCAGGCTTTAAAGAGCTGTTCCCGCAGAAGTGCTGCCGTTGCCATGCGGGTCACAGGGCTTTTCCCGTCCGCACCGTAAGCGTTCTTGGGGTTTTCCCCAGGGCGGCCTTCATGGCAGCAGGCGCCAGGACAATCATGTTGTCCACACACCTGCCCTGGGTTTTCATAAAGACAAACTGTCCCCCCACTACGTTTGCACTGCCGGGCCCGGCCATCACAGAGGTGATGCCTGCCCGTATGGCATCATGAAAAGCCGGGTCCATGGGGTTGACCGCGTCAATTGCTCTCAGCGTGGGGGTCACCGGATCGGAGGTCTCATTGCAGTCATCCCCGGTAGCTCCTCCTTCTCCTCCGTAATTCCGATATGGGCGTGAGCCTCAATCAAACCAGGCAGCACCCAGGCCCCTTTCACATCCAGGACCTCCTCATTCTTCAGGCTCTTTCCGTTTCCAAGCAGAGCTTCCTCTGTTCGAACCTGTTCGTAGCCATCCATATCATCTACCGCCAGGATCTTCCCCTGCCCGGTTCTCACATACCCTTTTTCAATCACATCGCCTGCCATTGTATAAATTTTTTCCATTTATAATAAACAAAAGCGCCAACCCTCTTTCTATTTTTTCAGTTAGTATACCCACTGTACCTTTAGTTATAAGAGTTGGCGCTATTTTTATTAATTTTAACGAACGGTTACTCTAATCCTTGTCCTGACTCCGTTTGATGCCTTTATCCGGATTACTGCTTTTCCTTTCCTTCTGGCTTTCACTCTCCCTTTCCTGTCCACAGTCACTACCCTCTTATTGGTGGATGTGTAGGTCAATTTTCCGTAGCTGTGATGGGATCGCGCTCTACCCTCAGCAGAGTGGTCTTCCCCTTCTCAGGGTGAGACTTCCGGCCTTCCGCCGCAGTTTCCTGGTCACCACTTTCTTCTTCGTCACCTTGAGCTTCAGGGTGGCCTTTGCCCCTTTTGGGTTGTCACTGTAATCTTTACAGTTCCAGCCCTTTTGCCGTGATCTTTCCTCTCCTATTTACCGTGGCCACCTTTTTGTTGGAGGACTTCCAGGTTTTGATCTTGTCGCCCTGCTGCAAATCTGACGCCTTAACCGCAGTGGTGGATTTCCCCACCTGAAGTCTGGCGTTTCCGGCATTCAGCTTTACGGTGGGTATCACCACTTTTATACTGCACTTTGCCGCCTTGCCGCTGCCATCCTGTGCGGAGGCAGTTACCACTGCCTTCCCGGCTTTCCCTGCCCGGAGTCTGCCTGCGGCATCAACACTCACCACTTCACTGTCTGAGGAGTACCAACTAAGCTTCTTATTCTGCGCGCTTGCAGGTGTAACGGCTGCTGTGAGCCAGCGTCTCCCCGGCAAACAGCCTCACCTGGGGTTTATTGAGCGTTATGCCGCTTACCAGGACCGGCTGGGGTTTTGGCGGTACCGGGTTACTCACCTCCTGAAGCGGCACTTGGCGGTAGGGCGTAAGCCTTACCTCTCCCACGATTCCGAACCTCTGCGTGTAGCTGCTCTTAATATTTGCCAGATTGGAAACCACTTCCACTCTCAGTTCATTTGTCCCAGGCTTTAAGTACTCTCCCATGTCCACCTTTTTGGACATCTGGTTAACTCCGGTATCTCTTTTCCATTCACCCACACATGCATGGTGTCAGATACATAGTCAAATTCAGGTATGCCCCAGGTGTTCCTCCCACCCCCCGTTCATGTCAAAGGATGTGGTATAGACAGCCTTTCCCTGCAGCGTCCTCCAGCCCCTGAATCTCATTCCAGGAAACCAGCTTCTTTAGAGTGTACGGCCCCTTTTCTTCCTTGGCTGTCTCCAGAGCCAAGGTGCCCTGTGACCAGCTTTCCAAAGTCATAGACCAATCGTCCAGAGTCCTTTGCTCGGGTACGCTTTTTCGCAGCAGCCACCGCTTTTTCCCGTTCCCCAGGGAAAATGTCTGCTCTCCGGCAGTCGTCAATCTGGCGCAGAGCGCTCCTGTGTCATCATAGCCCAGATCGGTGATGTCCGCACTCACCACATGGGGGAAGGATTTTCCTCATCACACACTGCCAGGAACATTGCCTCATTTGGCCTCAGGGTGATATCCACACAGGTTCTTCCATCCCTGTTTTCATACTTTCCAAGTCTTGTGATCTCACCACACCAGGGATTCAGCAGGTAGGGCGTTCCCTCAGAGGAAAGCATCACTGTCTGGGAGAGCTCTCTGTTCATATCCGAGTTGTACAGGTAATAGTAATCCCTATTATCCTCTGTTCTGTGGAAGTTTAACAGAGCGGATGGCGCATCTCTCTAACATCCGGCTCCACACCAAGTGCTGCAAGTGCAGCCGGTACCTCCTCCTGGGAGCCTGCCAGGACCGTATTCTTCATTTCCTTCAGCTCTCTCATCAGGTCATTGAGCCTTTTGTCTTCCTCTTTTTTGTTAGCCGACGAGCCTGCGAAGGTGTCCACACTGGAGGGCGCTTCCCCAACAATCACCACCGGCAGCCCCTGTCTGGCATAGTCCACTATCTTTTCTGCAACGTCCAGAGGCATATCTGAAGCAGTCATCTGCTCCTCCCCGTTCATGAGCTTTCTCTGGTCTAAGATCAGCGCTTTATAGGATGGGCCTTCCTCGGACAACACGCTTCTTCCGCCTTGACTTCCCACCTTCATCTGTTCCTGCCGGATCAGATCCGGAGCCACATAGTCGTATGTGTAGCCCGCTTTCTCTATCTCATTTAACTCCCAGTCCATACTGGTATGATAATTATAGTAGTAGAGCCTGTAAACGGCCAAATCCACATCTGCCTGCCCCTTCTGCATTACATACTGTGCCCTGGACAGATAGCCCGTCATATCCTGTATGTGTTCCCACATGGGCGTCTTGTCATCCCACTCATTTGGGAAATTCCCCATGGACATAAAGGAATCTCCGGGCCACTGCTGCATAAGTGCGGACTTATAGGAAAATCCGTGCAGTACAGCCCTGTTTACCCCAGCTGCCATCTGCCGGTTATAGTGGTAGAGAAACCCCGCATCCTCATTCCCCTTGTCCGTATAGACATAGTTCCCCCGTCATCCCGCCAGTAGGTGTCACCGTTTCCGTTCCCCTCTCTCTGGGACCCCGTCCAGGTCTGTGCCCAAGCCAGGGAAATGACTGCTGCCGATTCTGTGGAGTAAAGTCCGCTTCCATTTAGATGTACGGCTCCGCTCTGCATGCGGTACATATCCATTATATCTGTATGCCCCCAGGACTCTGTCTCCACAATATCCGCAGCCAGAGTGGGTTGTGTCAGCTCCATGGAAGCCCCGTACACCTGATAGCGCAGAGTCATATTGTGTCCATGGGCCCAATCCCTGATTTTTTCCACATGGTTCTCTGTAAACAGCTCCGTCAGTGTCTTGTAGAAGTCCTCCCGGATCTGATAGCCCTCGTCTCCAAATTCAAAGTTGGGCTGCGCATCCGTGTCCTGTCCATGGGCATAATAGGAGTAGTAATTGTCAATGAACAGCGTGGGTAGATACGGGGTCAGATCATACCCCCCGGCGTTCCTTAAATTCCTCTAAGAGCTCAGGCGTCCAAAAAGCTGCGTTGCTCTTATTCTTATTGCCCAGCTCCAGAGAATCACAGAAAATACTGCCCCCGTTTTTCTCATACAAATCCCTAAGCTCCTGGTCCGCCATCAGTGTGTTGTCCCAATAATCCAATACCGCCTGAGTGGCCTCGGCGCTAAAGTGGTCCACCACAGGGTCGGTTTTTCCCGCATCACCCATTCCCTGGCGGTACAGATAAAAGATAGACCACTCTCCCTCATCCGGAGCCTCCCAGGAAATCCCAGCGCCGGTTACATCCCCTCTGTCCTTAGAAATCCCCTTTACGCACTCAGTGATGTCCACCGCGCTGTCTGTCTCATACACACCTGCCTGTCCCTCCTGACGCCTGGCCGCTGTAACAGCAACCAGTTCGCAGGGCCTGTCAGACTCAAACTGTCCCCCCTCCGGCAAGGGCAATTCGTCCCTGGTATAGACCATACCTGAACCATCTGCATTCGCTGTGAAGGAAACTTCGCTGTAAAATAGCGCCTGCTCTGCCCTCGCATCATCTACCTGGGTGATAGCAGGCGTCTTTACCGGCCATCCCTGTCCAATGGTAAAATCCAGAGTGATACCGCACGTATCCGCCTCCTCCAGGGCCCATTTCATCACACTGTTCCAAGCCTCGCTCCCAAACGGTGCCATAGACATAATAGCAACCAGCTCAATACCACCGTAGCCCGCCTCGGCCATCTTTCTGACTTCCGCCTTTGTCTCCTCCTCATTCATCAATCCGGGTGCCACCCACCAGCGGATGTAAGGCTTCGCGCTGCCGTCCGGGTTGGCGAACTCCCGGCAAAGCTGCTGTCCGGAAAACTTTTCGCCGCCTCCCCATCCATAGTCTGCGCAAACGCAGACAGTGAAAGTCCGGAAATCATTATGCTTGCCGCAAGCACCCCCGCCAAAGTTCTTCTTAATTTGTTCCCTCTTCCCATCATATTGACATATCCTTTCTTTATGTGATACTTTAGTAACTGTTCAACAGTCTGCACATTTACTGTGCTGACCGTAAGAAAAAAATGATACAGGAGTGCAAAAATCCTATCACCAAAGGTGATTTTAAATGGATTTTTGCAAATAACTGTTAAGATATTGAGCAGCTACATACTTTATATGATAACAAAGTGGCAGAGATCAAAACTAGGTAATCAGAAATTCTGTTACTTGTATTTTTCATCCATTTTCAGCAGGCCCGTACTGCCCACACAGTAAGTGCAAAAAAGCCGTCAGAGAGGAATTCCCATGTCAATAAGTATCGAAGAGTATATCCACCAGCAGCAAAACTACTACCAAAGTCCATTGTTTAAGCACCAGCTGCCCGAAACTGAGGGCCATATACTGCGCATGATCCATCAGTTTGGCTTCTACTCTGTGCCCATTGAGTATTATCTCACCGGGGACCATAAGATTGGCCTCTCGCTTCACAACACCGGAAACGGTTCTGTTCCGGACAGAGAACATGCCACTTTTCACAATCACAACTATTTCGAACTGATCTATGTCTATCGGGGTAGCTGTATCAACTTTTTTCAGGATTCCTCCCTGCTCCTGGAGCAGAATGATCTGTTGCTGTTAAATCCAAATATTCTTCATGACGTCTGCGCTCTGTCCCCCTCAGATTGCATCTTCAACATCATGCTAAGCCGGGATTTGTTTGAGCAGATACTGTTTCCGCTGGCCCCGGATACCCCCTTATTCTCCAATTTCTTTGTGGATTACATCTATGAGATAAACAAAACACAGGACTATCTGAAATTTTCAAAACTGAAAGACCCCATGTTTCCCTCCATACTGCGAGGGATTATTGAGGAACATATAAATGACCGCCCCTGGAGCCAGAGTGTCATCCGCTCCGCTCTCTCCCTGCTCTTCTCACTCTTGTCCAGGGAGTATACGCTGCAGCACGGAGCCTTTATCCCGGCAGAAGGAAGTGCAAAACAGATTGCTGCCATGATCTCCTACATACAAAAAAAACTGCTCCAGCATCACCCTGGGCCAATTGGAGCAGGAGTTTTCCTATTCTGCCAGTTATCTGTCAAAACTCCTGGTGAAACATACAGGGAAAAACCTTCACGGAACTTTCCAGTCATTTTAAGTTGGAACGGATTCGGAATCTTTTAGAAAACACCGACATTCCTCTCTCTAGATTGGTGGAGGAATCTGGTTTTAATGATTTGAGCTATCTGAATAAAGCTTTTAAGAAACGTTACGGAACCACCCGTCCCAGTACCGGAAAAAGCAGTTAGCCGAGGTTGCTTTTTCCGGGTACCGGACAGGGGCCGCAGACAAATACGAAAGGAGTAACACATGATTCTGAGAAATAAATTTCAAATAAATTTCATAAAAAAGGAAAAGCAGACGGGCAGTTATATGGGGATGCGCTTTACCCTTTACAAGGAGGATGACAAGCTAAACGCAGTCATCTATCCTGAGCCCCGCTGTCTGGAGGCCACCCCCAAATCCCTCAGAATAACCGCCCAGTTTGAGCTCACCAGTGAGGGGCTGGATGCAGCCGTAGACTGGATGAACGAGCAGTACACCGCCAGGAAACCCTACTGGGAGGAAGCGTACGAAAACCGTATGAAACTGTAATTTTCATTTTGCCGCACATCCCAGATCCTCTCTTATGCTTTTGCCGGCCTGGCATAGAGCACTTTTAGTATTATAGGCGTTATCACGGAGGATACCAGGATCAGCAGAATGACTGCTGTGAAATAGACAGAGTCAATCATCCCCACTGCCAGCCCCTTCTGTGCTACGATCAGGGCAACCTCGCCTCTGGTCATCATACCCGCGCCGATCTTCATGCTGTCCCTGCCCTTAAATCCCAGGGCACGGCTCATAGCGCCGCAGCCAACGATTTTAGTGACCAACGCCACGATCACAAATCCGATGGAAAAGAGCAGCATCCATCCGTCCATGGCATTGATGGCTGTCTTGATTCCGATACTGGCAAAAAATACGGGGGCAAAAAATCATGTACGCACTGATATCGATTTTTCTTGCTATGTAAGCGGAATCCTGAATATTGCAGAGGATAATGCCGGCCACATACGCTCCTGTAATGTCCGCGATGCCAAAATATTTCTCAGCCACAAAGGCCATGGCAAAGCAGAGTACCAGCCCGAATATAGGGATACGCCTTGTGTGCGGGTATCTCTTATCCAGGTACTTAAACAACCGGTATCCAATCACTCCCAGTATCAAGGCTGCTGCAAAAAACAGTACGGTGTTCCCCACCACCTTTACAGGGCTGCTCTCCGGATTTTTAAGTCCAATCACGAAAGTCAACACAATGATACCGATTACATCGTCTATAATCGCCGCGCTTAGAATAGTGGTTCCCACAGTATCCTTTAAATGACCCATCTCCTGCAAAGTTGCCACTGTGATGCTGACGGACGTTGCCGTCATGATGACACCGATAAACAGGGAAGTATAAAACTGGTCCGTCCCCACTGCCGCAAAGCCGTGAAAGCCGGAGTAGAGCAGAAAACCTCCTACAAGCGGCACTAACACGCCTGCACAAGCGATTAGCAATGCCTTTGGCCCCGTCTTAATCAAATCTTTGAGGTTCGTCTCCAAACCTGCAAAAACATCAGCAGCACCACGCCAATCTCCGCCATCTGGCTCAAAAAATCCGTCTGCTGCACCAGCCCAAGGACGCTGGGCCCGATGAGCAGACCGGCGATGATCTCTCCCACCACCTGAGGCGCCTTCAATTTTGACGCTAGAATGCCACAGACTTTTGCGGCGACTATGATAATTGCAAGACTGCTAAATATTTGATATGATTCCATCTTTTCATCCCCCAAAAAATTATTTTTTCAATATTTGTACATAATGCATCTTTCTAATAAATGAGGGTCGGTTTCTCAAAGCCTTTATAACAAAAAGCTCTCCTGCTCTATAATCCACCTCTCACGAATAATCCTCCGGACCAGCCCCTGCAGCAGAGGCTCATTCAGCTTTCCCAGCTCCTCCAGGTAAGCCTCTGACTTCACCTCCCTGCCATAACCAGCGGTTTTATACTGTTCATAGGTATCCTCATCCATCTTCAAGGGCTGCAGACCGGGAAAGATCTGTGTGCGGATATACCGGAAAATCCTCACACCTCCCAGGTCTAGATCCCCGGTGTGGTAAAAGCTGCATCCCTCCGCTGACAATACCCGCCCTGCTTCCGCCAAAAACAGTTTCTCCAGAGGTCCCGGAAAGCCGTGTGTGAAAATATACAAGGTTCCATCCTCATACGGCATACTCTCAAAATTAGACTTATTTTCTACCGTTACCACCCTTTTTATTTTCTGTCCCTGGGGGTGTGGCAGTTTTTCAACATCTGGCTGTTTAAGCCTATCCCAAAAGGGAATCCTGACAGGTCCAGAACCTTTTCGCTAATTTCCAGTTTCACTCCCCCTTTTACCCACAATTGCTGTCCATACTCCTCTATATAAAGCTGTGACAGTACCGAAAAATCCTCCATCCCCTCCTCCACCAGAGGGCAGTATTTCCTGGCTGCTGTAATCACCGGTCCCTGAAGGTCTTTCTCAAAAGCCTTCGAGTCCTTTAGATATTTGACGGAAAAAAGCCTCTTAAATATAGGACTTGTCAGCTGATCCAGTCCAAGCAGACACTTCATAAATCCCTCTCTTTTCAAATTTTCAGGAATATTCCCCTGATCCAGCCTGTCCAGCAATTCCTTCTGGCAGTATTCCCGTATCCACTCCTTTTTCACATTTTCCAATGCTTTCCTGACTATCTCCTGCTGGCGATGAATCCGCTGCCAGGATGGTTCCCATCCCAGACGCCGGTAAAACTCCGGCAAATTCTGGTTGTGAAACCTCAGCTCCTGTATTACATTCTTTCCGTCATACCATTTTACTTGTACCAGGCCCTCCTCTTCAAGGGCTTTGGCCTCCTCCAGGATGGTTTCCCGTTCCAATTTTCCGCAGTTCTTTTCTGCCTTTTGAAAGTTCAGCGCTTTTGTTCCGGTCAACTGTCCCAGACGCCCTTTTGCTGTGCTCTCATTCTGCTTCACAATGGCTTCAATCAGCTTCACTTTCCTCCAACTCCTCCGTCAACTGCCCAAACTCCGTCTTTTCAAACTCCAGTATGGAGATATGCTTTTTATTGGGATTTGCAAACACAAAGGTCTTATCCACATTTTCCAAATAGTTTTGAATTTTGTCATTGGTGGCGCTGATAATTGCCTGGAATCCCAGCCCCCGAATGAGCTTGATGCAGCTTGCCACCTTCTCCGCATCCATCTTGGAAAACGCCTCATCCAACACTACCAGACGGATGGTGGGGTTTCGCTGCAGCTTTGGCGTCACATTGATGCGATAGGCCTGGGCAAAACTGGCCAGCAGCGCCACATAGAGGGATTTTGACCCTCACCGCCGGAATTCTTTTTGATCATCCTGCTTAAGCGGATGCGGATCGTCTCCTCCCCTCAATAATCTGCTGCATGTCAAAGGCGAGGTAGGTGCGGTAGTCCGCGTATTTCTCCATATTGTGCTTGGCCTCCTCCAGTTCCTGGGCGCTGGCATTGTCCGGAGGTATGAAAATGGAGATCAGCTCATTCATCTTCCCCATACTTGTCCTCGTGGGACATAGTGAATAGGTTCATCTGATTTTCCATATGGTCTGAAATCTGGGAGGGATTTACTTCCAGATTCTCGTCCATAAACATATCATAATACTTCCCGTCAGGTCCTCTGTTTCTGGTAATCACAAACTGATACCTGTCTTTTTCCAATGTCCAGACGGTTGATAATCTTGTTCAAATCATCCTGACGCTCAAAGGCCTCCCGGATGGCGCTGCGGATTTTGTAGATAAAATCTCGCTTAAACAGATTCACCGCATCCTTAGCCTGTTCATCCGCCTTCTGATGCAGCTGCTCCAGATCCGAGTACTGCAGATGGGACAGCAGCTCATCATAAGCCTTATTGTCCCGGTCCTCGGGTGAGAAAGTGCGGTTTGGATATTTTCTCAGGTAAGCGTACCGAATCTCCCCAGTTTTCCCATGGCCTCTTCCACCTCCTGGGATGCTGTATTCGCCTTTCCCAAAAAGGAGGCCTGCAGACGCTCATAGTTGGGATTCTCCCTGGCGCCCAGATACCTGGATACCTCCTCCTCCAGCACCGTATCCCTGGTAAATTCCCCCTCCTTCTGGGTCAGCTCCTGAAGATGCCGTGTGAGCTGGTTCTGATAGTCATGGATGTTTTTTTCCATATCGCTGATTCTTTTCAGCAGATCATCCCTTACAGCCTTTCGCCTGTCAAAAAGTTCTTCTGCAGCCTTCTGCTCTTCCTCCCAGGCTCCGATATCCTGCCTCTGAAGTTTCTCTAGTTCTGCCCTCAGCCGCTCCTTCTTACGCTCCTTGCCGGGGAGTTCCTGAATATCCCTCATCCATGCAAGATAGTCCTCCAGGTCATTTTTCAGATAGTCCAGGTCCAGGATCTGCGCACATTCGCGGCTTAACTTTGCGTGGGGAGCACGCTTTTTTCCATCTCTTCCTTCAGGTCCTCCAGCTGGCGGATGCGCCTGCGCATACTTACCTCACCGATATACGCCCTCCTGGTATAGAGGTCCGGATTTATGTACTGCAGCTTAAAACTGTGATACAGGATGCAGCCCGGTGTAATGCCAATTCTACAGGCCCGCAGTTCATCCACATCCGCACATTTGATCACATTGCCCAGCAAGAAATCTATGTACGCTCTGGCGTGTGGAATCTGGGTTACCACCTCCTCCGCCAGGGCATCTTCCGCCACTTCTCTGGGGGGCCTCCATCACTTTTTCCGTATCCAGCACTGCTACCCTGTGGTATTTCTGTTTATCCAGTTCCTGGTACAGCTCCATAGCTGCCCTGGCGTACTTGGGCTCCACGATCAGAAGCAGCTTCTTGCCCCCTAAATACCCCTCCACGGCATTTCTCCAGGTATCATCACGAATATCCAGCAAATCTGCCAGAATCTCCACAGGAACGTGTTTTCCCCACTGTTCTTTAAGGCCCTGCCGGATGTACTGCCTGGCCTCCTCCAGCTCCCCTGGGGTAGGCTTTCCGTCCCTGCCGCAGTTCCTTGAGTTCTTCTGCTATCTCCTGCTCCTGACGGCTGTACTCGCGGATCGCTCCATCCGCCTCCTGTTTCTGTTCCCTCACATCCTCGCGCACAGCCGCAAGCCCTCTCTTTAGTCCCGCAAGCTGCTCCTCTGTAATGCTGCTTTTTTGAAACCGCTCTATATTCCAGAGCACCTCATTGGGCGTCACTTCCTGCTCCTCCCAGTCTCTGAGGGCCTGTGCGGTTTTCTGCCACCGGCTTTTGCTATTGTTCAGCCGCTCAATCATCTCATTGACAGATTTAAGCTGAACCTTTAAGTCCTCATACCCGGAAGCGGCAATTTTGCGGATCAGCTCCCGTATCTTTTCCTCCAGGTCCGCGATGCCCCTATCCAGCTCATTTTTCCTATCCTCCTGCTGCGCCCTGTCTTCCTGGCAGGCGGTGATACGGTCCTTCAGTTCCGAGGCCTTTTGGCGCATCCGGCGCAGCTCCATAGCATTCATAAAATAGGCCGCCTGGTTCCTCTTCTTCTCCTTCTCCGTCACCGCGTCAAAGGCCTCACGGATGGCTATCAGTTCCCTGATTTCCGAGCAGGTGTCCCCAATCCGCTTGCGCATACGGCCATACTGCATGACACTCTCCTGCATGTCCTCAATATGGATATCTTCCTCCAGACAGATGTATTCCTTCACAAACTCTTCCAGCTTTATATTCATGCGGAAGGGATCGCCCTTTAAACAGCAACGGAAAGCGCTCCATATTCAGCCCTCCCAGATACACATCGTAGAGCTGTCTGCGGAACCGTTCATTGCTGGGGCCAAAGTAATGTTCTTCCCTGCCGTAGTGACTGTTCAGATACTCCTTTAGCTCCTCAATAGACATGGCCCGGCCGCCTGTGCGGTATGCGCTCTCAAGAATGGGACCTTTGTGCCAGAAAAACAGCCTGGAGATCTCATTGGTTGCGGATTCCACATCAAAGGCCACGCCAATGCTCTGGTATTCACCCGTATCTGTGCGCCCAAGCTCCATGACTATGGTGGAGGAAAAGTTCTTGTTTCTCAGATAGGAAAATTGATTGTCCTCCCCAATATTTACCATTCCGCGCAAGTATTCTATCAAGGTCCGGTCCGAGTCATCCGCTGCCGCCTTGTTGAAAAATGCCCGGCCATCCGTGTTGGCGTAGAGCAGAATCTGCATGGCGTCGATCACCGTGGACTTGCCGCTTCCCGAGTGTCCTGTAAAAAATTGATCCCCTCCGCAAAGGAGAGCACCCGCTTATCTATGTAATGCCAGTTATTCAGGCAAATTCTCGACAATGCCTGAAATTTCTGATTCTGCATCCTCTTCCTCCGTTTCTCTGAACGTATCAATCAGCGCCCTGGCATCATCCCCCAAAAGGAGCATGTTGATGCTGGGATAGATGACCAGTCTGCTGGCTCCTCCAGTTCCTCCAGCAAATCCAGGGGCTCTATAATCTGGTATTTTTTTAGTAGGGGAGACAGCCCTTCTCACCTCTGTGGGCGAGGGCTGCCTGACCAGCAGGTGAAAACTTCCCAGGCGTTCATTGATATCCGCCAGTGTAGTAAACACATTTACACTGGTAGATGCCGACGCCATCTGCTCATCATAGATCAGCTTCAGCACCAGCACGTAGAGCGTGGTCAGACGGGGCAGCTTGTCTCCTATCAGCGCTTCCCCCTGCAGATAGATAATCCCAGTCTGGCTATTTTCAAGGACCGAAATGCCCGCAATGGAAAAGTAAGACTGCAGAAAGGCCAAATGTCTGCTGCACACCCGAAAATCCCGGTTAAACTGCAGACGCCCGGTTCTGCGCTCAAACTTGCGCTCCAACACAAAGGTCTGCCGGTAGAGAAGCTGTACTGCCTGACACACTTCCTCCTGCTCCTCCGGCAGCAGCTGTTCATAGTATTCAATCATGTCCTCTTCCTCTCTTTTCTGACCGTAAAACCATCTCCGGATACCGGTACTCTATTCCTCCGGAAGTCTTATCACTCACCAGCTCTCCACCCTCGCCTTGCGGCAGTTCCACCTGATACCGGCTGCCCTTTTTCATGGCATAGTCATAGGCCAGGATCAGCTTCTCATAGTCCTCCTCATCCTGCACCAGCCCAGGCCCGGCCACCATTTTGCCGTCCCGCATATGAGCACTGATAAATGCCTCTATCTGTCTGCGGCTGTATCGGTTCTGCAGGCGGTTCAGCTTGAGTACATCCTCCCTGGGAAGATCCTGCGCCTCCTCCTCCGGCTCCAGATTCTCCAGAAAAGCGCGTTTCCCCCTCCTCCTTTTGTAAAGGGATTTTTCTGAGAGGATGTCCACCCTGGAAAGATTCATTCTATTTCCAATCTCAGTGATGCGTTCCTCCATGCTCTCAGCCTGGGAGGTGAGATTCAACAGCTGTACCACCAGTCCCCGCATGTCGTCATCCTCGTTAAGCAGGTAATTGAGTCTTGTTACCGTTGCCCTCACATACTTTGTGTGCTCCCGGTCCATATTTGCAATGCGGTGTTCAATGTCATCAAATCCCCTCTCAATCTGACTGAGTTGATCCAGGGTCTGGGTCATCCTCCGGGCGCCGGGCCCCTCCCGGTCCTCTGCATCCTCTTCCCGTTCACCGTCCCAGTTCTTTAGCCCGTGCAGTACCTCCTCCCGAATCTCCACGCAGCCAACGCTTAATATCCGTTTTGTACAGGTAAAAGTTATCCGTGGTCTTCAAAATGTGATACTTTTTCTTGACAATCTCCTCCACGTATCCATCCAGATGCTCTTTCAGCAAATCTCCATAAAATTTCTTCTCCAGAAGACTGGAAAAGAACTTGTCCATGTTGTGGAGCATATCCTGCAGGGCCTTATTCAGGCGCTTTGTGTTGACTAGCGCAGTGTTCAGGAGACGCTCGGTCCTTCTGGGATCATTTTTATAGGAGAATAAACTGGCATAGTTGTTCTGGATATACACCTCCGTGTCATCCTCCTCCCCGCCCGCCAATTTTTCGAAGGCCTCTATAAACACCGCGGAATAGTCCGGAATAATAATATTAGTCATACCTGTCCCATAGTCCTCCAGCCGCTTTAACCACTGTGTCCTCACCAGCCAGTTGAGAATTCTGGTGGCCGGAGGCTCCAATAGATCCGCGTCCGTCTCCTGCTCCTCCTGCATGATGCTGATTCTGCGCTGGGCAAAAAAGTTGCTCAGTACCTGAATACATACCTCCCGGCTCAGGAAGTAATTGTTGTACTGGTACTCCTCGCTGATTTTAAAAAGCGCTTCTATGTAAGTCTCCCGGTTGTACGACCAGAAATAAACTCCAGAAGCTGTCTGGAATTTCATTCATCAGAGGCATGGGAAAGTTCTCCTTTGGGTGATCTTGTATATTCTGCTTTTTTTTATTTTATCATACCATGATTCCTTTTACAATAAGGATGGTTTTCGGAATTGAAAAAAAGCCTCAGGAAATGTTACTGTTCACTTTGTGACTAGCAACATCTTCCTGAGACTTCTTTATCGTTTCTGTTTACAGAGACATAAATGTTTTGGGGCGGGCTTCAATCTCCTCATATTTTACATCCATTATCATGGCAACCTCCGAGAAGACCAACTTCTGCGCCACCTTTAAGAGCTGTACATCCCTGGGATTCAGCTTATTGTGCAGTTTTCTCGTACTCAGGCAGTCCCACGAGCTCAAAACCTCCTTAAAGTTCATGGAAGTAATAAGCTTCGTCAGAGACTGGTTTCTCTGTTTCGGATTGTCGACCCATTCCATGGGGCTTTCCTTAATCTCCTCCTGAGCGGTTTTCAGATCATTCGGTTTGATTGTATGCCTTATATTCTTTTGCTTATCCGCATCCGCAGATACATAGATTGATGTCTTTAAGTCTGTAAGAGGCTCCAGCAGATAGTATTGTTTCGATTCGTGTTCAACATTCATGTCAACCAACCCTTTTATCGTACAGGCACCTTCCTGCCGATGTATAACCTTATCCCCGATATTAAACATATTATGCCTCCATTTCATTCTGTTGCAATCCACGCTCGGTAATTTAACAGAGTACGACCACATCTTTCGATGCGTTGATTGACTTCATGTCAGTGGGGGATACCGATTTTTCTCCGCCCGCCATTGCCATTAGTCTTGTTAAAAATTAAAGAAGGTTATATGCCAAAACATACAACCTTCCAGGAACATCTCTAAATTAAGCTCTGCAAACGTTGACTGCCTGAAGGCCGCGCTGGCCATTCTGAAGATCAAATGTTACTGCCTCGCCGTCATCCAGTGATTTGAAGCCGTCTCCGGCAATCCCTGAAAAATGTACAAACACCTCAGTGTTATCATCATCACATGTGATAAATCGAAATCCCTTTGTTCCATTAAACCATTTTACTGTACCTGTCTTCATTCTCAGATACCTCCTAAATATAATATTTTGTTCGTATAAAATAAAAAAAATCACATACTTTTGTAAATCACTAAAATAATGACTTACAAAAATATGCGAAATCAATACCTTAACTAAACAAGATTTATCATAACATAGATTTTCTGTTAATGCAAGTGTTATTTTTATTTTTTACCAGCATTCACAATCTGAGCAGTAAATGCTCGGACCTGAGTGAACAGTAACACCACTCTCTTTATGTTGCTGCCCGCTTCGTGACCAGTAGGATGCATAAATCCATCAAAACCGCCTATGGCGATGGGATTTATGCACTCCTGAATCACTTTCTCACGTTCTATGCAGGCGTTTGTATAAATTAACGCTCGGTAATTTCACAGAATACATTGTTTTGTTGTTTCATGTCTCCACTTATTTGCACTTCACCTTCGCTGGTCTGCTCCAAGGGCCATAACATTTTTTACCGTCTATTGTCTTATATGAGCGGATACGAAAATAGTATCGCTTCTTTCTTTTGAGCTTTGAGATCTTTTTAGAAACGATCGTTTTCTTTTTCACGTGTATATTTTGCTTACCTTTTGTGAACCTTGAATTCCCGGCATATTGGATCTGGTATCCGTCCGCCTGTGAATCCCTTTTCCAAATGATCTTGACTGTCTTTGACTTTGGTGTTGTCAGTTTTGATATAGAAGCCTTTTTCGGAACAATCTTGAATGTCTTGGTAACTGTGCCACTGTAATCTTTGATTCCTTTTATCTTTACGGTTGCCTTGCCTGCCTTTTGTTATTTGCATAAGTAACCGTATAATTTATTCCCTTTTTCAATGTTTTATTTACAAGTTTCACCTTCACAGGAGGCTTTTGAGCCTTTCCATTGTATACGTAACTCGTCTTTATGCCGCTTATCTTAGCTTCCGTTATACTTTTTCCAGCTTTCGTATCACGGAGAACCGAATAACGGATACCGTTTTCCTTGGCATATTTCATTGCATAAGAATTTTCCGGTGTATAAATCGTTGCCTCTACCACATGGCTGTTATCGTATGTCCAATAATAACCAGTCCACAAAAAATCTTCGCCTATGCTTGTTACGCTGGAAGGTATCGTAATTTTGGATAACGAATCACAGCCATAAAAAGCTTTTTTTCCAATACTCTTTACTCCTGATTTTAACTCTACCTCCGTAAGATTGTTAAAATATTCAAACGCACTTTCAGGTACACTGGTGATTCCTTCCTCGATTACAATTTTTTCACTTTTTTCTTTTATTGGTTTCAGGCATTATCGCTTGAGGAATATGAAAATCCTCCCGAAACCGACGATACCGGATATCTGAAATGCGTTTCTGTATCAACAGACATTGCACCTTTTCCAGATATGGTAAGCACACCTTTATTTAGCCCCCATGCGGCATTCGCACCTGCCACACGATATATTTTCTTACTGAACTCACCGGTTTCCGAGTCGATTGAATAAAAATTCACCATATTGGCGTTTGACGCATAATATACGATTTTTGAACCTTTCACAATAGGCTGACAGTCAGATATAGGCGCCGCTGCAGTAAACTCCTGCTTATTTTATTTCCCCTTCCATCAATAAAGAGGTAGTGTAGAAGACTGGATGACAGGCCGTCCTCCGTGCTTGCTGTCTGGCTTATCCCATACTCCTCCCATGAAACCATGAAACGGTTGTCATTTACCCTGGTAATCTTTGTCCCTAAAAAACACTTCCCGCTCCCACTGTAATTTGTAAGCCATTTTACTGTCGTGGCACTCTCCGAAAAGTCTGACATTGGAGTAACGGTAAGATAAAGATTGTGTTCTGTATCTTCTGAAACACTGTCGTACTTTGACTGATCAATGGAGGTACCAAGACAAAGTACCTGATCGGAAGATAACGCAATTCCGTCCACGCTTGCGTAACAGGAAATTGCCCACGCTGAAGAGCGGGAACCACCGTATTCCAGAACAGCCAGAGAAGTTTCTTCTAAATTCTCAGCATTATACCTGGAGAGTTTCGTATATCTTGAACCCTCGCTCTGCTCTAATACATACAAATTTGTATCTTTGCAGGCTATATACTGGGCAAAAGAATGCCAAAGGTCACTGGCTACGATGCTGCCGGTCATAGAAGCCTGGTCCACCGCTATCATTAAAAATCCCTGATGCCCCTGATTATATGCAGGATCAACATATCCTTCATGACCTGTAACAATATAGAGAGTACCGTTGTATTCAGCCATTTCCACACATCCATAGTCAAACGGATAACGTACTTCACCGCCGAAAAGATTAGGATTGCCAGTAATTTTTGCTGTACCTATCTTGTTCCAGCTGGTATCATACTTAATTACACGTATAACCTCAGCCTGATCACTCTCACCGGTATTAGCCTGTCCCTCTACTAAATAGTAGGCATCAGAACCAGCGTAAACCCGCCCCAGATGCTCAACTCCATATCAAGGGATTTTTTGCTTTTTATATTGAAATTATCGTCATAATATTCAATACAAATTTTCTTCCCATTATAAAAAACTCTCATATAACCGTTGTTTGTTGCTGCAAGTTCTGAGGTGCTTCTCAATCCTATATTCAGATTATCCGAAGCTGTGGGTACATGATTGTCAGCAGCGTTTACCGTATATCCCGTCAATAAGACGAAACAGCATATCATAAACAGAGCTGCCAGTTTACTTTTTATAGTTTTCATTATCTTTTCTCTCTCCTTTTATTTTTTCCATCAGAATAAAGAATGTCAACTGCTCCGTGCATGCTGCCTGTCCAATGGTTATACATCTGTGCATGCAAGCACACTCATCCTTATTACTGCTGTCCGTTACTTTTTAGTTACATTATATCGCGAACATATCCTATATTTATTTTATAAGACTGCCGTTTCATAATTCTCTATGCAGACTTAAATATCGAAAACCGGAGTCCCTTCAAAAGAGGCATCATCCCAAGTCCAATAACGCTTTACGCGAACCGGGAAATACCAAACACAAAGCATAGTTATTCTATAGCCGCAAGGTCTGCCCTTTCATAACGGTTATGCCCTGGCAATTGCTTTTGTATTTCCAGCATTGAATCGCCTGTTCCATTGATTTCCCTCGGTTATCTGCAAAAAAATCACGAATATATGTATTGTACTCAAACTGTTTGTCAATTTTCGTTTTACCTTTTTTTCTTATCTTCAAGAATCTGATCATAAGCTGCAATTGCTTCTCTGTATGTTTTCCCGCTATTACTCTTCAGCCAGTTCTGAAACGCCACATTAAAAGAAAAACCCTTTCCAATATGCTTCTTAAAAAAAGCCCTGTGCTTTTCTGAACAGATAAAATCAGGTTCAATTTTGTATTTTCCTCGATATCAGAGATTACGGCTGCCTTTTTCTTTGTTTTTGGAACAGGCAATACTTTTCCAGTATCAAGAAAATAGGCAATTCTGTCTGCAATTTCTATTTTCCCTCCTGAGACTGGCAGCGCATTCTTCCTGCAAAATCCATTAATTCCTCTTTTAAATAATAATAATCACAAAATGTATTACTGTCTAAATTTCTATTCAATATAGGTCTTTCCGTCATGCTATCCCCCCTCTCTCTGGCAGTAGCTTCGCTGCATGACCTTTTACAATATTTTTTTCTTATTCAAAGCCTGTACTTTTATGATTAAATCATTACTAAAAATGGGCTTATGCTTAACAATACGATAAAAATAACTGCCATCCATTTCCCAATATCGGCAAATAAGTGTTCTTTATTTTTTATTGCCTGATACCGGAATAACCCGGCAAAAGGCGGCGGGACTTCTCATAAAAAAGCCCCGCAAACCCTCATGAAATGGGCGTTTTCTCAAAAATCCCACAATATCGTGTCAAGGCTCCTAATAACGTGTTTTTGTAAGGTTGGGCACCATTTGGGCACCACGGGCAACACGAAAAAGGAGGCAAACAGACATGCAAGAATTGATTGATAAGGGGGTATTGCGCCCGTCCGGGGAAATCGTCAAGGACAAGATCAACCTGATTTCCGGGGCGCATACCCGCCGTTTGTGGAAATGCTCTGGACGGTCACGAACGGCGACACGGACACGACCGACCAGTATACACCCTCCTGTCCGGCCTGTATGCGGACGGACGGGAAACTGAAATGCTGGAAGTGCTGCGGACGCTGTACGGCGTGCTGGGCCTGCCGTTCCCGGAAGATGTGGAACTGCTGGCCGGACACCCGGAAGCGCGGGGTACTTCCTTTTTTTCATTCCTGCTGGACTATGACGACGCCATAGAGGACTACAAGGCCGAGCAGGACGGCGCATAAAACCGATAGTTTCATTATAGGGGGAAGTGCGCCCATTTGCAAGCAGACGGGGAAAGTTTGTGTTTTCTCCCCCTGCACCCCTCTTTCTACCAGCTGGTAAAGAGCTTACCTGCTGGAAAAAGGTTAATTAAATACGCTGTACTTATGGGACGACCGATAAAAAGGCCGTCCTTTTTTTGTGCCTATCAACGGCTGGACAGGAGCGCCCCGCTTCTTTCTTCCAGCCGGTAAAAGGAGGTTTTACCTATGCCCGGAGTGACAAGGGAACAGATAGACCGGGCGAAACAGTGGGATTTGCTTTCATATCTGCAAGCCTACGAACCGGGAGAGCTGACAAAGAAGCGGCCCACGGACAAGGAATACCGGACAAAGACCCATGACAGCCTTGTTATCAGTAACGGAAGATGGAACTGGACGACGCGGGGCTTTGGCGGTAAGACGGCGCTTGATTATCTAATCAAGGTGCAGGGCATGGAGTTTGTGGACGCCGTGCGGACATTGTGCGGAGAAAGCGCCCCGTTCTTTCCCAGCCGGTAACAAGGCCCCCGGAACAGCCGAGGGCCTTTGTACTGCCGGAAGCGAACCGCTGCGCCACCGCCGCCGTGTCGTACTTGCAGCGCCGGGGGATTGATTCGGAAATCATCAGCCGGTGCATGAAAGCCGGTATCTTCTACGAAAGCAGGAACTATCACAACTGCGTGTTTGTGGGCAGGGACAGGGCCGGAAAAGCCCGGTTTGCCTGTATGCGCGGAACGATGGGCGACTTTAAGGCCGACGCGCCGGGAAGCGATAAGCGGTTTAACTTCTGCCTCCCGTCCGCTGACCCGTCAAGCGTCCTGCTGACCGTGTTTGAAAGCCCCATTGACGCCCTATCGCTGGCAACGCTGCGGAAAGTGAAGCGCACGGCATGGGATAAATGCAATTACCTGTCGTTGGGCGGTACGGCTCCGCTGGCGCTGCTGCAATTCCTGAAAGACCACCCGGAGATAAAGCAGGTGTATTTGTGTCTGGATAACGACAAGGCCGGTCTGGACGGAATGGCCCGGATTGAGGCGGCCATAAAGGACGACAAGGAGCTGCAAGGCCGCCCCTGAATGTGGAGCGCAAGCCGCCCCTGTGGAGCATGGCAGGACTACAACGAACTGCTGCGGGCAAAGCTGGCCGGACGGACGGCCCCGGCCCGTGGCCCCAAGGAAAGGAGTTTTGAACGATGAAACGACCATTAGCATATATCAGCGCCGCATGGAGCGGCACGGAAACCGAGATCACCGAGACGGCCCGTTCTTACTGCCGGGCCGTGTATGAGGCGGGCTTCTCCCCATCTGCCCGCGCCTGTATCTTCCCCTATACATTGACGACGCAATCCCCCGCGAGCACAAGGACGGCGTGGATATGGCCCGCGATATGCTGCGGCGCTCCCATGTCCTGATTGTCTGCGGCGGCGTGGTGGACGAGGGCGTGAAAAACGAGATCGCCACCGCCCAGCGCCTTAACATCACGGCGACAACGCTTGCCGGGATTCTGACCGTCAAAGGACAGGGGGAAAAGGAGGACGGCGCTTGCTGACGCTGGGAAGTCTGTTCGATGGGATAGGCGTGTTCCCGCTGGCGGCCACCCGTTACGGCATTACCCCGCTTTGGGCAAGCGAAATAGAGAAAGCGCCTATTTCCATCACGAAACGCCATTTTCCCGGCATGGCGCACTTAGGCGACATTACCAAGCTGGACGGCGGCGGTGTGCCTCCCGTCCATATCATAACCTTTGGCTCGCCCTGCCAGAACCTTTCCCAAGCCGGGAACCGGGAGGGGCTGGCGGGTATCAAGTCGGGCCTGTTCTTTCAGGCTATGCGGCTGATTACAGAAATGAGGGAGGCGACTAATGGCATATATCCAACTTTCGCTGTTTGGGAAAACGTCATGGGAGCGTTTTCTTCAAATGACCGGCTGGACTTTAGAGCCGTGCTGGAATCTTTCACAAACGCCGAAATTCAATGCCTCCTACGGGAACATGGGCAAACGCCGGAATGGTTAGAGGGGGTACGCCTGACCTGTGCTGGCGGCTTGTGGACGCCCAGTATTGGGGAGAACCCCAATCCCCCAGCGGAGGAAGCGTATCTTCATCGTGGCGGATTTTAGAGGCGAGCGCGCCGGAGAAGTATTATTTAAGCCCCGCCGTCTGCTCCCGAATATTGAGGCTTGCGGAAATACGGGCTGCCCGCCGCCCCGGAAATCGAATATCTCCTGAAAAAACAGGGCGGGCGCTACCAGTCGTCCACCCCTTTCAGGACAGACGTATGCGGGGGCAGGCAAGGCAGCACGACAAAACCGGCTTCATCGGGAGCTTTGGAAAACCAACTGACCCTTTTTCAAACTTTACTCGCTGGAACCGTGAATATGTTTTCCCTGTGGTTTGGGGAGGACTACGAAAACGGCCTGATACGCTACCTGACCCCGACGGAATGTGAGCGGCTTATGGGGCTGCCGGAGGGCTGGACGGCTTACGGCTATGATGGAAAGGAAATAGGAACCGCCGCAAGGTGCAAGGCGTTAGGGAACGCGATTGTCCTGCCCTGTGTGGAATATATCATGTCCGGCATTGCGGACGTACTGAAAGGAGTGGATTTACATGAGTGAGAAAAAGCCGCTGGAAGTCCTGATAATCAACAGTAAACAGGACGACCGGCAGGAATGGCTTCCGCTGCCCACCGACGCCGACAAGGTGCGGGTGCTGTTTGACCGGCTGGGGATTGAACCCCTTTCCCGTTCCCAAGGCCCCAAAGCCGACTACTATGTTTCGATGGCTGAAAACCTGCCTTTCCCGGAGTTGGACGCCGTGATCGGCAAGCCGAACACCATTGACGGCCTGAACTGGCTGGCGTCCCGTCTTGAAGCGCTGGACGAAACGGAGCTTGCTACCGTCCGGGCAGCTGTGGCTGCGGGCAACTACTACCGCATACAAGACGTGATCGCCCTGACCTATAACACCGAGTTTTACGTTCTTGTGCAGAACGTCCACAATGAGGCTGATTTGGGCCGGTACTACTTAAACGATTCGGGCATGGTGCAAATGCCGGAGGAATGGAAAGCCGGAATAGACCCCGCCCGGTTCGGGGCGCACATCAAGGAGCAGGAACAGGGCTGCTTTATCCCGCAAGGCTACCTTGTGGAATCCGGCGACAAATGGAACGAAGTTGACCGGGCGCATATCCCGGAGGAATACAAGGCCGAGTTTGGCAGGCCCGGTAAGGCCAAGCAATCCGTCCGGGACACTTTGAAACAGACCGGAAAGCCGGAAAAGGACGCGCCCGGCAAGGTCAAGCATGACCACCCGAAAACTCACGGCCCGGAGCTGTAACCATTTACTTTTTCCAGCCTGTAAGAAAGGGGCTGAATTATGCAGGAGGAAGTCAACGACAAAACGGCGCAGGTGGCCGTGAAAGTAACCAAGCTGACCGGGCGGGCGCTGCAAGCGGCGCTGAAAAAAGCTGCTTGCTGTGTGGAAAAACCATCAAGACCCGCAAAAGGTTCATAAAGGCAAACAAACGGTGAAGCAGCTGGCCGCCCAAGGAAAAGGCATGTCGAGTATCAACGTGGAGAAAAGCGGGATTCGCTCTTTTTAGCCGCGTGGCCCGCAAGTATGGTGTGGATTTCGCGCCAAAAAAAGCGGGCGACGGCAAGTATTACGTCTTTTCAAGGGCAAGGACGCGGACGCCCTGACCGCCGCCTTTACCGAGTACACCCAAAAGCGGGTACGGCAGAAAAAGCCGTCCGTCCGTTCTGGCCCAACTCGCCAAGTTCAAGGAGCTATCCAAGGGAACAATCAGCAAGGAAAAACATCTGGATAAGGGGGGAACGGGCGCTATGAACGACAAAGTGAAAAAGTATGTCCTGCCCAATCTTCCCTATCTCTTTATCTTTTGGATAGCGGATAAAATCGGGCAGGCGTTCCGGCTCTCAACCGGGGATAATATCGGGAAACAGGTTATGGACGCCATAAACGGCCTTGCGCTGCTGGGACGTGACCCGCTGCCCAGCCTCCACCCCCGCGACCTGCTGGCCGGAATAGCCGGGGCCGCCGCGATCTGGCTGGTGGTGTACTTCAAGAAGAAAAACGCGAAGAAGTGGCGCAAAAATATTGAATACGGTTCGGCCCGATGGGGCAGCCCGGACGATATAAAGCCGTTTGTAGACCCCAAGCCGGAAAACAACGTGATTTTGACACAAACAGAGTTTTTGACGATGAACAGCCGCCCCAAGAATCCGGCCACGGCCCGGAATAAAAATTGCCTGATTGTGGGCGGTTCCGGTTCCGGCAAAACCCGGTTCTGGCTAAAACCCAACCTGTTACAGCTTCATTCCAGCTATTGCGTTGTAGACCCAAAAGGAAGCGTATTAGTTGAATGTGGAAACGCCCTGAAACGGGGCAAATATAAGATACGGGTATTTAACACCATCAATTTCAGCAAGAGCTTCCACTATAACCCGTTCGCCTACATTCATTCGGAAAAGGATATTTTGAAGCTGGTAAACGTCTTAATCGCCAACACCAAGGGCGACCAGAAAGGCGGGGACGCCTTTTGGGAAAAGGCCGAAACGCTGCTGTACTGTGCGTTAATCGGGTATATCCACTATGAGGCCCCGGAGGACGAGCAGAACATGAATACCCTTGTGGAGCTAATCAACGCTATGGACGTGCGGGAGGACGACGAGGACTATAAAAACCCCGTCGATCTCATGTTTGAGGCATTGGAGGCCGTGGAGCCGCAACACTTCGCCGTGCGCCAATACAAAAAGTACAAATTAGCGGCGGGCAAGACCGCCAAAAGCATACTTATTAGCTGCGGCGCAAGGTTAGCCCCTGTTCGATATTGCGGAGGTTCGGGAGATTATGTCCTATGACGAGCTGGGGCTTGACACGCTGGGCGACGAGAAAACGGCGCTGTTCTTCATCATCAGCGACACGGATTCGACCTTTAACTTTTTAATCGCTATGGCCTTTACCCAGCTTTTTAACCTGCTGTGCGAAAAGGCCGACGATGTATACGGCGGGCGGCTGCCGGTTCATGTGCGCTGCCTGTGGGACGAGGCGGCCAACACGGGGCAGGCTCCCCAGCTGGAAAAACTTTGCGCCGTCATTCGTTCCCGTGAAATCAGCATGTGCCTGTTTTGCAGGCCCAATCGCAATTAAAGGCGCTTTACAAGGACAACGCCGAAACCATCATCGGAAACATGGATTCGGTGATCTTCTTAGGGGCCGGGAGAAAACGACGCTCAAAGATTTAACGGAAGTGCTGGGCAAGGAAAGTATTGACACCTATACCACCAGCGACACCAGAGGGACGCAACGGAGCTACGGAACCAACTATCAAAAGCTGGGCCGTGAGCTTATGACGATGGACGAACTGGCGACGATGGACGGGAGCAAGTGCATTTGCAGCTTCGAGGCGTCCGGCCTTTCTTTTCCAGCAAGTACGATCTGACGAAACACCCCAATTACAAATATACCGCCGACGCGGACAAGAAACTTGCCTTTGATATTGAGGCGCTTCTAAATAGTAAACTGAAAATCAAGCCGGGGACGTGTTCGACGTATACGAGATTGACGACGACACCGAACCGCCCGGCGACAAGCCCGGCCCCGCCGTTTAAGGAATGAAACCGAAACGGCGGGGCCTTTTTGCGTTTCAAGGGCGATTGTTACCGTCCAGCACGGGGCCGCAAGGCTCCGTTTTATATATCAACCATCAATCAATATGTAAGCCGCAAAGCGGCAGAAAGTGAGGACTATATGGAATTTTTCGGTGAAGCTATCAACACTCTGTCTATCCTTGTTACGGCGCTGGGCGCTGGCCTCGGCGTGTGGGGAATCGTCAATCTTTTGGAGGGGGTACGGTTCCGACAACCCCGGAGCCAAGAGCCAGGGCATGAAACAACTCATGGCCGGTGGCGGTGTGGTGCTGATTGGCCTGAATCTGGTTCCCCTGTTGTCCGGGCTGTTCGGTTAATCGCGGGTAAAAGCCTATGCAAACAATCATCGACCAGATCGAACAATGGATAAAAGACTTTCTTATCGGCTGCATTACCGGGAATCTCGGAAACATGTTCGATGAAGTCAATACAAAGGTCGGTGAGATTGCAAACGACGTGGGGCAAACGCCGTCGGGCTGGAACGGCGGCGTTTTCTCTATGGTTCAGAATATCTCGGAAACCGTGATTATTCCCATAGCCGGAATGATACTGACCTTTGTATGCTGCTACGAACTGATACAAATGATTATCGAAAAAACAACATGCACGATGTAGACACGTTTATGTTCTTCAAGTGGATATTCAAAACCGCCGTTGCTGTTTATATCGTGACAAACACCTTTACTATCGTAATGGCCGTGTTCGACGTGGCCCAGCACGTCATACAATCCAGCGCGGGCGTCATATCGGGGAACGCCAACATTGACATATCAAGCGTGACGGCAGACCTTGAAACGACGCTGCAAGCAATGGAAATCCCGGAGCTGTTCGGGCTGCTGATTGAAAGCATGTTGATTGGCCTTACCATGAAAGCCCTGTCCCTGTGCATTTTCATCATCACTTATGGCCGTATGCTGGAAATCTACCTTGCGACCTCTTTAGGCCCCTATCCCGCTGGCGACAATGGCTAACCGGGACTGGGGGCAGATGGGCCAAAACTACCTGAAAAGCCTGTTTGCGCTGGGCTTCCAAGGCTTTCTAATCATGGTGTGCGTGGGCATTTACGCGGTGCTGGTGCAGACTATCAGCACGGGGCAGGACATTCACGCCGCGATCTGGGGCTGCGCCGGGTATACGCTGCTGTTATGCTTCGCCCTGTTCAAAACGGGCGGCCTTGCAAAATCCATCTTTAGCGCCCATTAGGGCCGTCCGTAATGGGCGGCCCTTTTCCTTTGGGCAGAAAGGAGCTGAAACATGCCTTATGTACCTGTTCCCAAAGACCTTAGCCGGGTAAAAACAAAGTGGCCTTTAATCTGACGAAAAGGCAACTGGTTTGTTTTACACTGGCCGGGGCCGTGGGAATCCCCTTTATCTTTCCAGCCGGTCGGCAATCGGGACGAACGTTGCGGCCCTGTGCATGATTGGCCTCATGCTCCCATTCTTCGCATTGGGTATGTATGAGAAAGACGGGCAGCCGCTTGAAAAAATCGTGTTCCACTACGTCCGCGCCCGGTTCCTGTGGCCGGGCGTCCGTCCGTTCAAAACCAACAACCTGTATGCCGCTTTGGAACGGCAGGCACAACTTGACAAGGAGGTGCGAAAACTTGAAACTGCTGGAAAAGCTGTGCGGCCTGTACAGACCGCAAAAAAGCCGGGCAAGGCAGGGGCGGCCAAAAACACGGCCCCGCCGAAAAAGCCGCTGAAAATCGCCGGGCCTGACGCCAAAATGACCGCCGCCGAAAAGCGGCGTGTCAAGCAGGCAATCCAGAAAGCCCAGCGTGACGGCAAAATCCCAAGGGACGCCGTTCAGACAATCCCCTACCGGGAAATGTACCCGGACGGCCTGCTGCGCGTCAATGACAAGCTCTATACAAAAACGCTGCGCTTTTCAGATATTAACTATGAGCTGGCCCAGCCGGAGGATAAGGAACAGACCTTTGACGGCCTGTGCGACTTCTACAACGTGCTGGATAGCTCCATGTGGGCACAAATGAGCTTTATCAACCTGCGGGCAAATCTGATTGACTATCAGAAATCGGTCACTGTGCCGGAAACCGGGGACGCATACGACGACGTGCGCCGGGAGCTGGCCGGGATTCTGCGAACCCAGCTTGCAAGGGCAACAACGGCCTGATTAAGCGCAAGTATTTTACATTCGGGATTGAAGCCGACAACGAGCTAACCGCCCGGCCCCGTGTGGAGCGTATGGAGGCCGACCTGCGGAACCACTTAAAAACATGGGCGTCCGTTCGGAACCGCTTTCCGGCTATGACCGGCTGGAAGTGCTGCACGGCATTTTCCACCCGGACGGCAGGGAAAAGCTGCGGTTTAACTGGAACGCCATTGTAAATACGGGCCTTACGACAAAGCCCTTTATCGCGCCCAGCTCCTTTGACTTCCGGGGCGGGCGCACGTTTAAGATCGGCGGCATGTGGGGCGCGGCCTCTTTTCTGCAAATCGGGGCCTCCCAGCTCAACGACCGCGTTTTGTCCGACTTCCTCAATCTGGACTGTTCCCTGATCGTCAATATCCATATTAAGGCGGTCAACCAACAGGAGGCAATCAAGACCATCAAGCGCAAGCTGACGGACATTGAAAAAAAAAGATCGAGGAACAGAAAAAGGCTGTGCGATCTGGCTACGATATGGACGTGTTACCGCCCGACCTTATCACCTACGCCGGGGAAGCGCAAACCCTCTTAAACAGCCTGCAAAGCCGGGACGAGCGCATGTTTTTAGCAACCGTCCTGATTTTGAACCTTGCCCCGACGCGGGGGCAGCTGGAAAACGATATTTTCCAAGCGGCAAGCGTGGCGCAAAAACATAACTGCACCCTGAAACGTCTGGACTGGCAACAGGAACAGGGGCTAATGAGTAGCATCCCGCTGGGCCTGAATCAGATTGAGATACAGCGGGGCCTTACCACAAGCAGCCTTGCAATCTTTGTCCCCTTTACCACCGAAGAATTGTTTATGAGCGGCGAGGCGCTTTATTACGGAATCAACGCCCTGTCAAGCAACCTGATTATGGCCGATAGAAAACGCCTCAAAACCCAAACGGGCTTTTCTTAGGAGTGCCGGGCAGCGGCAAGTCATTCAGCGCCAAGCGTGAAATCGCCAATGCGTTCCTGACGACCAAGGACGACATCATCATAACAGACCCGGAGGCCAGTACGCGCCCCTTGTAAACCGGCTGGGCGGGCAGGTGGTTCAGCTCTCCCCCGTGTCAAGCCAATATGTGAACCCGATGGATATAAACCCCGATTACAGCGACGAGGAAAACCCGCTGACCCTGAAAAGCGACTTTATCCTGTCCCTGTGTGAGCTGATTGTGGCAAGCAAAGACGGCTTGCAGCCTGTGGAAAAGACCATCATTGACCGCTGCACCCGTCTTGTTTACCGGGACTACCTGCAAGACCCGCGCCCGGAGAACATGCCCGTGCTGGGCGACCTGTACGAGCTTCTTTTGAAGCAGGAGGAAACGGAGGCGAAACGGCTTGCGACGGCTCTTGAAATCTATGTCACCGGCTCCCTGAACGTCTTTAACCACCGGACAAATGTTGACCTGACAAACCGCCTTGTCTGCTATGACATTAAGCAGCTGGGCAAGGGGCTAAAGAAAATCGCCATGCTGATTCTGCAAGATCAGGTATGGAACCGTGTCACGGTCAACCGGGCAGCCCATAAAACAACATGGTTCTAATGTGACGAATTTCATTTGCTCCTGAAAGACGAGCAGACGGCGGCCTATTCCGTGGAAATCTGGAAGCGTTTTCGTAAGTGGGGCGGCATACCCAGCGCCCTAACCCAAAACGTAAAGACCTTTTGGCAAGCCGGGAAATCGAGAATATCTTTGAAAATTCCGACTTCATTTATATGCTTTCCCAAGCTGCGGGCGACCGGCAAATACTCGCTAAACAGCTGGGAATTTCCCCGACCCAGCTTTCCTATGTGACCCATAGTAACGCCGGGGAGGGCTTGCTATTCTATGGCAACACGATTATCCCCTTTGTCGATCACTTCCCCAAGGACACCGAGCTTTACCGCATTATGACGACCAAGCCGGAGGAACAGGCCGGGACAAAGGGCAACGAGTAATGTTGAGTTACAATAAAGATTCATAATATAACAATAAAGTACCATAATTTACAATAAACATTCATAATCCAGAATTGCCCCTACTTTTGACAATAAAGTTTCATATTTTGATTGTGAAATTGACAATAATGTCTTCTAATGGAGCCAAAGAGGATGGTGATTATATGGCAAAGCATCGCCGAACGTGGAATCAAGAACAATATCAAAGGTATCTCAAAGAAGGCAGGGGTCAGGGAACTAAGTCTGCCTATAAACCGTGGATTATGATTCATGATTTTCCAAGTAACGGCATGGTGTCGAGAGTTTATGGAAACACAACGGGGCGTATTCACCATCTGTTGTCAAATATGGAACTGTCCTATTTTTATCTTTTGGACTGGTCGGAAAAGGTTTTGGATATCCGAGAACAATATCCGATCTTGGAGATTGAAACTGTAATAGAAATCGCTGATAAGGCGGGAATTCGTTATCCGTTTGATAACGAGAGCGGATTCCCCTATGTCCTTACCAGCGATTTTCTTATTACGACTTCTGATGGCGAGATGGTCAGGAGCATAAAACCGAAGAAAAATCTTGGGGATTTTCGGGTTAGAGAAAAACTTGAGATTGAAAGGCGGTATTGGAAGCAAAAAAAAGATTGATTGGAAACTTGTGACAGAGGATGGTATCGACCATCAGAAAGCCCGCAATATCGAATGGATTTTTCAAGCAGAAAATCTACCAGAGACCTTTCCCAGACCGGAAGTCTTAGGGGAGTGTCTGATGTTTTTGAATATATGTATCTGCATACAGGGCAGCCGATCCTTAAAATCGCCCAAGACACCGAACAGCGATTTCAGATAGAAACGGGAAGCGGCTTAAGAGTGTTTCAATATTTAGTCTTATGCAGGCGGATTCCAATATGTATGAGCGGCAATATAAATTTGAGTGAGTATAGAGCAGTCATGACGGAGAAAGAGGCAAGACAATATGGATAATAATATCAGCGTAAATCGTATTTTTCACGATATAGAAAACGATGAAACCTACCGTATACTTTGGATTTCTCCACAGGCTGAATATGCGTATTGGATTCCATTAAAAGGAAAGTCGGGTATGCCAGCACTCATAAATCTTGCCATTATCCATGAGAATCTGGAGAATGAGCGTTTTATATATGAGGAAGAACCTATTCAGTACAGAACGGAGCTGAATGAGAATGAAAAAGAACACAGGGATAGAATTTGGAAGTTGCTGAAAGAAGCATTGCTAGATGAACCGGGGATATACGACAGAAAAATCCGTAAAGAGCATTTAAGTAGGATTGAGATGGAGACGGGAATTAAAAAGACAAATCTGTACCCCTATCTTTCCCATTATTGGAAATGCGGAAAAACACCAGACGCTTTTGTTCCTTCTTATATTAAATGTGGTGGAAAAGGGAAGCAGCGGACAGGAAAAACAAAAAGGCTTGGCAGGCCAGCACACGAGGAATCCGCTTTTGGAAAAAATCTGGATGAGCAGGATTTAAAAACTTCAGAAAACAATACGGAAGTATTATTTAACCCGGCAGGAATTATCCTTTCAGGCCACATACGAGAAGCTGCTCTCAGATCACTATTCTGTTCCTATAAAGGACAGCACAGGAAAGGAACATTTGCAGCTTCTCACGCCGGGAGAAGTCCCATCCATCCGCCAGTTCCGTTATTGGTATCAGAAGGACAAAGACTTAAAGAATGAAATCCAGAAGCGGAAAGGTGAGGCAGAATATAACCTGAACAGCCGGAGCGTGCTGGGGAAATCGGATTATGGGCTAATGGGGCCGGGTTCTAAATATCAGATTGATGCCACGGTAGGCGATATTTATCTGGTGTCACAGTTTGGCCGCTCCAATATCATTGGGAGACCCGTGTTGTACTTTGTCATAGACGTGTTCAGCCGTATGGTCACGGGAATGTATGTCGGTCTGGAAGGCCCGTCATGGGTTGGGGCAATGATGGCTATATCCAACGCTGCATCCGATAAAGTGTCCTATTGTCAGGCGTACGGAATCTGCATCACGGATGAAGAATGGCCTTGCCACCACATCCCAGCTGCAATCCTCGGAGACCGGGGCGAGATGGAGAGCAAAAACGCAGATAATCTGGTGTCCATGCTTGGAATCCGTATAGAGAATGCACCACCCTACCGTGCCGATTTAAAAGGGATCATCGAACAGCATTTCCGGACGATTAACACCAACGCCACGGTGCTGCTTCCGGGGAGGGTGAAGCCGGATATGTCAAAGCGTGGCGGGAAAGATTACCGTCTGGATGCAAAGCTGGACATCCGTCAGTTTACCGCAATCATAATCAACTGCGTATTGTATTACAATAACAGCCACTATATGGAATTTTTGAAAAAAGCAGCCGGATGATGGAAACTGGCGTGGAGGCAGTTCCAATAAAACTGTGGCATTGGGGAATCCAGCACTGCGCCGGAGCGCTTAGGGCAGTACCGGAGCAAAAAGTCCGGCTGGCCCTGATGCCAACAGGCAACGCCAGTGTGACCAGCCGGGGCGTCCGGTTCAAGGGGCTTTATTACAGCAGCCGGGAAATGGTGGACGGACTATGGTTTGAAAAAGCGCGTTCCAAAGGGAGTTACCGTGTTTCTGTCTCTTATGACCCGAGGGATATGGGGAAATCTATGTTTGGGACAAAACGGATGGCTCGCCCCTCTCCTGCAGCCTGCTGGACTGGGAAGAAAAGTATTCCGGCAAGCAGCTTGGTGAAGTGCAGTATGAACAGGAAAAAGAAAAACTGGAACAGAAACGGCATGAGGCCCAGGAAACGGAGGCGAAGCTCAATCTTGGACATGAGATTGATTCTATCGTGAAAGCGGCGGAAAAAGATGGCAGGGCCTTCTGATGGCCGTCCTAAAGCGGAACGCCTGTCCGGCATCCGTCAGAACCGGAAGGAAGAACGGGAGGCAATCCGGCGGCAGGAGGCATTCACGCCAAAAGAAAAAAAAAGACAGCGGACATCAGCAGCCACAAGAGGCGGAGGAAATTTCCCCTGTGCTGCAGATGATCAAGCAAAAGATGGAGGAACGGATCAAGGATGAATCTTTATATGGAGAAGGCGCACTATCTGGAACAAGTGATCCCGGAATACCGGGGAACCCTCTGATTGAAGCCCTGCCGGAGATCTGGGCGAGTGACACTGTGGTGGAACTGCTTTCGGAAGAAGCACCCTACCATGATGGGGAACGTATGCTGGATGCCCGTTACCGCATGCACTGCATCCAGAGGCTCTTTCACTATTTTCAGCCATTGGAGCAGCATATCGACATTGAGCAGCGGATTTCCCGCTGTATCCGTCAGGGATACCTAAACCGGAATCCCTGCACAAGGGAATATGCCCGGATTCTGGCGGAAGGATATGAAGCCCTTCAAAGAAAGGAACGGTTTTTATTCCATACAGGGATTCCGTCCCAATGCTTCCGGATTCACGATCATCGGGATGTCAGGCGTGGGAAAAAGCACTGCTGTCGAAAAAATCCTTTCCCTGTATCCCCAATGCATCAGCCATAACGATTATCATGGACAGCCATTAGTTTTGACGCAGATCGTGTGGCTGAAGCTGGACTGCCCCCATGACGGCTCAATCAAAGGGCTGTGTTTCCAGTTTTTGAAGCCATTGACCGGGCGTTGGGAACGGATTATTTTCCCAGATACACGAAATCACGCTATACGGTGGATGTCCTGATGGTACTGATGACACAGCTGGTCAACCTTTACCAGATCGGGATACTGGCCATTGATGAAATCCAGCATTTAAGCCTTGCGAAAGGTGGTGGTTCTGAAAAAATGCTCAACTTTTTGTCACGCTTGTAAATACTATTGGCATCCCTGTGGTAATAATCGGGACAACAAAAGCCATGTCCATCCTGCAAAGTGAGTTCCGGCAGGCAAGGCGTGGGAGCGGCCAGGGTGACCTGCTCTGGGACAGGATGCATAATGACCTGTCATGGCAGGTTTTTTATAACCTCCATGTGGAGGCACCAATGGACGAAAGAAAGAATCCCTTAACCGATGAAATGAAAAATGTCCTATATGAAGAAAGCCAGGGAATCATAGACATCGCCGTAAAACTGTATGCAATGGTCCAGGTTAAGTCAATCACCACCGGGAAGGAGCGGTTTGCTGCCAGGGATTTTCAGACTGCTGCGGTTGAAAAGCTGGGATTGGTCAAGCCTATGCTGGATGCCCTGCGGACAGGGGATAAGAAGAAAATCCAACAGTATGGGGATATTTCCCCAATCAGCATAGAGGATTATTTATCCTCTTATGCAGCCATCATCAACCAGCCGGTTCCCGTGGCTGCAGCAAAAGAAAAGGCATCGCTGTCCGAGCAGGCTGTACTGAAGCTTCTGGAACTGGGCGTGGAACCGCCACTGGCAAAACGTCTGGCTGGAAAGACCCTTGCATCCCATCCATCAACGACTAGCCTGCAGGAAGTGGTAAAGGAAGCATATCTGCTGTACGTGACCCAAACAAAGCCCACAGCGGATGAAACAGATGAGGCGGATCTGCGAAAGCAGGAAAGCTATGATGCCATGAAACAAAAAGGGCTGGTTGATGAAATGGAGTGGTGACCTTGCGGGGATTGTTGTTTTTTCCAATACCTTACCCGGACGAATGTTACTACAGTATTTTCTGCCGCTATTTTGCACGGAGCGGCAGTACCTCAAACAAAAGGACAATCTTTGAATTATTTGGGAGGCACAGAGCATAGCGACTTTCGTCTACCTTCCACGCAGGCTGGAGTTGCTAGAAAACTGGGTGAGAAACGGGAGCCTGATTACAAGAGAATCTCTTGCCCGTCAGAACAGCTGTTATGCGTACTTCTCCACTGCTTTTCCAGATCAGATGTTTCAAGGAATGGCACGAAAAATAAAAACAGGGGAAGCAAACCGGGGACTCGAACGGCAGATCGTACAGAAATGCAGACGTACTCATTGGCCAGAGTTCCTCCGCTATTGCCCGGAATGTGTGAAAGATTTTGAAAAGTATGGGGAGACTTACTGGCACAGACTGCCGCAGCTTCCCGGAATTGAGTATTGTCCTAAACATGGACAGAAAATCCAGGACAGTACCGTGTGCCTGCGGGAGACTTCAATGAGATTTTTTCCTGCATCTTACGTTTTGCGGAAAATGCAATATCAGGAAAGCGTGGAAACTCTACGTTATAAACATAAATATATGAATATCGCAAAAGATACGGAATGGCTCATGGAAAATGGTCTGAAGTTTGGCGGCTGCCGGGAGATTGCCCGCAAGTACAAAGAAGTGTTTATGGAAAAGGTCTTACGACAGCACAGGGCGTGCGCTATCGTGACCGGATTGAAAAAGAATTTATCCAGTACCATGGACAAGAATTTCTAAAGCAGCTGTTTTCAGGGGACGAAAAGCCTTTGTACTGGCTGGAATTTGCTTTTGTAAGTGTATCGCAGAACCTGCGCCCTTTGCATCATATCCTTTTGATGGAGTTTTTAAAAGGAACAGTGGAAAAGTTCTATGAAGCCGTGCCGGAAATTGAACCATATGGGCATGGACCGTGGCCATGTGTCAATAAAATATGTTCCCATTATGGGAAAGACGGGGCAAAAAAGCTATCCATCAGCTATTTGAATGGACAGACGATAGGACAGTTTCAATGTGAATCCTGTGGCATGAAATATCAGCGTTCCCGGCCAGAAAAGCCCTTTGAGGAATATGTAAAGCATGTAACCATCCTGGATTATGGGCATTACTGGTATGAAACGCTGAAAGAATGTGTTGAGATTAAAAAAATGTGCTTAAAAGAGACTGTTGCAGCTTTAAGATGCACCTCCACAACCGTGAAAAAAACGTGCAGATGAGATTGGGCTGAATCTGAGTCAGAATAGAAAAGCTGTATTTACGAGGAAAAAAAAAGGATGCAGGATTGACCGCTCCCGATATTTCCGAAAAAAGTAACTGAACTATTGGAGAGGCAGCCAGAACTCACGGCAAAAGAACTGAAAGAACAAGTGCCTGGGGCTTATTCATGGTTTCGTAAAATGATCCTCAGTGGTTAAAACAGAGACTGGTCACTGAACAGGAAAAAATCCATTGGAAGGTGTGGGAACAGGAGCAGCTGAATCTTTTAAGAAATGCGTATGAAACAATCAAGAAAACGGGCGATCCCGACAGAAGGGTTACAGTTGGATGGCTATGTACCGTTGCTGGTTTGCGAGAGTGCGATATAAAAGGAAGGCTACACCGTTTTCCTGATTTAAGAGCCTTTATCAATGCGACAATTGAAGGAAAAGAAGAATGGCTGACACGGCGTTTTATGAAGATAGCTGAAAATAAGAAACAATCCAGTGAAAACCTAACCATTGTGGACATCCGGCGAGAAATGAGCCTAAAGCCGAATACTTATCGGAGATATGCAGACTTTATCGAGAATTTGATAAGAAAACTGAATAAAGGGATTCATAAATCTTAAAACAGTTCTATGATGAGAATTTTAACTGTGGTATACTTAAGAAAAAAAGCAAAGGATGTGGTTGTTATGATAAAGGGCACCCTGATAATATCGAAGAATTGAAGCGGATGGCGAATAATCAGAATAGTTGGAGGGAGAGGCTGGCTGCGGTTGAACAGTTAAAGAATTATGACTGCCAGCAATCCAAAGATATATTGACTCGCCTTGCTCTCCATGATATAGTCTTTACCGTAAAAGAGACAGCTTTTAGGGCGGCACAGGCGATGGGAGTTACCAAAAAAGGTAAACCGATTTATCTGGGTAAGAAACCAAAGGGAAATTTGATTGAGGGAATAAACAAAAAAAACTAACCCGTGTAAGAGATTCATTGCCCGAGGATTTTTCGTTAGACGACTTTAAAGAAGCTTTCAAAAAGCTTTACCCTGCTGCGTATGACGCCTACGAAGGAGATAAAGGAAAACAGTTTGATAAGTGGCTGACAAAGGTTATTCCATCATTGCCGAAGAAAAAGTAGGAAAAGATATGCTATTTTTATAGTAGCACAGATTAAACAATTGAATAATGGATCTCTGTGTGAGATTTCTAGGAAGATGCGATTGCTGTAAAAAGTGATGGCATCTTTTTTGTGTGAAGGGGGTGATTCCATTGAGAGTGTTATGGGTACTATTATGAAACTTTATTGTCAAAAAGAAGGGAGTAGTATGAATGTTTATTGTCAAGAAACAAGTAAAGGAGGTTTTTAGATGGAGCGTTACAAGTATTATTCCACCCAGCGGCCCGTTGATATGGGGACATTTCCCACCCCGCCGGATAATAAGCCGCTGGAAATCAACAACTATGACAAGCGCGAACCCGTGGAGGGCGGGAAGCTGCAAGCGTGGGGCGATCTGACCTATGCAAAGCCGCTGACAAAAAAGCAGATGGCCGACTATGAGCTGAAACCCGCGCCGGACAATCCCGATCTCCAACGGGCCGCCGCGCCGTTAAAGGACAATGACGACGTGAAAAAGCTGCTTGCCCTGCTCTCCAAGGTGGAGGGCGACCGGGCCAAGGAGTTTTCCCAGCTGATAAAGTACGTTGACACGATGGAAAAGCGGTTTGACCTTGTATCTGCGGAGCTTATGCAGGTGCGGGGGCAGCTGGCCGATATGCAACAAGGCCCCGTGAAAAAGGCCCTTTCCGCTGCGGTGACAGGCATTGAAAGCGGCGTCCGGGACGCAAGAAAAGAATTAGGGGCAATCAAGGAACGGATTGCTGCGGCTGCGGCCCGTGCCGTGGAAAGTGTGAAGCACACCGGATTGTCTGCACTCAACAAGACCCTTTCTTTTATCGGCATAAAGGATATGCTGAACGACCTGCGGGGCGGGCTGAATTACTTTATTGATGATACCAAGGACGCAATTTCCAAGGTGGAGGCCATCGGGGAAGAACTGCGGAGCGCGGGCGGCCACTTGAAACAGGCGGGCCGGGCCACCATCGGCAAGGAACGGCAGGAGGTGGACGCCTCCAAGGAGGGCCGTTTTCAGGCCGGGCTTCTGGCCCCTCTGCGGGCCGTCCGGGACACGATGGCAGGGATTGAAAAGACAGCCGGGGCCGCCGTGGGACAGCTGGAAAAGCTGGAACAGGCCGCCGAGAAAAACCGTCCGTGCGGGAAAACCTGCAAGCCCTGAAAAAAGTGGAAAAGCCGGATAAGGCCGGGCCTGCCAAGGTGAAAGCGGAGCCGGAGGCCGCGCTATGAGAGATCGGCCACAACCAGACCGGAGGAACAGCACGGGCCGCCCCGCACAAGGCCCCGCCCCGCCGGAGCATAGGAAAAAGACCGGCTATTACCTGAAAATGAGCAGGAACACGGAGGACGCCCCGGCTACCCAGCCGGAGGCGTTTTCTTCTTCCAGCTGGTTAGAGTATTCCGGCCCGGAACGGGCGGGCAAATCCCGGCCATGAACAAAGTCATGCAACGGGGCGGGAATCTCCCCGGACGAACGGCGGGCCATGTTCACAGACGGCCCGGAGGAACCGGGACGGCTGCGCTTCACCCCAGCGACGCGCTGGAACCGGAGGCCGGAGAACCGCCCCAAGCCGGGAAGCAGCGCGGGAGAAAACAGGCCCGGCGCTATGCCGATACTGTCAAGACCCCGGAGGATAGCACACAATCCCCGCGCTTCGACGCCGACAGGCAACAAACGGAGGGCGGCAAAACGTCCCGGCTGCGCTTCACTAAGGAGGAACGGCGGCAGGCCGGGGAAAAACCTACTGACAACGCGACCGGCCCGGAACCGTCCGGCGCTGCTGGCGATTCTGCCACCGAAAAGGCCGGAAGCGATACCGGCGACCCCGGCAGGCCCGCAAGACCGAAAAAGGCCAAGCGGCGGCTTGACAAGGCCACCCGCAAGGCTGGGGAGGCCCGCGACAATCTGCCCACCCAGCGCCGCGTCCAGCTGAAAAAGGAACTGGACGGGGACACCGGGCGGCCCCGCCGCCGTCTGCGCTTTGAAACGGAGGTAAAACCGGAGGGCAGGCGGAACCCGCTGGCCCGTGGCGCTCTCCGCTGGCCGGACTGTGGACTTGAAAGCACACCAGAAAATCCGGGAGGTGGAACACGAAAACGTGGGCGTGGAGGCGGCCCACAAGGTAGAGTTTACCGCCGAAAATCTGGCCCATGATACCGTCCGTTTTGCCTACCGTCACCACAAGGCCGCGCCCTATAACAAGCTGCGGAAATGGGAAAAGAAAGCGGCCAAAGCCAACGTGAATTACCTGTATCAAAAGACCTTGCAGGAGAACCCGGAGCTAAAGAAAAGCCTGTTTTCCCGTATGCAGCAAAAGCGCCGTATCAAAAACAGTACCAAAAGGCGGCGCGGGAGGCCAAACGGGGCGCTGCTGCGGCCAAGGAAACGGCGGGGCTTGTGGGCAATGCGGCCCGCGCCGTGGCATCCTTTGAGGGCGGCCATAAAAACTGGTGGCAATCGCGGCGCTGATCGCGTTTATCGTCTTTTTCTTCGCCTCCTGCACGTCCTCCTGTTCTTCCATGCTGGCGGGCGGCTTTGCTTCCATTTTGGGCACGTCCTACGGTTCAGAGGACACGGACATTCACGGAGCCGAAGAAGATTATACCCAGCTGGAGCGCGAGCTTCAGCAGCGGATAGACAATATCGAAAGCGAATACCCCGGCTATGACGAATACAGGTACGAGCTGGACGAAATCGGCCATAACCCCTATGAACTGACTTCCTACCTGACGGCCAAGCTGCAAGAGTACACCCGCGAAAGCGCACGGGCCGAGCTGCAAGCCCTCTTTTGACGAGCAATACACCCTGACGCTTACGGAAAGCGTGGAGATACGCACCTACACCGATGAGGACGGCGACGAACACGAATATGAATGGCACATTCTCACCGTCACCCTGACAAACAAGACGCTGCCCGCCGTGGCCGACGCCCTGCTGACGGACGACCAGAAAACCATTTACACGGCTACCCTGATAACCAAGGGCAACAAGCCGTATCTGTGGGACGGCATTTATACCGGAGGCGGCGAGGCTGACCCCGGTATTGACTACGAAATACCGGGCGAGGCGCTTTCCGACCCGGATTTTGCTGCGCTGGCTGCGGAGGCAGAAAAATAACTTAGGTTATCCCTACGTTTGGGGCGGTTCCTCTCCCAGCACGTCCTTTGACTGTTCAGGCTTTGTCTGCTGGGTATACACCCATTCCGGCGTTTACGACCTGCCCCGGACAACGGCTACCGGCATTTATAACCAGTGCGCCATTATCCCGGCAAGCGAGGCAAGGCCGGGGGACTGTATTTTCTTCTTCACAAAGACATATGACAGCGCGGGGCCGGTATCGCACATCGGGATTTACGTCGGAAACGGCATGATGATTCACGCGGGCGACCCGATCAAGTACGCGAATATCAATACCCCGTACTGGCAGGAACATTTCTATGCGTTTGGGCGGCTGCCCTATTAAGCAAAAGGAGGCAAAACGTGAACAAAAAAATTGAAAAGGTCTGCGCTGAAATCGACAAGACCAAGACGAAAATCAGCGAGTACAACGCAAGGTTGCGGGAGCTGGAAAAGCAGAAAACCGAGCTGGAAAATACGGAGATCGTGGAGCTTGTGCGGGGCGTGGAGGCGTCCCCAGCCGAGCTTGCGGCGTTCATCAAGGCGTTTCGGGAAAAATCCGGGACGCCTGTTTCTTTGGGAAAGGAGGAACCCAAGCATGAAGAAACTGACGAAATTTAAGCGGGCCGTGGCGCTTGTACTTTGCGCCGCGCTCCTGTGCGTCCCCCTGCTGGGGCTGGCGGCCCCGGCTGCGGAGGCCGGGACACTTGACAGCTCCACCGTTTCAGGCAATGAGGCCCCCACCGTGGGGGAAAGCGCCGCCCCAGAAACGCCGGAGGCAACCGAGCCGGGAACGGAGGAACCAACGCCGGAGCCGCCCGCCTGCTTCTGCGACGTGAAGTGTACGGCCACCACCTTAAACGCCGATTGTCCGGCTTGTGTGGCCGACGTTACGGGCTGCAAGGGCAAAGAACCGGAGAAATGCAGCTGTGAAACCAAGTGCGCCGGAGACGCGGCAAATGAGGCTTGCCCGGTTTGCGTGGCTGACATTTCCAAGTGTGTAGGCAAGGAACCGAAACCGCCCGTCTGCTCCTGTACCGTCAAGTGTGCGCTGGGCGCGGTAAACGCCGATTGCCCCGTATGCAAAACTGACCTGACCGGCTGCACCGGCAAGGCCCCGGAGCCGACCCCTGCCCCCGCGCCGTCCTATACCATCACCATCATTTCCCCGTCCGGCTGGTACACCAAGGCCGCCGACGTGGAAATCCGCATTGAGGACATAAACGGCACGGGCTGGAAAAAGGTGGAGGCCAAGATTGAGCGCGGCGGCAGCTGGATTGACCTGACCGACGATCTGACCGAACGGAACCGGGCCAAGGTGGAACTCACCGAGAATTGCACCGTATATGTCACCGTCACCGACAAGGACGGCAAGGCCCATACCAAAAGCCGGTATATAGAGTGCTTCGACCGGACGGCCCCCACCATCAAGGCCGGAATCGACGGGAAGCTGCTGCGCGTGGAGGCAAGCGACGAGCTTTCCGGCGTGGACGCAATTTACATTGACGGCGACCGTTACGACGATCTGACAAACGGGACGCTGGACGTGCGGCTGCGGGATTTGGACGACGACTACAAGCAAATATCCGTTCAGGCCGTGGATAACGCGGGCAACAAGTCTAAAACCGTGCAGCTGAACAATCCCAATTACAAAGACCCGGACAGCAAAAAAGACAGCACGGACAAAGACGATAAGAAAGACACTTCCACAAGCTGCCCGGACACGACCAAACCGGCCACCACCCCGGCCCCGACGCCTACGACGCCACCGGCCACAACAGCGCCGACAACCACAACGCCAACGGCAACGGCCAAACCGACCGGAAACACCGGCAAGACAGAGGGCGGGGCTTCTTCTTCCCAGCCGGTAAATGAAGAACGCGCCCCGGCTCCCCTGACCCTGACGGGCAGGCGACCGTCATTGACAATGCCACCGACGAGGACGGCAAGGAGTTTTACACCATCGTCACCCCCTGCCGAGAACACTTTTTACCTTGTGATCGACAAGCAGCGGGACAGCGACAACGTGTATTTCCTGAACGCCGTCACGGAAAGCGACCTGCTGGCGCTGGCTGAAAAGGACAAGGACACGAGCAGCGCCCCGGAGCCTGTCACCCCGGCCCCGGAGAAATGCAGCTGTAAAACCAAGTGCGAGGCTGGCGCGGTCAATACGAAATGCCCAGTCTGCAAGCTGGATTTGTCCGGCTGTGAGGGTGCGGAGCCGGAGGCCCCGCCCCGATACGGAAACCAGCCAAAAGGAAGCGCCCAAGAAAAACAACACCGGCGCAATGGTGATCGTCGTTCTTGTCATTCTGGCCGTGGGGGCGCTGGCTATTATTTCAAGGTGGTTAAACCCAAAAAGGAATTAGACGACGCGGACGATTTCGAGGATATTCAGTTTGAGGACGGCCCCGCCGATGGGGAGGCCGACGAGCTGCCGGAGCCGGAGGACTACGCCGACGACCCCCACGAATACGGGGACGACGAGCCGACCGGCGACGACACGGAGGATAAGGAGGGCGGCCAATGACCTATTTTACAAATTCGCCCTTTGAACGAATGATGACCCAGCGGCCCCGAGAGCAATCCGGGGCCGTCTGCGGATAAAAGGCCGCCCGGCCCCTACCCGGAATGTCGGCGCTGTCCCTATGGGGCCGCCAAGCCCTGTGTCGGCGTCTGTGTCAAGCAGCTTTTTGGAGGAACGAAAAGGAGGGAAAACGGAATGAAGTTAGTGATTGCGGAAAAGCCCAGCGTTGCCCAAGCAATCGCGCATGTGCTGGGAGCGACAACCCGGAAAGACGGGTACACCGAGGGCGGCGGCTGGCTGGTTAGCTGGTGTGGGCCACCTTGTCGGGCTGGCCCCCGCCGACGCCTACAACGAGAAATACGCAAAGTGGGCCTATGACGATCTGCCTATCGTGCCGGAGTGCTGGCAGTACGCCGCCGACCGGGACAAAGAAAAACAGCTGACCGTCCTGCGGGCGCTCATGGGCCGGGAGGACGTTACCGCCGTGGTGTGCGCCACCGACGCCGGACGGGAGGGGCAGCTTATTTTCCAGCTGGTATATAATTACTGCCAATGTCAAAAGCCTACCCTGCGGCTGTGGATTTCCAGCATGGAGGAAACGGCGATTAAAGGCGGCTTCGCTTCCCTGAAAGACGGGGCCGCATATGAAAGCCTGTATCAATCGGCCCTGTGCCGGGCGCAGGCCGATTGGCTGGTGGGGATCAACGCCACCCGGCTTTTCTCTGTTCTGTACGGCGCGACCCTGAATGTGGGCCGCGTCCAATCCCCGACGCTGGCCCTGCTGGTGAACCGGGAAAATGAGATTGCCGGATTCAAGAAACAGAAGTTTTACACGGTGCAGCTGATAGCTGGGGAGCTGACCGCCGAGGGCGAACGGCTGGCAGATAAGAAAGCCGCCGAGGAAATCCGGGCGGCCTGCGGAGGCAGGACGGCCACCGTCGAGGCCGTGGAGAACAAGGAACGGGCCGAACTGCCGCCCAAGCTGTACGACCTTACCACTTTGCAGCGGGACGCGAACCGGCTATATGGCTTCACGGCGAAACAGACCCTTGATTACACCCAAAGTCTGTATGAAAAAAAAGCTGGTGACATACCCCGCACGGATTCCCGGTATCTGACCGAGGACATGGCGGCGGGGCTGCCGTCGCTGGTGGAGGCCGTGGCCGTGGCGCTGCCGTTCATGGCGGGATTGGAAACGACAGTGAACGCCGGGCGTGTGGTGGACGGTTCCAAAGTGTCCGACCATCACGCCATTATCCCCACCCATTCCATGCCGGGGGCCGACCTTGCGGCGCTGCCCGCCAGGGGAAAAGGCCGTGCTGTTCCTGATTGCCGCCCGGCTGCTGTGCGCTGTGGGGGAAAAATACGTCACCGCCGAAACCGTGGCGGCCCTCTCCTGCGGCGGCCACGTTCACCGCCAAGGGCCGGACAGTGACGGCCTACGGCTGGAAAAAAAGCATTGACAACGCTTTCCGGGCCACCCTGAACGAAAAGCCGGAGGATAACAAGGAACCGGCCCCGCTGCCGGAGCTTGCCAAGGGGCAGGCGTTTCCCCGCGTCAATGCCTCTGTGCGGGAGGGTACGACGGCCCCGCCAAAACACTTCACCGAGGACACGCTATTGTCGGCTATGGAGTGCGCCGGGGCCGAGAATATGCCGGAGGACGCCGAGCGCAAAGGTCTGGGAACCCCGGCCACCCGCGCCGGTATCATTGAAAAGCTGGTGTCCACCGGCTTTGTGGAGCGAAAAGGAAAAAATCTGCTGCCTACCCAAAAAGGGCGCGGCGCTGATCGGCGTCCTGCCTGAACTGATTAAATCCCCGGCCCTGACCGCTGAATGGGAACACAAGCTAAAACAGGTGGAACGCGGGGAGCTTCCTGCCGCCGACTTCATGGCCGGGATTGCGGGCCTGACTTCTAAGCTGGTGCAGGACTACGGCAAGCTGCCGGACGGGGCCGACCTCTCTTTGTTCCAGCCGGTAAGAAAGGCCGTGGGAACCTGTCCCCGCTGTGGCGGGCGCGTGGTGGAGAACAAAAGGGCTTTGTCTGCGAAAGCCGGGATTGCGGCTTTGCCCTCTGGAAAGAAAACCGCTTTTTCACCGCCAAGAAAAAAGAGCTGACGGCCAAGATTGCCGCCGCTCTGCTGAAAGAGGGCCGGGCCGAGCTGCGGGGCTGCCATTCCGAAAAGACCGGCAAAACCTATGACGCCATTGTGATTCTGGACGACACGGGCGGGAAGTTTGTCAATTTCAAGATGGACTTTCCCTCTGCCAACGTAACCAAGGGAGGAAAAACGCATGGAAAATAACGACGCCAAAACAATCCGTTTTATTGACAGCAAATATAATACCCTGTTTTGGATTCCTGACGGGGAAAAATCACCCTGACCCGTCCTGACGGCGAAAAGCGGACGCTGCCCTGTGCGTATATCGACGAGGTGCATACCAGAATTGGCAGCAGCGTATTTCATATCTGCGAGTTTGCGGAGCGAATGGAGCAGATCGGCACAAGCTACGCCCCGGAAAAGCCGCCCGCGCTGCCTGCCCGCTGCTTTAGCGTCCAGCCCGAAACCGGGGGCTGATTTTGATTGAGAAAGGCAAGAAAGGGTATCAGGTGTGCGGCTGGGGAAGTGAATACCCCTCTGAAAACCGGAGGGAGGCCGACCGTATGAACAGAAACGAGGGCGTCACCAAACAGCTTGAGGGCGCTATGCTGGGCGGCGCTATGTACGGTTGGAGAACCCGCGCCGCCAATCCGGTAAACTACGATTTTCAGGGCAATGCCACAAAAAGACATGCGGCCGCCCAAACACCGGGATATGGAACGCTGAAAGGAGGGCCGCCTATGGAGCTTTCACGTCTGGAACAGGAAACCATAATCCTGTTTAACGAGGCCGAGCCGACCGCTGAAATCTATACCCACAACAAAAAACTGCGGGAGAAATTGGAACGCCTTTCCCAAAAACACCCGGATAAAATCGTGTTAAAGAGCGACCAGCCGGGCGGGGCCGTCACCTACACCGTGCCGAAAAAATCTATCGTTGTTCAGGAGCCATACAGCGACGAACGACGGGAGGCCGCAAGGAAGCGGGCCATTGAGGGGCGTTATACGCCCCCGAAACAGGGATAGGATTCCCAATCGTGACAATGGGGAGCGCCCCGGTGGTATCAACTACCGTCCGGGGCGCTTTTCTTATGCCCAGCGGAAATCAGCCCCCGGAAACAGGGGGTACAGCGGACAATGAGGGCCTTGAAACCCCTTGTAAAATGGGCCTTTGCGGGCGCGGAACCGTGGGGGCCTGTATCTTATATCCTGAACCGCCGAAAATGAACCTCTATCATTCCGCAAGACCACCCTGCACGGGAACCGGCCCACCCGTGCAGGGCTTTTTATGGGCCGGAGAAAGGAGCTGTTTCATGGCATATACAAACCAGACGCCGGGCGACCGGCTAAAGGAAATCACCGACCAGCTGGAAAAAGGGCTGCAAGACCTGTTTTCCAGTGAGAAGTACGCCGCGTATTTGAAAGTCATGTCAAAGTTTTACGGTTATTCGGCAAACAACACTCTTTTGATTTATATGCAGCGGCCGGACGCCTCCCGCGTGGCGGGCTATAATGATTGGAAAGACAATTTTCACCGGCACGTCAAGCGTGGCGAACATGGCATAAGATTCTGGCCCCCTGTCCTTACAAGCAGAAAGTCGAACGGGAACAGGTCGGGCCGGACGGAAAACCCGTCACCGTCACCGAGGAAGTGCAGCGGGCGGCCTTTAAGCCCGTGACCGTGTTCGATGTGGCCCAAACCGAGGGCGAACCCCTCCGTCGCTGGGCGTGAACGAGCTGACCGGTAACGTGGAGCATTACCCGGAGTTTTTCGAGGCGCTAAAGCAGGTGGCCCCGTTCCCTGTGGGCTTTGAGGCAATCACCAGCGGCGCAAAGGGCTACTGTAATTACGAGGAACGGCGAATAGCCATAAATGAGGGCATGGCCGAGGTGCAGAACGTCAAGACGGCAATCCATGAGATCACTCACGCCACCCTGCACAACTACTATGCCGAAAAAGAAAAGGAAGTACCCCGGAGCAGCGCAAAGACCAGCGTACCCGTGAGGTGGAGGCCGAAAGCGTGGCCTTTACCGTCTGCCAGCATTATGGGATTGATACGTCTGATTACTCATTCGGCTATATCGCCGGTTGGAGCAGCGACAAGCAGGCCAAGGAGCTAAAGGCGTCGCTGGGAACCATTCGCAACACGGCGGCGGGCCTGATTGCCTCCATTGATGAAAAGTTTCAGGAGATTGTCAAGGCCAAGGAGCAGGAACAGGCCGCCCCCGCAATGGAGGCCCCGGAGCAGGACGCGCCGGGACTGACCGAACCGGACACGTTTACCATCTATCAGCTCAAACATGGCGACGATCTGCGCTACCACCGCTTTGAACCGCTGGAACGGCTGCAAGCGGCGGGCCTTTCCGTCGAGGCAGGCAATTACGACCAGATTTACACCGCCCCGCTGGAAAAGAACGATACATTGGAGGGGCTTTATACCCGGTTCAATATCAACCGCCCGGAGGACTTCACCGGCCATTCCCTTTCTGTGTCTGATATTGTGGTGCTTCATCAGGGCGGCAAAGACCGGGCTTTCTATGTTGACAGCTTCGGCTTTTCCGAGGTTCCGCAATTTTGGAACAGCAGCGGACCGCCGAAAAGGAAAACCCGCTGGCCGCCGCTGAAATGAGCAGCGAACAAAACTATAACATGATTGACGGTATTATCAACAATCAGCCCTTTATGCCGGACGCCACCATGAACGAACGGGCCAACGCCTTAATCGACCTTGTGGAACAGGACGGGCAGCGGTTCGGTAACGGGGAACGCCGGTTGATTGTGGAGTACGCCGAACAGGTGCAGGACAATGAAAAGCTCTTTGCCCTTGTGAACGAGCTGGCCGAGCAGGGCTTTGAACAGAAAAACCATTATGTCAATCCCGCTGTCGTGGAACGTGTGGACGCCGAGATTGCCGCCGCCAAGGTGCAGCGCATGATCGGCGGGCCGCTTGACCCTACAAAACAGCCGATTGTCACAATCATTTGGAGCGAAAACGACAAACTGCGGGACGGGCAGCAAATGACGCTTGCCGAGGCTGATACCCTCTTTCAGCAGCTGGACGCCGAACATGGGCCGGGCTATGACAAGACCAAGTTCCGCATTGACTTCACCTTTCAGGGGAGCTTGACAGCTACGAGGGGCGGCAGGATTTCGGGGACGGCGACGGCGGCCTGATCGACCATATCAAGAGCTATCACGAGTATTACGCCAAAGATGAAAGCTGGAAAAACCATGTGCTGCACCACGACGGCCCGGAGGCTTTGGAGCAGGACACGGCCCATCGGGAAATGATATTGACCGAGTTTGTGCCCTATCTGCGGCTACATTGTAATCTGTCGGAAATGGAACAGGCTGCAACTGACGTACTGGCCGCTGTTGCCAAGATGGAGGAACCCGACGGCATAGAACGCACAAACACCGCTTATTATACAGCCCTGCAATCTTATGTGAACGAGTGCCGGGAACAGTTAAACAGTGGCGCTTATGAGCTGCCGGAGGCCCCAAAGAAAGAGAATTTTATTGACCCGGAGCTGCGGGCCTATCAGGAACAAATACGGGAGGAAGTACGGCAAGAGGCCGCCGCTGCCGGAATGATCGTGGAGGAATACGCCGCCAATGACTACGAGCCGCGTTCTTCTTCCCAGCCGGTACAGGAGCAGGTCGAGGCCCCTGCTGCGGACGCCGTGGAAGCGCCCGCGCAAACGGAGGAAATACCAGAGGGCGGCTATGAGCAGCTTTCTTTCTCCCAGCTGGTGCAGGAACAGGCCAAAGCCCCTGTTGCCGATGCTGTGGAAATGTCTGCCCCAGCGGAGGAACCCCGGAAGTTCCCGCCGCTGGGGACGGCAAAACAACCGCCCCGACCTATTATGCAATCAACGAAACGTCGGCCCGCCGCGCAAAGGAAGCAATCAGCTTTTCCGATTACAGGCCCGGCAGCGCAACGTCGGAATACCGGCAGATGGTGGACGAGGCCGCGCAAATAGCCGAACGGCAGAAAAAGCGTGTTGACCCCATGTACCATGACAAGATCGACCGGCTGCTTGACACCTATTGCCGGAAGCTGGCCGCCAACATGAACCACCATAACGAGATTATGGCCCGCGTCCCCTCTGTGATGATCGCCGGGCCGTCTAACTTCCCGTGCGGAAAAAAGGAAAAGCAAAACGCCGCAATGGATAGCAATATGCAGGAATGGCGGGACATTCAGGGCTTGCTTGATAAAATCAGAAGTACCGGAATGGGAGGAATCAGCGCCGACGACCCGGACGCCGTTTCCAAACTGCAAGCCAAACTTGCCAATCTGCAAGAATCCCAAGAAACCATGAAAGCCGTCAACGCCTACTACCGCAAGCATAAGACACTGGACGGCTGCCCCAGCTTGTCCCCGCAAACCATTGAAAAGCTCAAATCGGACATGGCCCAAGGCTGGCATTTGGAAGATAAACCCTTTGCGTCGTGGGCGCTTTCCAACAACAGCGCGGAGATTCGCCGGGTAAAAGCCCGGATTGAGAGCTTAACGCGCAAGGAACAGACCCCTTTTGTGGGCTGGGAATTTGACGGCGGCAAGGTGGAGATCAACCGGGAGGAAAACCGGCTGCAAGTCTTTTTCGATGGAAAGCCTGACGCGGACACCCGCGCTGAACTGAAAGGCGGCGGCTTCCGCTGGTCGCCCAGCGCGAAAGCATGGCAAAGACAGCTGACCGATAATGCGTTTTGGGCCGCTGATTCCATCAAGGCCATAGCGCCCCTGACCGGCGAAAAGCCTACCGAACTGCAACGCAAGGCCCGGAGGAAAAGCCCTCTATCCGGGAACAGCTGGAAGCGGCCAAGAACGCCCCCGAACAATCCCACAAAGAAAAAGGCCCCTCAAGGACGGGCCGGAAAGGAGCTGACGCCTATGGAGAAGTTTTCAAATGTTGATGTGATCGCCGCACTGGACGCCATTATGAGACAGAACACGGGATTTAATCAAGACCAATTTCAGCATGACCAGCAGATTATCACGGGGGCCGCTACAAGCCCGGCCCGCGACGGCAAGACCCTGCTGTGGGTATCGGCCCCGGCTGGGACGGGCTGCGAAATAGAAAAAAGACCTGCTTATCCGGGAGAATGTGGAGTACGGAAGATTCGGCGGCTTTGCCGGGGGCGTCCGGCTGGATAGCGACAAGGCCCTGTGTTACGCCGTGAAGATCACCAGCGCGGAGGACGGCAAGGTAACGGGCGACCTGTACCGGCTGGACTATCTGGAACAGCTGGCCCACCTCTCCCGCGTTGCCCTGCCCGCCGCCGTTGTCACCATCACAGACAGGGACGGGACGGCCCGCCACTTTCCCTAAAAGAGTACAAGGAAAATGAGCTGCGGATTTTGCGCCGCTTCGGGCCGTGCCGCTCCTTTTCCTATGAACCCAAAAAAGTAAGGTGACGCTGGCCCGCCGCCTGCGTCTGGAACAGGAGGGCCGGGAACGGGAGGCCCGTCCCTCCGATTTGAAAGCCCATATCCGGCAACTGGCCGCCGATAAGGTGACAGACGAGGCCCAGCGACTTATTTCAGAGTTTGGGCGGCTTTGGAACCCCAATGGCGGGGACGGGTGTTTCATGGTAAAGGTGTCCCCGATTTTCCTAAACCTTGCCTCCAAAGACGAGGTGAAGCAGCTGGCCGCCGCCCTGCCCTACAAGTCGCTGACAATTACCCGGAGGGACGACGGAGCACCCGGCCTGTTCGCCTTTATTTCCAAAGACGAGAACCGGGACGAACCGGCCCGGCGTTCTATCTTTGAACAGCTGAAACAGCGCCCGGAACCGGAAGCCAAACCTACCAAGAAAAAAGAAAAGGAGATTGAACTATGATGAACTTTACCGTGGAAGAAACGAACCTGATTGACATTTACAAGGCCGACACACGGGCCGGGCAGCTGGCCCAGCTGCGGGCCGTTCGTCCTCTTTATGAGAATGACCCGGAACTGCTGGCCGTGGTAGACAGCGCCGCCCGGAAACTGGCGGCTATGACGGACGCCGATTTTCTGAAACCGCCTTTGTCCCGGTTTATCCGGTTCTGTACGACGAGGGGGAAACGGAGGGCTTTGCTTATGGCAAATAGAGAAAAGAAATATCCAGCTGCATTTCATGGTGACGCCGAGGAACGGCAGCTGATCGCGGAGAAAATGGCGCTGCTGGGAACGCGCAACATCGGCGCGTATCTGCGGAAACAGGCCATTGACGGCTATATCGTCAAACTGGATTTAGAAAGCGTCCGGGAGCTTGTGTCGCTGCTGCGGGGAGCGACCAACAACTTGAACCAGATTGCCCGCCGTGCCAATGAAACGCGGAGTATTTACGCCGCCGATGTGGAGGACATGCAGGAACGGTACGCCGAACTGTGGGAAGCGGCCAACAAGATACTGTTAGAACTGGCACAAATCAGCTAAACACATTTGACAGGCTGGACGTTTTTCCGCCCTATGATAAAAAATTTGAATAACAAATTGATTAGGGAGGGCGGTCTTATGGAAGTGTTATTTACCGGAGGCTTGTTATTTGCTATCAGCCTGTTAATTGGCTTTATTTTTACCATCATTGGAACCTTTTTTGGACATATCATTCTGTTTGACAGTATTTTCTTCGCTGTCATATCGGGGCTTGTTGCGAACAAATTATTGCACATTCACCCGGCATTTTCCCTGCTGATCGGGATAGCAGTTTTACTTTTCCTGTTTTGGGTACAAAACACCCGTTTCGGTTTTTGGATTGTTGGCGGGCTGCTCTCTCTGCTGTGGGCATTTTTCTTTAGCGTGATAGCATATAGCGCAACTCACAAAGATATGATCTGGACTTATGTAGTTTTAGGTTTGTGCTTTATTATTATGATGTTGCTGCACCTAAAGGCACGGAATAACGAATAGTAGGAAACATCAATAATCAAATAAAAAAGGCGCAACGGTTTTTAACAGCCGTTGCGCCTCTTTCTGTGAAAGGAGGACTGACACATGGCCGCCACCCGCTTGATTTCCATGCACACCGGCAAGGGCAAGACCCCGCTGTTTCCCTGACGGAACGCATTGACTATATTCTGAATCCGGCCAAGACAGACGGCGGCCAATGGGTAAGCTCCTACAAGTGCGACCCGGCCACCGCCGCCGCTGAAATGCTACTGGCCCGGCAGATTTACCGGAACAATGGAGTGCGGCAGCCGGGCCGGGACAAGGAAGTGCTGGCATACCATATCCGGCAGTCTTTCAAGCCCGGCGAGATCACACCGGAGGAAGCAAACCGGATAGGCTACGAGCTGGCCCAGCGCATGACAAAGGGCCGGTATCAATTTGTCGTTGCGACCCATGTTGATAAAAACCATATCCATAATCATGTAATTTTTTCCGCTGTGTCGGAGGACGCCGGGCGGCGGTTCCGGGACTTCTTAGGTTCCGCAAAAGCCGTCCGTAAAATCAGTGACCGGCTGTGTCTGGAAAATGGCCTATCCGTCATTGAGAATCCCAAGCGCGGCAAGAAAGATTATGGCAAATGGTTAGGGGACAAAAAGCCGCTTTCAGCGCAAGAAAAAATCCGGGCCGCTATCGACGACGCCCTTGCCCAGCACCCCGCCGGCTTCACCGCGTTTGTGCGTCTTATGGAAGCGGCAGGCTTTCCGTCCAAGCGCCGGGGAAATACTCTTTCTTTCCTTGCGCCGGGGCAGGAAAAATTTACACGGCTGCGGGAAAAATCGTTAGGGGCCGACTACACCGAGGACGCCATAAAGGAGCGTATCGCGGGCGAGCGTGTTGTTTCTTCCAGCCGGTCGAAAGCTCCAAGACAGACACCGGCCCGCAAGGTGAACCTGCTCATTGATATTCAAAGCAAGTTACAGGCCGGAAAGGGCCGGGGCTATGAACAATGGGCCAAGGTTTTTAATCTAAAGCAGATGGCCCAAACACTTTCTTTTTGGAGGAAAACGGGCTGCTGGAATATGCCCAGCTGGAAGCGCGGGCCAAGGATAGCACGGCCCGGTTTAATGAGCTGTCCGGCACGATTAAGCGGGCCGAGGGGCGCATGTCCGAGATTGCCGAGCTGCAAAAAGCAGATCGTGAATTACCCAAGACGCGGGAGGTTTATGCGGCCTACCGCAAGGCCGGGTACACCAAGAAGTTTCTGGCCGCCCATGAATCGGAAATCCTGCTGCACAAGGCGGCTAAGGCCGCGTTTGACAAGCTGGGCCTGCAAAAGCTCCCCCACCATAAAAACGCTGCAAGCCGAGTATGCCGAACTGCTGGCCGAAAAGAAAAAAGCCTATGCGGGTATGCCGCCGCCAAGAAAGAAATGCAGGAGGTTTTAACCGCCAAGGCAAACGTCGATAGGCTGCTTTCCCCGGAACCGGAGAAGCCGGAAAAGGAAAAAGAACAGGCCCAGCGATAGCGCCGGGCCGTCCGTGTTTTCAGCGCCCGCAAGGCGCGTAGCCGCTCCACCTGTGGAGCGTTCGCAAGCAGCGATAGCGGCCCTTGCCGGGGGATTGGGGCTGCCCCAACAAGCGGTTTGAACAGTTTTCGCATAGCGGAAAATGGGCAAACGCACAACGGTGTACCGTTGTGCCCTGCTTGCCGCTATTGTTTTAGCGGAAAATCCCCCGTTCCCAGTTGGTGCGTTCCCATGAGAAAACGGAGGCCGCGTTTTACGCTTCCTCCGTTTCTTCGACTTCTTTAATCTCTTTTGCCGTGGCGGTTACAATTCGCAAGCCCTTGTCGCTGATTTCATCAAGCAGACGTTCAAGCTGCCTGCGCTGCGTTGATTTGTCCGTTTCATCATTTGGGAAAAAGAACTGGTCTACCGACACATCTAAAAAGGTAACAAGCTCATAAAAAATTTGTAGGCTTGGGTGCTGCCCGCTGTTCTCAATGGACGCGATATAGCGCGGCGCAATGTTCAGCCTGTCCGCTAACTGGTTGCGCGAGATACCCTTTTGCCTTTCTTGCTTCTTTTTATGGCTTGCCCGAAAGCTTTAAAATTATACTTCACTTTGTCCTGCTTCATATTTTTCACCCTATTACATTTTACCGTTCACCTCACTCACTGAATATGATTACATACATCATATGATTGATAATAATAGAGCATATTATTCTTGCCACCAAATTTTTTCTTTGTCCGCTCTTGAAATTATTCGAGAAAAGTGCTAAAATTAAATAGTAAAGAAATTGACTGTAAAGAAATAGACCATAGGCGGTGAGTTATGAATAAAGAAGATAAAAAAATGCGTATCTGTACTGCAAGTTCAGAGATGAACAGTTTGCCCTATATGACGAATACGCAAAGCGTCATGGTATGCTGATGAAAACCTTGCTTGTGGTGAATGTCCTTTTTTATGACAGGTTTTATTCCAAAGGCGGAATAACACAGACGGAAATATGTCAAAGAACATTTCAGTCTAAGCAGACCGTAAATCTAATTATTAAAACCTTTTGGCAGAAAGTTATATTACCGTTACCGAAGTGCCAGAAAATAAACGAAATAAGATAGTTCAAATGACAGAGGCGGGGCGGGCATGGTGCGAAAAGGTCGTCCGTCATATCACATGGGCCGAGGATACGGCAATGTCTATGTTTACACCGGAAGAACAAAAACAGCTTATTGATTTATCGAGAACATTTACAAAAAAAAATCTTACCAAGCTCGTGAATCAGGAAACGGAGGAAGTAGAAGAATGATACTCAATACAGGTGGCCGGACAGATACCGTCCAATATTATACCGAATGGCTCTTAAACCGTTTTTCAGAGGGATATGTTCTTTCGCGCAATCCGCTTTTCCCAAACAAAGTAACGCGCTATAAATTGACCCCCGAAAATGTTGATTGCGTTGTTTTTGCTCGAAAAACTATAAACCGATTTTACCGCGCTTACATGAGATTACAGACCATTTCAACACCTACTTCCATTATACCATTACCGCTTACGGCAAAGATATTGAACCGGGTGTACCTGCAATCGAGGAAAGTATGGAAACGCTAATCGAGTTATCAAAACAGGTCGGCAGACAGCGGATTGCTTGGCGATATGACCCCGTTCTGCTTACAAAAAATATACGATACAGCGGCATTTAGAAACCTTTGAACGCATGGCGAAAGTGCTTTTTTCCTATGTTGACCGCTGTATTTTTCAGCTTTGTGGAAATGTATAAAAAGCTGGAAAGTAATATGCCTGAACTTATCCCGCTTTCCGAAGAAGATAAGGACGCGCTGGCACAAGGGTTGGGGGCAATCGCAAAGCAGTATGGCATTTCCATTCAAACTTGCGGAACAAACGGCGATTTTACGAAATATGGTATTCACGCTTCCGGCTGTATGACGCTTGATGTTTTGGGGGCGGCAAATGGGATTGTATTTAAGAACTTGAAGCACAAAGGTATGCGACAGGGCTGTCATTGTATCGAAAGCCGGGACATAGGAGCTTATGATACCTGTCTGAATGGCTGCAAGTATTGTTATGCGAATACGAAGCCGCAAAAGCGCGGGAGAATTACAGGCTCCATGACCCCTTCACCGTTGCTGTTAGGTCTGGTAAAGCCGGAGGACACAATCATACAGGGGGCGCAGAAAAGTTTTTTAGCAAAAAAGAACAACCGACCCTCTACCACAGTTGAACGATAAGGAGGAATATCAAAATGGATTTTAATGAAGTTATCAATAAACGAAGAACAAGCCGGGAATGGACGGATAAGGAAGTTGATTTTGAAGCGATAAAAGGATTATTGAAGCTGGCATGAAAGCGCCATCTTGGGATCACTACCGAAACTGGCAATTCATTGTTCTTCATACAAAGGAAGAAAAAGAAATTGCTTTTAGCTACGCTAAATTCATAGCGGAAAAATTTGATACGAAAAGTACGAAAACAGGAAACTCAATTTAGCACAAAAGATGTATGCGTATGCTATGCCGAGGCAATATACCATGTTGCTTGATTGTCCGTATGTGATCGTCCCACTGTTCAAATGCAGCAGGCTTAACGCCGAATGGGTGAGCAAGCTAAATCCACTTACTACTGCATGGTGCGTTGCTGAAAATATTATGCTTGCCGTTATCAACGAGGGGCTTGGTTACTCCTTACGCATCCCGCTGAACAAAGAACATAACCTTGTGCTTGAAAAGCTTGGTGTACCAAACGGCTGGATGACCCCGTGCTTTATTGGGATTGGGTAGCCGAAAGAGGACGAATTGATTTTAGAGCAGTACCCCACCTACCCGGACGGTCATATCCACATGGGGGAATGGTGAATATGAATATTCCGATCATACAAGAAATCGAAGTAAAGAATATTCTTTCAAAATCCAACTTGCCTGTGTGTGAATATTCTGTCAATCCTTATGTGGGCTGTACGCATGGCTGCCAATACTGCTATGCGTCCTTTATGAAGCGTTTTACCGGCCATGCGGAGCCGTGGGGCACCTTTTTGGATGTAAAACATTGGCCGGAAATCAAGAACCCGAAGAAATACGCAGGAAAAAGAATTGTTTATCGGCTCTGTTACCGACCCCTATCTGCCGCAGGAGGAAGATATACGGGCGCACACGAGCCTTGCTTATGCAGTTAAAGGGAAGCGGCGCAAAGATCAGTATTGCAACAAAAAGTGATTTGATATTGCGTGATTTGGATTTGATAAAAACTTTCCCGGAAACCCGCGTTTCGTGGTCTATCAACACATTAGACGAAGATTTTGAGTCTGATATGGTTAGCGCGGTGTCTATTGATCGGCGGCTTGCCGCTATGGAAGCTTTTTATCGCGCGGGTATTCGTACCACATGTTTTGTATCACCGATCTTCCCCGGCATTACGGATATAAAAAGCGATTATCCAGCGTGTGAAAAAACAATGTAATTTAATTTGGCTTGAAAATCTCAACCTACGCGGCAGCTACAAAACGGTTATTTTGGACTACATACAAAATAAATACCCGCATTTACTCCCACTCTATCGAGAGATTTACCGTGATGGAAACCGCAGCTATTGGGAACTGCTCGACACAGAATTAAAAGCATACGCAACCGAAATTGGCCTTGACTATGTAACAAATGATGACAGCATGAGCCGCCCTTTTGACGCGCCGCCCGTTATCGTCAACTATTTCTATCACAGTGAGATTAAGAAATCGGCAAGAAAAAGAGGTGAAAACAATGCCTGAACTGCCCGAAATAGAAACAATCAAGAGCATTATTGAGCCGCAGATACAGGAACTTACCATTGAGAATGTAACGGTCAACCGCCCGGAAGTAATCGCATATCCTACCGCAAATGTGTTTTCTGATTTGCTTACAGGACAAACAATCTCCCATATGGTACGCCGAGGAAAGTTTTTAATTTTTATACTTCATAGCGGCGATCATATCGTTTTACATTTACGAATGACAGGCTGCTTGCTGCTAACCCCGGCAGACTTCCCGGAAGAAAAACATACTCATATTGTTTTTCAGTTAAGCAATAAAAGGGAACTGCGATTTTCCGACACACGCCGATTTGGACGTTTTTGGCTGCTACAAAATGGTGAAACCGATACATACAGTGGAATTGACAGATTAGAGTAGAGCCGTTTTCTTCCGATTTTACCGCTGAATATCTGAACGCCCATTTTGGAAAACGCAAAAAAAACGGTGAAAGAATGTCTGTTAGATCAAGGTGTTGTTGCAGGTATTGGCAATATCTATTCGGACGAGATTTTATTTGCGGCGGGGATATATCCGGCGCGTCCGGCAAACAGTTTGAAGCGTGCTGAATGGGAACGGCTCGCCGCCGCTATCCCGGAATGCCTGTGTCATTTTATTGAAGTTAATAAAATGACACAGGAGGAATATTTGAAAACCAAAGGGCAGGACTACCGCAATACACCATTTTTACAAGTTTACGGTCAGGAGGGCAAGCCCTGTCCAAAATGTGAGGCAACGCTTTTCCGTATTGTAGTTGGCGGCAGGAGCAGCGTGTATTGTCCGGCCTGTCAAAAAGATTTAGAAGAATAGAAAAACGGAGGATTTTATGAATACAATTTATTCACTTTTTTCAGAATGTGGTTACAGAAAACAAAAAGTAACCCGGCAATTATTGAAAATGGCCGGACTATGACTTTCGGGGAACTTTCTGATCTGGTGGATTTAATCGCAGGGAGCTTTCCGGCGAAGATCACCAGTGTTGGAATTGTTATGAGCCACCGTGCGGAAATGATTGCCGCGATATTAGCGGTATTAAAATGCGGTGCAAGGTATGTTCCGGCAGAGCCGAGTTTTCCTACGGGAAGAATACGCTATATGATGGAGGAAGCAAAGGTAGATTTTATTTTGACCGAAACATCTTTTACCGATAAACTAAGTGATTTTGAGGTACGGCTTACGGATTGTGAAATCTGCGGAGTGGAAAACCCTGCTTTTGAAAGATCGGACGCAGGGAACCCTGAACTTCCCGCCTATGTGCTTTATACCTCTGGCACAACAGGACGGCCCAAGGGCATTTGTGTAACAAATCGTAACGTCTGCCATTATGTCAAAGCATTTGCAAATGAATTTAAGCCAACGACAAAAAAGATATTATGCTGCAATATTCTGTATGCTCCTTTGACATTTTGTAGAAGAAGTTTTTGCAAGCCTTCTGAATGGTGCTGCCCTTGCTATTCCGTCCCCGGAAGATAAAGAAGATGTGAAGTCTTTAATGAAATTCGTGGAACGGTATCAAGTGACAATGATTAGCGGTTTCCCCTATCTTTTAGCTGAATTGAACCACTTGCCCCACATTCCTGCTTTTTCTGCCTACGTCTTTTGATAAGCGGCGGTGATATACTTCGTGGAGCTTATGTTGACCGCCTATTGAAACAGGCAGAAGTATATAATACATACGGGCCATCTGAAACTACGGTTTGAGCTTCCTATTATCGTTGCAATGGCGGTACAGTTCTAAAAGACGGCACATATCCCATTGGCAAGCCTGTTACGGGGGCAAAAATCTTTATCATAGGCGCAGACGGCACAGAACTGGCAGACGGTGAAACAGGTGAAATCTGTATTTACGGGGACGGTGTTTCAAACGGATATATTGGAGATCACGCAGAAGAAAACAAAGCGTTTGAACATACATCAAACAGAAATATCGTCTATCACAGCGGCGATTTAGGCTATTTTCTCCCAAACGGCGATCTTGCTTTTCTTCGTCGCAAGGACACGCAGGTTATGATCTACGGAAAACGTGTTGAGGTAATGGAAGTGGAAGCAAGGCTCTATCAGTGTAACGGTGTAGAGCAGGCTGTTGTAAGGGCATTTACGGACGAGGACGGGCTTTCTTATATGACCGCTTATATCGTTCCATCTGCACAGGATATGAGGGTGTCCCAAGTACGGAAAGAACTTTCGTAAAACCTTGCCGCTTTTATGATACCGGAATACATTGTAAAAATGCCACAAATCCCACTTAACAGCAACGGTAAACCAGACACGGCAAGGCTGCCGGTTGTTATGAAAGCAGATGCGTAATTATGGCTATTGAGATACGAAAAGCAGAACTTAATGATATTGACCTGCTTATGAAATGGCGTATGAAAGTGTTGCATGAGGTGTTTTCCATTCCAGACGGTCAAACTACGGAAGAATTGGAACAGGCAAACAGATTATATTATCAATCCGCATTACCGGCTGGCGGGCATATTGCTTGCTTTGCCTATAAAGAAAATGAGGTTGTCGGATGTGGTGGTATCTGCTTATATCAAGAAATGCCCTCCCCAGACAATATTTCCGGGCAATGTGCATATTTAATGAATATCTATACCTGCCCACAATTTCGAGGGAATGGAATTGGGGAATTGATTGTGAAATGGCTTGTCGGGCAGGCGGTTCAGAGAAACATAACAAAGATTTATTTAGAAACTTCCAAACCCGGCAGAAAATTATACACAAAAACAGGTTTCCTTTGATATGCCAGATATGATGATGTTACAGCATATCGAAAGGTTATAGCACATGAGGAATTAAACAAAGGAGTTGGTGTGATGAACTATGAATGGGTATTATGCCCTATATGTGGAAGTAAAACGCGCTTACAAATCCGGGAAGATACGATACTTGAAAACTTCCCGTTACATTGCCCGAAGTGTAAGCACGAAACGCTAATCAATATACAACAACTGAACTTATCCGATATCAAAGAGACAGACACAAAGACGCTGAGCCGATAGCGAGCAGATTAGAAAATGCGGTTATCGGCTCTTTTTTCTAACACACAAAACCGTCCTTTAATGACGTTCTTGTATAATAAGCACTAAAGGCGGTTTTGAAATATTCATTTCAATCCGCCGTTTTCTTTTGAAAAATAAGAATACGGAGGGTGTGTTAGGGTCGCCCTTTTCTAAGGACACGGCGGTATTTTAGGGGTATCGCCGTGTTGTTTTTATATCGACAAAATCCGACAATTAGCAACTTGCTAAAAAAGCCCTCTCCCCGCCACGGGATTTTCCGGTTTCATAGGTGAATACACATATCATCATTTTATATTTGTAGCTTCATGTACGCCCGACTGCGTTTTGCAGCCGGGCTTTTTGCGCCCATTATGCTGCGCTGTCGCTCCCCGCCGCCCCCGTTTCGATTGTCGCAAATTAACCCCAAACAATCGAAATGGAGGAAAATACTATGATTATCAATTTGCGGGATTTTTACCCTTACTATACCTGTGACGCCCTTGTGGGAAGTATCGGACGAAATCGGCGCGGTACTTCTGGAAAGCAAGCGTGAGGAAAAAACTATTGGAACCGACTGGGCTATCACAAGGCGTATTACTCCCTTGACCGTGGCGACGGTATAGAATACGACACCGTGGAAAAGCCCATGACCCCGGAGGAAGCATTGATACATAAGGCGGTCGTGGCCGAGCTGTACGCCGCCTTTGCTTCTTTGCCGGACAAGCAGGCCAAGCGTCTGTATGCCTTTTTCTTTTTAGGCACGAGCAAAACTGAAATTGCCAAGGCCGAGGGCGTCAATGAAAGCTCTGTCCGCAAGGCTATTGATCGCGGCCTCCAAGACTTAGCAAATTATTTGAAAAAATCGCTGTAAGCGGTGCCGATTCAGGCCCAAAAATCAAGTGGTTAATAAGAGGGCAGTAATTCCCCCGCCCCTCCAATGGTACATTGAAAATTGAATAGGATAACCCGGATACATACCTGCGCGGGCAGGGGTACAGGGAGCCGGGCGGCGGGTACGCCATAATCTTTTCCAGCCGGTAAGGAGGCGATATTTTAGAGGCTATGGAGAAAAGGGAGCGCACACTACCAACGCCGCAAGCAGGACGGGGCCGTCCTGTGGCAATGATCTGTATGTAATGATACTTCCGTCTGGCTAACGTCAAGTAAAGGGACGGCGCACCCATCAGCATGGGCCGTGGTGAAACTCCAATGAGGACAGGCAGGCCGCTTGTCCGTCCGGGCAATCCATTAAGATACTTAGCACAATCGAAACGAGTTAATACGGGATAACCGCGCCAATTCAGACGAGCCGCACCCTTTCGGATATGCGGACACGTTCACACCGGCGCGGTTTTTCCCGTTCATTTTATGGAAAGGAGGCGCGGCGCTATGGCTGCAAAAAAGCAATCCACACCGCCTGTTGAACTGTTCCCACTGTTGAAAACCGTGGAACAAATGAGCAAGATTAGCGGAATTGGGGAACACAAATTGCGGGAGCTAATGGACGCCGGAGAAATCGAATTTGTCCAGAATGGCAACCGCCGCCTGCTTTGTGAAAAATGCAATCTGGGACTGGTATAACCGGAATAAGGTTCCCGTCCGCGTTGCAAAGGGAGGCGTAGCCTATGGCAGTAGCACCCCGCAAAGTAAAGAATAAGCGTGACGCCAACGGGAACTTGACCGGCAGGGCTGGCACCGTGTATGATGTAAATATCAAATACTCGACGCCGGACGGCAAAAGGCCACCTACTCTAAAAGGGCTTTCTGACCCGCAAGGAGGCCGAGGGACACGAAGCGGAGATCAAGGCTAAACTGCAAGCTCCCACCTTTGCCGCAACCGTCAAGGAGCAGCGGCGGCAGACCGTCAAGGACTACCTAGAAGAATGGGTAGAAAGTTACGCCCGCGTGAATTTGCGGCCCAGCACCTATGACGGCTACAAGCGCACGATTAAAAATTACATTGTGCCGTACATTGGCAATGTCCCCTTAAATCAGCTGTCCGGGCAGACCGTTGACAAGATGTTTCAAGACATTATCGACAAGGGCCTGAAACCCAGCACGGCGGCGGGAGCCAAGCGCGTATTAAGCGTTGCGCTCAACCATGCCCGCAAGTATCACTTTATCGAATCCAACGCCGCCCGCGACACCTTAACCAAGTTTGGCAAGGGCGACAAGACACCTGACCCCTACACGCCCGAACAGGTACGCGCCCTTATGGAGCGCGTGGCCGGGACAGAATGGGAAATGCCGGTTGTGTTGGGCGGCCTGTATGGTATGCGGCGTTCCGAGGTTTTGGGGCTGCGCTGGCGCAACGTCGATTTGGAAAAGGGAACCTTTGACGTGGTGGAACAGCTGCCTTTCCATGTACCGCCGAAAACGACGGTCATTGAGGAAATGGCTCCGCCTAAATCTAACGGGCGGCGCTTGCCCATTACCGACGTTGCCCGGCCTTTCTTTGAACGGCAGTTTACGCGGCTTCAACAGGAAAAGCAGGAGGCCACTAAAGCGGGCAAGCCGTACTATGATAACGACCTTGTAATCTGCAAGCCCAACGGCGCACCCCAAGCGGCTAACTGGATTTCAACCGGATTTGGGAAGCTGTTGGCTGGCCTCGATATGCCACATATTCGCTACCATGACTTACGGCACACGGCGGCAACGAACATGCACCAGCTCACCGGCGACTTTACACGGTGGGCGAAGTGCTGGGCCATACTCGCCGGTATCGGCGCGTCGCTGGGTCTCTCCATGAACTTTGAGGCAGTCACGGCCCGTTATGTTGATGTGCGTCTGGAACGCAAGAAAGAAGTGCTGGACGCCTACCATGCCGCCGTCCACCCCAGCCCAAACAGGAACGGAAAACCACCCCGAAACAGGATAAACAGACGCCTAAGAGAAAAGCCCCTGAAATGACGCTGTAACGGCATATCCCGGCAGCGTGTTTCATAGCTTCTCAAAGGCTTTCAGGGAATGTGGGCACCATTTGGGCACCATTTCACCGAAAATAGCGCTTTCCACAAGGGCATGGAAAAGGCAGCAAAACCCAGCAACCATGCGGCTTTGCGGCACTTTAGCGTTCACATAAAATACGTTGAGAATGACACGAAAATTTACTATTTTTTATAGCCAATGACAAAGCCGGTAATAGTAATATAAGGGAATAATATGCTGTATAATGAATACTACTTCCTTTTAGAGGAACAATCGAAAATGTATTTTTAATCTGTTCGTTTCCATTTGACCACACTGGTAAATGAAGGGCACTCAAGACTTTGTCCCCAGACAAAACCCAAAAATGCTATAACTCCAAACAAGTGCAATGATAACGAGCAATAATGATATGGAACCTACACCTACACGTTTTTTCATATTACTTTTCTCCTCTCTTTTTTCTTACTAATTTCATAGTAGCAGCAAAAGCACATTGCCGCAGCCGCCCAGGCTGCAGAATGCCCTGTAAATCCTGCAATACATTTTGATACCGCACCAAATCGGCTGTCCGTTTGATGGAAATGCCTATATTCTGCATAAACAGGCGCTCCATTTGCCTCTGGCACATACTGGTGTACTCACATACCTTTTTATAGAAATATTTCCGGATGCATCCAGCAAATCCGAGCACCATGATTTACTCCTCCAATTCTTTCATACCTGCTTTCAGCACTTTCAGGGAAAGTTCAAAGCTCTCCTCCACTGGCAACGGATGTCCAAATGCATTATTATTCGCTAACAGTGAAAAACCTTCTAAAAAAGCCCGGAATGTGCGTATCAGGTGGTTACAGTTTTCTTCTGAAATATGTAGTGAGGATGTAATCTTAACCCAGATGGAAAATATCCCTTCTGTAACATCCCTGGCTGCATCGCTTTTGTATTTGTTATACCAGAGCATAGCGCTGAAAACACCGGGATTTTCTGTTGCATATTTGTAAAAGGCTCTGCAGATTGCTTCCCAGGCCTCATACCCGCTGACCCCGGCCGCGGCTCTTAACATCCGCTCTTCCATGTTCCGCCAGCCATAGAGCATTAATTCATTCTGCAGGTCATCCAGTCCTTTGATGTGGTTATAAAGGGACGGGGTCTGGACATTTAAACTGTCCGCCAGGATTTTCATGGTGATTGCCTCATACCCTATTGTATTTGCTAACTGTGCGGCTTTTTCTACCACAACATTCTTGTCAAGACCCACTCTTGCCATAATGTATGTTCCTCAAAACTAATACAATTAAATATTAACTAATTGTATTAGTTTTGTCAATATTCATACTCATCACTCCGATTTAATAAACGCCTCTTCTGCTCTGCACTGACCTTCTTTTAAAATATCAACTGCTTTACTCACGTTTTCACCGTATGGATCCTGCAGGGCCTTCCAAGCGCTGGTAACTTCCCTAAATAGCAAATCATACATGATCCTGTAATGAACTGTTTCCGCCTCACACTTCCTCTGCACCCCCTGGTTCTCCATCATGTCTTGCATCAATAAAGCCCCGCCTGCGGCCCAATCTCTGTATAAACATTCGCTGTTTCGCTTGTTAATACATCTGCCGCCTCAATAAGTGCTGACTTTTCCTGCTTCTCACACTGTAACGCTGTTTTTCGTACTCCATATAGGCATCACCTAACCGTGTATCATAATCTCTTGTCTCATTTCCCGGCGATTGTCCATACAATAAATAACTTCCTATTCCTCGGATGGTAGCTCTTTCAAATACAAGGTCCGTAAACTTCATCTTCTCATCCTTTCTTGTTATACTCGGGTTTTCATACATATATTACGCTCAGATATTCGTACATTTTTAATATCCGAGTACAAATTTACAGTGACTTAATAAAAAGAAAGCATAGGGAAGGCAAAATGATAAGCTATAGAACACTATTTGAAACAATGTCCAAAAAGGGGTTACATCATATACGCTGTTTAAACAGGGATTTTCTAAAGCTACCTATTACTCCATCTCAAATGGAAACAGCATAAGCACAAATACTATCAATTATGTTCTATTCTCCAATGTAGTGTATCAGATATTATGGAATATGTAGAGGATAAATAGTGAAACATATAACCGCCAACAGACCTGGTCTGCTATTCAAAAGTTTCTGGAAGGTAGAGCACAATATCTCCCCTGAACTTTGTCAGTTCCATCAGTTTCCCAATCTCCTCATCTAGTTCGGCACCATCTGGTATTGATTGCCTAGATGAATGCAGAAAACATCATGCTGATTCTAAAAGGCAAAGACCCTGTGAAAGAAAGGCAACAGGGTTAAAGAACATAATCAGCAGATAAATCCAAAGTATGCTGAATTGAAAACTTTCCGTTTGTCAAACTGGAAAATTAGAATTGACCGAACTGAAAGCGGGAAGATGGAACTTGAAATAAAGTATAACAGATCGGAATTCAGATAAGACGTACAGTTTAGAGTAGAAAACGATGAAAGATTTATTAATGGTTTAGGTCGTGATTTCAAGCATAATGGTTACATGACAGAAACGGTTCAGGCCTTTTGCGATTGGGCTTTCCAGCAGGATGGC